>CXWL01001648.1_pt1 | contig 309078 bp, 262 predicted proteins | sample 590931 | NCBI WGS metagenome assembly CXWL01 (sample SAMEA3498368, study PRJEB10139) | groundwater metagenome | biome: water well; material: biofilm material | place: Germany | collected 2015-04-27 | reverse complement strand
GCTGGGCCCCGCTTCTCGCTTCTCGCTTCTCGCTTAGTCCAGCTGTTCCGTCACCACCGGCTTCCCGGTCCGCAGCACCGAATGTCGATACCCATAGAAGACGTAGATCGCGAGTCCGACCAGCAGCCACCAGCCGAACATGATCCACGCGCGCGTGGGCAGGCCTTTCATCACGAAGAGGCAAGCGCCGGCCGCGAGCGGCGAGACGATATAGATGAACGGCACGCGGAAGGGGCGCGGCCGTGCGGGCTCGCGGATCCGGAGGGCGAGCACGCCGACCGAGACCAGGAAGAACGCCGCCAGCGTCCCGATGTTCGTGAGATCGTAGATCATGTTCTCTTCGGCGAAGAGCGCGCCGGCGGCCACGAGCACGCCGGTGAGGATGGTCGTGATGTGGGGCACGCGCGTCTTCGGGTGGAGCTTGGCCGCCCACTTCGGCAGCAGGCCGTCGCGGGCCATGCCGAAGAAGATCCGAGGCTGGCCGTACTGGAAGACCAGCAACACCGCGGTCATCGAGACCACGGCACCGGCGGAGATGATCCAGCTGGCCGTCTTGAGCCCGGCGAGATCGAGCGCCCGCGCGAGCGGATCGGCCGAGGCGAGCTGCTGGTACGGCACGAGACCGGTGGCGACCGCGCCGACGATCACGTAGATGAGGGTACAGACCGCGAGACCGCCGAGGATGCCGATCGGCAGGTTGCGTTGCGGATTCTTGGTCTCCTCCGCCGCCGTGGAGATCGCATCGAAGCCGATGTAGGCGAAGAAGACGATCGCTGCACCCTGGTGGATGCCGCGGAAGCCGTTCGGTGCGAAGGGGACGTAGTTGTCGGGGTTGATGTGCTGCACCCCGACCACGACGAAGAGCCCGAGCACGAGGAGCTTGATCGCGACCATGATGTTGTTGGCCCGCGCGCTCTCCCGGACGCCGAGCAGCAGCAGCCAGGTCACGGCCGCAACGATCAGGAACGCGGGCACATTGAGCAGCACCGGGACACCGGCGAGGCGTGGCGCGGAATCCATCAGCGCCGCGATGTCCGGATTGGAGGAGAGCTTCACCTGCAGGTAGCCGTGGGTCAGCCAGCCGGGGAGGAAGATCCCGAAGCCGCTCAGCAGCGACGTGAAATAGCCGCTCCACGCCACGGCGACGGCGATGTTGCCGACCGCGTACTCGAGAATGAGATCCCAGCCGATGATCCAGGCGAGCAGCTCACCGAGGGTCGCGTAGGTGTAGGCGTACGCGGACCCGGCCTGCGGGATCATTGCGGCAAGTTCCGCGTAGCAGAGTCCGGCCAGTCCGCACACGACGCCGAGCAGCACGAAGGAGAGGACCAGTGCCGGTCCCGCGCCGGCGCGGATGATGGTGCCGTCTGCTGCGACCTCGCCGGCGGCCGCCGTGCCGAGCGAGGCGAAGATGCCCGCCCCGATCACCGCGCCGATGGCCAGCATGATCAGGTCGCCAGCACCGAGGGTCCGTCGCATGCCGCGATCCGATTCCGCCATGATCGGCTTGCGGGAGAAGAGGCCGCTCATTGGGCTCCGAAAGTGAACGTGTAGGTGAAGGTGCCGACCACGGCATTGCCATCGGCGTCCCGCGCAGGGCGGAAGCGATAGGACCGCATCACTTCATCAAACTTTTTCGCGAACCCCTTGTCGGCGATCGGCGGCGTGACCGAGAAGTCGGTGACCCGGCCTTCGATCGAGATGGTAAAGACCACGTCGACCGCCTTGCCCCTGAGCGGCTTCGGCGCATCCAATGATGGTACCATCAGCGACCGCGGCTCGGGAGGCATGCCGCTGCGCCCCGTGCCGACGCCACCACCAGTGCCGCCACCACTCCCGGGGCCGACTCCGCTCCCGGTGCCCGAACCAGTGCCCGTGCCGGTGCCACCGCCCGTGCCACCGCCGGTTCCAGCACCCACCACCGCGCCTGGAGGCGCGGTGGGCGGCGGGATTTCGGTCGGGGCCGTCTCCACTGGTGTCGGCGCCGGCACGACAGTGGGCGGCACAACCGGCGTCTCCACCGGCACCACCGTCGGTGCCGAGGGCGGCACCACGGCGATGAAGGTTCCCCCCTTCCCGCCCCCGCCGCCACCGCCGCTCATGAACTGCTGGAACGCCTCGGCGAGATCCCCGCCGCGCGGCTCCACCACGACGGCGCTGACGCGCACCGCGATGTAGATCAGCACGGCGTGGAAGAGCAGCGATGCTGCCGTCGCCGCGGCACTTCGGCGCGGCGGCTCGGGGAAGGATGCCGAAACGCGGACGCGCCCGGAGGGTGCGCCCGCGTGTTCGTCGGCCGGGGCGATGCTCAACCCTGGCTCAGTTCGACTCGATCGGGGTGAAGCCCACCACCGCGACGCCCGCTCCGCGGGCAATGTCGATCGCCTCGATCACGTCGGCATAGACCCGGTTCTGACCCGGCTTGACGAAGAGCAGCTTCGCCGGGCGCTGGTCGTAGATCTCGTGCAACCGGCGATCGAGCTGCGTCTTCGGGGTCGGCGCCTGCCCGTTGATGACGTAGCTCCCGTCATCGCGGAGCTCGAGCACGATCTGCGTGCTCTGCGCGCTGGACTTCGCCCCGGTCTCGACCGGTGGAATCTGGATATCGATGGCCGCCCGCTTCAGCGCCTGCACGATCATGAAGATGATCAGCAGCACGAGGAGCACGTCGATCATCGGCGTCACGTTAATGTCGGAGGTGACGTCGCCGCCTCCGCCCGTGGACATCGACATGGCTATTTCTCCTCGCCCATGAGACCGCCATTGCGGTCCGTGATCGCCACCAGCACGCGGGCACCGGCCCGGCGCGCCATCTCCACCGCCTCCTGCACCTTGGCGTACTTCAGGCCGGCGTCGGCCTTGAAGTACAGGATCTTGTCCTCGGTCCGGGCGGCGTAGATCTCGGTCAGCTTCGCCTCGGCCTTGTCCCGGTCAATCGACTTGCCGTCGATGAAGTAGGCGCCTGTGACGTCCAGGCCGAGGGTGACTTCATTGTCCTTCTCCGGCGCCTGCTCCACGTTCGCGCCGGTCGGCATGCGGGCGGTGAAGCCCGACTCGAGCACCGGCGTCACGATCATGAAGATGATGAGGAGGACCAGCATCACGTCGATCATCGGCGTGACGTTGATCTCCGCATTGACGCTCCCCTTGCTACCCGTGGATATGGCCACTGCCACTCACCGCCTTCTGGGCCTGGAACTCCTTCGTGAAGATCGAGCGTCCGAACTCGGCCCCCACGCTCTTGATCAGGTAGTCGATGAGCTCCTTCGAGGTGTAGGTCATCTCGACGGCGAGATTCTCGATCTTGGTGGTGAAGTAGTTGTACGCCCACACGGCCGGGATGGCGACCATCAGGCCGAAGGCCGTCGTGATCAGCGCTTCGGCGATGCCGGCGCCGATGCCCGCGAGGCCGCCCGACGCGCCGCCGGCGCTCATCGCCTGGAAGGCGTTGACGATACCCATCGTGGTGCCGAGCAGCCCGACGAACGGGGCGGTCGAGCCGACCGTGCCGAGGACGCCCGAGCCGCGCTTGAACTCGGCCAGGGTGATCATCATCTGGCGCTCGACGGCGCGCTCAGCCGAGTTGATGTCGGCGGCGGTGATCGTCGCGCGGTCGCGGAGGAGCGGCTTCACCTCGGCCAGGGCGCCGCCGAGCACGCGGGCGACGTGGCTGTCCTTGTTCTTCTCGGCCATCGTGATGGCCTGCTCGATGTTCTCCTCCTGGATGGCGCGCGAGAACTGCGGCGCGAACTTCCGGGTGGCGCTCTCGCTCTTCTTGATCTTGATCAGCTTCTGGATCGTGATGGTCAACGAGTAGACCGACATGATCGCCAGCAAGATGACGATGCCTTTGGCGAAGTAGCCTGCGTCTGACCAGAGCTTCATGAGTGACGTATTCATCGCTCAACCTCTTCCGGGTGGATGACTGGCCGCGAGGGCGCGGCCCTGGGTTCCTGCGGCGTGAAGCGCCGTCAGCGGATTTCGAATGCGATCGACTGCTGGACCAGCTGGCGCACGGCCTGACCGCGCATCTTCGCCGGCTTGAAGCGGGCCCGACCGATCGCCGTGACGGCCGGTTCCTCGAAGGCCTTGTTCGTGCTGCTCATCACCTTGATCGACGAGCGCTCCACGCGACCGTCCGCGCCGACGATGAACTGCAGCGTCACGCGGCCCGGGATGCCGGAGGCCTTCAGCGCAGGCGGAAAGACCGGGTCGGCGCCGTCGATGTAGGAGACCGGGTCGTCGACCTGGTCCTGCGTGAAGGTCTCGCCGGCGACGATGTCGCCCACGGGCCCGGTGCCGCCGATGATGCCCTTGGCGATACCGCCTTCGACGCCCTTCCCGGAGAAGTCCTTCGCATCAAACTTCTCGTTCAGGTTCACCGGCGGGATCTCGGTCGGGATCTTGTCCGGCGGCATGATCGTCTGGAATCCCTGCGGTGGGGGATTGTTGGAGACGATGACGTCCGGCGGCACCTCATCCGGTGGCGGCGGCGGCGGCGGCTCGGGGGGCTTGATGAACACCGCAGTGGTGTCCTCGAGGATCTGCTTTACCGTCTCGGCCGCCCCTTGGGTGGCTTTCACGGCGCCGAAGACGAGCAGGATGTGGACGACCACCGACACGGCGGTCTGTCCAATCGTGCGGTCCTTCTTCGGCTTGGACTCGATCAGGTTTTCAAACACGCGGACGAACCTCCGCAAGTGGGGCTGGACCAGCAGACTCGGCAGGGAATCTGGCGGGGTGACTTCGCACCCGCGTCACCGCCGGATGACAATTCAATGACAACTCGGTTAGCGATCCCCGTCTACCGGTGGGGTCACCGGCTCGAACTTGGGAATCGTCACCACAAAGGTACTCCCCCGCCCCGGGCGACTCTGTACCTGGATCGAGCCACCATGGGCCTCCGCCACCCATTTCACGATCGCCAACCCCAACCCGGTGCCGGGGCGATCGCCGGTGCGGGTGCGCGCCGGATCGGCACGCCAGAAGCGGTCGAAGACGTGTTCGAGGTCGCCTGGGGCGATCCCGATCCCGGTGTCCTGCACCGAGAGAATCGCCGCATCAGGCTGATCGAGCAAGGTCAGCGTCACGGTGCCGCCGGCTGGGGTGTACTTGACGGCGTTGGTCACGAGGTTCATCAGCAGCTGTCGCATCCGGGTGGGGTCGAGCGGCACCTCGACGGCGACCCCGGGCAGTTCCAGCACCACCGTAACCCCCTGCTGCTCACCGAGAATCTCCGCCGTCTCGCCGGCCTCCGCCACCAGCCCCCGCAGGTCGGCGGGCCGGAGGACCAGTGAGGCTCGTCCCTCGTCGGCGCGGGCCAGGGTCAGGAGGTTCGTCACCAGGTCGCTCATCTTGTTGATCTGCCGGAGCGTTTCATCAAGTGAGGCCACCAGTTCCGCCGGCGTTCGCGGGTCCGTCAGCGAGCGCTCGACCCCGGCGCGCAACACCATCAGCGGCGTCTTGAGTTCGTGCGAGGCGTCGGCCGTAAAGCGGCGCAACGCGACGAACGACTGCTCGACCCGGTCCAGCATCGCATTGAGATTCTGTGCCAGCCGGCTCAGCTCATCCTGACCCGGCGGCACCGCGATCCGGCGATGCAATGAGCGTCCATCGCGCATCGCGACGAGTTCTTCGACCATCGTGTCCATCGGCTGGAGCGCGCGACCGGCCAGCCAGTACCCGAGGACAATCGACGCGACGAGGATCACTGGCCCGACGATGAGCATCGCCATCAGCAATTCGGTCGGACCGTACGCCACCGAATCGTCGGGGCGTCCCGCGACAAGCACCGCCTGGATGTCATTCCCGGCCCCGGTGACCGGCATCAGGTAATAGCGGAACGGCTCGCCATCCTCGGTGAGGCGCAAGCGTCCTGATCCCTTCTCGACGGGATAGCGCACCAGGATGTCGCGCACCTTGCTCAACTTCGACAACTCGAGACCATTGGCCGAGGCGGAGACGAAGATCAATCGCCCGACCGGATCGGCGACGAAGAGGTAGTGCTCGCCCACGCCCTTGAAGAACCCCTGGATCTCGGGGAGCAGGTCGTAGGTGGTGTCGGCGCTGACCGAGGGGACGACCCGGACCAACCGCGGAAAGAAGCGGGCCTGCTCCTGCAGCCCCGAGACGACGAAATTCGCCTCGAATTGCAGCCGGGTCTGCAGCCGCTGCTCGCGCTCGCGACCGACGGCCTCGCGGCGGTCGACGTAGAGCGCGCCGCCGAAGACGGCAATGGTGGTGGTCAGCGCCAGCGCGTAGGAGAGGGAGAGGCGGCGCCGGATCGATTGCACGTGCCGTCAGCCCTTGACGACGTAACCGACGCCGCGCACGGTGTGCACCAGCTTCTGCGTCGCGCCCGCGTCGACCTTCTTCCGCAACCGGTTGATCACCACGTCGACGATGTTGGTGCCGGGGTCGAAGTGATAGTCCCAGGCGTATTCGGTGATCAGGGTGCGCGACATCACGCGCCCCTGATGTCGCATCAGGTACTCCAGCACGGCGTATTCCTTCGGCGTCAGCTCCACCAGCACACCGGCACGCCGCACCTCGCGGGCGTCGAGGTCGACCTCGAGGTCGGCGACGTGGAGCGAGCGCGACGAGAGCAGCCGCGGGCGCCGAGAGAGCGCCTCGATGCGCGCCAGCAGCTCGTCGAACGCGAACGGCTTGGTGACATAGTCGTCGGCGCCGGCCCGGAGCGCGTCGACCTTGAACTCCACGCCATCCTGCGCAGTGAGCACCAGCACCGGCATCGTGAGCCCGCGATCGCGCAGCGTGCGCAGGATCTCGAGCCCCGTCATCCCGGGCAGTCGCAGGTCGAGGATCACCAGGTCGTAGGCCGTCGCGGTCATCAGACGCAACGCCTCGGCGCCGTCCGGCACCCAGTCGGCGAGGTACTGCTGCTCCTCCAGTCCGCGCTTGACGTACTGGCCGACGGTCTTGTCGTCCTCCACCACGAGCAGCTTCATGGGGTCCGTGCCTCACGAGCGATGGGAAGTGCCATCCGGAAGAGCGAACCCCGGCCTGGCTCGCTGCGCACGTCGAGTCGGCCCTGGTGGTCGGCCACGATGCCGTAACAGATGGCGAGGCCGAGCCCGGTGCCCCGCGACGGCCCCTTCGTGGTGTAGAACGGCTCGAACACCTTCGGGAGCACGTCGGGCGGGATCCCCGGGCCATCATCCTGGAATTCGATCACGACGAACCCGCCCTCGGCCCGCGTTCGCACCACGACCTGCCCGCGGCCGCCCGTGGCATCGGCGGCGTTGAGCAGGATCGCCATGGCGGCTTGAATCAGCCGTTCGGCGTTGCCCCTCACCAGCGGCAGCGGCTCGGTGAATTCACGGGTCACCTGCAGGCGGCGGAAGCGCTGGTGATGCTTGAGCAGGTACAGCGTGCGCTCGAGCACCCCGTGAATGTCGGACGGCTCCATCGTCCCACCGGCGCGGCCGGCGCGGGAGAAGTCGAGCAGCCCGTCGACGATATTGGTGCACCGCACGACCTCGCTCTCGATGATATCGAGGTACTCCCGCACCACCGGCTCCGCCGCAGCGCCGAGGCGCGACGAAATCGCGGCGACACAGGCGCCGATCGTGGCCAGCGGATTGTTGATTTCATGCATCACGCCAGCCGCGAGCTGCCCGACAGCGGCCAGCTTCTCCGTCTGCTGCATCGCGCGCTGGAGCGCGCGGGTTTCGGTGACGTCGTCGCCGATGGTGATGACGTGGCTGATCGTGTCACCATCGAGGCGCATCGGGAGGCGGGAGGTGCGAAACGTCCGGCGGTCCGTGTCGGTGCCGACTTCCTGCTCGGTTTCGAAGACCTCCCCCGTCCGAAAGACGTGATCGAACTCGGCAAGCAGCATGGCGGCATCCTGCCGGTGCAACACCTCGGCGACGGGACGACCAATCACGTCGTCGCGACGGAGTCCCTGCGTCCCGGTCTCGCGCTGGCGGTTCCAGGCTACGATCTGGTACTGCCGGTCGACGACGTACAGCCCCACCGGCAGGGAATCGATCGTGAGGCGGGCGAGGCGCCGCTCGATGCCTTGATCGTCGTGCGCCCCGTCCTCGAGCACCGGCAGGACCGTCGCGAGCAGCGCGGCAACTGCGTCGAGCACCGGGCGCAACTCGGCCGGCGGGCGGCGGCTCCCGAGGACCTCGAGGACCGCCGGCCGGTCGGTACGCCACGGCACCGCGACGGCGAAGAGGTCGGCGGGCGCCTCCCGCGGCGCCCCGGCCCGACGCTCCCCTGAGCGGAGCCGCACTTCCTCGGCAGGCAAGGTGGTGCGCAGGTGTTCGCAGAGCGCGTGCAAGCGCGTCGCGGAGGTGCCGGCCGCGCCGAGCACCCGCGCCGCGCCGACCACCACGGCGAGTGGCGGTGCGAGGAGTGGCGAGGCCTGGCTCAGGGTGCCGACCGAGTCCGCCATGGCCCGAACTGGGAATGGGCGATGCGCCAGGTGCCCTCGCGGCGTCCGAGGGTCAGCAGATCGGCCGCCTCGACTTCTCCGCCCGCTCCGCCGGCGGGGGCTGTCAGCACGATGCGCGCGATGGCGGTGTTGCCGTCGACACGGAATTCGCTGTGTGTGACGCGCGGTGGCCTTCCGCCCGAGCGCCGCTCCGGCACGCCGAGCAGCGCGAGCATCGGTACCAGCGTCACGTCACGACCTGTCGCATCGAGCAAGGCGCTGCCCCCCGTGAAGGCCACCGCTTCGAGGGCAGTGGTGTCGCGCGCGGCGAGCGCGCGGTAGAACCCGTCGACGGTGCTCTGCACCGCCGCGTCGTCCCGCCGCGATCCGCTTGGCGGGCGCACCTCGAGTTGGCAACCCGCGACGGCGGCCACCAGCGCAAGTCCGGCCAGTCGATGGCGAACGCGTGCCGGGCCGCGCAGGATCACGCGAGCGCCGCCAGCTGCTCGAGCAACTCCGTCGACTTGCGGTATTGACCCAGTTCGGCCTCGGCGAATGCCCATCGCACCATCCCGGTCTTGTCGATCAGGACGTACGCCCGTTTGGAGACGAACGCCTCCTCGAGATACACGCCGTAGGCACGTGACACCTCGCGCTTCGCATCGGACAACAAGTCGATCGTCATCGACGTATGGGCCTTGAATGCCTTCAGTGCCGGGATCCAGTCGATGCTGATCGGCAGCACGACGGTGTCGGCCGACCCGAACTGGGCATAGTCCTCGGAAATCGAGCAAAGTTCGGCCGTGCAGACCGAACTGAACGCCGCCGGGAAGAAGGCGAGCAACACGTGCTGGCTCCCGCGAAATCCGGAGAGCGTGACATTCGCGCCGGAGGTCGAGGGGAGCGTGAAATCGGGGGCCGCGGTGCCGACGAGAGGGAGTGGCATCTCTGGACCCCCCTCAGCGGCCCGCCGCGTAGCGCCGGCCGACCTCGGTCCAGTTGACGACCTTCCACCACGCGGCGACATAGTCCGGCCGACGATTCTGGTAGTGCAGGTAGTAGGCATGCTCCCACACGTCGCAGCCGAGCAACGGCGTGCGCCCTTCCATCAGCGGCGAGTCCTGGTTGGCCGTGCTCTCGACGAGGAGGCTGCCGTCGGCCGCGCGCGAGAGCCACGCCCATCCGGAGCCGAAGCGCGTCGTGCAGGCCTTGAGGAACTGCTCCTGGAACGCCGCGAAGGAGCCGAACGTCGACTCGATGGCGGCGGCCAGTTCGCCGGAGGGTGCCGTCGCGCCACCGGGGGTCATGATCTCCCAGAACAGCGTGTGGTTGGCATGCCCGCCGCCATTGTTGCGCACCGCGGTGCGCTTCGCCTCGGGCACCTGGGGCAGGTCGGCGATCAGCTGCTCGATCGGCATCGCGAGCAGTGCGTCCTGCCCTTCGAGCGCTGCATTGAGATTGGTGACGTACGCGGCGTGGTGCTTGTCATGGTGAATGCGCATCGTCTGCTCGTCGATGTGCGGTTCGAGGGCAGTGTAGTCGTACGGGAGGGGGGGCAGCGAGAACGACATGGGGCGACTCCTCAGGCGGGGAAAGACACGCCCAGAATATGGGCGACGGCGGGAGGGAGAGCAACGCGGTTCGGCCCCCTTCCCGTCGCCATGCGACCGGGGCAACTTCCGCCGTGGAGACGGGTTGCTTCCGTGCCTCCACACAGACTGCCGATACTCAGGCAGGTCTTCCCCTGTCCCGGACCCCTGCGCGCCCATGGCTCTCTCGCTCCGCTTTGCCCTCACGACCCCCGGCCGCGCCGTCGTCGCCCTCGAGGCGGACGACCTGCGCGTGGCGATGCAAGCCACCGATGACACCGACGCGCTCGGCGACCTGACCCGCGCGGCGGTGACGCTGCTGGAGGGCGCCGACCGGGCCACCGTGGTGCTGGAGGACGCCCCGGGCGTGCATGAGTGGACCTTCGAGCGGCAGGACGAACTGGTCCAGCTTCGAATCCACAGCTGGGCGGATCGTCGATCCGGCAGCGCCGAGATGACGCTGTCGCAGGAACGGACGGTCGCGATCGTCTGCCCACTGGGGGTCATCGCGCGCGAACTGGTACTGGTGCTCGACGTGTTGTGGGTCGGTCACGGCCCGGAGGGATGGAGCCGACTCTCGCCGAGGCATCCCTACCCCGCGGCCGAGCGGCGTCGGCTGCGGCAACTGCTCTCCGTCGCCGCGCGGCGCACCGCCGAGCAGGCGGGGCTGGCGGACGGCTCACTCCCCGAGGAATAGGGCGGCCGCGCGTTCCGGGTCGAGCCCACGCACCTCCACCACCTTGCGGCGCGAGGTGGCACCACGCACCAGCGTCACGTCCCGACCGGGCACCTGGCACAAATCCGCGACAAACAGTACGAGCGCCCCGTTCGCGCGCCCTTCCACGGGCGGCGCGGCGAGGCGCACCTTGATCGCATCACCATGCCGCCCGGCCACGGCGGTGCACCGTGCTCCCGGCTGCACGTGCAGGGTGAGCTGCACGCCGCCGGGAACGGCGCGGATGCTCACGGCTGCTTCGGCACCCCGACGGTCGGCGTGGTGACGCTCGTCGCCGGTGTGGTGCCCGGCGCCTGCGGGGTCCCCGGCTGCGCCGTGGTGGTATCGTTGGCATGCAATTCGGCCCAGAGCGTCTGCGTGGACTTCAGCACCTTGGCGATCGCCGTGGTGTCGATGGTGACGTCGAACTTGCTGCGCAGCACCCCCGACAGCGCTCCCGGAAGCGGGCGGTAACGCGAGCGTCCCAGCGCCAGCGAGTCGATGAAGACCGACGCGGCCTCGGCCGCCGGCACACCGGCCGTCCGGGCCGAGAACTCCGTCAGCACTTCGGCGACCGCGGCGTGGTATTGCGGGGCGAGCAACCCGCGTGCCTTCGGCGCGACCTGGTGACTCGCCCCCGCCTGCGCGAGGATCAGTTCCCGCTGGCTCATCTCCCGCAGGAAAGCCGTCAAGGCCGATTCCGACGCGACCGAGAGTGTCGCCCGTTCGGCGGCGGGGACCATCACGATCCAGTCGCGCGCGAGCTCGGGCGTCAGGGCGCCGCCCGTCCACGTCACCAAGGGGGCGCCGGTCGTCACCCGGAGCGGTTCCTGCAGCATCGCACGCACCCGCTCCCGCGCATCGGGCGCCAACTCGAGGTTTGCCACGCGAGCGAGCGAGTCGACGTAGGTGGAATCCGCGCGACGGCTGAGGCGCGGCGCCAACCAGCGCTTGAGACCCAAACGCGACTCCGCCGCGGTGGCGCGCCGCACAATGTGGAGGCCGATTGGCGACGCAATGATCCGCGAGACCTCTCCTGGCGTGAGGCCCCACGCCACGCTGCGGATCTGCGCTGGCAGTTCGTCGCGGCTAATTGCCGGCAAGAAGCCGTTCGTGGCGAGCGTCACGGTGTCCTCGGACAGCGCCTTCACCAGCTTGGTGAAGTCCTCGGTCTTGGCACGCTCGAGGATGCCGCGCGCCCGGCCGGCGATCGCCACGACCGTGACCGAATCGGAGCCGCGCGGAATCGCGAGAAACAAGTGCTGGAAGACCCGGACCACGTCGGCCTTGTCGAGCGAATCGGTCTGGCGGTCGGTCGGCGCCGTACGGCTGTTCGCCCGACCCGCCCAGAATTCGAGGATCATGCCGCGCGCAGCATCCGGCCCGATGGCTGCGTCCGTCAATGCCGAATCGTTGAGCGAGAGTCCGGTCACCTTGGACTGCCCCAGCAGGGCGGCATCGAGCCAGGAACCGACCAGGAGGGCCGTGGTCGAGGCCGTCGGCGGGATCGGTGCCTTGAGCAGCCACTGTTGCAGCACCTTGCCCGACAGCTTGGCGTCCCCGACCTGCACGACGGTGGCGTCGAGGGCATCCTGCGGCACGGCATCCTTGCCGCAGGCCGCAGCGAGGACCAACGCCGCCATGACGACGGGCGATCGGAATGAGCGGGAGAATGCGCGCATGGGGGATCTGGGGCTCGAGGAAGGGGCTGGCGCCCCGGTCAGGTCCGGCAACAAGGGAAACTTGGCCATGGGGGCCAGCTAGGCAAAGGGTGGGCCAGAAACGAGGACGGGGCGGGAGCCTCGGGCTGGGAGCGACTTNNCTCCCAGCCCGACACTCCGCCCCTCACTCCACCCCGCCGATCGCGGAGGTGAGCGCCGGTTCTACGGCGTCGGACGCGCTGCCGGCGGTGCCTCAGGCTTCCGGGGCAGCTTCTCGTCGCGCTGGGCCGCCTGCCACGCGAACGCGGCCAACACCCCGGCATTCCACTTCATATCCTCGGGCTGGATCTTCTCGTAGACGTCCATGTTGGTGTGGTGCGTCCGGGTGCCGTAGTCGAGACCGTCCTGGATGAACTGGAAGCCCGGCAGTCCAACCCCATCGATCGACTGATGGTCCGTGCCGCCCGTGTTCGAGATCGTCAGCGTCTTCATCCCGCCGGCGTTGAACGGCGCCATCCACGCCTGGAAGATCGGCGCCACGGCGGTATTGCCCTGCTGGTAGACGCCGCGAATCTTGCCGCCGCCGTTGTCGACGTTGAAGTAGGCCGAGAACTTGGCGTGCTCCGGCAGCTTCTTCAGGCCGGTCGAATCGCGCGTCGCATAGTGCTTCGCCACGTAGGCGCGCGACCCCATCAACCCCTCTTCTTCGGCGGTCCAAAGGGCGATCCGGATGGTGCGGCGCGGTTGGAGGTTGAGCGCCTTGAGAATCCGCATCGCCTCCATCATCGTCGCCGAGCCGGCCCCGTTGTCGGTGGCACCCGTGCCGGCGTGCCACGAATCGAAGTGCCCGCCGATCATGACCACCTCGTCCTTGAGCGCCGGGTCGGTGCCGGGGATCTCGGCGATCACGTTGAATGACGTGGAGTCCGCCGGGATGAAACGGTTCTGCATGTCGAGCTCGAGCTGGACTGGAATGTTCTTCTCGGCCATCCGCCAGATCCGTCCGTACGACTCGTAGCTGACGTGCACCATCGGCACCTGTGGCGCCTTCAGGTCGCGCCGAGCCCCGTTGTCGGTGAAGATCGTGCCGTCACTGCCGCGTGCCAGCATCAGGATCGCCGCGACGCCCTGCTGCTCCATGAAGCGAAGCGCCGCCGTGTCGGTCGTCACGTTGAACCTGCGCACGAGGCCGATGCCGCCGCGGCCGCCGCCCGGCGCACCGCCCCGACCACCGCCCGGTGCCGGCGGCGCCATCGCGGCCATCTGGGCCAGTCGGTCGTCGGTGAGCCGCTCGGCGTCAGCCGTGAACTTCTGCGAGGGCAAACCGTTCGGCTGGGTCAGTAGCATGAACTTCCCCTTGAGCTTCCCGGCGTACTTCGCCTTGAACGACTCGAAGGTCATCGTGGTGTCGGTCGGGACGATCACCACACCACCGGCGGCCTTCCCCTTGGTACCCGCCGACCACGCGCGCGGCGCGGAGAGCACCTGGAAGAAGTTCGGCGCCGTCGCGACGAAGGTGAAGCGCTGGTTCTCCCAACCGAGGCCCGCCGGCGTGTTCCACGGTTCCAGCGCGACGTTGCTCAGCCCCCAGCTCTTCATCGTGGTGGCGGCCCAGTTGCCGGCCTTGGTGAGGTTCGGCGACCAGGCGAGGCGCGGACCGTAGACGTCCGTCAACCAGCTCATGATGTTCATGACCTGAGAGCGGTCCATCGCCTCGGTCTTGATCTTCTCGATCGTGGCGACGTCCACTTTCTCCTGAGCGAGGAGCGGGGCAGTCGGTGCAACAAGAGCGAGCGCGACGGCGGCGCGGAGCGCCGGAACGAAGCGCGGCACGAAAGCGTGCGACATCAGTGGGAACTCCGGATGAGGGACGTGCGGTGAGGGAACCGGCGAACAATGACGCCCGGGCCGCCGATTGTCACCCCCAAGCGGCCCGGACGTACCAAGGCGATACGCCGGCTGGCCTCGGCAGGTTGCTGCTACGGCGCCAACCGGTCGCCGGAGGTGTCGTCAAACCAGTGGAGGCCGCCGGGGGCGATCGTGCACCGGAGTGGTTGACCGGGCTGGAATCCCACGCCAGCCGGAACCCGCAGCGTGATCGGCACTCCGGCCGCCAACACCGTCACTAGCGCCTCGTGTCCCAGCGGCTCGACTTCCTCGATCACCGCCTCAAAGCCGGGACTGCCCTCCCCCGGGACGATCGCCTCGGGGCGCACGCCCAGCACGACCGGGGCACCCGCGGCCACCGCGGGGCGCTCGGTGGCGGCCAGCGGCAGCACCAATCCTCCCTCGCTGCGGAATTGCCGGCCGTCCTCGCCGGTGATCACGCCTCGCAGGACATTCATCGGCGGCGAGCCAAGAAAGCCGGCGACGAAGAGATTTGCGGGACGGTCATAGACCTCGAGTGGCGCGCCGGCCTGCTGCACCCTGCCCTCGTGCATCACCACAATCCGATCGCCGAGGGTCATCGCCTCGACCTGGTCGTGGGTCACGTAGATCGTCGTGGTGCCCAGCCGCCGGCGCAACGCGGCCAATTCGCGGCGCGTCTGTGTGCGGAGCTTGGCGTCGAGATTCGAAAGCGGCTCGTCGAAGAGAAAGACCTTGGGTTGGCGCACGATCGCGCGGCCGAGCGCGACGCGCTGCCGCTGCCCCCCGGAGAGTTGGCGCGGCGTGCGGTCAAGCAAGTTGCCAATGTCGAGCAGCTCCGCGGCCTCACGCACCATGGCCGTGATGCGGTCGGGAGGCGTTTTCCGCAACTTGAGCGCGAACGCGAGGTTCTGATACACCGTCATGTGGGGATAGAGGGCGTAGTTCTGGAACACCATCGCAATATCGCGATCCCGCGCCGGCACGTCGTTCACCACACGATCGCCGATTCGAATCGTCCCCTCGGTGACGTCCTCCAGCCCGGCGATCATCCGGAGGGTCGTGCTCTTGCCGCAGCCGGACGGCCCGACCAGCACAAGGAACTCGCCTTCGTCAATGCGGAGGTCGATCCGGTGGACGGCGACCTGAGCCGCGCCCTTCTCTTCGTATATCTTCCGGACACCTTCCAGCGTCACTCTTGCCATCGAGATGCCTCGTGCCCGAACCTCGGACGTTCCAGTTTCCGGCCAACTTTCTCTGGGGTGCGGCCACATCCGCCTACCAGATCGAGGGCTCGCCCCTGGCCGACGGCGCGGGTCCGAGCAATTGGCACCGATTCTCCCACACACCCGGCGCCACCGAACTGGGCGCCACGGGCGATGTTGCGTGCGATCACTACCGACGTGCGCCCGAGGACGTGCAGTTGATGCGCGCGCTGGGCCTGAACGCGTACCGCTTCAGCGTCTCGTGGAGCCGAATCCTCCCGAGCGGCCGCGGCGGCGTGAACCGCGCGGGCCTCGGCTTCTACGATCGCCTGGTCGACGACCTCCTCGCGAACGGCATCGCGCCGGTCGCGACACTCTACCATTGGGATCTGCCTGCGCTGCTCGACGAGCAGGGGGGCTGGCTCAATCGCGACATCGCGCCGTGGTTTGCGGAGTACGCCCACGTCGTCGTGGCGGCGCTGGGCGATCGCGTCCCGATGTGGACCACAATCAACGAGCCGTGGGTGGTGATGGATGCCGGCTACCAGCATGGCGTCCACGCTCCCGGGCATCGCTCCCTGTTCGAGGCCCCGATCGTCGCGCACAATCTGCTCCGGGCGCACGGTGCCGGGATGCAGGCGATCCGCGCCGCCGGTGGCCGTCAGGCCGGACTCGTGGTCAACCTGGAACCGAAGGTCTGCGCCACGACCGATCCGGAGGACCTCGCCGCCACGCGCCGGGCGGATGCCTACATGAATCGGCACTTCCTCGACCCGACCTACCTCGGTCGTTATCCCGAAGAGCTCGCCGAGCTGTACGGCGAGGCCTGGCCAGCCTTCCCCGATGATGACTTCCGCCTGATCATGGAGCCGACCGACTACCTCGGCATCAATTACTACACCCGCAGCGTGATGCGCCACGATCCGACGGCGCCGGCCCCGCTCTTCGCCGGCCGCGTGCACCAACCCGAGCAGACCTACACCACGCTCGACTGGGAGGTGCATGCCCCCGCCCTGACCGACCTCCTGGTGTCGGTGCGCGACCGCTACGGCCGCGTGCCATGCTACATCACCGAAAACGGCGCCGCCTTCTACGACGCTCCCGTGGCCGAGTCGGACGTGGTGCCGGACCCGCTCCGCACCAGCTACTTCCGTGACCACCTCCGAGCCGTCCACGACGCGATGGCACTCGGCGCCGACGTCCGCGGGTACTTCGCCTGGTCGTTGCTCGACAACTTCGAGTGGAGTGCCGGGTACGGCAAGCGTTTCGGGCTCTATCACGTCGACTTCGCGACGCAACGCCGCACACCGAAGGCGAGCGCCCACTTCTACGCCAATGTGATCCGGACGAACGGCGGCGCGCTCGGGCATTGACTCACCCCGCCGCAGGACGCGGCTGGTAGCGCGGCCGCAGATCGGCACCGAGCGCGATCTCGACCACGTGACGCCCCGCCTCGACGAGCGGGATCCGCACCGACCCACCCACCACGATCACGGCGACGCCATCCACCTGCACGCGCGTCGCGGTGGTGCTCCGCGACACCACGATCCGATACTCGGCGCGAGACCCCGGATGGCGGTACCGGATCGTGAAACCCGGCCAGTCATCGGGAATACACGGTCGCATCACCAGCGTCCGGCCATCCTCGACGCCGAAGCCGAGGATCGACTCCAGGCCGACCCGGAACATCCACCCCGCCGAGCCGGTGTACCAGGTCCACCCGCCGCGCCCGAGGTGCGGTGCGACGCCGTAGACGTCCGCAGCGATGACGTACGGCTCAGTGAGGTAGCGGGCGATCGCCTCGGCAGAGCCGCCGCGCTGCACTGGCGAGAGCATGGCAAAGAGATCGGCCGCGCGCTCGGTGGCGCCCGCTTCCGCGAGGGCACGCACCGCCCAGAGGGCGGCGTGCGTGTATTGCCCACCGTTCTCGCGTACGCCCGGGAGATATCCCTTGATGTAACCGGGATCGTGCGACGTCACATCGAACGGCGGCGTGAGCAGTCGGATGATGCCCGCCGGCTCATCCACCAGATGCTGCTCCATCGCCGCGAGCGCCAGTGCGGCGCGATCGGCAGGCGCTGCCCCGGAGAGCACCGCCCAGGCCTGCGCGAGCAGGTCGATGCGGCACTCGTCGTTGCCGGATGAGCCGAGCGGCGCCCCGTCGTCGTAGTACGCCCGACGATACCACTCGCCATCCCAGCCGCCGTCATTGACGGCGGTCTCGAGGGCGCGGCGATGCTCGGTATAGCGGGTCACGCGGCTCGCGTCTCCGCGGTCGCGTGCAATCGGAATGAACTGCTCGAGGATGCCGTACAGGAAGAAGCCGAGCCAGACGCTCTCGCCGCGCCCCAGCCGACCGACGCGATTCATCCCGTCGTTCCAGTCGCCGCTGCCCATCAGCGGCAGTCCGTGTGCGCCCACGGCGAGCGACCGATCGATGGCCCGGGCGCAGTGCTCGTACAGGTCGGCGGCGACACCGCTCCGCTCCGGTTGCACCATCGCCTCGTCATGGCCCTCGGTCAGCAGCGGTGCCGTGAGGAACTCGAGCGATTCCTCAAGCACCGCGGCATCGCCGGTGACCCGGAGGTAGTGCGCCGTCAGGTATGGGAGCCACAACAGGTCGTCGGCGAAACGCGTCCGGATGCCGACCGTCGCGGGCGGATGCCACCAATGGAGCACGTCCCCCTCGAGGAACTGATGCGCGCCGTGCAACAGCAGCTGCCGGCGCATCACCTCGGGGGCGAGGTGCACCATCGCCGACGAATCCTGCAGCTGATCACGGTAGCCGAAGGCACCACCGGACTGATAGAAGGCAGACCGGGCCCACATCCGGCAGGCCAGATTCTGGTACGTGAGCCAGCCGTTCAGCATCAGGTCGATCTCCGGCACGGGCGTCTCGACCTGGACGCCGGAGAGCAACGACCGCCACGAGTCCCGGACCCGGCGTCGTTCCGCCTCGATCGCGGCGGAGGTGGCAAAGCGGTCGCGAATGGCGAAGACCTCGTCGCGATCGGCGGCCTGGCCGAGCAGGAAGCTCCACTCCGCGGTCGTTCCCGGCGCCACGTCGACCATGCGTTGAAACGCGGCGCAGGGATCGAGCCCTGCGCCGACGCGACCGTCGAGCGCCACGGCATGCGTCAATGCAGCCGGCGCTTCGGGACGACCATACCGCCCCAGGAATACGAGGCGATCCGTGGTGACGGCGACCGTCTCCTGCGGCGACCCGATCGACGCGGCGAAGGCGACCCGCCCGGCGAATGGCCCATTGCGCGGGTTGGTCGCGAGGAGCAGGCCGCCGTCGACCTCCGTGATCACCTGTCCGGCAGTCTCCGCGCGCGCGCTACCGAGCACCCACTCGGCGTAGTACCACACCGAGAGGCGCCGACGAGCAGTGCCATCGTTGGTGATCCGCAATCGGATGATCTTGACCGGATCATGCAGGGCGACGAAGGCGGTGACCTCCTGCCGCAACCCTGCGCTCTCATGGCTCCAGGTTGTTTCCCCGAAGCCATGCCGCGTCTCATAGCCGCCGGCGCCGGGCGTCGGCGCCGGCGTCGGCGACCAGAAGACACCGTCCGCTTCGTCACGGATGTAGAGCGCTTCGCCAGTCGGATCGGCCACCGGATCGTTGCGCCATGGCGTCAGTCGATTCAGGCGGCTGTTGCCGCTCCAGGTGAAGCCCAGCCCCGCCTCGGAGGCGATGAAGCCGGTGGATTCATTGGCGAGGACGTTGGTCCACGGCAGCGGGGGGCGGTGCAGCCCCACTGCGGTGCGGTCGAGTCGGATGACGTACTCATCGCCCGCGGCCGAGAAGCCCCCGTAGCCGTTGCTGAACTGCAGCGGATCGGTGCCGGGCGCCGGCGCGACGAGGCCACGCGCTGCGGCAAACGGCCCCGGCGCTGGAAAAGTGACCGGGGTCCACTCGGGGGCGTCGGCCAACGACGCAAAGACCGCCGTGGCTTGGCCCGGCGCATGTGCGTTGGCCAGCGACGCCTCGATCGCCGCGCGATCGCCTCCGGCCGTCATCACGGCGTAGAGTACGACCTGCCCGTGCGGGGCGAGCTCGATCGCGCGCCGCATCGCGAAGACGGGATCGAGCACGTTGCCCACCGTGCCCGAGAGCGATTGGCCGGCATCGAGTGCGACGGGATCGGCCATGCTGCGGCCGCGTCCGAGGAAGCGAGCCCGGTCGGTCTCGACCCCGAGCGCGGGCGCCGCGCTGATGATCGCCTGCGCCATCCAGACCGGTGACTCGTCTGCGCCGCGCGGGCGCCTCCGCGCCAGGAGGCCGCCCAGCGACGGCAGCGCGTCGGTCTGCACGAACAGCTTTGAGAATGCCGGGTGCCCGGCATCGGACGCCCTGCTGGCGAGCACGACTTCCGCGTAGCTGGTCGCCTCAAGACGGCGCGCCGTGTCGCCGAGGTTGGTGATCGTCAAGCGTCGCCACTCGACGTCGGCGTCGGGGCGCACGGTGATGTCGGTGCGCACCTCGATCCCGTCGTCGACACGGAGGATCGTGGCGAAGCGTGCATCCGAATGGACGGCGTAGCGTTCCGGGGCACGCTGGATCGGCTGATACCCTGCCGACCAGCGGGTGCCGCGGTCGAGGTCGCGAAGATAGAAGAACCAGCCATCGGCATCCCGAGTCGGATCGTCGCCACCGCGCGTGAGCAGCATGCCCCCGAGCGAGGAGGCACCCGCGCCGGTGGCGGTGATCCGGATCTGGTAGCGGCCGTTGGTCAGCGTGATGTCGGCGGTCATGGGTCCCGGGTGATGCGCGCGGGAAGGGTGCGAATCGTCACGACACCGCCGGGGCCCGCCACCACGGCCGTGCTGTTCACCAGGAGTCGCGCACCCGTGGTCGCCCCGGGGACATGCACCTCAAGCCCGCCCGGCGGCACGCGGACCCCGCGGTCCAGTTGGACCACCGTGCCGACCGCGTCGCGCGTCATCGTATAGGAGAGCGGTCCCCACCAAGTGCTCAGTCGGGAGACGCGCACGCCGGCATCAGCGAGCCAGGCGCCATCAATCCCGGCGCCCACCACCAGGGCGCTGTCGGCCTCGCGCTCATAGACGAACAGATCGGCCGCCGAGCGCAGGAAGTCGGAGCCCACCCAGGTGTGCGGCAGGTCTCCGATGAACTTCGGCGCCCGACGATCGTGCCAGACAATCTCCGGCCACTGGTTCCACGCCATCGGCTCCTGATCGCGCAGGAAGGCCTGCAGCATCGACAGCGCGCGGTCCTTCCACCCCAATCGGAGCATGGTGCCGACGGTGCGCAGTTCGTACGGCGTGTAGGCCTCCCACACGGTCGTGCTGTCCTGGCGGGCCGAGGCCGCCTCCCAGTACCGCTCGAACGTGCGCTCGAGCGCGGCGCGCGGAAGCCGTGCCATCTCGCCGCCGGGCGACACCGCGATCGTGGTCGACGTCGCGTCGAAATCGCCGAGGTCGGCGGCGCCCGGAAGGAAGTCGATGCGATGGCGCGTCATCGCCAGCGCGAGCGAGGCATACAGGTCGCGGGCGAACTCGGCCTCCGAGCGCGCGAAGGAGGTCGCGGCATCGTCATGCCCAAGCAGACGCGCCATGGCCGTTGCGTCCTTGTAGCCGCGCAGCGCGAAGAAATCGTCCCAATAGGAATGCATCGGCTTCGCCGAGTAGCCCTCATGGGAGATCGACGCAGGCAGCAATCCGCGAAAGAGCACGTCCTCCACCGGCAACCGACGGAGCGAATCCATGTAGCCAACGGCCGCCACGACGTGCGGCCACATCGCCTCGAGCATCGGCCGGTCGCCGGTGTGCCGGAAATATTCCATCGTGAGGAAGATGAACTCGCCGTGACTGTCGTGTTCGGGCACCGGATCGGCGCCGCGGCGATCGACGCAACAGGGGATCTTGCCATTCGGGTACTGGTGTGGCGCATACCAGCGGAGGAAGTCGCGCACGGCATCGGCATGGCCGAAGCGGAGCAGCGCAGCCGACGTGAGGGAGCCGTCGCGGATCCACGACCGCTCGTACGAGCGCGACCCGGGCTGGATCGCCGGTCCGTCGCGGTTGATCAAGACGTAGGCGATGGTGCTCGCGATGCTCTGGGTGAGGTGCGCACCAGCAGCGGGGAGGGAGATCGTCGCACGGTCCACGGCCTGCCGCCATCCCGCCGCGGCCGCGGCGAGCGCACTGTCGACGGCGCTCGGGCGCCCCGCGGCGAGCAGGCCGCGGCCAGCGGCATCGAGCGGCATCTCGACAGCGATCGTCGCCGAATCGCCCGGGGCAATGCTGAGCGGCCAGGAGAGCGCCGCACTGGCAGCACCGAACGGGTCGCGCACTGCCGTCGCGACGGGGACCCACCCGCGATCCAGATAGTCCACGATATCGCCCGAGGCGAAGGCGGTGGCACCGACGCGCGCGGGGCGAACCAGCGGTCGCACGCTGCGGTCGCCGTTGATCACGAGTCGTACCCCGTCCCAGCGTACCGAGTCGATCCGCGAGACCCCGCCCGGGGTCCCGAGAAACTGCCAGCTCGGATTCACCTGGAAGGGGCGCGCGGCCAGGTGCAGCGTCGCCTGGAGGCGCGCAGCCCCCTCATTGTGCAGGCGGTAGCGTACCACCACGCTCGACGCCCGCGACGTTCCTGCGGGGAAGGCAGTGGTGGTGAGGCGCATGGTGCCGGTGCGCCAGGAGACCGTCGGAATCGGGAGGCGCTGTTCGAGGAGCGTCGACTGCCGCTGCACGTCGTTCCACGTCACGAGGCGGCCGCCAATCGTCAGGAAAGGTTCGAGGCGGAAGGCGCCACTCCCCGCCTCCACCGCGCCGTCCTCGTCGATCAGCGCCTCTTCCACTGCGCCGTCGACGCCGACGACGGTCCAGTAGCCGCGATCGCCGCGCAAGTAGCGCGGGTAGCGCCCCGGTGGGGCGTCCTGGGCGATCCCTTCAAAGAACAGGTTGCGGGAGGCCGCCCGCGTGATCGGTTCGATGCGCGCCGTGGCGAGCCCGAAGCCACGCGCCCCCTCGGGTGCGTGCAACCTGAGTCGCAGGAACCGTGTCTCGGTGTCGGGCAGGTAGAGGGCGTCCTGGCTGCCGATCCCTCGCACTCGGCGCGTCAGCACGCGCCACGCCGTCCCATCCTCGGAAGCATCGAGCGCGTAGTGCCGCGGGGCACGACCACGCTCCCACGCGAGCGTCACCCCGCCGAGTTCACGGGTCCGGCCGAAGTCGATCGTGAGCGCGGCCTCCGGGCCATTGGCGCGCCAGCTGGTCGTCGAGTCCGCATCGAGGATGGCCTCCGGCGGATGCCCCGCGCTCGCGGCCGAGGCGCGCAGCGCCGGTGGACCGCTTGGCGCCACCACTTCGGACAGCGGCGTAAGCGCGAGGTCGTCGAACCAGACGCTGCCGCCCCCGCCACCGCGGCCGGCGGTGATCACCAGCTCGATCGCGGCGACGTGCGTGAGCGTGCCGCCACCCAGCGGCCCCCACGCGAAGGCGACCTGGCGCCGCCGAATCGTGATCTTCTGCCAGCCATGCGAAAAGGTGCGATCACGCTCGGTGTACCACCAGACGTTTTCGCCCGACGCGTCGATCAGCTTGAACTCGAGCGTGTTGACCGGGGCCGCGCCGCGAATCCAGAACGTGAACGCGTAGTTGACCGGCAAGTCGAGGTCCACGGCGCGCCGGGCGATCGCGTAGCCGCCGCCGCTCCCGAAGGAGAAGTCCAACCGCAGCGCCCCGCCCTGCCGCCCCTGGTCACGGCGAAGCGCGAGCTGCACCCCGTCGGCCGGATGCGCCGACCAGCGAGCCGGCTCGTCGAAGGCGTCGACGACGCGGGTCGTATCGGCAGGGCCGAGGACCGCCGCGAGCAGCAGCACCCCGATCATCCCTTCACGCTCCCGGCCATGATCCCCTGGATGTAGTGCCGCTGGAGGAAGAGGAAGCCGACGAAGACCGGGAGCACCGTGACCACGGCCCCGGCCATCATCAACTCGACATCCTGCACGTGTTCACCGGCGAGGTTCGCCAGCGCCACCGGTAGGTTGTAGCGCGCGTCGTCGCTCAGCACGATCAATGGCCACATGAAGTCGTTCCATGCGGCGAGAAAGGTGAAGACGCCGAGCGTGGTGAGCACCGGGGCCAGGCCGGGGAGGACGATCGACCAGAAGACGCGGGCTTCGCTCGCACCGTCGAGTCGGGCCGCCTCGAGCAGCGCATCCGGAATCGAGAGGGCGTACTGCCGCACCAGGAAGATGCCGTAGATCGGGGCGAGCACCGGAATCATCGCGCCGAACAGGGTGTTGATCAGTCCCATCTCGCGGAGCAGGATGAACATCGGCAGCATGGCGACCTGCCCCGGGATGATCATCCCGGCCAGCAGCGCCCGGAACAGCGGCTCCCGGCCACGGAAGCGCAGCTTCGCGAAGGCGTACCCCGCCGTGCCGGTGATCAGCACCGCGAGGATGGTCCCGCCGGTCGCGATGATCAGCGAGTTGAGGAAATAGCGGCCGAGCGAGAGCGAGGTGAACAGGGCCCGGTAGTGCTCGAGCGTCGGGCGGTGGGGCAGCAACGGCGGCGGCGAGGTGTTGGCTTCGCCCGGGCGCATGAACGACGCGGCCACCATCCACACCAGGGGTGCCGCCGCGAGCACCGCGCCGACGATGAGCAGGGCATGCAGCCCGAGGCGGCGCATCCGCTGGCTCACTTGGCGGCCCTCGCCTGCACGCGGAACTGCACCAGCGTCCCCAGCAAGGTCAGGAAGAACAACACCACCGCGATCGCGGCGGAGTAGCCGAGGCGCCACCAGCGGAAGCCCTGCTCGTACATGAAGAGCACCAGGGTCAGCGTGCTCTTGAGCGGGCCGCCTTGTGTCATCACGTAGGGTTCGCTGAACACCTGGAAGGAGGCGATCATCGTCACGACGCCGACGAAGACGAACGTCGGACCGAGCATCGGCAGCGTGACATGGCGGAAACGGCGCCACGGCCCCGCCCCGTCGAGCGACGCCGCCTCGTACAGCTCCTCGGGGATGCTCTGCAGCCCCGCGAGGAAGACCAGCATGTTGTAGCCGAAGTTCTTCCAGACCGAGAGCAGAATCAGCGAAGGCATCGCCCACGTGGTGGTGCCGAGCCAGTCGATCGGCCCGATCCCCACCACGCCGAGCGCCGCGTTGAGCAAGCCGTACTGCGGATGGTAGATGTAGCGCCACACCAGTGCCATCGCGACCAGCGTCGTGACCCAGGGGGCAAAGAACGCGCTCCGAAAGAAGGGGCGGAAGCGGACCAGCTTGGCGTTGACGAGCAGCGCGGCCCCGAGCGACACGGCGGCCGAGAGTGGCCCGCCGATCACCACGAAGTAGAGCGTGTTCTTCGTGGCGGTCCAGAAGAGCGGCGCCGTGGCAAGATCGCGGTAGTTGGCAAGCCCGATGAAGCGGGTGCTCCGAAAATCGCCGACGGAGTAGATGTCGAAGTCGGTGAACGAGAGGACGAACGCGCCGAGCACCGGGATGGCGAAGAAGATGCCGATCAGCAGCAGCGCCGGCGTCACGAACGCCCATCCTGCGCGCGACTCGGCGGCCGCCTCGCGCGCGGTCACGGGGTCCCCCGCGCACGGCGCGCCAGCAGGAAGCGCCGCCGCTCCAGCAACCGGTCGGTGTCACGGTCGAGGGCGGCGAGGGCGGCGGCGGCCGTCCTCCCCCCACGCACCGCAGCCTCGGCGTGGTCCATCAGCTTGGTGGTGACCTCCTCCCACTCCGGTACCATCGGCGTGGGGACGGTCCGATCGAGTTGCAGCCGGAAGACCTGTGCCTCGCGGTCGGCGGCAAGAACGGAATCCGTCCACGCCTCCCGCCGCGCGGGCAAGTCGCCGGTGAGTCGGTAGAAGCGGGCCTGCATCTCGGGACGGGACAGGTAGGCCACCAGGGCGAGCGCCAGCTCACGATGCTTCGAGGCGCGGAACACCACCAGCGACGAACCGCCGGCGAGCGACACCCCAGAGGCCGCGCCAGTCGGGCCGGGAATCGGGGCCGTGCCCCAGTGATCCTGCTGCTCCGCCGGAAGTCGGCGGCGGAACTCCCCGAGATTCCAGGGGCCGCTGATGTACATCGCGAAGGTGCCGCGACTGAACTCCTGGTAGAGATTCGAGATCTGGGTGTTGCTCACGGGCGGCGCGAGGCTGTCACGATAGAGCGAGAGCAGAAAGTCGAACGCACGGGCGAATTCGGGTCCACGGAATGTCCCGAAGCCCGCCGTGTCGATGAGGGCCGACCCCTGCTGCAGCCCGAGGATCGCGAGGGGCGGCCACTCGTTCATCGGCAGGAAGATCGCGTACTGCCCAGGAGCGGCGCGCCGCTTGATGGCGAGCATCGCGGCGCGCCACCCGGCCCAGTCCTCGGGGAAGGCGGTGTAGCCCGCCGCACGCAAGAGGTCCTTGCGGTAGAAGACGACGCGCGTGTCGACGTACCACGGCAGCCCGAAGAGCGTGTCGTGTACGATGTTGGTGGCGAGGATGCCCGGGAAGTACGACGAGTCGGCCACCTCGGTCGCGACCGGGGCCAGTGCCCCGAGCGTCACCATCTCGGGGATCCAGGTGTTGCCGAGCTGTGCCACGTCCGGCGTGGCGCGACCGACGATCGCCGTCAGCAGTTTCTCGTGTGCCGCGCTCCACGGAATCTGCTGCACGCGGACCCGGACACCCGGGTGCTCGCGCTCGAAGCCGCGGACCAGTTCCTGCACGACCTCGCCCTCACGGCCGAAGGCCCAGAAGCGCAGCGTCGGCGTCGGATCCGGCCTGTCGCACGCGGTCAGTGACGCGGCCACGGCGAACGCGACCGCGACCCACCGCCGGTTCATGGCGCCTGATCCAGCCAGCCGCCCGTGAATCCGGCACGCCGAAGCCCCTGGACCAGGTACGGCGAGCTCCGCATCGTCTTCCAGACCATCGATGACCGGTAGTTGGCGATCATCGCGAGAATCGGCCCCTGGTCGATCCCGAGATAGTCGGTGTCGAACCAGCCGGTTCCGGCGACGACCCGGCCGTACGGGGCGGGTGGATCGGTCCAGCGCCAGGTGGGATTGAAGGCATCGAGAAAGCCGTACTGGCCGAAGAGCCAGGTCCCGTAGCGCTGGTGCATCGCGATCAGCGCCGGCCCGACGATCTCCGGGGCAAAGGGAAGCGACCCCGCGACCGCCGTCGGTGCGAGGGTGCCGTCGTCCCGCACCTCGTTGTACGAGGCGCCGCGCGCGGCATAGGTGAAGAAGCGCCGTGCGGTGCCGTTCACGTCGCGGGTGACGTCCGCCGGTCCGTCGCTGGCGGAGAGACCCCAGATGTCGCGGCTGTAGTCGGTCCAGCCCGCAGGATTCGCCGTCGCATAGCCGCGTTGCGCGTACGTCGCGCGACGACTGTTCTCGAAGTAGTCGATGCCACGACCGCGCATGTAGCGATCCGCGATCCCTCGGAAGTCGACCCACACCTGCGAATAGTGGTGACCAAAGAGGGGCGCGAAGCCGACGTGCGACTGCCCGTAATAGGTCCCCCACGTGTACGTGGCGGTCCAGGCATCCCACGCCGCGGCATCGATCGGATGGGTCGGGGAGCCGAGCGCGAGCAGGTAGACCAGCATTGCTTCGTTGTACCCGCGCCAATCCAGATGGTGAAAGCCCCCCTCGGGCGTCCAGCCCATGGTCACCAACGGCGCGCGCGGTTGCGCCCAGGTCCAGTCGACGCGACGGTAGAGGGAATCGGCGTACGCGCGAATCGCCACCTCCGTCGGGGCCTCCCGGTCGAAGTAGCGCTGGCAGTAGAGCGCACCGGCGAGCAGCAGCGCCGTGTCGACCGTGGAGAGTTCGACGGTCTGATACCGCAGGCCGGATTGTGCGTCGAGGAAGTGATAGAAGAAGCCGTGAAAGCCGGCGACGCCCGTGGCGCCGGGGCCCTGCGGCAGCTGATAGAAAAAGCGAAGCGTCGCCAGCGTCCGCGCGGCGGCGGCGTCACGGCTGACGTATCCCTGCTCCACGCCGATCGGGTACGCGGTCAACGCGAACCCCACGGCGGCGATGCTCGAGAAGGAGGGCGTCGGCCATCGGTCCGGGGTCAGCCCGGTCGCGGCCGGGGAGCGCTCCCAGAAGAAGGCGAAGGTGCGCTGCGCAATGGTGTCGAGCAGCGGTTGGAGCGCTTCGGGCGTCGGTTCGGGCGCCGGCGTCGTGCTGGTGCCGCTGCACGACAGCAGGCCAAGCAGCAGGAGCGGCTGCACGGCGTGGCGACGGAGCGCACGGAATCGGACAAGGAGATGAGTCACGTGGCGGAAGCGCTCCCGAGTGTGGCAGGGAAACCGCCGTGGAGCACCGCGAACGGTGCCCCACGGCGTCAGGCATCAGATCAGAACGTATACTCGGCGCCGAACTGCGCGCGCCGGGCATCCGAGACGACGCAACCCGGCGTACCGAAGCCAGCGTCGTTCCGATTGCCAGTGTTGTAGCAGCCGTAGTTGTTCCGGTTCAGGGCGTTGAAGACATCCATCGTCAGCCCGAGCCGGGTGCCGCCGAAGCCCGGGAGATCCTTGCGGAGCCGGAGGTCGACGTTGCGGTACGGGAAGGTGCCCGGCACCGTGAAGCCACCGCGCTCATAGCCCGCGCCGCAGAAGCGCCCGGGGCAGCCGACATCCTGGCGGTACTTCCCGCCGAGGGTGACCAGGCCGCCGAACTGGATGCCCGCAAGATACGGCAGGTCGAGAATCCAGTTGGCCACGACGCGATCCTTCTCGTCATTGGCCGGATGCTTCGGAATGCCGATCGTGTTCGGGAACGCGAAGGCATCGCCCAGGTTGTCGACGCCCTGCACCGAGCGGTTGGAGTGCGTGAACGAAATGCCGCCACCCCAGCCGAGCTTGTCGGCGGCGCCGCGCCGGTAGGGGCGATCCACCGTGACCGTGATGGCATCGTACCAGGTCTTCACGTCGTTGGTGGAGTAGATGAAGTTGCTGAAGCCGTGGGCGCCGATGTCGAACGACTGGCAGCAGGAACCGTCGGTGTTGAGACCGAAGTTGGCCCAGTTGAGCGCCATCTGGTCGACGCCCTTGACGCTGGAGTAGGACGCCGAGATCAGCAGGTCACCCACGGCCTGCCGGATGCCGGCGTTCCACTGCGTGGACTTCGGCAGCTTCGCCTTGTTGTCGATCAGCCATGCCTCGGGCCGGCCGTAGGTGCCGGCGAGCGCATCGAGCGTCGCCTTGTCGGCGGTGAGGTAGGAGTCGTTCCACGCCACCTGCCCTGCTCCCGGGGCCTGGCCCTTGGGCGCGAACTTGATGGTGTAGGTCGGGTGCGACAGCTTCTGCGTCTCGTCGACCGCGAAGAGGTCGAACAGCGAGCGATCGTAGTAGATGCCGAAGCCGCCGAACACCGTCGTCTTGTTCTTCTCGTCGAGCGCGTAGGAGAAGCCGACGCGGGGCTGGAAGGCGCCGTAGAACGGCTTCCGGTTGCTGCCCGTGCTGATGTAGCGCGTCAGGTCGAGCGGCGTCACCAGCTGGTTGTTGTAGCGGGTGAGCGTGTCGACCACGTTTTGTGGCGTGACGTAGTCGTAGTTCAGCATGTGGGACTCGAAGTCCCAGCGGATGCCGAGGTTCAGCGTCAACCGCGACGTCGGGCTCCAGTCATCCTGCAGGTAGGCGCCGACCTGGTTGTTGTTGGTCTTCAGGTTCGGGTCGCCGGTCCCGTAGCGCAGCTCGACGGGCGAGCGGAAGCCGTAGTCGAGGCCGTCCTGCACGTCACGGAACGTGAAGGTCGGTGTCCCGTCGTTGTCCTTGAAGACGTCGTAGTTCACGAGGTCGAAGTTCGCGCCCATCTTGAGGACGTGCTGCCCGGCGAACTGGAAGCCCGAGTAGGTCAGGTCGTCGCGGAAGCCGAGGCGCTTCTGGATGAAGTCCTGCGTGCTCCGGTTGCTGCCGATGATCGCGTTGTTGTTGTTGTAGATGAACTCGCGCGACGCGAGTCCCGAGGCGTTCGGGCTCGGATTCCGGCGGAAGCGCGAGTAGTCGACCTTCGCCTCGTTCAGCCACGGCCCCTTGAAGGTGTTGTACTTGAGCTGGGCGATCGCCACGTCCTGCCGGAAATTGACGGCAGACTGGAACGAATTGCGGTTGCCGAAGTCGCGGACGTCCGTCTCGTGCCGGTTGGAGAACGAGAATTCCGCCGACGAGGTCGGCGAGGCCGCGTAGGTCAGCTTGCTGAAGATCAGCGACTCGCGGAACGGCGAGCCAAATTCGCCGTTGTACTGCGCGAGGTTGACCGTGTCGAGGGCGGGAAACGCGCCGGCCGCCGGGAAACCCGTGGCGGCCGTGGGGAAGGTGACGCGGTTGTTGCGGTTCTGGTAGTTGCCCTCATACGAGCCGAAGAAGAACAGCTTGTCCTTCTGGATCGGCCCGCCGGCGCTCAGGGCGATCAGGGTCCGGCTGTAGTCGGCCTTCTTGAATGTCGTCGGGTTGTTCTTCTGGTCGTTGAGCTGGAAGGTGTCGAGCCCGACAAGACCCTGGTTCTGGTAGGTGAGCAAGGCGTTGCCCGTCCAGACGCTGCCGCCGGACTTCGTGGTGGCGGTGATGATGGCGCTCGAGGCCTTCTGGTATTCGGCCTTGAAATTCTGGCTGATGACGCGGTATTCCTGGATCGCGTTGCGCGGGAACGGATTGCCGCGGCTCGCATCCTGGCCCGAGACGCCGCCGCCGGTCAGGTCGTTCTTCAGCGACGTGCCGTCGATGAAGAGGTTGACCGCGTTGGCACTCTGGCCACCCGCCGAGAAGGTGCGGAAGTTCCCGTTCACCCGGTCCTCGGAGACGGTGACACCCGGCGCCAGCGCCGCGAGGTCGAGGAAGTTGCGGCTCGGCGTCGGGAGCTTGGTGATCTGCGCCTCGGTGACGTTGGTCGCCAGTTCCGAGGTGCGCGTCTCGGCCGTGGCCACGGCGGTGACGCTGAGGTCCTGGAGCTGCACCGCCTGCGCCGTCAGCGCGAAGTTCTGCAACTGCGTCGCACCGATCAGCACGACGACCCGGCGGGTCTGCGCGCCGCTGCCGATGGCGCGGACGGTCATGTCGTACGTCGCCGGCACGAGGCCCGGCAGCACGTAGAAGCCGTCGGCGCGCGCGGTCGTGCTGCGCACGATCCCGTTGGCGAGGTTCTTGAGCATGATGTCGGCGCCGGCAATGGCCCTGCCGTCGGCGCTGGTCACCGTGCCGCGGATCGTACCCGTGCTGGTCTGGGCGCCGAGCGGGCGTCCGGTCAGCATCGCCGCCACCGCCAGGCAGGCGATCACCCCGCTCCGAAGTGCTGATGTCATTCGATGAATCCTCATACCGCTTCCCCCTTGGTGGTGTACGGATGGACGACTGCTGACGGCACCTGCCCTGCACTAGCTGTCCTGCATACCACACGAGCGCCGCACCACGAGCGTGGTCGGCAGGATGTCGCGAATCGGCCCGTGCCCCGGGGTCCGGTCGAGCCGGGCCAGCAGCCGGGCGGCGGTGCGCGCCCCGAGGGCGCTGATGTCGACATGGACCGAGGTGAGCGCGGGCGCGACGTAGCGGGCCATGGGAATGTCGTCGAAGCCACCGAGCGCGATCTCCTCGGGCACCAGGACCCCGGCCTCGCGCAAGGCGCTCAACGCGCCAATGGCCATCGCATCATTGGCGGCGAAGATCGCCGTCGGCCGGACCGCCAGGTGCAGCAGCACACGCGCCGCCGCGTCACCGGCCCCCTCCGAGAAATCGCCGGGCACCTCGAGTTCGGGCGCCAACGGCACCTCCGCGTCGCGCAAGGCGGCCCGGTAGCCCCGCAGCCGCTCCGCCGCGTCGAAGTTGCCGACCGCGCCCCGGATCATCGCGATCCGTCGGTGGCCGAGTCCGATGAAATGCCGGACCATGGCGTAGGCCCCGTCGTAATTGGCGACGCTGAGGGAGTCGAAGGCGAGGTCGGTCGGCGGGCAGTTGAGCAGCACGACCGGGAAGTCGCCCTGCAGCGTTCGGCGTGGCAAGTCGCCGGTGAATTCCGGCGACATCAGGATCAGGCCGTCCACCCGGCCGCGCATCGAGGCGAGCGCGGCCTCCAGCTGGGCACCGTCATGCTGCGCGCTCGACACCAGGCAGTGGTACCCGGCCTTGCGCACCGTGAGGTCGATCCCGCGGATCACCTCGGAGAAGAACTCGCCGTAGAGGTCGGGGAGCAGCACGCCGATCGTGTGGGTTCGCCGCATCACCAGCGACCGCGCTGCGCCGTGTGGCACGTATCCCATCCGGGTGGCCACCCCGCGCACCCGCGCCAGCGTCTCGCCCGCCACCAGGTGGCTCGAGTTGACGGCCCGCGAGACGGTGGCGACAGAGACGCCCGCGGCCCGCGCGACGTCGCGGATGGTGACGGTGGTGCGGAGCCGATGTGACGTACGCGCCCCCATGGGTGAGCGGCGAACGAGGTGGCGTCGGGCCACACGCCGGGCGGGAACAGGGCGGCGGCAGCCGGAACGACCGGAATGGAGTCAGGGAACCATTAGATGTAAACGTTTACATTCCGACCTGTCAAGACACCCCGCCACCCGCGCATCCCCGGCGCCCGCGCCCGACCGTCCCGCCCGGGTCTGCCATGGTGCCGTCAGGTCGGCTCCTCGCTGAGTGACTTCGGTGCATGAGGTTCGCCCTCCGCCTCGACGCCGTGCAGCTTGGACAAAGCCGCGACGGGAGGGCATTTTGGGGACATGCACCCGCAGGCCCATGGGCTTCCCCACGTCCCCGATTCGCTCGATGCCGCCCAGGCGGGCGGCGTCGCATGACGACCCAGCCCCAGCGCAAGAGCGACCTGTCCGTGATCACGACTGGCCCGGGCCTTTCGGTGCACTGCCAGGAACTCAGCTGCTCCTACCGCAGCGAACGCGGCTCCGTCCCCGCCCTCGATCGGATCACGCTCTCGCTGCGCCCGCAGGAATTCGTCTCGCTGGTGGGCCCGAGCGGCTGCGGCAAGTCGACCTTGATTCGCGCCATCGCCGGCCTGATGAACCCGACCTCCGGGCGCATCCTCTACGGCGACGTCCCCGGCGGTGCGGGGACGCCGCGCGGCGGCCTGGTGGTTCAGGAGAACGGCACCTTTCCCTGGATGACCGTCGTCGACAACGTCGCCTTTGGCCTCGAGATGCAGGGCGTCGGACGGGCGGAGCGGTGCGATCGTGCGCTGGCGTACCTCGAGCGAGTCGGACTCGCCAACCACGCGCACAATTATCCGCACGAACTCTCGGTCGGCATGCGCCAACGCGTCGGCATCGGTCGAGCCTTCGTCGCGGAGTCGCCGATCCTGTTGATGGACGAGCCGTTCGGCGCACTCGACGCGCAGACGCGATGGGTGCTGCAGACCGAGCTGTTGCGCGTCTGGTCGGAGAGTCGACGGTTGGTCCTCTTCGTGACGCACGACATTCACGAGGCGGTGCTGCTCGCCGACCGCGTGGTGGTGATGAGCGGCCACCCCGGCCGGATCCGTGAGGAGATTCCGGTGGCGATCGGCCGCCCACGCGACCCGCGCGATGTCTCGCGGAAGGCGCAGGAACTGATCTCCCATATCTGGCACCTGCTCGGCGAAGAGGTCGCGAGTGGCCTCACCGACCGATGAGCACCACGGCCCGCTCCCCTGACCGACTGGCCTGGCTCTCGCCGGCGGTGATCGCCCTCCTGCTCGGCTCGTGGGAGGCCGGCGTACGGTGGGGCGGCGTCTCGCCGCTCCTCACGCCGGCGCCCAGCACGATTCTCCGGGAGCTGGTCACCCTCGTCGCGAACGGGGTCATGGTGTCCAACTTGATGGCTACGCTCCTCCGCCTCGCCAGCGGCCTGACGGTTGGCGCGAGCATCGGCGTCGCCCTCGGACTCGCGATGGGATGGTGGCCCACGCTCCGGCGCGCCATCGACCCCATCGTGGCCGGCATCCATCCGATCCCGAAGATCGCACTCTTCCCGATCCTGATCGTCATGCTCGGCATCGGCGAAGAGTCGAAGATCGCGGCGATCGCGATCGGGGCATTCTTCCCCAGCCTCATCAACACCATGGCCGGGGTACGCGCGATCAGCCCCGTGCAGATCGACCTGGCACGGAATTACGGCGCCGGCACGAGCGCGATGTTCTTCCGGATCCTGCTGCCGGGGAGTCTCCCCCTGATCCTCACCGGCCTCCGGATCTCGGCGAACGTCGCCTTCCTGTCGGCCATCGGCGTCGAGATGATCTCCGCGCACAACGGGCTCGGCTCACTGCTCTGGCTTTCGTGGCAGGCCTTCCGCATTGAACAGCTCTACGCCACACTGATCATGGTCGGCCTCGTCGGCGTGGGCCTGACGCTGACCATTCGCACCGTGACGAATCGGTGGGCGCCCTGGTTGACCGACTCGGGCGTCGGCCTCTGAGCGCCTCACGTGCGGCCCCTGGCGACAACGTCGCCTCGGAGCTGGTCGCCTTCGGGCGCTTCCTCGTCGGCCTGCCCCGATTCCTCCGCGAGCGGATGTCGCCGGCGCAGGCCGAGGCGATCCTGGTCGAGCGGCTGGCCCATCGTGAGCGAAACTTCATCGCGTTGGTGCGCTACGGGGTCGTCGACAATCCCCGGAGTCCCTATCGCGCGCTCATGGCCGAGGCACGCTGCGAGTTCGGCGACCTCGAACAGATGATCACGGATCACGGGCTCGAGGCGACCCTGCGGCAATTGCACGCGGCAGGTGTCCACCTGACCTTCGAGGAGTTCAAGGGTCGCACGCCGATCGTCCGGAATGGTCGCGAGATTCCCTGCACCACCGAGGACTTCTCCAACCCGACGCATCGACACTACTTCGAGGTCGGGTCCGGCGGCAGCACCGGCCCGTCCCGTCGCGCGCGAATGGACCTGGTGGCGATGCGCGGGCGGCTGCCGCACCGGATCATGTTCCGGACCTTTCACGGGATCGCCGACGCGCCTGTGGCGCGGTGGCAGAACATCCCGCCCGGGAACGGCCTGACACACGCCCTCATGGCGATACCCGGCGGCGAGCGGCTGGAGGCATGGTTCACCTCCTCCGTTGGCGGCGCCGATGGGACGTCGGCGCGCTTCCTGCACGCCACGCAGCTGGCGGTCACGGTCGCCCGGATGACCGGGGCGAAGGTGCAACGGCCGGTCTTCCTGCCGTTCGACCAGGCCGTCCGCTTGGCGCGGTGGGCGGCGGCCAGGGTGGGCGCCGAAGGGGTTGCCGTGATCCGCGGCCCGGTGAGCCGACTGCTGCGCGTCGCCGTCGCGGCGAACGAGGCCGGGATCGACCTCCGAGGCGTGGTGCTCGCCGGCGGTGGCGAGCCGCCGACACCGGCGAAGGTCGCGATGATTCGACGCACCGGCGCCCGCTTCATCGCCAACTACTCGTTTTCGGAAGTGGGGTCGGTTGGCTGTTCCTGCCTGCGATCCGACGACCCCAATGACCAGCACTTTCTGCAGGACCACCTCGCGTTGATCCAATCGCCGCGCACCGTGCCCGGGTTCGCGATGGAAGTCGCGGCCTTCTGCTTTACGACCTTGCTGCCGACCGCCGGCAAGGTGCTGATCAACGTGGAGTCGGACGACTATGGCGTGGTCGATCAGCGCCCCTGCGGCTGCCCATGGGAGCGACTCGGTTACCCGACGCACCTGCGCGGAATCCGCAGCTTCGCGAAACTGACTGGCGAAGGCATCACCCTGGTCGGCAGCGACGTGGAGCGGGTGCTGGACGAGGTGCTCCCGGCCCGCTTCGGTGGTTCGCCGCTGGACTACCAGCTCGAGGAGACGGAGGACGAACGCGGCTTCACGCAGGTTGTCCTCCGGATTGCCCCTCACCTCGGCGACGTCGATGAGGATGCAGCGGTGCGGCTGATGCTCGACGCGCTGCGACGCATCGATGCCGGCGGTGCATCGGCGGCCAATGCGTGGGCCCAAGCCGGCACGCTCCGCGTCCGGCGCGAGGCGCCGCACGCCACAGCGCGCGGCAAGGTGATGCCGTTGCATTCCACCCGAACTGCCCCCACCACGATTCCTCCGCGGGACGGGCCGCCATGAGTCTCAGCCGACGCCGTCGTTGGCCTGCCCTCCTCCTCGTCGCGGTCGCACTTGGCGCGTGCGGAACGGATTCAGCACGCCCCGCCGCGCCGCACCTCGACACCGTCCGCGTCGCCAACGCAACGGGGCTCAGCCAGGCACCGATGTCGCTCGCTGCCGCGGAGGGCTACTTCCGCGACGTCGGGGTGGCCGTCGAGTTTGTGCCGGTGCGCCAGCATGAGGATGTGCTCGTGGCACTGCTCACCGACAAGCTCGATGCCGCGGTGGAGCTCTTTCAGGCGGGGTACTTCGGGGCGATGAGTCGCGGCGGCGCGATCCGCTTCATCACGTCGACCGTCACGCTCACACCCGGACATTGCCCCTATGTCGGCGTAGTGTTGCGCCCCGGTTTGGCGCCCGCGAAGGCAGCCCAGGACATCCACAGACTGCGAGTCTCGAACGACGGGATGTTCCGCTACCTGCTCAGCCGCGATCTCGAGTCCCAGGGACTCCACCTTGGGTCCTTCGAACTGATCCGCTTGCAGGCCGAGCTCGCCGAACAGGCCCTCGTGAAGGGAACCTTCGACGCGGCTATCCTCGCGGAACCGTTCTTGAGCCGTGCCACCCGAAGCGGCACCTTCTGGCTCGCGTCGCAGGCGGCCACGCCGAACGTCGAGATCGGCGGTCTGCTGGTCGGCAACCGCCTGCTGACGACCCACCGCGACGTCGGGATCCGCTTCCTGGCGGCGTACCGGCGCGGCGTCGCGAAGTTCAACGAGGGAAAGACGCCCGCGAACCTCGCCGCGATGCAGCGCGCGACCGGCCTCGACTCGACCACGCTCGCCGCCGCCTGCTGGCCGGCCTTCCGAGCGGACGGACGACTCACCCTCGATGGCGTGATGGCCTATCAGGCGTGGCTCGTGGGGCAACAGCTTGCCGATGTTGCCGCCACCCCGGCCCAGTTCTGGGACTCGACGCTGGTCGCTGCCACCGATACCATGCTCCGCCACACTCCACCGAGAACACCACAATGACCCGCTTGGCGCTGCGATGCGTTGCCCCACACTGGCTGCTCCTGGTCCCGCTGGCACTCATCCCGCGGCATCTCGCCGCGCAGGGTGCGCCGGACAGCATGGCGAAGCGCCCGATTACCAAGCTCGGCGAGATCGTCACCACCGCGTCGCGCGTCAGCGAACTGGTCGGGCAGAGTCCGGTCAATGTGACGACGATCACGCGCCGTGACCTCGCGACGACGACGGCGTCGACGGTGCCGAACCTGCTCTGGCGCATTCCAGGCTTCACGATGCGCGACCATCAAAGCGCCTCGGCGAGCAGTCCTGGTCGGCGTGTCGCGTCCTTCCGCGGCCTCTCGGGCAGCTCGGGCGGTCGGACCCTCATCCTCGTCGACGGTGTGCCGCTCAACGACGGGTTCAACGGCTATATGCAGTGGAACCGGATCCCGCTCGCGCTGGTGGATCGAGTCGAAGTCATCCGCGGCGGCGGTTCGATGATCTGGGGGAGCCGCTCGCTCGGCGGCGTCGTCAACATCCTCACGCGGACGCCGAGCGCATCCGGGCTGCAGGCCCAGGCGGAAGGTGGCACCGGCAGCAGCTACCGGGGCACGGTCACCGGAAGCCTCGTGCAGGCGAAGTTCCGCGGTGCGGTCACTGCGGATTGGGCAGGCACCGACGGCTACCTGGTGACCCGCCCCGATCTGCGGGGCTCGGCGGACGTTCCGTCGGGCGACCGCACCAAGGTCGTGGCCGGGCAGCTCGGGTACGACCTCACGTCGTCGCTTCAGGCGACGGCGAGCGGCAGCTACTTCGACCTCGATTCGCGCGGGCCGACCCCCGGCGGCGGCAACAGCTCCGACGCCTCCGAGTTTCGGGCCGGGCTCCGCTGGCTCACCTCCGGCGGCGGCATCTGGTCGCTGCGGAGCTACCGGACGCGCACCAACTATCTCAATCACAGCGGCATCGTCTCCTCCGACCGGAACACCGAGACGCCGAACCGGGAGCAGACCCAGTCGGCCACCGTGGTCGCAGCATCGTTGCAGTGGTCGCAGCTGATCGCCAGACGCCACCAGATGGCAGCCGGTGTCGACCTGTCGCACGCCGACGGCGCGATCGACGAGCTGGGGAACTCCGTCAACGGCGTGTGGACGCTGAACCGCGGCAACGGCGGGCGTCAACAACTTGGCGGGCTCTTTCTCCAGGACAACCTGCGCCTCAGCGAACAGTGGCACCTGCAGGTCGCGGTGCGTGGCGACCGGATGCGCAATGTTGACGGCTATCGCCTCGACAGCGCACTGCCAGGCGGAGCGACGGTGATCGATACCGCCTACGCGAACGCGACGCGGACGCGGCTCAATTACAGCGCCGGCCTCCGTTTCGAGGCATCGCCCCGGATGACCTGGCGCGCGGGCACCTACACGGCGCTCCGCGCCCCGACGCTGTTCGAGCTCTACCAGACGAACTACTCGACCCGGGGCGCCGTGATCGCCGCCAACCCCTCCCTGCGGCCGGAGACGCTGCGCGGGGTGGAACTCGGCGTCGATCTGAGTCCCACCCCGACCACGGTGCTGCGCCTCAATGCGTTCCTGAACAAGGTCGAGGATGCGATCCTCGACTACACCATCGGCACCTCGACGGCGAACGGCCAGCTGTTCACCGAGTGCGGCCCGGTGCCGCGGAGTCAGGCGTGCCGGCAACGTCGCAACGTCGCCGGCCTGCGGACGCTCGGCCTCGAATCGGAACTGGAGGTGCACCCAGCGGCGCATTGGAACCTCTGGGGGAGCTACACCTTCAATCCGACGCGCGTCGATGCACCCGGCGACGAGATCGACGGCATGCTGGCCCGCGGGGCCGCCAAGCACATGGCGTCGGCGAGCCTCACCTTCGATTCCCCTCAGCTCGCGACCATCACGATCGAGCAGCGCTATGTGGGGGCGCGGCAGGACGACGACCTCAATACGACACCGCTCGACCATTTCTTCGTGACGGGGCTTCGGGTGTCGCGGGCGCTGGTCGCCCGGACGACGGCCTACGTCAAGGTGGAAAATCTCTTCGACACCACCTACGAGGTGACACGAAGCACCAACGGCTACGTTGAGGTCGCGATGCCGCGCTGGATCACGGTGGGGTTGAAGTCATCGTGGTAGGGACATGACCGAGGAGACCGCTGCGTGCGGATAAGACCGTCGCAGCGCGGCGAGGGTCAGGGCAAGTTCGTCCCGGCCGACGCCGAGGACACGCGCCACCAGCGCGCCACCCTCCGGAGCGCCTGGCGCGAGTCGCGTGACCTCCTGCACCAGCATCGCCACCGGCTCGCAGTCGGCGTGCTGCTGATGCTGGTCAGCCGCGGCGCGGGACTCGTCCTCCCCGCCTCCTCCAAGTACCTGATCGACCACGTGATCGTGGCCGGCCAATATGACCTGCTGCTGCCGTTGGCGGCCGTCGTCGCGGCCGCCACCCTCCTGCAGGCCGGAACGGGGTTCGCGCTCTCGCAGGTGCTCGGCATCGCCGCCCAACGCGCCGTCGCCAGCATGCGGCGGCGGGTCGAGGCGCACGTGCTGCGGCTCCCGGTGCGCCAGTTTGATGCGACGCAGGTCGGCATCCTCGTCTCCCGCATCATGACGGATGCGGACGGCCTCAGGAATCTCGTCGGCACCGGCTTCACCGAATTGCTTGGCGGCCTCTTCACGGCCACCGCGTCCCTGGCCGTGCTGATCCACATCAGCGGCCAGATCACCGCGGTCGTGATGATCGTACTGGCGATCTTCGGCGCCACGCTCGCCGTCGCGTTCTCGCGACTGCGCCCGGTGTTCCGCGAGCGCAATCGTCGGAGCGCCGAGGTCACCGGGCGACTCGCCGAAACGCTCGGCGGGATCCGGATCGTGAAATCGTACGTCGCCGAACGGCGCGAAGATCTGGTCTTCACCCGCGGCATCCACGGCATCCTCCGAAGTAGTGCCGTCTCGATCACGGGGTGGTCGCTGATCAGCGCGATGACCACGCTGGTCATCGGCGCGATCGCGGTCATCATGATCCTGCTCGGCGGGAACGCGCTTCGGGCCGGAACGCTGACCCTCGGCGACCTGGGGATGTATGTGCTCTTTGCCGGTCTGGTCGCGGCGCCGCTGATCCAGATCGCCCAGGTGGGGACGCAGGTTGCGGAGGCCTTCGCGGGACTCGACCGAATCCGGGAACTGCTCGACCTCCCGACCGAGGACCAGGAAGATGCCGGGCGCCTCGCCGTGCCACCGCTCCGCGGCGAGGTCCGCTTCGATGACGTGAGCTTCGCCTACGTGCCCGAGGTCCCGGTGCTGCGCCACGTCTCGTTCGTCGCGCCAGCGGGGACGACGACCGCGTTGGTGGGGGCCAGCGGCTCCGGCAAGAGCACCCTGCTCTCGCTGCTAACGGCCTTCAACCGGCCGGCAACCGGACGGATCCTGATCGACGGCCTCGACCTCGCCTCCTTGCGGCTCCGCGACTTCCGTGGCCGCCTGGGCATGGTGCTCCAGGACAATTTCCTGTTCGACGGGACCATCCTGGAAAACATCCGCTTCTCGCGTCCCGAGGCGACGCTCGAGCAGGTGCGCGCGGTCGGACGCATCGCGCATTGCGATGAGTTCATTGCCCACTGGCCCGAGGGGTACGAGACGATCGTCGGCGAGCGCGGGATCAAACTCTCGGGGGGGCAGCGGCAGCGGGTGGCGATTGCCCGGGCCATCCTGGCGGACCCGGCGATCCTGCTGCTCGACGAGGCGACCTCATCGCTCGATAGCGAGAGCGAGGCGATGGTGCAGGAAGGACTGGAGGCGTTGCGTCGCGGGCGGACGTCGTTCGTGATCGCCCACCGGCTCTCCACGATCACCAGCGCCGATCGCATCCTGGTGCTGGAGGCCGGCGAGGTCGTGGAATCGGGGACGCACGAGGAGCTGCTGGCCCTCTGCGGCCGATACCACGCGCTCTATCAGCGGCAGTACCATCGGGAACACAATCGCTTCACGAATCCTGGCGAGGAGCTCATCCCGCCGAGTTGACGGTCGGGGTTGGGTCTTCCCCCCGCACGGTCCGCAGCATCGCCAGAAAGCGCTCGACCACGACACCCTCCGACCAGTACTTCGCGACCGCCGGTTCCGCTCGGCTGGCCAGGCCGTCACGAAATGCCCGATCCTCCGCCAGCCGACGCAGGATGTCGTGCAATTCCTCGGGGGTACGGAAGAGCACCCCCGCGCCCGAGAGGGCGGCGGTCTCCGACGCCGGTCCGATATCGCGCGCCACGAATGGTACGCCAGCCTGCAGCGATTCGATCAGCACGCGGGCGAACGCCTCGAATCCCATCGACGGGGCGATCGTCGCGATGGCATGCTGGTAGTAGCTGGCGACTCGGTCGTGCTCGATCCAACCAAGGAAGTGGACATTCGGAAGGTCGCGCGCGAGGTCGCGCAACCGCGCCCCATCATCACCCTGTCCGGCGATCAAGAGGTCGACCTCCGGCAGGGTGCGGAACAACGGGATGACATCGTCGAGGCCCTTGATCCGTTCGAGTCGGCCGACAAAGAGAAAGTAGGGACGCCGATGGGCCGGCCCGTGCGGCGCGACGTGCCGGCCGTCGCCCAGGACCCGATCGGGGACGAAGTTGGGCAGCACCGTGATCGGCCGCGTGACGCCGCCCTCGCGATGCTTCTCGCGGCTGAACTCGCTCAGGGCGATTACCAGGTCCATCTTCGCGAGCCCCCGGGCCATCGCCCCGGTGTAGCGCCACAGCTGGGGCGGCCGGCGGTAGGCGATGCTGCAGCGCAGGCAGCTTCGCGTGGTGCAGGGTTCGCGCTTGTTCCGGAGCAGCACGTGCGTGGCGCAAACCAGCCAATGCTCGCGGGCGACGTAGACGGTGGTCGCCGACGTCGGCCAGGCGAGCATACCCGGCCCGCCGATCAGCGACGGATTGTGATAGATCACCACATCGAAGCCGCCGTCTCGCAGCAAGGCACGCAGCCGTCGACGATGGAGCACCGGGGCGCCCGCCTGCTGCACCAAAAATGCGGAGACCGTGGGCCAGCGGCTCTGGAGCGGGATGACCTCGATGCCGTCGTCGGCGGCGGTCAGGTCGTTCGATGAGGGAGATTCTGGGTGCAGCGCCGTGAACGCCTCGGCGGCGTGGACCACGGTGACGTGATGGCCGCGGCGCACCAACGCCTGCGACCATTCGCGGACGCTGATCGCGTCGCCGCCGAAGGAGTAGGGCGGATAGAAGGTGCAGACCATCAGGAAGCGCATCGCGTCACCCGACCATGGAGCGGAGGGGAATCGAACCCCTGACCCCCTGCTTGCAAAGCAGGTGCTCTCCCAACTGAGCTACCGCCCCGACGTCGGGGAAGGTAGCGCGGTCACGGCCAGCGAAAAAGGCAGGAGGCCGGCATTACGTTTCCCCTTGGCGCCCCCAGCTGGGGGCCCACCCTCGTCAACCCCGCCTTCCCCCTCCCCGGAGTGATTCATCATGGCCCTGCTGCGCCCCACGGCCCTCGCGCTCGTCGTCGTCCTTGCCTCCGGGTGCGGCGGCGACTCCGGGACCAATCCCGGCGATGACAACACCATGTCGGCCACCGTCGCGGGCACCGCCTGGAGCGGCACACTCGCCGTGCAGGGCACGCACGGTGGCAACGTGCTCGCCGTGAGTGGCACCAACGGCACCTACCAGATCCAGCTGACGGTGCCGGGCGTCGCGGCGACGGGCACCTTCAACTTCGGACCCGGCAACCTTGGTGTCGCGCAGTTGGTGCAGGTCACCACCGGCACGCCGGCGTGGACCTCGTCGCTCGTCGGTGGCGCGGGCTCGATCACGGTGACGACGCTGACCACGACACGCGCCGCCGGGACCTTCACGTTCACCGCCGCCGCATCACCCGGGACCTCGGCGACCGGAACGCGGACTGTGACGAACGGGACGTTTGACGTGCAGTTCTGAGGGGGTCGTAAGTCGTAGGTCGTAGGTCGTAGGTCGTAGGTCGTAGGTCGTAGGTCGTAAGTCGTAGGTCGTACATCATTCCGAGTGCAACGAGGGATGACAGCCTCGCTGACTTCCGACCTACGACTTACGACTTACGACTTACGACTTACTTCTTCTGCATCCTCGCCGCCACCTGCTCCACCTCGCCCATGACGCGCAGCAGGTTCCCACCCCAGATCTTGGCGATCTGCGCCTCGGTGTAGCCGCGCTTGACCATCTCAAGGGTGACGTTGAAGGTCTCGCCGGCATTGCGCCACCCTTCGACGCCGCCGCCGCCGTCGAAGTCGGAGGAGATCCCGACGTGGTCGATGCCGATCAGCTTGACGGCGTAGTCAATGTGGTTGACGAAGTCGGCAACGTTCGCCGCGGCGTCGGCCGGGTAGCGGCGGTTGGTGATGTCTTCCTGCGCGGCGAGGTAGCGATTGCGGGCCTCGTTCGGCAGCGCCTCGACCTGGACCGTCACCTGCGCCTGCTGGGTCGCCGTGACGCCGAACTGCTTCCGGAGGTCGGCGATCGCGTCGCGCCGGGCTGCGTCGCGGGCGGCCGCATCGGCGTTGCACTTCACGTAGCCGTTGAAGGCGACCAGCTGCGCGACGCCGCCGTTCTTCGCCAGCGCACGCAGCTGCTCGTCGTCGAGGTTGCGGCTGTGGTTGCAGATGGCGCGGACGCCGGAGTGGGAGGCGATGATCGGCGCCTTGGTGATCGCCAGCGTCTGCATCATCGATTCCTTCGACGGATGGGAGATGTCGATCATCATCCCGACGCGATTCATCTCCGCGATCACCTCGCGCCCGAGCGGCGAGAGGCCGTGGTGCAGCCAGACGCCATCCCGCTCGCCGGTGTTGGAATCGGAGAGCTGGGAGTGCCCGTTGTGCGCCAACGACATGTAGCGACCACCGAGGGCGTGGAACTTGGCGACGTTGGTGATGTCCGTGCCGATCGAGAAGCCGTTCTCGATGCCGATGAAGAACACCTTCTTCCCGTCCTTGTGGATCCGGCGCGCGTCGGCAGCGGTCAGGGCCAAGGCTGCACGGGTCGGCGCGATCGAGTCTACCAACCGGTGCACCGCCGCGAACTTCTCCAGCGCCTGCGCGTTGGCGCGTGCGAAGCTCGCGGGCGTGAGGTCGGTCGACTGCCCGACATAGGCGATCAGGAACGCCCCGCCGAGACCGCCCTTCTCCATCTTCACGAGGTCGACCTGCTGCCGGCCCGGAAGGTCGCTGGCGTAGTTGGGCATCCCCACGCGGAACTGCGCCGGCGAGATGTCGACGTGGGTATCGATCGAGAGCACCCGGTCGTGAATGGTGTGGGCCTTGGCCACCAGCTTGGCATCCGGAGCCCCGGCGGGGGCCGGAGCGGCCGCTGGCGGCGCGCCGGACGCACACGCGACCGCGGCGAGCGTCAACAGGGGCAGGACGGGACGAAAACGGTTCACGACGGACTCCAGAGGCGAGAGAGACGGCGATGGCGTGGGGGCTGACCCAAAAGTAACGTCCGGCCCGCCGGGGGGCATCGGCCGCTCAGGCGTGCGGGGCCACGATCCGTTCGGCGGCGCGCAGGCCGCCGAGCATGACCTCGTGCACGGCGAGGCCGGCACGCCAGGCGCCGGTGAACAGCACCCCGGGTCGGGCGGCTTCCAGGGCCTCGGCCGCCGCGATCCGCGCCGCATGACCGCGCGTGGCGATCGGCAGCGTCGCGCGCCAGCGGCGCACCTCGCAGAAGGCCGGTTCACCGGAGATGCCGAGGAGGTCCGCCAGTTCCGCGCGCACCATCTCGACGACGGTCGCATCGGCCATCTCGGCGACCTGCGGATGACGCATCCCTCCAGCGAAGGCCGTGAGCAGGACGTGACCGGCCGGCGCGCGGTCCGGAAAGAGCGCCGAGGGGAAGAGCGAACCCAGGATCCGCCGCCCCTCGCACGATGGCGCCAGCAGGCCGGAGCCATCGAGCGGATGGGCAACCTGTTCGCGTCGATAGCCGAGCGAGACGGTGGCCAGCGACGAATGCGGGATGGTCGCCACGCTCCGGATCGCCTCGCCACCAGGGAGGTCGAGCTGCAATGAGGCGAAGGCGGTCGCCGGACAGGCGAAGATCACGCCGTCGACCTCGGTGCTGCTGCCGTCGGCGGTCTGCACGGCATACCCGCCGTCGCGCGCGGCGACGCGCACGACGGCGACCCCGGACCGCACCTGCGCGCCGAGCAGGGTCGCAAGTTGTGCCGTGATCTCACCGAGACCAAGGCGACACGACCAGAGTCCGCCGCCGAGCGCCTCGCCGCGCCGGCGGGCCTGGCTGCGCGAGCGCACCGCCCCCTTGAGGACCGAGCCACCGCGCTGCTCGTACTCCACGAGTTTCGGAAAGGCGAAGCGCACCAGGACCTGGGTGGGGTCGGCGCCACTGGTGCCTGCCACCAGCGGATCGAAGAGCCTGGTGGCGACCTCATCACCGAAGCGCCGGCGTGCAAAGGCGTCCACCGTCTCGTCCGGGTCGTCCCCGCCCTTCGCGACGAACGGCTCCTTGAGCATCCGGAGCCGACCGGAGACCGAGAGGATCGGCGTGGCGACGAGGTCACCCGGCGACAGCGGGAGCACTTGGGGCGCGCCATCGTGCACGAGGTAGCGCCGCTTCACCGCGTCGCCGGGGCGCACCACGCGATCGGCGAGGCCCGCGCGGTCGAGCAGTGCGCGCACGTCAGGGTCCGGTTCCATCACCGTGTTGGGCCCCGCTTCGGCCAACCAACCATCGCGATGCACCGTCTCGATCGAGCCGCCCACGCGCGTCGCAGCCTCGAACAGCACCGGCTCGGCGTCGAGTTCCTGCAGCCGACGCGCCGCGACGAGGCCCGCAGCGCCGGCGCCGATGATGGCGATCCGTGGCACGCTCAGCGGCTCCCGCGCATCGTGACGCTCGGATGACGCAACCGACGAAGGTGCTCGGGAAGGTCCACGACTCAACCTGTGGGCGTGAGGGGAGGACGGCGGTTCCGGATGTCTTGGGGTGTCTGCGAAGATAGCGCAGGCGAGGCGCCTCAGGGACGGGTGACGAGCGTCGCCCCCCATTGAGTGGCGTCTAGCAGCGCGAATGTGGCGCCGTCTGCGACCTGGTCCACGCGCACGACATAGCGGCTCGCCAGCGAGCGATCGGGAATCCGGAGCACGGCAACTTCTCCGGCGCTCGCCGGTCCGAGCAGCAGCAGGTGCGTGCCGCTGCCATCGCTGGTCATCGCCTGCTCGAGGCCGCCTCCGGGCACGACGCTCGTCACCAGTCCACCGCTCACGGTCAGCACGACCGCGCCCGCAGCGGCACCTCCCGGCGGCGTGAGTTGGACGGCGAGTTCACCCGGCGTCGGCGGGGGAACATCCGTGCCGCCGCAGCCGGCCAGCAGCACCATCGCCAGCAGTGCCCGGCGCATCAGTGCCCCGCCACGCCGACGAGGCGCTGCAGCGCACTGGGAAGCGGCCGCCCGGTGCGGCGGAACCAGGCCAGCAGGTCGCCAACATCGTAGCCGCCGTTGCGGTTGCCGATCGCGTCGAGGTAGAGCCGCTGGTCGGCCGCCAACGACGGGCCCCCGAGAACGGCGGCCACCGCGGCGGCAGGCTCGACGGCCACGGTCTGGACGAAGTCCGCCGTCAGGTCGTAGGCGTGCTGCACCGTGAGGTTCACCGACGCGTTGGTGCTGGTGCTGTCGCCGCGCCAGCCGAGGAACTCGATCCCCGGCCCCGGTACCGCGTCGAGTCGCAGCATGAGTCCGACATCGAGGAAGCTCCCCGTGCCGACCACGCCACCGATCGTGCTGGTGACCGCGCCGGGGCCGCTCACGGTGACCCGAATGCGATGCGCCTCGGCGAATGTGGCGAAGAGCGAATCGGGAGGCCCCGCGCGAGTCACCAGCGCCTGGGTCCGGGTGCCGCCATTGCTCCAGCCGACCCAGCGCAGCGCGCTTCGCCCATCAAAGCTCGCCTGGATCGAATCGGCGGTGATGGTCACCACTTCGCCCGACGGAAACACCTCACGATAATTTTGCATGGTGACTCCGTTGACGCGCACGCGCGCCTGGACCGACTGCGAGGCGATCACGGTCGGCGCGCGCCGCAGGTACCGGAAGTGCACCCGCCCGCCGAGCTCGGCCTGGATGCGGTCGACGCGAACCTGCAGCGCGGTGCCATCGACCCGGACCGCTTGCGGCGAGGTCGCGAGACCGAAATCGTGGTTCGCGGTGGTGCCAGGAAACGGATCGCCGGCATCACCGCGATTGATGGTACTCGGATTGCCCGAGCGAAGCTGGTTGAGCCCGTCGGCCTGCACCAACGCCACGCCCTGTCCGATGCCGGTGTTCACCGTATTGCTCACGCGGGCAGCGGCGACTCGCGCGGCGTCGATTTGCCAGATCAGCAGCCCCGGTCCCTTGGCACGACTGTACGCCGGATTCATCATCGCCGTGTCGGTGCCGACGCGCTGCCGATTCTCGAGCAGGAGATAGATCGAGGGGTCGGCGGTCGCGCCGTAGTAGACGGTGTCGGCCGTCTGCACGGCTGGCGCCGATCGCTCCGCGCCGCTGGTGAGCGTGTCGACCATCACCCAGCCGAGTTCCATCAGCGACCACGCCTCGAACGAGGCGGGTGACCAGGGCCGGGCGTAGTTGCCGGATCCCATCAGCCCCCACTCGCCGATCCCCTCGGTGAACGAGGCGGCGTCGGTGTCGTAGAGGTCCGGGAGGCCGAAGGCATGTCCCGTTTCGTGGGCGACGGTCCCGATCGGCATGATCTGACCCGCGGAGCACGCGGTGCTTCCGCCGACCGCGCTCTGCAGCGTGTAGGAATTCACCCGGAGAAAGCTCCCCGGAATGATCGCGCCACCCGCACCGCGACGCGGCGTGCGCGTGGTGTAGGCCTGGCCGCTGTTCCAGCCGGAGATCCGGAAGCGATGCGCCCAGAGGCCGCTGCCGCCGCAGGCGCCATCGACCCGCGCCTGCAGGAAGGTGACAAAGTCCACGATGCCGTCGTCGTCGCCGGAGTTCGGGAGGCCGTCGGGGCCGTCGTTGTCATACGCCCCCCAGGCCGTGGCGCTGTCCGCACGCAGCGACACCGCGTCGAGCGCCCCGAGCAACAGGTCGGCCATCCGGCTCCGGAGTCGCGCCGGGCACGGTCCGTTCACGCCGATCCCGTTGCACCCATCCTCGTAATACGCCGCCGAACTGTCCATCGTCACCCAGTCGAACACCGCGCCATCGAGCGTGATCCGGCCGCGGGACTGGGCCCCGTAGAAGGTCTTCAGGCTCCACGCCTGATTGACCGGCGCGGCCGAGAAGAGCACCTGTTGATAGTCGGTGGTCGGAAAGGGCGCCGCGACGTCGTGGAAGGCCATAGGAATGACCGGAAGGAAATAGCCGCCGCTGACCCGGAGCGCAGGATCGTTGCTGTTCAGCCGGGCCACGGCGCCCTCGCGGAGGTAGGCCTCACGGGTCGCCACGATCCGGGCCGTCGCACGCCTCCAGGCACCGTCCGGCGCGATGTCGAAGCCGCGGACCTCGAATTGGCCGGGTCGGGCGCGGGGGTACTGCCCCTGGGCGGGGAGCGCGCCGAGCACGACCAGGCAGGCCCCGAGGAACGCCCGAAGCCCTCGGCCCGGCGCGGCCCCCAGAGGGCCTGACTTGCCTTGTCTCGTCCCGCCGTCGGTCATAGCTTTCCCCATTGGCCCATGCCCAACTTAGGCCCCATCCCTATCGAAGGACCACCCGTAACTCCGCGAGGAACCGTGGCGACTGAGACACACCCCACGCAGGAGGCCCAGGTGATGCTCTTCGACAAGTGTCGGCAATTCACCCAGGCGCGCGAGATCCAGGCGGCCGGGTTGTACCCCTATTTCAAGCCGATCTCCGAATCCGAGGACACCGTCGTCACCATCGACGGCCAGAAGCGGATCATGCTCGGCTCGAACAACTACCTCGGCCTGACGCACCATCCCAAGGTCCTCGAGGCCGCCACGCGGGCATTGCACCGCTACGGGGCGGGCTGCACCGGCTCGCGCTTCCTCAACGGCTCGCTCGACCTGCATGAGCAGCTCGAAGCGGCCCTCGCCAAGTTCCTCGGCAAGGAATCGGCGCTGGTCTTCTCGACCGGCTACGGCGCGAACCTCGGCCTGATTTCCGGCCTGCTCGGGCGCGGCGAAACGGTCTACCTCGACAAGCTCGACCACGCCTGCATCGTCGACGGCGCCAAGCTCTCATATGGCGAGACGCAGCGCTTCAACCACGGCGACCTCGACCACCTCACCCGCCTGCTGGAGCGGAACACCACCGGCAAGGGGACGATGGTCGTCGTCGACGGCGTCTACTCGATGGAAGGCGACATCGCCGACATTCCGGGGCTCAGCAAGATCTGCAAGCGCTTCGGTGCGGCCCTGGTCGTCGATGATGCTCACGCGCTCGGCGTGATCGGCCCGAACGGCGAGGGCACGGGCGCCCACTGGGGCATGCAGGATGACGTGGACATCGTCGCCGGCACCTTCTCGAAGTCGCTCGCCTCGGTCGGCGGCTTCGTCGCGGCCGACGAGTCCGTGATCCACTTCCTCAAGCACCACTCGCGGCCCTTCATCTTCACCGCCTCGCTGCCCCCGGCCAACACCGCCGGCGTGCTTGCGGCGTTGGAGGTGTTGCAGGACGAGCCGGAACGCCGCACCACGCTGTGGGCCAATGCCAAGCACCTCGCCGACGGCTTCCGCGCGCTCGGCTTCGAGATCGGCGAGACGGTCACACCGATCATCCCGGTGCTCATCGGCCCGCTCGAGACCACCTTCGTCTTCTGGCGGAAGCTGTATGACGCCGGCGTCTTCACCAACCCGGTCGTCCCGCCGGCGGTGCCGCCCTCGCAATGCCGCCTGCGCACCAGCGTGATGGCCACCCACACCCCCGCCCAGATCGACACCGCGCTGGAAGCCTTCGGGCGCATCGGTCGCGAGCTGGGGGTCATCTGACCGGCGCGCCGGTCATCCGGCGCGTTGAGACTGCCAAGGACCTCGCTGCCTTCCTCGACGTGCCGTATCGCTTGCACCGGCGGGACCCGAACTGGGTCCCGCCGTTTCGTNNCCTCGACGTGCCGTATCGCTTGCACCGGCGGGACCCAGTTCGGGTCCCGCCGTTTCGTGCGGAGGTCAAGAAGCTGCTCGACCGCACCAAGAATCCCTTCTTCGCCCACGCGGAGGCCGAGTACTTCCTGGCCGAGCGCGACGGCGAGGTCGTCGGCCGCATCGCGGCGATCCACAATCGACTGCACAACGAAGTGCATCAGGACCGCGTCGGCTTCTTCGGCTTCTTCGAATGCATCAACGACTTCACCGTCGCAGCACCGCTGCTCGACACCGCGGCGGCCTGGGTGGCCTCGAAAGGCCTCGACACCGTGCGCGGGCCCGCGTCCTTTTCGGTCAACGATGAATGCGGATTGCTGATCGACGGCTTCGACACGCCCAACACGCTGATGATGCCGCACAATCCGCCCTACTACCTCACGCTGCTCGAGACGGCGGGCTTCGTGAAGGCGAAGGACCTGATCTGCCTGCAAGCGGGCTCACTCGCGAATCCGCTCGAGCCGCCCGAGCGCACGGCACGTGCGGTCGCGTTGCTGACGAAGCGCTACGGCCTCACCATCCGGGCGCTCGACATGAAGCGCTTCAAGCAGGAGGTCGAGCTGGTCAAGGTGCTCTACAACGCCTGCTGGGAAAGCAACTGGGGCTTTGTGCCGATGACGGACGCCGAGATCGACGCGCTGGCCGAGGGATTCAAGCCGGTGGTGATTCCGAACCTGGTGCCGTTCATCGAGAAGGATGGCAAGCCGATTGCCTTCGGCCTGGCGATGCCGGATCTCAACGAAGTGCTGCACCACAATCACTCGGGCGGGATGTTCCCGGCCTCGCTGACGATGCTCTGGAAACTCAAGACGAAGCAGATCACGCGGGCTCGCGTCCTCCTGCTCGGCGTGCTGCCGGAGTGGCGCGGCAAGGGGATCGACTCGGCGCTGTATCATTGGATCTGGAGCAAGGCCGCGGCGATCGGCATTGGCTGGGGAGAGGCCGGGTGGCTGCTCGAGGACAATGCGGCGATCATCCAGGGCCTGACCAAGACCGGCTTCACCCCGTACAAGACCTACCGACTCCTCGACCGCCCCACCACATGAGGGCGCTCGTCACCGGCGCGACCGGATTCGTGGGCGGTCACCTGATCGACCGCCTGCTCGCGCGCGGTGACACTGTCACGGCGCTGGTGCGCTCGCCTGCGAAGGCGGCCGACCTCGCGACTCGCGGCGTGCGCCTCGTGCGCGGCGACCTCGGCGACCACGCGGCACTCCGCGAAGCGACCCAGGCACAGGACGTCATCTACCACGTAGCGGCACTCACCGGCGCCGTCGATGAGGCGGAGTTCCTCACGGCCAACCGCGATGGCACGGCGAACATCGTCCAGGCTGCGCTGGCGGGTGGCGGCGCCCCGCGCTTCGTGCTGGTGAGCTCGATGGCCGCAGGTGGGCCGGCCACCCGGGGGCAGCCCAAGACCGCCGACGGGCGTGACACCCCGGTCACGATGTACGGTCGGAGCAAGCTCGCCTCGGAGCTGGTGGTGCGCGGTACCTCCCTCCCCTGGGTGATCATTCGCCCGCCCACGGTCTACGGTCCGCGTGATCGCGACAACCTGATCACCGTCTTCAAGGCAGCTCGCCTCGGCATCGCCCCGGTCTTCGGCGACGGCTCGATGGAGGTGTCGATCGTGCATGTCGAAGACCTTGCCGACGCCCTCGTCCTCGCGGGCACAGCGGGCGATGCGGTCCTGGGGCAGACCTACTACGCCAATCACCCGCAGGTCCTCTCCTCGGCCGATCTGGTCCGCGAAATCGGGCGGAGCATGGGCCGCGGTGTGTCACTGTTGCCGATCCCGGAATGGGCTGCACGGGTGGCGCTCACGGCCACGGGGGCGTGGGCCGCGGCACTCCGGCGCAAGACCATTCTGCGCGCCGACAAGGCGAACGAGTTCTATCAGGCCGCCTGGACCGGCGATGCGGCACCCTTCATCGCGGCCACCGGCTGGCAGCCGCGCTTCGACGCCGCGCGCGGGCTGGCGCAGACCCACGAGTGGTACCGCCAGGCCGGATGGCTCTGAGCGCGGTGCACCCGTGGCGGCGCGTCGACGCTATGATCGCGGGGTATGGCGTCTTCGTGGCCGGGCTCGGCGCCACGCGCTTGTCGCAACGCGGCGTGCCGTGGATCGTCGCCGCGCACCTGGTACTCCCGCTCCTCGCCTGGCTGGCGACGCAGGCCTCAGATGCCGGCATCGGCCGCGTCCTCCGGGCGAGCTACCCCGTGCTGCTGCTGGCGGGACTCTACTCATCGATCGACGTCATGAACGGCTTCGGTGCGGCCGCCACCTGGGACGCGCCGCTGCAGGCGGCCGAGGCCTGGCTGTTCAACGGCCAGCCGAGTCGTGATTGGTGGCGCGCGGCGCCGAGCGCGTTCTGGTCCACGCTGCTGCACGGCATCTACTTCTCCTACTACATCCTCGTGCCGCTCCCGATCCTCGTCTTCCTGGCCCAGCGTCGGCCGGCGGCGGTCGAGCGTTACCTCGACGGCGTCATCGCCACCTTTCTGCTCTGCTACGTCGCGTACCTGCTGCTGCCGGTCGCTGGCCCGTACTATCAGTTTGCTCGGCCCACTGGTCCCTTCGTCGCCAACGGCGCAGCGCAGCTGGTGTATGCCACGCTCGCCCGGGGGAGTGCCTTCGGGGCCGCGTTCCCATCGTCGCACGTGGCCGCGACCGTGGCTGCGACCGTCGGCGCCTGGCTCGGCTCGCGCCGACTCGGGCTGGTGATGGCCGTGCCCACACTGCTGCTCGCGGTCGGCGTCGTCTACTGCCAGATGCATTATGTCGTGGACAGCGCGGCGGGTGTGCTGCTCGGCGCGTGTGTGCCGCTGCTGATGGCGAGGGGGAGACGCAACGCGGGGGCGTCCGATGGACGCCCCCGTGAGGATGGTGCAACCGCCGCGACGCTTACTGCGTGACGGTGATCTTGCCGTGCATGCCCATCGCCATGTGCGGCAGGCAGGTGAACTTGTACTCACCAGCCGGTGCGCCGGCGAAATTGATGGTCATCTCTTCGCCCGTGTTCAGCAGCGCCGAGGCGAGCGGGCCCTGCTTGTTCAGGATCGCGGCATCAAGCACGGCAGCCGAGGCCGGCGGGATGCTGTCAGGCCAGAACTGGACGTTGTGCAGGCCGCCCGAGACGCTCTTGAACGTCACGGCATCGCCCGCCTTGATGCTGAGCTCGGCCGGCGAGAACTTGAACGTCGTGCCGTCCTGGATCATCTCCACCACATGCGTGGTGCCCGTCACGGCCGCAGCGGCCGGCGCAGTGGCTTCCGGCGTCTCGGTCGACTCCGCCCCTTCCTTCTTCTCTCCACCGCAGGCCGCGAGCACCAAGGCCACTGCAGCAATCATCGCAGGAACGCGCATTGTTCGTCTTGCCTCATCCCTGGTGTGTGATGTGTGCGTCGATGCTGCCCCCCGGCAGCGCCGGCTCCCGGCCACCAGGATCACGGGAAGGCGGAAGGATAACGCCATGGACCTCGATCCTCTAGCCAAGGGGACGCCGGCGCTGGCGATTCCGTCCGGTCCGGCTACTTTCCCGCCGGTCACCAGCAGCCCCGCCCCTCTCGCACCGGATGGCCATGTCGCTCCCCCCCTGTAGCTCGCTCGGTCGGCACTGCCGGGCGCTCAAGGTCACCATCCGGGTCGCCGCGATCGAAGGGAACGAGGACCACGATGCCACATGGCTCTTCGGCCACACGCAGCGGATGGAATTCGGCCGGACGTTCGAGGACGACGAAGAGCTGTGGGTCGACGCCGAGGTGCACGTCCCCTGTCGCCATCTGCAACAGCTCGAGGACGGGTCGGTTCGCTGTGCTGGATACGGCTACACCGGAAGGGTTCCGGTACCCAAGCGTGCGCCCGCCCCGCGGCGTCTCGGCGGCGACGAGTTCAACATCGTGGAAAAGCACCGACTGGTCCGCCGTCGCTTGGTGGCGCCCGCTCGGATGCTCCCGGTCCTGGAACACGACCTCGCCCCGGACGCCAATCCCTGTGCCGGCGCACCGTGCCGCACCGCTGACCATACCCGGAAGGCCGCCTGCTGCCGTGACCTCCAGGTGGATATCCGCTGCACCCCGCGTCAGACGCGGCTCGAGGCGCTGCTCAGGAATCGAAAGTCGCCCTACCTCTGCAAGGTCGAGCGCGAGGACGAGCAACTCCTCAACGCCGAGATCATCTCGGCGTGCACCTACCTGATGGCCGATGGGCTACATTGTGACCTGCATGGGCGGCTTCGGGCGGATGGCCGCCCCGCCAAGCCGCTAATGTGTTCACACTGGCCAGAAAAGAGGACAGGGCTCCATCCCGGGTGCGCCTTCCGGAACCGCCGGGTCCCGCTCTAAGTCCTTGATGTGAAGCGAGTTAGGTTGATGTGTGCAAGTTGGCGCATGGTGTGCGTCTTCTATGTGGCGTCTCTTGCCCATTGGAGGACCGATGGCATTCGATCTTGAAGGTCTCTACCGCACGACATATGACTCCGTGGTTCGCTTTCTATACCGCAAGGTATGGGACGCCGATCGCGCTGAGGATCTCGCGCAGGAAGTCTTCATGCGTGCCCTGCACCACCAGCCTGAAAAGCCACGCTCCTGGGTCTTCGCCGTTGCCGCCAATATTGCGCGCGACGAGGCTCGCTCCGCCATTCGCCGCCGAAAGCACCTCGTCCTCCTGACGCACGAGCCGATCGCGTCGCCGTCGGTGGGCAAGGAAGTCGAGGAGCGGCTGGATTCGGAGGAGCGTCAGGCCGAAGTGCAGCGGGCGCTGGCGACGCTGTCGCCGCGAGACCGCGAGGTCCTGCTACTGTGGGATGCCGGATTGTCCTACCCCGAAATTGCGGAACAGACCGGGCTGGCGGTCGGTGCCGTGGGCACGACGCTCGCCCGGGCACGGAAGCGCCTGGTGGCCGCCCATGACATGTTGGAGGAAGCCGATGAGCAAGTGCGCTCGTCCGCACGTGCCTGAGGAGGAGTTTCACGCTTGGCTCGACGGTGCCCTTTCACGGGCACAGTCGGCCGAGTTGGCGGAACATCTCTTTGGCTGCCTGATCTGCCGGGCGACGCATGCCGAGGCGGTGGCGACGCGTGACCGCTCCATCGCGATCCTCGCCTACGCGGCGCCACTGGGCCACCGTCGGGCGCTGCCGATGGTCCAGGCAACTTCGCGGCGCCGCCAGTCGGCGATCGCCGCGGCCGTGGGCGTCTTGATGGTCGGCGGGTGGCTGGCCAATCAACCCGCCACGCTGGCCCTGCCGACGCCTCGCCTCTCGACGATGGCCTTCGTCGCCCCGGCGTTGCACGCGTCGTTTCTCGACAATGCTGCCCTGCAGGTCAGCGCCGTGGCTTCCGGGCCTCGCCAGCTCTCCGTCCAGGCCCTCCGGCCCGAGATGGTGCGCCCCGCCGCACTCGGCCGCGTCGTGGCGCTGGCGCCCGTTGCCGAGGTCGACCCCGCGATCAGCTGGGAAGCGATCAGCTGGGACGACGCACTGGCGGCCGCCGGCGGCTCTCTGGCCCGGCTGGAAGGCCTCCCCGTGACGGGGGTCCGGCTTCAGCGGAATGGCACAGGCATCCGCCCGACCTTTTTCGTCAAGCAGCGGCTCCCTGACGGCCGCGCCGTCTGGGTGATCGAGGGCCCCGAGGATCGTGTCGAGCCCGTCTACGCCGCCGTGGAGGCCTCGGGCCTGGCCTCGTCGGTCGCGCTCCGCACCAAGCCCGACTACGTCATCAGCGGCGAGACCACGGTCCGGACGCTCCGGCTGGTGACCATCGCCGCGTCGCTGCCGAAGGATTCGGTGGATGCGTTGACGGCGAGGCTGAGGTTGGAGTAAGTCGTTAGTCGTTAGTCGTTGGTCGTTAGACGTGACGAAGGCCGGCTTCCTAGCAAGGGAGCCGGCCTTCGCCGTTCTGTCTTAACGACTAACGACCAACGACTAACGACTAATGCCCCTGCTCCTTCTCCAGCGTGATCATCGCCAACCGCGGGCTCACCATCGGGTACGTCTTCGCGAACCAGCCGTAGCAGAGGAAGAAGAGGCCGAGGAAGAGCAGGACCGGGCCGAGCTCGGGAAGGCCGAAGACCGGGCCGGACTCGAGCGTGACCGAGGGCATCACCATCAGGTAGCGCTCGAGCCAGAGGGCGCAGAGCGAGATGGTGGCGAACAGCCCCATCGTCAGCGGCATCTTCTTGGGGCCGACGCCGAGCAAGCCGGTGAACGGGATCACGAACATGCCGAGGAAGACGGCCGTGCCGACCGTCCGCCACGGGCCCCAGAGGCGCGCGAAGACGAAGCCGGTCTCCTCCGGCAGGTTGCCGTACCAGATCACCAGGAACTGGGCCCACATCAGGTAGGTCCAGAACACCGTGAAGCCGAAGCAGAGCTTGCCGAGGTCGTGGCGCTGCTTGGCCGAAATGAACTCGTCGAGGCCGACGGCCTTCCGCGAGTGCAGCATGAGGAGCGCCAGCAGCATGTGGCCGCCGAGGAACGACCCCATGAAGAACCAGCCGCCGAGCAGGTTCGAGAACCAGTGCGGCTGCAGTGCCATGATGCCGTCGAACGCCACCAGCGTGAAGACCAGGGCGTAGGTCGCTGCATAGATCGGCGCGAGCGTGTAGGTGCTCGCGTGATTCTTCGCCTCGTCATAGCCCTCGAGCATCGCGTCGTACTTCGCCTGGCGCGCCCCGGCCTTCCCCTTCATCAGCGCCAGATCGGCGAGGAGGTCGGTGCGGATGAGGCGGATGCCGATCCAGTACAGCAGGGCCAGCCCGCCAACGAGGCGCACCGCCATCCACGGCCGCGACAACCAGAGGGCCTTGCCGGCCGACAGCCCGGTGAGCTCTTCGGCCATGTGCCCGTAGATGTCGTGGTAGCCGAGGGTGAGCACCAGCACCGCGCCGAGGAGCGACACAGGGATCATCGCCGACATCGCCTGCGAGAGGCGGATGATCACGCCAGACCATTTGGCATTGGCGATCTTGTGGACGGCGGTGATCGCGATCGAACCGCCGGTGAGGCCGGTCCAGAAGATCCAGTTCACGTGGAAGGTCTGCCACGCGCGGTGCGACCCGTCACCCATCAGCGCCATCGCGAAGAGGGCGAGCCCGACGAGGGCCAGCACGGCGCCGATCGGGGTGAAAATCTTGTAGTCGGCAGTGAGGCTCTTCTCGACCAGACGGTCGCGGATCGCCAGCAGATCGGCGGCCATTACTTGGTCCCTCCGGCAGGCGCGGTCGGCAGCGGCGAGGCCGCCTGCAGCGAACGCACGTAATCGACCACGGCCCAGCGCTCGTCGCGGCGAACGATCTTGTCGCCGTACTGCGGCATGCCCGCCCGGCCATAGCGGACGATGCTGTAGAGGTAGCCGTCAGACCAGTTGCGTGCGACCGGGGTCAGCAGCGAAAACGCCGCCACATACGGGCCGACCGGGCCATCGCCGACACCCGTCGGGCCGTGGCAGGTGGAGCAATAGATCTCGTAGACTTCCTTGCCGCTCCGCGCGCCAGGGAGCGGCGGCGTGGTCGGCCGGACTTGACGGTTGGCGACAACGGTGTCGAAGCCATAGGTCGGAAACACCGGGGACGACGGATCGCCGACGCGCCAGTCGCGCTCACCGCCGCCGACGGGCACGATCCCCGCCGGGACGTTCCGCGGGATGTCGCTCCGCTGGTACGGATGGACGGCCTTCGAGAGGATCATGTGGTCGAACCAGGGGACGACGTGCATCAGCTGGTCCGGCGACGGCACCTCGTTGTACCACCAGTTGCAGCCACCCGTCCCCAGGAGGACGGCGGCGAGGAGGACCTTACGCATCACGGGTGACCTCCACGGAGCCATGCCCCGTCAGGAGCTGCTCGACCGCCGCGGCCTGGTCGGCTCGGCAGGGAACGAAGACGCCGATATGGTCGTCGCTGAACTTCGGGTGGTACGGCCGGCCCTTGAGCGACTTCATCGCGGAGAGGATGATGACGCCGAGCACGGTGGCGAGCGAGCCGAAGAGAATCGTCAACTCGAAGCCGATGACGACGAACGACGGAATCGCCGTGATCGGCTTGCCGCCGACCAGCAGCGGCCAGTCGCTGGACATCCAGACCGCCAGCGAAAAGCCGGCGGCGCACCCCGTCAACCCGGCGAAGAGCGTCCAGAGCCTGACCGGCGAGATCGGGTCGCCGACCGCGACTTCGAGCTCGTGGTTGTGCGCGGCACAGTAGACCGTGAGGTCCTTGTGCCCGGTCGCCTTCAGTTCGCGGATGGCGTCCGCGGCGGCATCGACATGGGCGAAGTGGGCCAGCACGCCCGGCACGGAGGCGGCCATCAGTGCGCCCCCCCGTGGCTGGACGCCTTCCGGCGGGGCATCGGGATCATTTCCTTGATCTCCTGGATCGCCACGATGGGGAAGTTCTTGTAGAACAACGTGAACCAGAGGCCGAACCAGCCGAACGAGCCGAGCAGGACGCACCAGTCAGCCCAGGTCGGGTTCATCTGGCCCCAGGCGTACGGGACGTAGTCGTTCGCCAGCGACGAGGTGACGATGACGTACCGCTCGAACCACATCCCGAGATTGATGAAGATCGAGATGATGAAGAGCGAGGTCAGGTTGGTCCGGATCTTCTTGAACCAAAGCAGCTGCGACACGAAGGCGTTGCAGATGATCATCGTCCAGCCGGCCCACCAGGCCGGACCGAACGCGCGGCGCCAGAAGGTGGTCTGCTCGAAGGTGCTGCCCGAGTACCAGGCGACGAAGTACTCCATCCCGTAGGCGTACAGGAGGATGGTGCCGGTGAACAGGGTCAGCTTCGAGAGGTTGTCGAAGTGGTAGTCGGTGATCATGTGCTCGACCTTGAGCACCTTGCGGAGCGGGATCATCAGCGTCAGCACCATGCCGATGCCGGAATAGATCGCGCCGGCGACGAAGTACGGGGCAAAGATCGTCCCGTGCCAGCCCGGCACGATCGACACGGCGAAGTCCCACGAAACGACCGAGTGCACCGAGAGCACCAGCGGCGTCGCGAGGGCCGCCAGGTACAGATACGCGCGGCTGTAGTGGCGCCACTGCGAATCCGCGCCGGTCCAGCCGAGGGCCAGCGCGCCGTAGAGCTTCTTCCGCCACCCGCTGACGTGGTCGCGCACCGCCGCGATGTCCGGCACGAGGCCGACCATGAGGAAGGTCGATGACACCGTGAGGTAGGTCGAGATCGCGAAGACGTCCCAGAGCAGCGGCGACTTGAAGTTCGGCCAGAGGTAGCGCGCGTTCGGATACGGAATCAGCCAGTAGAAGATCCACTGCCGGCCGATGTGGATGATCGGAAAGAGTGCGGCGGTCATGACGGCGAAGACCGTCATCGCTTCCGTGGCCCGGTACACCGCCGTGCGCCACGGCGACCGGAAGAGGAAGAGAATCGCCGAGATCAGCGTGCCGGCGTGGCCGATGCCGACCCAGAAGACGAAGGTGGTGATGTACACCGACCACATGATCGGCGGCGCGTAGCCGGCGAGGCCGAGGCCTTCCTTCAGGAGGATCGTCACCGTGCCGAGCAGCACCGCGGTGAGGAAGGCCATCGTCCCGAGCAGGATGTAGTAGCCCTTCGTCGGCTTCGACGTGATGGTCGCCAGGACGTCACGGGTCACGTCGCCGTGGGTCTGGGTCGGCAGGGTCGGATCGTGCGCGATCACGGCCATCTCAGTGGCCCTCCCCGGCGGCGGCCGGTGCATGGGTCACGGGCTCCTGGTGGAGCACCTTCGCCAGGTACGTCACGACGGGCCGCACGTTGGTCTCCTCGAGCATGGTGTAGCCGCGCGGATCCCGCTTGGCCTTCACGACCGCTGCGTCCGGATCCTTCACGTTGCCGAAGGTCAGCGCACCGGAGGGACAGCCCTGCACGCAGGCCGGGAGGATCTCGCCGTCGCGGAGGGCGCGATCCTCGAGCCGCGCGACGTTCTGCTTCTCGCGGATCCGCTGCACGCAGAAGGTGCACTTCTCCATCACGCCGCGGGCGCGCGTTGTCACGTCCGGATTGAGCTGGAGGTTGAGCGGCGCCGGCCAGGCGGTCTCGTTGTATTTGAGCCAGTTGAAGTAGCGGACCTTGAACGGGCAGTTGTTGCTGCAGTAACGCGTGCCGACGCAACGGTTGTAGACCTGGCCGTTGAGGCCGTCGGGCGTGTGGTACGCGGCGTAGACCGGGCAGACCGGCTCGCACGGCGCGTTGTCGCAGTGCTGGCACATCACCGGCGCGAAGCGCGCCTCCAGCTTCTCGCCGTCGGTGCCGCCCTCCCAGTACCGCTCGATGCGCATCCAGCTCATCTCGCGACCCTTGAAGATCTGCTCTTCGCCGACGGTCGGGATGTTGTTCTCGGCATAGCACGCCGTGACGCAGGCCGAGCAGCCGGTGCAGCGCGACAGGTCGACTGCCATGCCCCACTTCGGGGTGGCGTCGGCGGCGTAGTCACCGAGCTTCCAGCGCTCCTTCTGCGCCTCGTACCAGCCGTCGATCGCCTCGATCTCCTTCGGCGTATTGATTTCGTGCTCGGCATGCCCCGCCGCGGAATACGCTTCCTTCGGCGTCATCCCCTTGGCGGCGTACGCGAGCGGCATCGCCTCGATGATCCCGCGTCCGAGCTGCCGCGGATTGCCTTCCGTCTTCGACACCTTCCGATAGTCGCCAGTAGTCTTCACCGAGACCTTGGTCGCGACGTACGGCAGGAAGCCCTGGCCGTCGGCGGCGCCGAGGAGATCGAGCGGGTTGGCGCCGCGCCCCTTGGCGTAGCGGCCATACTCGGTGTGCCCGAGGCCGAGCGGCATCGCGAGCACGTTCGGATGGATGCCCGGGAAGACGTAGACCTGCGCCCGGACGCTGCCGTGCGGTGAGATGAGCTCGAGGAACTCGCCCTCGCGCACATCGATCGCCTTGGCGGTGTCGGGATGCACCTCGACCCAGCTCTGCCAGGTGATCTTGGTCATCGGATCGGGATTCTCGAGCAACCACGGCTTGTTCGCGCCGCGACCGTCGTAATACATCGACGACGGATACGGCAGCAGCGTGTAGGCACCGTCGCCATCGAAGGTCGGTGCCTTCCAGGCCGGCGCACCACTCACCGATGTCGGCTGGGCTGCCACCGGCACTGCAGCATAGAGGCCGCCGTTGCCGAGTGCCGAGCGCCAGGCGTCATCGGCATCGCCGACCAGCGTCGGCGCCCAGGCCGTCTTGAGATAGGTCTCGAAGTTCGGCGCCGTGAACGCGGCGAGCGGACCGGCCGCCTTCTTCGCGACGGCGAGCAGCACGTCACCGGTGTGCTTCGCCGCGAACACCGGCTCGGTGACCGGCTGCAGCAGGCCGGTGACGCCGGTGCGTGGCCGGAGGTCGTCCCACCGCTCGAGCGCATGCAGGTTCGGAATGATCAGGTCGCAGGCCGCGGCAGTCTCGTCGAGCACCTGCGCGGTCGAGACCTTGAAGCCGGCCTTGGCGAACCGTTCCGTGAACTTGCCGCTCTTCGGCAGCGCGTACAGCGGGTTCGCTTCGTGCACGAGGAGCACGGCCACCTGGCCCTTGTCGATCGCGTCGAAAAGTCCGGTGATCCCGGCGTAGCCGTCGTTGGTCGCCGGCTCGGCGCCGAAGACGACCGTCTTGCCGAGGTTGCCCGCCACCAGGTTCAGCGTGTTCACGGCGGCGCAGAGGTCGATCGCGCCGCGGTGCTGGGCGGCGATGCCACCCGCAACCGCGAGCGAGGGCTGGGCGTCGGCGAACCCATCGGCGATGCTCGTGAGCTGCGCTTCCGAGACGCCGGTTTCCTTGGCCACCATGGCGGGCGTGTAGGCCGTCAGCGAGCCCGCGAGCGGGTGGGCGCGCTTCGTGGCGACAAGGTGCGCGACGCCGAGCGCGACCAGCGTTTCCTGGCCGGGCGCGACCTGCACGTACTCATCCGCATTCGCACCGGTCAGCGACATCCGCGGGCCGACGAAGACATGCTTCGCCATGGTGCCATCATGCAGACCGTGCGAGACCGCGAAGCCGCGCTGCTGCTCGACCACCGGGCCCCAGGTTTCGAGGAAGTCGGCGCCGAAGGAGAGGATGTGCTTGGCGGCGCCGAACTGGTAGTTCGGCAGGTCGGTGCGCCCGAAGCTCTGCGCATTGGCCTTCCGCTCGGCCTCGCGGGCGAACGGCTCCCACTGCACTACCTGACCGCCAATCGCGGCAACCCAGTCGCGCACCAGCCCGGTAAACGTTGAGGGGCCGTAGCCGTTGAGCACCGCCACCTTGCCCGGTGCCGCGGCGACTTTCGCGGCGAGGCGGGCGATCGCATCGTCCCAGGTGATCTCGTCGAACGTCCCCGCCGCGTTGCGGGCCAGTGGCGCGCCGAGGCGGTCCGGGTTGTAGAGCGCCTGGAGTCCGGCCTGGCCGCGGCTGCACAGCGTCCCGGCGTTGACCGGATGGTCCGGATTGCCTTCGAGCTTGATCGGCCGAGCCTCGCGCGTCTTCACGTGGAGGCCGCACCCGGTCGAGCATTCGGTGCAGGTGCTGGCGTACCACGTGGCGACGCCGGGGACTTCCTGCTCCGACTGCACGAGATACGGCACCAGCTTCGCAACCCGGTCGGTCGAGCAGCCCGAGAGGGCCGCCGTTCCGGCGCCAGTTACGCCGAGCACCTTGAGGAACTGTCGCCGGTCGACCCCGGAAGGTCCCTGTTCGTCGGCCATCGCTGCTCCCTGGTCAGGCAGTCGGGTCGTCATATCAGTAGTGGCACACGGTGCAGTCGCGCGAAATCTTCCGCTCGATGTGACAGCTGATGCAGAAGCCCATGTTGTTCACGTTGTTCACCTTGTAGACCTGCGGCATGCGCGCGACGTTGCCGTGGCAGGTGGCGCAGGCGTTCGCCCCCAGCGCCTTGATGTGGCGCTGGTGGGGGAAGTGGACGTGGCGGGCCAACTCGTGCACCCGGGTCCATTCCACCGGGAGCTTCTTGCTCCAGGCGTCCTTGAGCTTCTTGATCTCGACCTGGTTTTCCTTGGTCTTACCGCCGACCGCGATGTGGCAGCCCATGCAGGTCTGCATGCTCGGGATACCCGGCTCCGACGAGACGCCCACCGAGTAGTGACAGTACTGGCACTGCATCTTCAGCATGCCGGCATGCACATCGTGTCGGAAGAGGATCGGCTGCTTCGGACCCTTGAACCCCGCCGAGTCGGAGGCCGTGAGCGCCGCGATGGTGGGAGGGGTCGCCTTCTGTGCAGTGACGGGCGAGACGAGCGTCAAGGCGCCCACCGCTGCCATGGCCGCACCGAATCCGAGGAAGAACCGCTTGGGCATAGTCGCTGACCGCCGAGGAGGATTCGACTTTGTGAAAGATTTCACGATCGAGGTCCTGCAATAGGAAGGGGTCGAACCACGACCCCTTCTGACGGGCGCAAAGTTAGCGGAGGACCCCCCTCCGTTCAACTACGGTCCGTCCATCGGAGGAGGGGGATCGCCGGCGGGAGCTGCCTCGGCCGCGGGCGCTCCGACGCCGTCGCCGCGCACTCGGGGGGGGAGGAGGCCGGCCCGCCGCATGTAGTGGCCGATCTCGAGGCCGATGGCCCGGAAGAGGGTCGCTTCCCGACCGTCGGGGTCGGCCCGGAAGATCAGTTCCCGAAAGCCGCGCATCACCAGCTCCGGATCGCGCTTCTTGAAGAACTGGATCGCCGTCAGGGCGCCCTGCCAGTCGTGGAAGAGCGCCTCCATCTGCTCGTGGGTCGCCGGGTCGGCGGCGTGCCGCGGCGCCTTGAGCGGGACGGTATCGCCTCCACGAGCGACCCACAACTCGTGCGCCATGACCGCCCACGCCTGGGCGAGGTTGAGCGACGAATAGTCCGGGTTGGCCGAAATGGTGACCAGCTGCGCACAGCGGTCGAGTTCCTCGTTCTGGAGCCCGTGGGCCTCGCGACCGGCGAGGATCCCCACCCGTCCGACGCGTGAGCGCTCCACCAACTCGGCGGCCGCCTCGCGTGGGCGGAGGGTGGTGCGCTTGGCGGTGCGTTCGCGCCCCGTCAGTGCCACGACATGCGTCAGGTCCGCGAACGCCTCATCGAGCGAATCGTGGATCGTCATGCGCTCAAGCAGGTCGGCGGTGTTGTGGGCCACGCCTTCGATGCGATAGTGATCGATCGGGCACTCGGGCTGCACCAGGCGCACATCCATCACGCCGAAATTCTTCGCGATGCGGATGCACGACGCGAGATTCACGAGGTCCTGGATCGCCACCAGGATCAGGACTGGCGGTTCGCCCTGCAGCTGGTCGGTCATCCGCGGAGCAGCACGCCGGCCGCCGCTTCGCCCGCGCGGATCGGATCGAGATAATCGGCCTGCTCACCCAGAGAAGCCCGCAGGCCGCGGTATTCCTCGCGCACCGACGCGAGCACCGGCGCCGCCACGCCCACCTCGCGCGCGAGCGCCTCGGCGATGCCGATGTCCTTCTCGAGCAACGCCAGTCGAAAGAGTTGCGGATAGAGGCCGGTGAGCACCCGCTCCGGGACGAGCACTTCACTGACCAACGACCGACCGCTCGAAGCATTGAGCACGTCGATCGCCGCGCGCGGGTCGATCCCCGCCTTGACGAGGGTGACCATCCCCTCGCCCAGCGCGAGAATGTGCACCGCGAGCAGCGCGTTGTTCACCGCCTTCATTGCATGCCCTGCCCCGACGGGGCCAAGGTGCACGACCTTCCCCGCGAACGGCGCGACGACCTCCTCCGCCCGCGCGACGTCTTCGGCACTGCCCCCACACATGACGGTCAGCGCTCCCTTCGCGGCCAGCGGCGGCCCCCCGCTCACGGGCGCATCGACGAAGGCGATCCCCCGTTCGGCCAGACGGGCCGCGATGACTCGGGACGTGGCCGGGTCGCCCGAGGTGCAGTCGACCAGGATGCTCCCCTCGGCCAGTCCCGCCAGGAGCCCCTCAGGGCCGTCCAGCAGCGCGGCCAGGTCGTTGGAGGTCGGCAGGCAGGTGATGACTGCCTCCATCCCCGCCGCCACCTCGCGGGGGGTGCGGGCCACCACGACGCCGGGGTGGTCGGCAGCAAACTCCTCCGCCTTGGCCGCCGTCCGATTCCAGACGGCGAACCCCTCGCGGGCGGCGCAGCGGTCAGCCATCGGGGTGCCGATGGCCCCCAGGCCGACGAATCCGATCTTCATCACGACTCCAGTGGTGCGGGACGGCTAGAATCTAGGGGATGTCCACCCGGATCCTGCATTGCGATCTCGATGCCTTCTTCGTCGAGGTCTGCCGCCGCCATGACCCCGCCCTCGAGGGCGTCGACCTGCTGATTGTCGGCGGCCGGCGGCAGTCGCGCGGCGTGGTGCAATCGGCCTCGTACGGGGCGCGCGCCTTCGGTGTGCGCAGCGGGATGCCGATCGCCGAGGCGGCCCGGCGCTGCCCGGGCGCGACCTTCGTGAAGGGAGAGTTCGCCTGGTACAAGGAGGCGTCGCGCGCCGTGCGCGCCGTGCTCGAGCGCCACGCGCCGCTGGTGGTGATGACCGGGATGGATGAGGGGTACCTCGACTTCACCGGGACGGACCTGTTGCATCCGGTCTCGCTGCTCGACGTCGCGACCCAGATCCGCCACGACGTGCGCGCCACCGCCGACCTCGACTGCTCGATCGGCATCGGCCCCAACCGGATGCTCGCCAAGCTCGCCTCCGACTACGCCAAGCCACGCGGTGTCTGCGAGGTGCGCAGCGGCTGGGAACGCGGCTTCCTCGCCGGGCTGCCGCTGAAGGCGTTGCCGGGGATCGGCCCGAAGACCGCCGACCGCCTGGCGGCGCGCGGTCTCAATGACGTGGCACAGGTGCAGGCGATGCCGCTCGACGAACTCGGCACACTGCTGGGTCGCGAGGAGGCGATCGCGCTCAAGCGCCGCGCCGATGGCGCCGGTGGCAGCATCGTTCGCGCATCGGGGCCGCCAAAGTCGATCTCGCGCGAGACCACCTTTCCGCGCGACGTGACCGATGCGGCGGCACTGGACCGGATGCTGCACCTGCTGACCTCGCGCGTCGCCGGCCAGCTTCGCGACGAAGCACTGCAGGCGGGGGCCGTCGTGCTCAAGCTGCGGCACAGCGACTTCACCACGGTCACCCGGCGCACCACGCTGATCTCGCCGACGGCCATCGATGCGGAGTTGATGGCGGCCGCGCGCCGACTGCTCGCCCCCGCGCTGGCGGCGGCCCGGAGCAAGCGTCAGGCGGTTCGACTCCTCGGCATCGCGGCAACCGCGCTCGGGCAGGCCGAGGCGCCCGACCTCTTCGAGCCGGAGGCACGCGGCAAGGCGCGCGAAGTGTCGCGGGCCGTCGATGCGGTCCGCGCCAAGTTCGGCTTCGAGGCGATGCAGAGCGCTCGGCTGGTCGGTCGGCCCGATCCACGGCGCGCCGAGGCCGACGGGGACGCCGACTAGATTTCCCGCAGGACACTTTTTCCGGAGCACCGCATGGCGACCGCTGAAGGCCGCACCATTCCGTTCACGGGACCCGAGGCCATCGACGTGGCCGTCCTCGAGACCTTCCCGTATCAGGGCCCCGATCAGCAGATCGTGACGACCACCGACGAGTTCTCGGCGGTCTGCCCGTTCAGTGGTCTCCCCGACATTGCGCGGCTCACGCTCGAGTACGTGCCCAGCGATGCCTGCATCGAGCTCAAGAGTCTCAAGTACTACATGATGAGCTATCGCAACGTCGGCATCTTCCAGGAGCACGCCACCGCGCGCTTCGCCGAAGACCTGCAGCGCGTCCTGAAGGCCAAGCGGCTCTCGGTCACCACGGTCTACAACGTCCGCGGCGGCTTCCTCACCACGTGCACGGTGGTGCTCCCGGGGTAGTCGGCGCCTTGCCGGTTCCCGTACCGGGCTGCATCCTCAGGGTGGCGCCATTTGCCCTTCCCGCACCCCGACGCCACCCCCGGACCGGAGAGCCCTCGACGATGCGCATTCCCCTGCTCTGTACCATTCTCCTCGCCGCGTGTGCCGCGGGCGAGAAGGCCCCCGCCCCGGGCGATTCCACGCCCCCCGTGGCCGCCCCGGCGGCGCTGACCGCGGCCCAGGTCACCGGCACCTGGAACGGTACCTCCAAACTCGCTGGAACCGATTCGGTGATCTCCACCTGGACCGTCACCGCGACCGGCGAGAGCGGCGGCACCTTCACCGAGGCCGGCGGGAAGCCGGTCAACTACATGGCCGTCTTCTCCGGCGACAGCATGATCGCCACCTCCGAGCCCCATGTGGCCGAGATGATGGGGAAGGCCAAGGTGATGTGGGTGTCCGTTGGCCGGCTCGATGCGAGCGGCAACCTGGTGGGCACCGGTGTGACGATGCTGGCCGAGAAGCATGACTCGGTGCTGGGTCGGGTGACCTGGTCGGCCACGAAACAACCCTGAAGCATTCTGGAACGTGAACGGCGGCCCCCACCAATATCTCGGTGGAGGCCGCCGTTTTGTCAGTCGCCGGACGCACGATTCTTGCGCCGGGAGGCGCCGTCATGGCCCTCTCCCCCGAATTCATCGCCCTCCAGGAATCGCTCCTCGGCCGCTACTCCCTCGAGCGCGAACTCGGGCGGGGCGGGATGGGGACGGTCTATCTCGCGCGCGACGTCAAACTCGACCGCCCGGTGGCGATCAAGTTCCTCCACTCCGAACTGGCCGCCGATCCTGCTGCCCGCTCCCGCTTCCTGCACGAGGCACGCACTGCCGCCCGGCTGGCGCACCCGCACATCGTGTCGATCTTTGCCGTCGAAGCCGAGGGGGCCCGCCCCTTCCTGGTCATGGCCCTGATCGATGGCGAGACGCTGGGTGCCCGGCTCCGGCGCCGTGGGGCGCTCCCGCCCGATGAAGGCGAGCGGCTGCTGCGCGAGATGGCGTGGGCGCTCGGGTATGCCCACGCACAAGGAGTCATCCACCGCGACCTGACGCTCGAGAATGTCCTGATCGAGCGCGACTCAGGGCGAGTGCTGCTGGCCGACTTCGGCCTCGCCACGGCGCGGGAGACGGTCGAGGCGCAGCCGCGCTTCGGCACCCCCGGCTACCTGGCTCCCGAGGTGATTCGCGGCGAGCCGGCCACGACCATGAGCGACCTCTACGCGCTTGGTGTGGTGACCTGGCACGCGCTCGCTGGGCGTGCCCCCTTCGAAGCAGACACGGCCGCTGCCGTCCTCGCCAAGCACCTGGTGCAACCGGCGCCGGCGTTGGCCCCACTGGCGCGTGGTGCATCGCGCCGGCTGGTCGCCGCCGTGGAGCAGTGCCTCGCGAAGGACGCCGAGGCGCGCCCCGCCGATGCCGCCACGCTGCTCAGCTTGCTCGAACGCGCCCCGGAACCGGTCGCGATCGCCCCGGCGCTGCGCCACTGGTTCACGCGGTGGGAGCGCTTTCGGCCGATTTACGCACTGGCCACGCCGATCCTCGCGCTGCAGACGTGGCTGCTCTTCCTGAGCGCCCAGGAATATGCCTCGCGCCCCCTGCTGATCGCCGCGGTCGTTTCAGCGGTCCTCACCGTGACGGCAATCCCCCTTCTTGCGCACCTCGCCTTCGAGGCGCTCGCCCTGCGCGAGTTGCACCGCGTCGGCTTCGGGATCGCCGACATTCGCGCCGCGTACCCGCACTGGCGCGACACGCTCCTGCGCGAGCGTCGCAAGGAAGGGCTCCCGCCGCTTCCCGGACGGGTCGTCCTCGACCTCACGCTGATCGGTGCCGTTGTCCTCGCGCTCTTCATGTTTGTCTGGTACCCGAACGCCGACCGCTGGTACGATGCCAACGGGCATGCGTTCTACATCAAAAACTTGCTGATCAGAACTTCGATCGGATTGTATCCGGCCGTCCTCCTGGGGGTCGGCATCGGGTTCGCCTCGCCCGGCTTCCGGATTGCGCCGAATGGCCGCTTCCGCCGGCTGGTCGAGCGGTTCTGGCAGTCACGGCTCGCGGCAGGGATCACGAAGCTCGCGTCGCTGTGGCAGCCGCAGCGCGTCCTCGCCGCCTCCACGCTCCACCGCAACACCGAGCTCGTCCTCGGTCTCGCGGTCGAGGACCTCTGGCGCGCCATCCCCGCCGCCCTCCGCGACGGCCTCGGTGACGTCCCCGCGCTGGCGCACACGCTGCAGGCAAGCGCTGGCGAACTGCGAGACATTGCCGATCGGCTCCGCGAGAGCGAGCGCGAGACCGATCACGACGAGGTAGAACAGCAGCGGCTCGTCGTGGCTCGGGAGGCCGTTGAAGAGCGCCACCGGGAGGCCGTCGCCATCCTCGAGCGCCTGCGCCTGCAATTGCTCCGGCTGGTCGCCTCGAAGGAGCAGAGCCAGGAACTGACCAGCCATCTCGTCGTGGCGCGCGAGCTGGAGCAATCGCTGCTGGTAGACCTCGCCGCGCACAATGAGGTGCGCGTGCTGCTCGGCCGCCCGGTGCGTCGCCCCGACGCCGGCTCGACACCGACGCCGACCCCCAGGGCCGCGTGACCACTCCCGCCGACGACACGATCGCCTTCGCGCGGCTGCAGGAGGCGCTCGCCGGTACCTGGTCGATCGAGCGCGAGCTGGGGCGCGGCGGGATGGGCACCGTCTACCTGGCCCGCGACGTGGCGCTCGACCGCCCGGTCGCGCTGAAGGTGCTCCATCCCACGTTGGCGGCCGATCCGGAGCAGCGCGAGCGTTTCCTCCGCGAGGCGCGGACCGGCGCCCGGCTCTCGCACCCGCACATCGTCCCGCTCTATGCGGTCGAGGCAGAGGACGACCTCGTCTACTTCGTGATGGGGCTCATCGACGGCGAGAGCGTGGGCGACAGGCTCCGCCGCGAAGGACCGCTCCGCGGCGAGGACGCCGAACGCATCCTGCGCGAGGTGGCGTGGGCGCTCTCGTACGCGCATGCCATGGGGATCGTGCATCGCGACGTCACCATCGAGAACATCCTGCTCGAGCGGCAAACCGGCCGCGCCGTGCTCGCCGACTTCGGCATCGCGAACGCAGTCGACCGCGACGGCGAGGAGCCGTTGCTCGGAACGCCGTCGTACATCGCGCCGGAGGTGATTCAGGGGGCACCCGCCACCCCGGCATCTGACCTCTACGCGCTTGGCGTGGCCGGCTGGACCATGCTGGTCGGGCACACGCCCTTCATGGCCGATGACACGCCGGCGCTCCTCCTCAAGCACCTCACCGAGCCCGTCCCACCGCTGCTTCGCGCCGCGCCGGGGACGTCGTCACGCCTCGCGCGGGCGCTCGAGGCGGCGATGGCGAAGGACCCCGCTGAGCGACCCGACGGCGCCCAGGGGTATCTGGCGCTGCTTTCCGGCGATGGCGAAAGCATCGTGCTGGCCGAGCCGCTGGCGCGCTGGCTCAATCGGTGGGAACTGGTGCGGCCATTCTACGCACTCGGGATGAGCGCGATGGCGTTCATGACATTCGGCGCGGTCGGGGTGATCTGGCGGGACGACGCGACCTTGTCGCCCTTGCCCGGCATTCTCCTGCTGGCCAGTCCCGTGGCGCTGGCGCTCTCGGCAGTCCATCTCGGAGTGGAGCTCGCGGCGCTGCGGCGCCTCGCCCGCGCGGGCTTTGCGCACGGCGACATGGTGATGGCGCTCCAGCGGGCGCGGCAGGCCGCCGTACGCCTCGGCACTCGGCGGCCGTCGCTCCTCGGGCGCGTCGTGCACGACATCGCGTGCCTCGCGGGGATCGTCACGCTCCTGCTGATGTTGGGGCTGGCCAAGCATATCTTGCCGCACGTGCCGAGCCCGAGAACGGCGTGGCCCTACGGCGAGCTCCTGGGCTATCTCTCGACGATCAGCCGCTACTCTTTTGTGCTCTTCCTCTCGGGCCTCGGCTTCAACTTCCTGGTCCCCGCCTTCCACTTCAAGCCGAACGGTCTCTGGGCGCGGCTTCGCGACGGCTTCTGGAGTTCGGCCCTGGGTGCCGGGATGCTGCAGCTCGCCGCGATCGGTCTCGGTCGTTCGGAGGGGACCGACCGAACGCTGCACCGCCCCACGGAGCTGGTGCTCGACCTCGCCATCGAGGAGATGTGGCGGGCACTGCCGCCGAGTGCTCGCGAGGGCACTGCCGATCTGCCGAGGATTGCGCGGGCACTCAGCGACCGCGTGGCCGAGGCGCGCGAACTGCGCGCCGCCTTGCAGGGGCCGCGGGTCCGCCGTTCCGCCGAAGCCGATGCGCTCGACGCGCGCCTCGCCGCCCGGCAGGAACGCGCGGTGATCGCGCTGGAGCGGTTGCGGATGGTGCTCGGCAAGGTGGGCGGTGCTGCGGCCATGAGCGGCGCGTTGACGGCCAAGCTGCACGATGCGCGGGCACTCGAACAGGAACTCCTGCTCGAACTTGGCGCGCACGCCGAGGTGAAGCGCCTGTTGCGCCAGGGGCGGGCGCCCACCAAGAGCCTGACGCCGAGGGCAACGCCGGCGTGACGGCGCGCGCCGAGTTCATCGCGCTGCAGCAAGCCCTGCTCGGCCGCTATTCGCTCGAGCGTGAGCTTGGACGGGGCGGGATGGGGACGGTCTACCTGGCGCGCGACCTGCGCCTCGAGCGGCCGGTCGCCATCAAGGCCCTGCATCCCGCGCTGGCGGCCGACCCCGAGGCATGCGCGCGCTTCCTGCGTGAGGCGCGCACTGCCGCCGGACTGGCCCACCCGCACATTGTGCCCATCTACGCCGTCGAGGAATCCGACGCGGCACCGCTGCTGGTGATGGCGATGATCGATGGCGAGACGCTCGGCGCGCGGCTCAGGAATCGCGGGCCACTCCCCGCCGACGACGCGGCCCGCGTGCTGCGCGAGATCGCGTGGGCGCTCGATCATGCTCACGCCCACGGCGTGGTGCACCGCGACCTCACCCTCGACAACATCCTGCTGGAGCGGCACACCGGTCGCGCGCTGCTCGGCGACTTCGGGCTCGCGCAGCACAGCGACACCGTCGACGCGGGGCCGGTGTTCGGCACGCCGGGATACCTCGCCCCCGAATTGATCCGCGGCGATGCCGCCACGCCGGCGAGCGATCTGTACGCCCTGCGTGTCGTCGGCTGGGCCGCACTGGCCGGCAAACTCCCCTTCGCGGGCGATGCCTCGGCGGTGCTCGCGAAGCACCTGATGCAGCCGCCCCCGGCGCTGGCGCCGCTCGCGCACGGGGCGTCGCCGCGGCTGGTGGCGGGCGTTATGCAGTGCCTGGCGAAGGACCCCGACGCGCGCCCGGCGAGTGCCACGGCGTTCCTGGGGTCGCTCGAGCGCGCCCCCGAACCGATCGCGATCGCTCCCCCGCTCCGGAGCTGGTTCACCCGCTGGGAGCGGATCGCGCCGATCTACTCGGTCGTGACGCCGCTGCTCGCGCTCCAGACGTCGCTGCTGACTTACGCCTACTATCGCACGCTGGATCAGCGCATCCTCGTCGCGACGATGGTGAGCACGGCCCTCTCGCTGTCGCTCCTGCCACTGGGCGCGCACCTCCTGTTCGAGTTCGTGCAGCTGCGGCGTTTGCGGACGGACGGTTTCACCCTGGCCGATGTCCAGGCCGCGCTGCCCCACTGGCGCGCCACGGAGCGGATCCTGCAGGAGCGTGAAGGGCTGCGTCCCCTCGCGAGCCGGGTGATTCTCGACTTGACGGTCGTGTTCGCCATCACGATCCTGATCGACATCTTCGTCATCGAGCCGAACATCGGGCTGCTGAAGTTCGCCTCCGACGCGGTGCGCACGTGGGTTCTTGGGCTCACCGGCTTCATGCCGGCGCTCTACCTCTTCACGATGATCGGCGTCGGCGTCGGCTTCGTGTCGCCGGGGTTCCGCATTCCGGCCCAAGGATGGGCTCGGCGACGGCTCGACCAACTCTGGAACTCGTCGGTGGCCCGGCGCTTCGCCGCGCTTGCTGGTCGGGGCCAGCGCACACTCGCCGCCAATGCCTCGACGCTGCACCGCCCCACCGAAATGGTGCTCGGCCTCGCGGTGGACGACCTCTGGCGCGCGATTCCCGACGCCCTTCGCGCCGACCTCGGCGACGTCCCCGCACTGGCCCATACGCTTGAGCGCGGTGCCACGGAGCTGCGCGGCCTCATTACGTCGCTGCAGGAGAGCGAGGCAAGCGATGGCGTGTCGGATGCCGATCGCGCGGCGATCGTCGAGACGCGGCACGGACTCGAGTCGCGGCATCGCGAGACGATCGCCACCCTGGAGCGCGTGCGGTTGCAACTGCTCAGGCTGCTCGCCGACCGCCAGCAGACCGGCGCGCTCACGCAACAACTCGAGGCCGCGCGCGCCATCGAGGCGTCGCTCCACCGCGACGTCGCCGGACACGCCGAGGTACGCCGGCTGCTGCATCGGCCGAAGCGCGCAGCGGCCCCCGGCACCCCGACGCCCACGCCGCCGCCGGAGCGCGCCGCCGCATGAACACCGCCGACACTCCCGACGACGACTTCCTCGCGCTCCAGGATGCGCTGGCGGGGCAATGGTCCCTCGAGCGCGAACTCGGTCGTGGCGGGATGGCCACTGTCTATCTGGCGCGCGACGTCTCGCTCGACCGGCCGGTAGCGATCAAGGTGCTCGCCGCCGAGCATGCGGCCGACCCGGTGATGCGCGCCCACTTCGAACGCGAGGCCATCACCAGCGCACGGCTGTCGCATCCACATATCGTGCCAACCTATGCGGTCGCCGAGGCGGCGGGGCGGCCGTACCTCGTGATGGGCTACATCGACGGCGAGTCGCTCGCGCAGCGGTTGCACCGCACCGGGCCATTGCCGATGGCCGAGGGGGAGCGCGTCATCCGCGAAGTCGCCTGGGCACTCGGGCACGCGCACGCCACCGGCGTGCTCCACCGCGACGTGACGCTCGACAACATCCTGCTCGAGCGGAGCACCGGACGCGCCGTACTGGTGGACTTCGGCATCGCCGCGCTCGTCGATGGCGACGGCGACGGCACCCTGCTTGGCACACCGGCGTATCTGGCGCCGGAAGTCATCCAGGGGGAACCGGCGTCGCGGGCGAGCGACCTCTACGCCCTGGCCACGGTGTCGTGGGCCACCTTTGCGGGGCGGCTTCCCTACCACGGCGAGGACAGCGCCGCTGTAATGCTCCAGCAGGTGACGGCCTCCGTGCCATCGCTGGCGTCGGCTGCGCCGGCCATCCCACGACGCATCGTGGCGGCGATCGAGGGGGCGCTCGCAAAGACGCCGGCCGAACGCCCCGCGACGGTGGAGTCCTGGATCGGATCGTGGCAGGGACAGACGCTTGAGGTGCCGCTCGCGGTGCCGCTCGAGCGGTGGCGCGGGCACTGGAAGCAGGTGCGGTCGTTCTACGCGTTCGCCGCGACGCTGACGGCGATGATGGGGGGGATGCTTAGTGGCTGGGACACATCCGACGGGCTGCGTGTCTGGGCAATGATTGTCGTCTTCACCAGCATCCCGACCATGTGCTTCGCCGCCGCCGTCCACGCACTGATGGCCGCGAGACAAGTGCGCTCCCTCAGTCGTGCGGGTTATGGCGTCGAGGATCTTCGCCTGGCGCTGCCACCACTTCACGCCGAGGGGCAGGATGCACCGATTCCCCTGGGTGGCCGGATCATCTCCTTCGCGATGCTGTGCGCCTTCGGTGCCATCCTCGCGGCCGGATTGATCCTTCGATCCGAGGCGCGTCACGGATACAGTTGGGAGGTCTTCGAGCTCCTCGGCGGAATCGCTCGATGGTCATACGTGACGCTGTGGACAGGCTTTGGCCTTTCGCTCCTCGTCCCCGCCCGCCCGATGCTGCGCCCCGGGACGCGGGAAGGGATCCGCCGTGCGTTCTGGAAGTCACCGGTCGGCGCGCTCTACTTCCGCCTCGTCGGCTTCAGCGTCCGGAAACGAATCGCCGCCGCCGAGACGTTGCACCGCCCAACCGAACTGGTGCTCGACCTGGCCATCGAGGAGTTGTGGCGCGCGCTGCCGGCCGGCGCGCGCCGCGATGCGGCCGAGTTGCCGACGGTGGCCCGGGACCTCCGCCGGCGGGTCGCGTCATTGCGCAGCATCGCGGCTCACTTCGGCGATCCGAATCAGGACTCGACGGCCGAGGCGGCACTCCGGGCCAAGGTGGGGGGACGGATCACCGCCGCGCTGACCGCTCTCGAACAGCTGCGTCTGCAGCTGCTCCGGCTCGACGATGCCACGCTCCCCACCGGCGCTCTCACTGCCCAGCTGCACGATGCCCGTACCCTGGAGCGGGAGCTGCTGACCGACCTGGGCGCACATCGCGGCATCGGACGGTTGCTTGGGCGGCGCCCGCCGCGGCAGTCGCCGGGGATGACGCCGACGCCGGCGTAGCGGCGAGGGGTGTGGAGGTGTCATCCCGAGCAACGCGAGGGATCTGCGTAGCGGCCAGCACACAGGTCCCTCACTGCGTTCGGGATGACGGGTCTCCTCCCGCGCCCCGCGGCCTGACGGCCGCGGCTGAACTCCCCCATTGCCCCCGACCGCCCCCGACCATAACTTGCTTGCTGACAAGTAAGCGAGGTTTGCCGATGCCCCGCCCCACCCCGGCTGCCGCCCCCGCCCGGCTCCGCGACGCCGAACGCAGCCGCACCGCCATCCTCGAGGCGGGTGCCGCGCTCTTCGCGGAACAAGGATTTGAGGCGACCTCGCTCGCCGCCGTCGGCGTGCGCGCCGGCCTCTCGCGCGGGACCCCCGGCTACTTCTTCGGCACGAAGGCCGAGCTGTACCACGCCGTGCTCGAACACGCCTTCGCCGACGCGCTCGAGACCATTCGCGCCGGGCGCCTGCGGGCGATGCGCAGCGCCCGACCACCGGCCGAGGTCCTCGCCGGCGTGGTCTCGGACTACGTCGACTTCGTGGCGGCGCATCCGAACTTCCTCCGCCTGATTCAGCGCGAGGCGCTCGGCGAAGGCGCCGGGCTCGACTCGCGCTCGCTCCGCCAGGCCGTGGGGAGCGAAGCGGTCACGGCCTTGGCCCAGGAACTCGGCTTCCCACCACGCGCGCAGACGCAGGTCATGCACTTGCTGCTCTCGATGCTCGCGCTGACATGGTTTCCGGCGCTCCACGACACCACGCTCGTCCCGGCGATCGGCTTCGATCGACCCACGCCGGCGTTTTTGGCCGCGCGCAAGCGGCACATCACTACCCTGCTCCTCGGCGCGCTGCCTTCGCGGCGCGCCACCCCGACCAAGCGGAGTTCCCGATGACCGACGTCCTCACGCCCCCAGCCGCCCCTGCTGCCCCGTCCGTCGACGAGGCGCGTGCCGTGGCCGAAGCGGCACGCGAAGCGGAATGGACTGCCCCGTCGTTCTTGCGGGAACTCTTCGCCGGACGCCTGCCGATCGGCCTGGTGCACCCCTTCCCCGCGCCCGATCCGGCAATGGTGGCGAAGGCGGCACCGTTCCTCACCGAGCTCGAGCGCTTCCTGCGCGAGGAAGTCGACAGCGATGCGATCGACCGGGCCGGCAAGCTCCCCGCCGATGTGGTGCAGTCGCTCCGCGAGATGGGTGCCTTCGGCATCAAGATCGACGAGGAGTACGGCGGCCTCGGCCTCTCGCAGCTGATGTACACCAAGGCGATCGGCATGGTGACCTCGCAGGACGGCTCGCTCACGGCGCTCCTCTCGGCGTCACAGTCGATCGGCGTCGCGGTGCCACTCAAGCTGTTCGGGACGCCCGAGCAGAAGCAGCGCTACCTGCCGCGCCTGGCGCAGGGCGCCATCTCGGCGTTCGCGCTCACCGAGAACGGCGTCGGCTCCGACCCGGCCGGCCTCGCGACGACCGCCGTGAAGAGCGCGGATGGCAGCCACTGGATCCTCAACGGCGAGAAACTCTGGTGCACCAACGGCCCAGTGGCCGAGGTGATGGTGGTGATGGCCAAGACCGGCACGCGCATCACCGCGTTCATCGTCGAGGCCGACACGCCCGGCGTCGAGGTGGTGCATCGCCTCGCCTTCATGGGCCTCAAGGCAATCGAGAACGGCGTGATGCGCTTCACCAACGTGAAGGTGCCGGCCGAGAACGTGATCTGGGGCGAGGGGAAGGGATTGAAGCTCGCGCTGATCACGCTGAACACCGGGCGGCTCACGCTGCCGGCCTCGGGCGTCGCGGGCGCCAAGCGCGCGCTGCGGATTGCCCGGAAGTGGGCGGCCACACGAACTCAGTGGGGGAAACCGATCGGCAAGCACGACGCCGTGGCCCAGATGATCGGGAAGATGACGGCCGACACCTTCGCGATGGAGGCCGTGGCCGAACTCGCGTCGTTGCTCGCCGACCGCGGCGACACGGACATCCGCCTCGAGGCCGCGATCGCCAAGCTCTGGAACTCCGAGATCAGCGGGAGAATCGTCGATGACTGCCTGCAGATCAAGGGGGGCCGTGGCTACGAGACGGCCGACTCGCTCCGGATGCGCGGCGAGGTGCCCGACCCGGTGGAGCGGATGTATCGCGACTCGCGCATCAACCGGATCTTCGAGGGGTCGAGCGAGATCATGCGCCTCTTCATCGCGCGCGAGGCGGCCGACACGCACCTGAAGGTCGCCGGTGACCTCATCGATCCACGCACCTCGCTCGGCACCAAGCTGTCCGCCCTGCTTCGCTCGGCGGTCTTCTATGCCGGGTGGTACCCGCGGCTCTGGATCGGTACCGAGTGGCTCCGCTTCGGGGGCTTCGGGAAGCTGGCGGGCCACCTCCGCTTCGTCGGGCGCCGATCACGCAAACTGGCGCGCACGCTCTTTCACGCGATGGTCCGCTTCGGGCCGAAGCTCGAGCAGCGGCAGGCGGTGCTCTTCCGCCTGGTCGATGTCGGTGCCGAGTTGTTCGCGATGACCGCCGCGATCAGCCGCGCCGAGACGATGGCGCGCGCCGGCAATGCCGACGCGGTCGTGGTGGCAGACGTCTTCTGCCGGCACGCGCGGCAGCGAGTCGATCATCTCTTCCGGCAGACGTTCGGGCCCGACGATGTGGCGACGTACCAGCTGGCGCAGCGAGTGGTGAAGGAAGAACTGACGTGGCTCGAGGAGGGGATTGTTCGCGAGGGATAAGCCGCGATAGTTGACCAGTGAAGTGTGCGATGTGCGATGTGTACTGCAGAGGGTGAAAGGTGAAACGGCGAAAGCACTCGCGTTTCACCTTTCACCTTTGCACGAAGTGCTCACTCATCGCAGTGTGTGCCACATCCCTCGAACTCGGGCGTCACACTTCCTGTCCGCGCACTGCAGCGTCGCGCGGCGCGAAGACATCGGTCCGCAACTGCTATCAGCCATACCGCTGGCGGATCCCAATCTTGTTACCTCGGAGCACCTCATGGCCCGCACTGCACTCTTTACTGCCCTCGCGCTTTCCGTTGCCGTGGCGGCTTGCAACGACGATCCCACCGGCAACGGCGATCCTGGTCCCATCCTTGTGATCGGCAGCGACATGGGGGTCAGGTTCCAGAATTTCACCCTCAGCCGTGATGGCGCACCGCTGACGGATGCGGTGGTCAAGATCAATGGTGCCACCGTGCCTCCCAGCGGGACGGGGAGCTACACCTACGACATCGGTACGGCCCTCACGACGGGGCAGGAATTGGTGCTTCGGGTCGAGCACGATGGCGATGTCGTCGAGGGACGCGCGACCATCATCGACGGGCCCACGTTGACGGCGCCTGTGGCGGACCAACTGATCACTTTCGGGCAACCGCTCACCGTGAGTTGGACGTCGACCGCGCAACCGGACTTCTGGGTGGCCACCCTGACCTACACCAACGCCGGGGCAGGAAGCGGGTTGACCGATTCGCTTCCCCCGGCGGCCCGGAGCAGCGTGCTGGCAACGACCACCATTCCGACCACCGCGATCAACCCCGCGGCCGGGGTCTACAGCTACCTGCGAGGCACGTTCACCGGACCCGCGGCTGTGGGCTCGACGATGCGCGTGCGCACTGGCTCGGCGACCGTGAACCTCGTGAAGGCGCCGTAACGCAGCTTGGTGAGGAGTGAGGGGTGAGGGGTGATGTCATCCCGAGCAACGCGAGGGATCTGCGTGGTAGGTAGCAAACAAGTCCCTCACTGCGCTCGGGATGACATTGTTCCGCGCCCCCTCACCCCTCACTCCTCACCCTGCGCGGGCATCGCCCGCGCCCCGTTCACCGCACACCCTACCTTCTGATTCCCACCACCACCGTCGGATTCCAGTTGCCGACGATCCCGCCTGAGTAGTTGTGAATCAGCCGCGTCATCCGCCCCTCGGCGTACAGGGCGACGGGCCACTTGGCCGGCCGTGCCGTGAGTCCCGCGCCGAGGTGTCCTTGCAGCGCCTGATCGTTGAAGCTGGCGTCGAAGGTGAAGTTCGGGAGGGTGGCACCATTGTCGTCGGTGACAAGTTGCCGCTCGTGCTCGCGGACCGTCAGGAAGCCGAGGCCGACGAGCGCGTAGGGCCGCACCAGTGCCTCGTTCGGCGCGATGCGGAGCGTTGTCCCGAGCGACCAGCCGGTGTCGCGATTGCGGATGTCGAAGTGGCACTGGCCGGTGCCCCCACCCGGAGGGAATACGCAGGTGGTGGTGGACTGACGGTGGACTTCGTTGAGGCGCTCCATGCCGCCCTCCAGCGACCAGGAGAGGTGCGCGCGGGAGACAAGGTCGATACCGAGACGGACGATCACCCCGTGGTCGGACTCGGAGTCGCCGATGCGGCCATCCATCTTGGTGTAGCCGGCACCGAGTGAGAGTTGCTGAGCCGGCAATGCACCGCCGAGGGGGATCAGGGCAAGGAGCAGCAGGGACCCGCTGGTCAGGGTCGCGCGGATGACAGAATTGATCTGGGACATGGGGAGCCTCTCCAAATGGTCACGCGTACGGGCGTCCACCGAAACGGGACGCCGGACGCGGACCTGACGGGAGGGCGGACGTGTTTGTTTCAAAACGTTACGGGGCGGACTCAAACAATTTCCGCCACTCGCCATACCCCTGGGCCTCCAGCTCCGCCACCGGGATGAAGCGCAGCGCCGCCGAGTTCATGCAGAAGCGGACCCCCTCGGGGCCGGGGCCGTCGTCGAAGACGTGGCCCAGGTGACAGTCGGCATTCGCCGAACGGACCTCGGTGCGCGTCATATAGGGCAGCGAGCGATCGGTCCGGGTCGCCACGGCATCCTGGCTGATCGGCTTCGTGAACGACGGCCAGCCGGTTCCGGAGTCGAACTTGTCGCGGGACGAGAAGAGCGGCTGGCCCGAGACGACATCGACGTAGATGCCGTCATCGTGGCGATCCCAATACTCGTTCTCGAACGGCGGTTCGGTCCCCTCGTGCTGGGTGACGCGATACTGCATCGGGTTGAGGCGGCGGCGGAGTTCTTCGTCGGTGGGCTTCTGGTAGGACACGGCATGCTCCGGGGGTGAAGGTCTCACACCCGGAACATACGCCGCTCACTGGTTTCTGGTTCCCGCCTGCCCCACGCCTACTGCCGGCGCGGAATCGCCGTGCCGTGGCAGGCCATGCAGAGCTGCGGATTCTTGCGCAGCATCCGCTCGGAGTCGAAGCCGGGACCGTGCGGCGAGAAGCCGCGGCCCTTCTGCGCCGAGTGGCAGGTCAGGCAGTCGCGCTCGACGTGGCACGAGGCACAGCTCTCCAGCGACTGCCTCGCCGCTTGCCCGTGCCCAACGAAGAACTGGCGGTTGCCGTCGTGATAGCCACCGGCGCCGAGCAACGCGCGCTGCGACACGACGCCGGCCTGCTGGTGACAGCTCTGGCAGAACTGCTGCTGGTTGTGACACTCGGCGCAGGAGCTCGCGCGGCTGTAGGCATCGGCCGGATGCCGCGTGAGGAAACTCGCCGGATGGTACTGGCCGCGAGTCGCCGTGTTCGGCACGTGACAGGTGAGGCAACTCTGGCGCGTGTGGCACGAGGCGCAGCTCTGCATCGTGGCCGCCGCGACGGTGCCGTGCTTGGTCGGCCAGGTCAGCGTGTGCGTCGACGGCGCCCTCGCCTTCGTCACCGCACCGACCCCGCGGCCGGCACCGGCGGGATAGAGTCCGCGAGCCGCCGCGGGCAGCTGGTTCACGTGACAGACCGCGCAGCTTTCCCGGGTGTGACAGGTCTGGCACGCCTGGGCGCCATGCCCGGCCTGCTTGCCGTGCTGCGACTCGAAGTCGGCGCGCAGGTGGGTCGCTGGCTGGTCGAACTTGCGCGGGAGGGCGACAGCGGCGTCGTAGAAGCCGAGGGCCTGAATCGTGGGAGTCTCGGGCGCGTTCACGTGGCAATAGGTGCAGTACGGCCGCACGTGGCAGGTGGCGCAGCTCGAGGCGATTCGCTGGGCACCGACGGTGTTCTTCGCGAGCGTACCGTGGCCGGCCTTCGACTGGAAGTCCGGCGCGTCATGACTGACCGGTCGCGGAAAGCGCCCGACCCGCTCACGGCTCAGACCCGTGGCCTGCGAGAGCGGCACGTGGCAGGTGGCGCAGGCGGTATCGGGAAGCGCCACATGGCTCTCGCGGCCGAGCTTGTGGCAGCTGAGGCACTGCGGGGCGTTGGGGCCGCTTACCTCCATCCACTTGGCCGTACCGGTTGCGTGACAGTCGGTGCAGGTGCCGGCCGAGTCGGCGTTTCGGGCCCGACGCCGATCGAGATGCACGCGATGATTGAATTTGAGATTGGTGACCGGCGGGCCGACGCGGGGCCGCCAGTCGACAACACGCTGCGCCTTGCCGTCATGGCAGGTGGCGCACTGCGTGGCGGTCGGGAACATGTTTGCCGCAGCACGCTCGGCGCCGCCATGGCACGCGGCGCAGGAGACGAAGAGCTTGGCGTGCTTGGGGTGGTCGAATGTATCCGCGACCTTTGGCGTGCGTGCCGCGCCGATCGCCACACCCGCGACCGCCCCGAGGAGCAGGACCAAGCCACCGATGCGACGGATCATGGCGTCCTCGCCGGTGGCAACGTCCAGCGGTCGGCACTCGAGCGGAGCGTCACGGAAGCACGCAGGCCGAGGCGCCACTGATTCCAGTCGAACGCGCCCGCATCGGGCCGATCGCGCGATTCCCAATAGCGATCGATCGTGGCACCGACCTGCCACCGCTCGGCGACGCGATAGTTCGCCGCCGCACCAAGCCAGGTCAGCCCCGCGTCCTGAAAGCGGAACTCCAGCGGACGTTGGAGCGACCCGCCCTCGAGCGAGAGCGTGATCGGTTCGCGCGGACGCCAGGACACGCGGGCGTCGACCCCCTCGCTGCTCGCACCCGGCAGGCGTTCGGTGTGCGCGCCGCCGGTGACGACCCACTGCGGCCGCGGCGTCACCGTGGCCTCGAGCCCGGCGCGCCAGCCGCTCTCCTTGGCGTCGACTTGCGGGGTGCTCGCTCCGGTGGGTTCGTAGCGGAACCACTCCGCGCGACCGCGCAGCTGAAGATTCGTGAGCACGCCGACCGCGAGGGAACCGTTGACGCCGCGGTACGGCACCGGCGAGAACACGCCCCACACCGTCCAGAGATCGAAATACGGACGATAGTGACGGGCGCCGACCGTCGCCCAGAGGCGCGGGGCACTATAGGCGAGCGTGGCCTCGGCCGTGCCGAGTTGCCCGAACGCGACGTCGTAGTCGGCTCCACCAACCAGCGACACGCGCTTGAAGGGCCGCCACTGGGTCGAGATGCCGGCGCGTTCGGCGACGAGGTAGTTCGTGTTGGGATCGATTTCGCGGCGGTACTCGACCATCGCATCGATGTCGCGGAGGCGCACGCCGATCCCGCCGCCCGCGACAATCTGTCGAACGCCCGGGTTGTAGTCGAGCAACGGATTGACGGCCGGCGAGGTGACCGGGAGCACGGTGCCCCGCGCCATGCCCCAGCCGGCGTAGAGCGCGACGTCGATCGGGAGTCGCTCCATGCGGAGTGCCGCGCGCGCGCCGTCGAGCATGCCGAGTCCGGCATTGCCGAGCCGACCCTGATCGAGCAGGCGCCCGCCCTGCAGGGTGAGGCCGTTGCGGATGTACTCGGCGAAGCCCTCGGTGAGCTGCAGCCGCGGGGTGGTTCCCGCCCACGCCCGTTCCCCGGCGAGGTCGGTGTTGAGCCGGGCGTGGACCCGCACGCGGAGCCCGGTCACGCCGAGGCCCCACATCGTCAGGTCGGTCGAAGCCATCGCGGGCAGTCCGCGTTGGACGCTGCCGGGACGGTAGAACTGGCAGTAGCCGTTGTTGAAGCAGGTGACCGCGAAACCGTCCGGCGACACCGGGCCACCGGACGACCCCGTCTGCACCTGCGCCTCGGTGATGCTGTCGCGCACGATGCTGCGGATCGCGACGCGCTGCCCCGCCGCGTCGAAGCGGAGGCGCCACGATTGCGCCGTCAGCGGAGCCGTCCCCACCAGGAGGAGGGCAGCCACGACCCTGGCGTATGCGCCGACGCGGGTCACTGCGCTGCTCCCCTGATCAGCAGGTGCTGCCGGTACTCGGCAGGCGATTGCAGGAAGTGGCAGGTACTGCATTCGCCGGCCGGTTGGTGATTCCGCTGCGCTTCATGGCAGGTCACGCAAAAGGCGCGATTGGGCACCAGGCCGGTGATCACCGTCGCCCGATGGCACTTGTCGCACGCCGCGTGGGTCTGGCGCACGTGCAGCGCACGCACGGCGGGCTGCGACGTGACGGCGGCGTGGCAGGTGGCACAATCGCGCCCGACGGCGTGGTGTTGCTCGTGGCACCCCTGGCAACGCCGCACGCTGTCGGTTGGGACGACGTTCGGCGGGCGATGACAATCGGCGCACTGCATCACCGCGGCGTGCTGGCCATGCGCGAAGTTCACGTCACGCGCACGCGGCGGATGCTCGAGACCCTGCACCGTCATCACGGTGCGCCGTGGGCTGTCGAGCTTCGCCGGCGCGTGGCAGGTCACGCAGGCCTTCGGTTCGATGGTGCCGCGATAGACGCTCTGGTGGTGGCAGAGGTCGCAGCCCCGCGGCACCGCAAAGACGAGCTTGCCCCCCTCGCCGGTGGGCGAGTGGCAGGTGATGCAAGCCAGCGACGTGTGACGCGAATGGGGAAACGTATCGGCGGGAGCGGAGGGGATGACTGCGGCGGCGGACGCGAATGGTCCTCCGGGAGGCGGATCCTCCTCAGGCGGGACATCGCCCTTGCCGCGCGGCGCCAGCGGTTCCGCCAGCGGCGTACTCGGCAGCGCCTCGTGCACGGCGCTGGTCCGCTTGCGGACCACGCTCATCGTGTCGAAGGGGAGCGGTGGCTTGAAATTCCCGCGCTTCCGCGCCTCGGTGTGGCAGCCGACGCAATCCGAGGCATCGACCGATGCCGCGTGCGGCTCGTGGCAGGTGAGGCACTGCTTCACCACCCGCTTGTGGTTCGCCCCGGTGTGGAACGGGCTCTTCTCGAGGTTGGTGTGGCACTTCTCGCAGGACGCCCGGGCATCCTGGGGCGTCTTGTGCGCATGCACGTCGTGGCAGGCGCCGCAGGTGCCGTTGTGCGGGTCGCGCTCGACCCGGTAGTTCGGCAACCGCGCCTTCATCTGATGGCACGCGGTACATTGCCCGACGGCCGGCACCAGCGCCTGACGGGCCGCGCTGTCGGTCGCGAGCGCTGGCAGGTCCTTCCGGAACGCGTGGCAGACCGCGCAATTGATCTCGGCGAGGTCGGTCATCTTGCTCAGTTTGATGCCCTGCTTCTCATGGCAGCCGGACTGCTGACAGGTGCGGGCCGACGGGATGAACTTGTGCACTTCCTGCCCGTGGCATTTGACGCACTGCAGCTCCTTGAGGGGCAGCGAGTCCGAGTCGAAATGGACACGGTGGCCCGCGAGGTTGCGGACATGCTCCCACTTCTTGGTCTTGGGACCTTCGAGCGAATGGCACCCTTCGCAGCGCGAATTCGGGACCGGCGCGTGCTTGCCGATCTCGGTGGGACGGTTCGCGACCCAGAGCACCAGCTGCCGGGTGCTGGCGAAGATGCTCTGCTGGTGACAATTGTGGCACTGCAGCGTGTCGTGCTTGCCGGCCCCGATCTGGAAGCGGGCGAACGGCTTCTCCATCACGTGGCAACCGGTGCAGAAGCCGTTGTCGTGCTGCATGTAGTTCCAGCTCTTGATGCCGGCAAAGCCGGCCACGAAGAGCGCGATCAGCGCGCCCCCCGCGAGCGTGAACTGGATCTGGCGGGAGCGGGTACGCAGCCAGCTTACTTCGCGGTCCCGCTTCTGCCAGAGAAGGTAGATGACCGCCAGCGCGACCAGGAGGCCCAGGACGGCGCCGCCGATCTGGACCCACTGGGGCACCGACATGAGGAAACGCACCGTCGCCGCCACGCCGCCCGGGAGCGGCGGCGGGGTGAGGGTGTCGCGCAAGATGCCGACGGCGGCCCCGAGGGTGTCGCCGACGGCACGCACCGAATCCCCCGCGGCGCCGGTATCGGCGCCGGGAGGATTCTGGAGCAGGTACAGCGTGGGCAGGCTCACTCCCCGGACACGTGCCGGGTGGTGATGAAGTTCGGCTGCCGCACCGCGGCCGCCTGCAACGACTGCTGGACCAGGCTACCGACCGCCGCCGGGGGAGCCGGCAGGGCGTACCGCGCCCGCAGTTCGACGATGTTCGCACCCAGGAGGGCGCGTGCCAGGAACGGATTGTGAACGCCCTTTGACCGGTCGCCATTGGCATACCGCTCGGCGAAGGTCTTGACGTTGAACTCGGCACCGCGGGCTGGCGTGATCACTGTCGGGTTGGAGAGTTCAAGTGGCAAGTCGCGCTTGATGATGGCGAGGTAGCCGCCATCCGTCGGCGCGGCGTCAATCGTTTGATTCGCATTCAAGTCGGTCCAGATCTGCGCGGCGAGGAGCTCGATGTCGTTCCGCGCCCCGGCCAGGCGACCAGCTGCAATCGCCTCACTGGCGTGGCACCCGGCGCTGACGCAAGTCTTGAAGGAACGAGCCGGCGGCGAGAAGGCGCAGCTTTCATCCGCGTTCGGCTTGCCGTTCGCGTCGAGGCAGGGGATCGCCTTGAAGCTGTGGCCGCTCGCGTTGAAGACGAAACCACCGGTGGCCGGATCGGTGATGGTCCACCGGTTGACGTGACAGCCGGCGCACAGCCGAGGGTTGGCGGTGCTGGCGTGCGTGGTCAGCCCGATGAGGGTGTCAATCGAGACGCCCGCCGGGCGATAGCCACCGGTCCCGAGGACCACGAAGCCTTGCGGCGCGTGCGGCGTGCTGCGACCCGGCTCCGGCTCACCCCGGCGCATGTGACACTTCATGCAGAGGTTCTGGTCGGGGTCCGGAGTGTCGATCGGGAAGCGCAGCATCGCCGTGTTGGCCGAGCCGTGCGGATCGTGACAGACCGCGCAGGTGGTCGGGATATGGGTCGTGGAGTCGCGCTCGACGTAGTTGGTGGTGCTCACTCCCCACGCGATGAGGGCCGTCCTCCCGTTGTGGCACGCGACGGAACAGCTGCTGGTGGTGAGCGCCGGCTTGCTGTGCGCGCTCGCCTTCCACTCATCCGCGAACGGATGGTGCGTGCCGCTGTGGCACGAGGCACACGCCGCACCGTCGACCGTCATGGACACCCGGGCGAGCGGCCAGGTGGCGCGCACTTCGGGGTTCTGCACGTGGAGCGAGCCGGGACCATGGCACGCTTCGCACTGCACGTCCTGATAGGCGGAATCGGCCTTCACGTTCCAGCCAGCCGCCGTCGTCAGCGCATTACCACGCTCGTTGACGGTGTGGCAGCCCCAGCATGTCGCCGTCGGCGCCGTGTTGAGGTCCTTCAGCGTCTTGTGCGCCAGCGCATGCTTGGTCTTGACCCAGCGCGACTGGTGCCCGACATGGCAGTTGCCGCAGGTGGTCTGCTTGGTCGAGACGTTGTAGTAGCCGAGCAGGCCGCTCGCCGCGTCGGGCGGGGCGTTGAACGGCTCGCGATCACGATAGACGATTTCCGTGCTGGTGCATCCCGCGGCGACGAGGGCGAGGAAAGCGACACGGGCGAGCGAACGAAACACGAAAGACATCGGGACCTCCCGATGAAGGAACGAACTGACGGATGCTGTGAGGAGATGTGAACAGCGGCGACTGCGGTCGTCGGCAATCGCGACGCTCGAGTCAGTGTGATCAGGAGAACTACGGAACTGCAGCGACACGTTGATGCTTCCTTCCGGTGAACGTTTCCATCCGGTGGACAGCATCATTGTAGTCGGATATCGATACGCGCGCTAGATGAGATCGCACATTCAAAGGCGATAATCTGGCTCGGAAATACGGGACAATACGGGGATGTTTTTAGTCGGGATTACCGGAAGATCACCCAGCCATCCGTCCTGCGATGGAGTCGCGCAGTCGGACATCCTCGCCAGCACTGGCGATCCACTCGACCGGCCACGCGTGCATCCCGTCGCGCGCACCGAGCATCGCTCCGAGGAGCGAGCCGACGAGCGGACCGACGCCGCCGCGCTGCACCATCTCGGTGAGGACCTCGACGCCGCGCGGGCGATGCTGCAACTGCCACAGCAGCCAGCAGAGCGTCGTGGTCGGATCCGGTTCGCTGCCGCTCGGCACGATCGGCGATCGTCGCGGGTCACGGGGGACCGACCGCACCGCCTCGAGGAACTCCTCCGAGGCACGGTTGCTTCGCAGCAACGCGAGCACGTCGGGAAGGAAGTCGCGCTGCCCGTCGAGGAGTCGCGAGGCCGCGACCACGAGCGCGACCGCAGCGAGTCCCGCCTCCTCGGAGGGATCGAGGAGTCGGGCCACATGAAAGGCGCCGGACACCATCGTCGCCGGCGTCGCGGAGGCGAGCGCGGCCGGCAAGGCGGCGACGAGCGGCGCACAGCCGGCTGCGGGCAAGGAGACGGCGGGGGCGTCGAATTCGACGACCTGCCCCAGCGCCGCCTCGAGCAGCGGCCCGGCCTCGAAGCCATCCTCCCGCCACCAGGTGACCCAACGCCCGGCCAGCCGACGCAGGTCGACACCGCCCGCGAGGAACTCCTCGAGCAAGGCGTCTCCCAGCGCCGCGGCGGCGGGTCGGCGCCCGGGCGGTGGCGCGAGAGGCACAATCCCCGACTCGGCAAGTACGGTATGCACTGAGCCCGGCTCGTGGCAGCCGGCAGTCCGGGCGGCCAGGCGCGCGCCGACGATGGCCCCCACCAGAAAGCCGATGCGGCGGTCGGCGGCGTCGGGGGCAGTGGCGGTTCGGGGTGTTGTCATGGGGGCAAAGAAAACGGCTCTGCCGCCCCGACGCACCCGGGAGGCGGTTGCTATATCTTTTCCGGACACCCGCAGCATCCTGCGCAACGCCCTTGCCAGAGAGGAACACGGTGGCCAGCGACACCCTCACCATCACCGACAATCGCACCGGGAAGCAGTACGAGATCCCGGTGACTGACGAGACCATTCACGCGACCGCACTGCGCCAGATCAAGGTCAATGCCGACGACTTCGGGCTGATGACCTACGACCCGGCGTTCATGAACACGGCGGCCTGCCGCAGCGCCATCACCTTCATCGACGGCGACAAGGGGATTCTCCGCTATCGCGGGTACCCGATCGAGCAGATCGCCGGGCAGGCGTCGTTCCTCGAAGTCGCCTACCTGTTGAGCGCGGGCGAGTTGCCGACGCATGCGCAGCTGGACGAGTGGGAGCACGACATCCGCTTCCACACCTATGTCCATACCAACGTGATCAAGTTCCTCGAAGGGTTCCGCTACGACGCGCACCCGATGGGGATGCTGCTGGGCACGGTCGGCGCGCTCTCGACCTTCTATCCCGATGCCAAGGACGTGCACGACCCGCGCAATCGGTACGTGCAGAAGGTCCGCCTGATGGCGAAGCTGCCGACGATTGCCTCGTTCTGCTTCCGCCACGCCCGCGGCTTGCCGTACGAGTTCCCGCGCAACGACCTCGACTACATCGGCAACTTCGTCAACATGACGTTCAGCATCGGCGGCAAGCACGAGCCGAATCCGGTGCTCCAGCGCGCTCTCGAGATCCTGCTGATCCTCCACGCCGACCACGAGCAGAATTGTTCGACCTCCGCGGTGCGCGCCGTCGGCTCCTCGGGCGTCGATCCCTTCTCCGCCGTCTCCGCGGGCATCGCGGCGCTCTACGGCCCGCTCCACGGCGGCGCCAACGAGGCCGTCCTCCGGATGCTCGACGAGATCGGGACCAAGGACCGGATCCCGGCCTTCATCGAGGCCGTGAAGAAGGGCGGCGACCGGCTCATGGGCTTCGGCCACCGCGTCTACAAGTCGTACGACCCGCGCGCCAAGCTGATCAAGCAGGTCGCCTACGATGTCTTCCAGCAGACCGGCCTGAATCCGAAGCTGGAGATCGCGCTCGAACTGGAGCGGATCGCCCTCGAAGACGAGTACTTCATCAGCCGCAAGCTCTACCCGAACGTCGACTTCTACTCCGGGCTGATCTACCAGGCGATGGGCTACCCGACCGATTACTTCACGGTCCTCTTCGCCTTGGGCCGCCTCCCCGGCTGGCTGTCGCAGTGGGAGGAGATGATCACCGACAAGGAGCAGAAGATCGCCCGCCCGCGGCAGATCTACACCGGACCGGATGAGCGGGAGTTTGTGCCGTTGGTGATGCGGAAGTAGGTCGTAGGTCGTAGGTCGTAAGTCGTAAGTCAGTGAGGCCGGCATCCCATCGGGGAAGCCGGCCTCATTGCTGTTCGACCTACGACTTACGACTTACGACCTACGACTAGTCTTCCGCCAACTCCCCTTCCAGATACGTATACCCCTCCAGCCCGGCCACGTAATCCGCGATGTAGGCGTTGGCGTCCTGCCGCTTGAGCGCCGAGGCGCGGGCGACCTTGCGGCGGAAGGTCGCCAGCAGGTCGGAGGCGTGGAACTGCACGTAGGTCAGCACTTCGGTCACCGTGTCGCCGTGGACCAGGTCGGTGATCTCGTAGCCATGCTCCTTGAGCCGCACATGCACCGCGTTGGTGTCGCCGAAGAGATTGTGCAGGTCACCGAGAATTTCCTGGTAGGCGCCAGTGAGGAAGATGCCGAGGATGTAGGGCTCCCCTTCGCGCCACGGATGCAGCTCCAGTGACGGCTTCCCCTTCCGGCCGCCGGTGAAGCGGTCGATCACGCCGTCGGAGTCGCAGGTGACGTCCTGGATCGTGCCACGGCGCTCGGGCATCTCGCCCAGGCGATGGATCGGCATGATCGGGAAGAGCTGATCGATGGCCCAGTTGTCGGGGACTGACTGGAAGATCGAAAAGTTGCAGAAGTAGCGGTCGACCAGCGTGGTCTCGAGGTGCGCCGCGATCTCGGGGTACGAGGTGCGGTCGTCGCCGATCGCCTGGGCCAGCGCGTTCAGCGTGGTCAGGTAGAGCTGTTCGGCATCGGCGCGCTCGCGCAACGAATAGACACCGGTCGCGAAGTACTCCTGCGCCCGCTCCTTGGCGAAGAGCGCGTCGTGGAACGCCTCCTCGACGCGATCGGCCGTGAGCGACTCCAGGTTCTCCTGCATGTCGAGCAGCAGTTGCTGCGCGTCCTCACCCAGCGTCACCGGCTGTGGGGCGAACTGCGACTCGCAGTCGATGACGTTGATGAGCAAGAGCGAGTGGTGCGCCGTGATCGCGCGTCCCGACTCAGAGATGAGGTGCGGCATCGGCACCTCCTGGTCACGGCAGATCCCGCCGATGGTGTACACCACGTCGTTGGCATACTCGCGCATGGTGTAGTTCATCGACGCCGGCCGGGTCGAATGCGAGCCGTCGTAGTCCACGCCCAGCCCGCCACCGACGTCGACGTGGGTGATGTCGAAGCCCATCTTTCGCAGCTCGACGTAATAGCGGCCCACCTCGGCGAGGCCGGCCTTCACGAAGCGAATGTCGGTGATCTGCGAGCCGAGGTGGAAGTGCACCAGCTTGAGCAGATGCTGCTTGCCCGCGGCGGTCAGGATGTCGAGAAGGCGGACCAGCTCCACCGCCGAGAGGCCGAACTTCGACTTCTCGCCGCCGCTCTTGGCCCACCGGCCCGAGCCCTCCGTCGCCAGCTTGATCCGCACGCCGACCGTCGGCTCGACCCCCATTTCGCCCGCGACCTTCAGCAGCACGTCGAGCTCGGTGAGCTGTTCGAGCACGATGATCACCCGGTGGCCGAGCTGCTGGCCGATCAGGGCGAGGCGCATGAACTCCTCGTCCTTGTAGCCGTTGCAGATCACCAGGTGGGAGGTGGATTCGTGCAGGCCGAGCACCGCCATCAGTTCGGGCTTCGAGCCACACTCCAGCCCGACGCCGTGCGGCGTCCCGAACTCGACGATCTCCTGCACCACATGACGCTGCTGGTTGACCTTGATCGGGTAGACGGTGGTGTAGCTTCCCTCGTACCCGAATTCCTCGATCGCGCCACTGAAGCGGTCCGCGAGCTCGGCGATCCGCGACTGCAGGATGTCGGAGAAGCGGAGGAGGAGGGGGAGCCCGACGCCCTGGGCGTTGAGGTCGGTCGCGATCTGGTAGAGGTCAATGCCGCCCTCGGGCGCCCGGTCCGGGTGCACCGTGACATGGCCCTCCTCGTTCACCCGGAAGTAGCCGAGCCCCCAGCCCGCCATATTGTAGAGCTTCTCGGCGTCCGCAACCGTCCAGCGCGACGGGTCGGCGTTGGCAGGAAGGACGTACGGGGCGCGGTGCACGGACATCGGCGGCTCCAAGGGTGATCGGATACTCGGGGCGACAAAGCTAACGGGCGCGGGGGGCGTGGGATAGCGGAGCGCCCCCGAGCGGGTGGGGTATCCCGGACATCAAGCCAGGGGAGCGTGCGCGTGGATGGACCGAGGATGTTGGGGTGGAGGGGCCCGGTGGGCGGGCCGCGTGCGGCCCGGGCGCTCGGCCGCCGCGGAGCGCCCTGATGTGGTCCATCAGCCTGGGGCGCGTTGGCGAGACCCGCGTGCGCGTCCACGCCACCCTCGTCCTGTTGCTGGCCTGGTACGCCTACCAGGGGTGGGAGGCTGCGGGCGCCAAGGGCGCCGCCGACGAGCTCGCCTTCCTGGTGTTGCTCTTCCTCTCGGTGCTCCTGCACGAGTTCGGTCACATCTTTGCGGCCCGCCACTACGGCATCGGCACGCCGGACGTCTTGCTCACGCCGATCGGCGGCGTCGCGCGCATCGCGAGCCTGCCCGAGCGGCCGCGCGAGGAAATGGTGATTGCGCTCGCCGGCCCAGCGGTGACGCTGCTCCTCGTGCTGCTCACCGGGGTCGCCGCCGGGATGCGGACGGGCTTCGTGCTGCCCCAGGATTTCGTGAACCTGCCGCTGCTCGAATCGCTCTGCTGGACCAACCTCATCCTGCTGGTCTTCAACCTGATCCCCGCATTCCCGATGGACGGCGGCCGGGTGCTGCGGGCACTGCTCGCCGGCCGCCTCGGGCTGGTGCGCGGTACCCGGATCGCCGCACGCATCGGACAGGTGGTGGCCGTCGGGTTCGCCGTGCTCGGCTTCAACGGCGCGCCAATGCTGTTGCTGATCGCGTTCTTCGTCTTCCTCGGGGCGCAGGCCGAATTGCAGATGGTCGAGCAACGCCACCTGGCGAGCGATCAGACCGCCGCTCGACTGACGACCACCGACGTGCGCGTGCTCGCGCCGCACCGCCGATTGCAGGACGTCGTCGCGCTCTTCGCCCACGGACGGCAGATGGCCTTTCCGGTCACGTCGCCAGTCGGCGAGTTGCTCGGGATCCTGACCCGCGAGGACGTGCTGCACGGGATCGCCGTGCATGGCGTCGACGCCGCAGTGGAGCGGGCGATGATGCCACCTCGCGACGACCAGGTGGTCCGGGTCGACGTCCCGCTGCTCGCGGCCGCACAGCAGCTCTTCGCCTCCGGGCGGGAGGCGCTGCCGGTGATCGATGCCGAGGGGCGGTTCGTTGGGTTGATCACGATCGACCATGTGACCGACGTGCTCCTGGTCCGCCAGCTGCGCGCCGGCTCGGCACCGCCTCCGTCATGAGCACGCCGACGATGGCGGCACGGCCAGGCCCGATGCGGATCGCCATCACTGGCGCGTCGGGGATGGTGGGCACGGCCTTGACCCCGTTCCTCATGGCGCAGAGGCACACCGTCATTCCGGTGTCCCGCCGCGCGCTCCCCGGCGGCATCCATTGGGACCCTGAGGCCGGCGTGCTCCGAGCTGCCGACTTCGAGGGACTCGACGCGGTGATTCACCTCGCCGGCGAGAACATCGCGGCGGCCCGCTGGAGCGCGGCCCGGAAGGCTGCGCTCCGCCACAGTCGCGTCGGACCGACCCAGCTCCTCGCCAGGACGCTGGCCGGACTGGCACGGCCACCACGCACGCTGATCTCTGCCTCGGCGATCGGCATCTACGGCGATCGCGGTGACGAGCTGCTGACCGAGCAGAGTGGCCTTGGTCACGACTTTCTCGGCGAACTCGGTGCGGCCTGGGAAGGGGCATCGGCAGCGGCTACCACGGCCGGCATCCGCGTGGTGCACCCGCGCTTCGGGATCATCCTTGCCGCGAACGGCGGTGCGCTCGCCAAGATGCTGCCGACCGCCCGCCTCGGCCTGAGCGGGCCGCTGGGCAGCGGCCGTCAGTGGATGAGCTGGGTTGCGCTCGACGACGTGCTCGGGGCGATACACCACCTGGTGGTGCACGACGGTCTCGCCGGCGCGGTGAACACCGTCGCGCCCACCGCGGTCCGCAACGCGGAGTTTGCTCAAACGCTCGGCCACGTCCTGGGGCGGCCCGCGTTCTTGCCGGTTCCGGCCGCGCTGCTCGCCCTGCTCTTCGGCGAGATGGCGGAGGCAGCGCTGCTGGGGAGCGCGCATGTGGTCCCCACCGTGCTGGAGGCGAGCGGCTATCAGTTCCGGTATCCCGCGCTCGAGCCGGCCCTGCGACATCTGCTCGGCCGCTGAGGCGCCTCGATGCATCGTTCTCGTTGCAGGCTCGCCGTCCTCGCGTTGCTGACACCTGCCTTGCTCGCGGCGCAGGCCCCGCCTCGCAGCTACCAGGCCCCGCACCTTGCCTCGGCCCCGGTGATCGATGGCCGCCTCGATGATGCCGTCTGGCGCGCAGTTCCCTGGAGCGATTCGTTCGTCGACATCGAAGGCGCTGCCAAGCCGGCGCCGACCTGGCGCACCCGCATGAAGCTCGCGTGGGACGCCACGTCCCTCTACATCGCCGCGGAGCTCGAGGAGCCCGACCTCTGGGCCACGTTGACGACGCGTGATGCCGTCATTTTCCATGACCACGATTTCGAGTGGTTCATCGACCCCGACGACGACACCCTCCGCTACTTCGAGTTCGAGATCAACGCGCTCGGCACTGTCTGGGATCTCTTCCTCGACAAGCCCTACCGACACGGTGGCAAGGCCGACAACCGCTGGACCATCACCGGACTTCGAAGCGCGGTCCACCTCGACGGGACGCTCAACGACCCGCGCGATCGGGACCGTGGCTGGTCGGTCGAGCTGGCGGTGCCGTGGACGGCGTTCGGGGACAGCGGGCGCACGGTCATTCCCCCAACGCCCGGGAGCCGGTGGCGCATCAACTTCTCCCGAGTGGAGTGGACCCTCGAGGTCCGCGACGGGCGGTACCAGAAGCGCCGCGATCCCGATGGCACGCTGTTGCCGGAACACAACTGGGTTTGGTCGCCGCAGGGCCTCGTCAACATGCACCTCCCCGAACGCTGGGGGTACGTCGAATTCCTCCCGCCACCGCGCACGCCGTGAGGCCTCACGATGACTGATCGTCGTTCCTTCCTCGCCACCGTCGGCGCCGGCATGGTGGCCGGTGGGGCCCTGCCCTTCCACCCGCCGCGCAGCGGGCGGGCAGGGTTCACGGCATGGACCTGGGTCCATGGCGGCGGTGCCACCGATCTGGGCGGATGGCGCGCGCGCTACGCGCGACTCCGTGCGGCGGGCATTACCGGCGTCCTGGTGAGTGCCGGCGACACGGCGATGCACGTCGAGGCCGCGCACGCGGAGGGGCTCGTGCTGCACGCCTGGACATGGACGATGAATCGGAGTGGCGACAAGGCGGTCAAGGAGGCGCACCCGGAGTGGTTTTCGGTGAGTCGCGAGGGGAAGAGCTCGCTGACGTCGCCGCCCTATGTCGGCTACTACCAGTGGCTCTGCCCGACGCGACCGGCGGTGCGTGAGTACCTGGCGGGCGTGATGGAGCGGGTGGCGGCGATCCCGGGCGTCGATGCGGTGCACCTCGATTACATCCGCCACCCCGACGTCATTCTCCCGCGCAACCTCTGGGAGCAGTACCACCTGGTGCAGGATCACGAGATGGCGCCGTTCGACTTCTGCTACTGCGAGGCGTGCCGCGAGCGGTTCGCGAAGGAGAGCGGCCGCGATCCGATGGCGCTGACGGACCCGGCGGCCGATGTCGAGTGGCGCCGCTTCCGCTGGCGGATGGTGACCGAGACCGTCGAGGTGATTGCGCGCGCCACCCACGCGCGCGGCAAGGCGATTTCGGCGGCCGTGTTTCCGACGCCGACGATCGCCCGCACGCTGGTGCGGCAGGAATGGGATCGCTGGCCGCTCGACCTGGTCTTCCCGATGCTGTACCACTCGTTCTATCGGGAACCGGTGGAGTGGATCGGCAAGGGAGCAGCGGAAGGAGTCGCGGCCCTGCCGAAGGCGACGCCACTCGTGGCGGGTGTCTACCTGCCGGATTTGCCACCCGAGGCCCTCGGCCGGGCGATCCGGTCGGCGCGGGCGGGGGGAGCGAGCGGCGTGGCGATGTTCGAGATGGGGGGGCTGACGGACGGCCATCTGGCGGTGGTGCGCGGGGAACTGCTTTCGAGGAGCTGAGGCGGGCCCTACTTCACTGGCCGGGACTTCTTCCGTTGCTCCGGCACCCACTCCAGCAACTCACCGGGTTGGACATCGAGCGCCTCGCAGAGGCGGTCGAGGGTGTCCGCCGTGAAGCGGCCGAACTGCTGGTCCGGGTCGGCCAACCGGTAGGCCGTCGGCGCGGAGAGGCCGGTGACCTGGGCGAGGCGGTATGGCGTCCACCCCTTGTCCTTGAGGATCGCGGCAAGTCGGAAGCGAAGCATCAGCCACCTTGGAGTACCCCCGCGACGCGCGGGGGAGGAGAAGGACCTAACTCGACACGAGAATAATAGCAGGTATAATTACGCTTGACAATATTAACGCGTGATCTTATCATCCCTTCGCATCCCTGTGCGCCTCCGCGGACTGATGCAGCAGGTGCATGACCAAGCCAGGCGGTAGCCCGTGCCGGACCTCATTTCGGTCGTCCTCATCGACGACAATCGCCTCCTCCGTGAAGGCCTCGCGGTCCTGATTCGCAAGCAACCCGGCTTCCTCGTCCTCGCGGCCTCGGCCGACATCGATGACGCCCTGCAGACCGTGCGCGACACCAAGCCGTCGGTCGTGCTGCTGGACTTTTCCCTCGAAAACCACGACTCCCTTCGCGTCACCGGCACGGTGCACCAGGAGGTGCCCGAGGCCAAGGTGATCGTCATGGGCCTCCTCCCGGCCCAGGAAGACATCGCCGATTTCGTGACCGCCGGCGCCTCGGGGTTCATCATGAAGGATGCCTCGTTCGACGACTTTCTGGCCACCATCCGTACCGTGGCTGCCGGGGCGCAGGTGCTGCCGCACGAACTGACCTCCTCCCTCTTCACCCAGATCGCCGCGCTGGCCATCCGGAAGGGGAAGCCGCGGTTGCTCGAAGCGGTGGGCCTCACCGAACGTGAGCGTCAGGTGATCGACCTGATCGGCGAGGGGCTCAGCAACAAGGAGATCGCCGCGCGGCTGCACATCGCGGTGCACACGGTCAAGAGCCACGTGCACAATGTGCTCGAGAAGCTGGCCTTGCGGACGCGGCTCGAGGTGGCGGCGTTCACCCGCGGCATCAGCCCCCACCAAAGTGCCCGCGATGAGGGCTAGTCCCTTCGATGGAGTGAGGGACTAGTCCGCCTACCCGCCGATTGGTCGATGGCCGAGAGATATCCACCCCCCCGTAGAATTGACAGGGTCAACCCCTGACCATACCATGGTCGTTACCTCCCTCGGCGCCCCGGAGTGCGGCAGCCGCAGGGCAGGACCTGAACGGCACGGTGCCCATGCCCCACCCGATTTCCGTCGTCCTGATCGATGACAATCGGCTGCTCCGCGAGGGGATTGCCCTCCTCATCCGGGAGCAGCCCGGCTTCGTCGTCCTTGCCGCCTCCGCCGATATCGACGATGCCCTCCGGACCGTCCGCGACGCCAAGCCCAACGTGGTCATGCTGGACTTTTCCCTCGAGGATCACGACGCGCTGCGCGTCACCGGGACGGTGCACCAGGAGGTCCCCGAAGCGAAGGTGATCGTCATGGGCCTGCTCCCGGCCCAGGAAGACATCGCCGATTTCGTGACCGCCGGCGCCGCCGGCTTCATCATGAAGGACGCGTCGTTCGAGCAATTTCTTGCCACCATTCGCGGCGTCGCGGCCGGCCAGCAGGTCCTGCCGCCGGAGTTGACGACCTCGCTCTTCTCGCAGATCGCCGCACTTGCCGTCCGGAAGGGGCAGCCCCGATTGCTTGAGACCGAGGGGCTCACCGAGCGAGAGCGCCAGGTGATCGACCTGATCGGCAACGGCCTCAGCAACAAGGAGATCGCCGCGCGGCTGCACATCGCCGTGCACACCGTCAAGAGCCACGTCCACAACGTGCTCGAGAAGTTGGCCCTGCGCACTCGGCTCGAGGTGGCGGCGTTCACTCGCGGCGGCGCGGAGCACCCGCAGAGTCGGACCACACCCTAGTCCTTTCGACGGAGTGGGGGCTAGTCCGAAATTCCGTCGCATGGCCGATGGTCACTCTGCGGGATCCCCCATACTTTCAAGGTCCACGCACGCCTTCAACGGGGCCAGGCCATGCGGCCTGACCTCGTCCCGCCCCTCCGGGGGCTGAAGCGTCACGCGAAAGGACTTGCTCCCATGGATCTCATTGCCTGGCTCGTCGTCGGCCTCATCGCGGGGCTGCTGGCTTCCTTTGCCGTCGGCGGCGTCGGCTACGGCCTGCTCGGCGACATCGTGATCGGCATCGTCGGTGCCGTCGTCGGCGGCTGGCTCTTCGGCCAACTCGGCATCGTCACCCCATTCCGTGGGCTTGCGGGCACGATATTCGTCGCCTTTGTGGGTGCAGTGGTCCTCCTGCTGCTCCTGCGCGCCATGCGTCCCCGACGCAGCTGACGCCGCACTTCCCACTCTGACCCGGATTTCTCCATGCGTCCCCTGAGCTTCCTTGGCATCGCCCTGATCTGTGTTGGCGCGTTCCTGCTGGTTCGCGGTGGGTCGTTCACCACGCGCCGCGACGTCCTCAAGGTCGGCGACGTCAAGTTGACCGCCGACGAAAAGCAGACGATTCCCCCATGGGTGGGCGGCGTGGCGATTCTCGCCGGCGTCGTGGTCGTGGCGGCGAGTGCGCGCCAGAAGGGTTGATCGACATTCACGCATGCCCATCCCGCATCAGGCCAAGGAGGCCCGCATGTCCCGCTCAACCCACCAGTCCGTCCTGACCCTGCTCGCAGTCGCCGCCTTGGCGAGCTGCGCCACAAACGCCCGCACCGGTGCGGTCGTCGGTGCCGGCGGCGGCGCTGTCGTCGGCGGCGTGATCGGCAAGGTCGCCGGCTCCACCGCCAAGGGCGCCATCATCGGTGCCGTGGTCGGCGGCACGGCGGGCGCACTCATCGGCGCCCGCATGGATCGGCAGGCCCAGGAGCTCAAGCAGAACATCCCCGGCGCCACCGTCGAGCGAGTCGGCGAGGGAATCCAGGTCACCTTCGCCTCGGGGCTGCTGTACGACTTCGATTCGGACGTCGTGAAGGCCGAGGCACAGTCCAACCTGCGTGCACTGGCCGGCAGTCTGGACAAGTACCCCGACACCGACCTGGTGATCATCGGGCATACCGACCAGGTCGGATCTGCCACGTACAATCAGGGACTCTCGGAACGGCGCTCGGCCGCAGCCGCCCGCTACCTCACCTCGCAGGGCGTCAGCAGTGCCCGCATCGGCACGCGCGGACTGGGCGAGTCGGAGCCGATTGCGACCAACGACACCGAGGCTGGGCGCTCAGCCAACCGGCGCGTCGAAGTGGCCATCTTTGCGAACGCCGCCGCACGCGCGAAGGCGGGAGGTCAGGAGTGACCGCCGCGCGGTGGTGCGGCGGCCTCGCACTGATCGCGCTCGCGAGCGGCGGATGCGCCATCTCGCAGCAGCAGGAGGTGCAACTCGGCGCGGACTACAGCACGCAGATTGCCGCGCAACTTCCGCTGGTGAAGGATGCGCAGGTGGTCCGCTACATCACCCAACTGGGCGAGCAGCTCGCGGCCGCCACCGACACGCGCGGCCTGACGTGGCACTTCACCGTCGTCGACAGCCGTGAGGTGAATGCCTTCGCGGTCCCCGGCGGCTGGATCTATGTGAATCGCGGCCTGATTGAACGCGCCACGAACATGAGCCAGGTGGCCGGGGTGCTGGCCCACGAGATCGGCCACGTCACGCGCCGGCACTCGGTGCAGCAGATGCAGCAGGCACAGGGCGCCAACACCGGCGTCTCGCTGCTCTGCACCCTGACCAAGGTCTGCAACAGCGGCACCGGCCAGGCCGCGATCAACCTGGGCGGCAGCGCGCTCTTCGCGAAATTCTCGCGCACCGACGAATCCGAGGCCGATGCCGAGGCGGTGGCCACCACGGTCAAGGCCGGCATCGACCCGAGCGGGATCCCGGGGATGTTCCGCATCCTGCTGAGTGAGCAGCAGCGCAACCCGAGCGCACTCGAGGGCTTCTTCCTGACCCACCCCCTGGCCGCTGATCGGGTCACCGCGACCGAGGCGTTGATCGCCGCCTATCCGGCGGCGTCGCTGCGCAACCTGACGAAGGAAACCACCGCCTTTCAGTCGTTTCGCCGGCGCCTCCTGAGTCTTCCCCCATCCCCGGCCGTCAAGACGCCGTGACCACCCTCGCCGCCGTGTCGGGCGCGCTTCGCGACTGCTGGCAGGAACTGCTCGATGCCAGCCGCGATGCCATGCTCATCATCGACGGCGAGGGCATCGTGTTGGCAGAAAACCGGGAGGCGCGCCGGTTGTTCGGATGGGCCGCCAACGAGTTGATCGGCACGCCGATGGCGCGCTGCGTCCCGACCCGCTTCCAGCGCGTGCTCGACCTCTGGCCCCAGAAACCCTCGGACACCGTGGTGCCGCTCCGCGACCGCGGGCTCGCGCCGGTCACGCTGCTGGCGCGCCGACGCGATGGTACCGAGTTCCCGGCGGAAATTTCGCGGGCCCTGATCGGCCCCGAGCCGGAGCGCCAGATCCTCGTCACGATCCGCGACCTGACCGCCTGGCGACGAGCCCAGGAGAGTCTCCTCCGGGAGAAGGAACACGCCCTGACGACGCTCGACTCGATCGGCGACGCGGTGATGACGACCGACCTCACCGGCCGGATCACCTACATCAATCCCGTCGCGGAGCGACTGACCGGCTGGCGCAACACGCAGGCGATCGGCGAACCGGTCGACATCGTGCTGAACCTGATCTCGGACGTGAACCGACAGCCGCTGGAGAGCCCGGTGGTCCGTTGCCTCCGCGAGGGACGGTCGATCGACATGCCGGAAGGGGTGCTGCTGCTGCGCCGCGATGGCACCGAAGTCGCCATCGGCGACTCGGCGGCCCCGATCCTCGACCGCAACGGTATCACGACGGGCGTGGTGCTGGTCTATCACGACGTCAGTGAACGCCGCCGGACATCCAAACGACTCTCCCATGATGCCACGCACGATGGGCTGACGGGGTTGACCAATCGCGCGGAGTTCGAGCGGCAACTGAGCCGCGTCCTGCGCCATGCCGCCGATCATCCCAAGGCCGAGGTGGCGCACGTCCTCTGCTGCCTCGACCTCGACCACTTCAAGGTGGTCAATGACACCAGCGGGCACGAGGCCGGCGACGCGCTCTTGAAGTCAATCTCGGCGCTCTTCGGCGCACGGATGCGAAAGCGTGACACGCTTGCCCGGCTGGGCGGCGACGAGTTCGGCGCCTTGCTGGAGGACTGTGCCATCGGCGAGGCCGAGGAGATCGCGGAGGGGCTGCGGATGGCGGTGCAGCAGCTCCGTTTCCAGTGGGGCGAGAAACAGTTCACCCTGGGGGTCAGCATCGGCCTGGTGCCGATCACGACGAACGACACGCAGCTGACCGCCGCACTCCGTTCAGCCGATGCCGCCTGCTACGCCGCCAAGGAGCAGGGCGGCAATCGCGTCCACGTCGGCCAGCTCGCCCCGATGGCCGGGATGATCGGCCGGCTGCAGGGTCGCGGGGCGGAGCGCCTCGCCAACGCCCTCGCCGAAGACCGCTTTGTCCTGCTCGCGCAGGCCATCGTCCCGCTGCTGCCCGAACAGCTGGCCCGACCACGTTGCGAGATCCTGCTGCGTCTGCCCGGGGAGCGCGGCGGCCTCGAGACGCCTGAGACCTTCACGGCCGAGGCCGAGCGTGCCCGCCTCCAGCCGGCGATCGATCAGTGGGTCATCCGGCGCACCGTGACCCTGATGAGTCAATGGCGGCGTGGCAATCCCGGTCGCGAGCTTCCCCTCTGCTCGTTGCCGCTCTCGATGGCCTCCCTCGCCGACGAGGCGCTCCTGCCGATGCTCCGGAGCTGCCTGATGGACCACAGCATCCCGGCGCAGGTGCTCTGCTTCGAAGTGAGCGAGGGCGCCGCCTACGGGGCACTCAGCGAGACCGTCCGGCTGATCGCCAAGCTGCGGGCGCTGGGGTGCGCGGTGGCGATCAAGGACTTCGGCAGTAGCCTGAGTGCGTTCACGCACCTCAAGGCACTCTCGGTGGACTACCTCAAGATCAGCGGGCAGTATGTCCGCGGCATTCCCGACGACCTGGTGTACCGCACCATCGTCCAGGCGGTGAGCCAACTCGGGGCCGCCATGGGGATTGCCACGATCGCGGAGGATGTGGACGACGCGGCGGTGCTCAGCAAACTGCGGGGGATGGGGGTGCGGTACGCGCAGGGTGACGCCGTGGCCCCGGCCCAACTCCTGGTCGACCTCGACGGCGAAGTCGCCGTGCCTCAAATCCAGTTGAGGCCCTGACGCGGCTCGGGGGTATCCTTCGGCCCGAGGCCGCCTCCTCTGCCGGAGCCCCGATGTCCGAACCCCCAGCACCCCGCACCATCTGGATCGACGCCGACGCGACCCCACGCGACGTGAAGGAGATCGTCTTCCGGGCCGCGAAACGCCTCGCCCTTCCCACCATCCTGGTCGCCAACCAACGCCTCGACACGCCACCCGGCAACCCGCAGGTCACCGCAGTGCGGGTCGACGGGGGGGCGGACGTTGCCGATGACTACATCGTGGCGCATGCGGTGGCAGGCGACCTCGTGGTGACCCAGGATATCCCGCTCGCTGCGCGGCTCGTCCCGGCCGGGATCACCGTCCTCGACCCCCGTGGCGAGGAGCACACCGAGGAGACGATCGGCGAGCGGCTCTCGATCCGGAACCTGATGGAATCGTTCCGGAGCGCCGGCGTGCTCACCGGCGGCCCGGCGCCCTTCGACCAGCGCGCCAAGCAGGCCTTCGCCGCGGCCCTCGACCGCGCCCTGACGCGGCGCCGCACGAGTTAGCGCCGCCAATCCCGACCGTCGCGCCCGGCATGGTGGCGCCACCCTGTGCGGCTCTTCCGGAACCCCCATATCTTGAAGTGTGCGCAGGTGACCACGCTGCTGTCGCGCACGGGGGGGATGCTGTGAAGGAGCCAACGCACAGGCGGCTTGGCGACGCACTGCAGGACGCCGGCCTCGCGACCATGGACGAACTGACGGCGGCCGCCACTGAGGCGACCGCCACGCACCATCGGCTCGGTGAAGTGCTCATCGATCGCGGCGTGACCGGCGAGCGCGACGTCTACCGCGCCCTCGCACAGCTGCACGAGCTCCCGTTCGAGGGCAGCGACGAGCTGCTTCCGCAGGTCGATCCTGCCCTCGCGCGCGCCGTTCCGCTCCGCTTTCAGGAATTCCACCAGGTCATCCCGATCCGGCTCGACGGCGACGTGCTCCACGTCGCGACGAGCGATCCGCTGATCCTCGTGCCTGAGCTCGGTGCCGCGCTGGGCGCGAAGCAGGTGCACCGCGTGCTGGTGACGCCGACCGACATGCGCCGATTGCGGATGGCAATTTCCCTGGAAGCGGTCGCGCTGGCGAAGGGTCCTGCCCCGACGCCGCGGCAGGCCGACGACCTGCTCAGCACCGACCCCGCGGTGACCGAATCGGCGCAGCAACTGCTCGACGGGCTGCTGCTCGACGCCGTGGCGGAACGGGCCAGCGACATTCACGTCGAGACGTATCGGGGCCAGACCCGCCTCAGAATCCGCGTCGACGGCGACCTGCGCGACCTGACCCACTACCGCCTGAGCGACTTGCAGCGGCTGGGGCTCATCAACGTCATCAAGGTGCGCGCCGGGCTCGACATTGCGGAGCACCGACTGCCGCAGGGCGGCCGCTTCGTGACCCGGTCCGGGAAGCAGGTGTTCGACATCCGCACGCAGACACAGCCCTGCCTGCATGGGGAGCACGTGGTGATGCGGTTGCTCCCGCAGGACACCACCCTCGTGGGCGTCGATGAGCTCGGCTTCCCGCCGGACCTCGCCAAGACGTACCAGCGGCTGCTCGAATCGCCCGGCGGGCTCATCCTCGTGGTCGGCCCGACAGGCTCCGGCAAGTCCACGACGCTCTATGCCGGGCTGCAATTGCTCGCCGCGGATCCGTCGCGCAAGGTGATCACGATCGAGGACCCGATCGAGTACGCGCTCGACGGGATCCAGCAGACCCAGGTGAAGCCGGAGATCGGCTTCGAATTCGCGCAGGCAATGCGGGCGTTCGTCCGGGAAGACCCCGACGTGATCCTGCTCGGGGAGATCCGCGACGGCGAGAGCGCTCTCGAGGCGCTGCGTGCCTCCCAGACCGGGCACCTGGTGCTCTCCACGCTGCATTGCAACGACACCGTCGATGCGGTGCAGCGCCTCGTCGACCTCGGCATGCACCGCAATTCCATCGGATCGGAATTGCTGGCCGTCTTCTCGCAACGCCTGGCACGGCGCATCTGCGAAGGGTGCCGTGCGCCGACCACGCCAGCCGCCGAATTGCTGCACGAGGTCTTCCCCGACGGAGCCCCATCCACGGCCCGGTTCTTCGCTGGGGCGGGGTGCGAGCACTGTCGCGGCAGCGGCTGCTACGGCCGCATCGCGGTGACGGAGTTCCTGCCGGCCTCGGCCGAACTGCGCCAGGCCATCGCGCGGGGCGCCACCGTCGATGACCTGCGTGGGGTCGCCCTCGCGGCAGGGCTGCGGCCGCTGCGCGACCACGCCCTGGCGCTCGTGGAGCAGGGGATGATCCCCCTCGGCGAACTGCGGGCGATGTTGCCTCCCGATCGACTCGCCCCCGAGCAATGACCCCCGCCTGGAGCCCTCGGTGAATCCCCAGCGGCCGCCGGGCCAACCCGCACCGTCCACACCACGCACCGGAGCGGATTCCCCGGTGATGGATGTGCGCGTCCTCGAGGAGATGGTCGGCCGCGAGCCCGAGGTCGTGCAGGATTTCCTGCGACAATATCGGGAGAGTGCCCGCGCGCTCATGGCCGAGCTTCGCGCCGGCCACGCGGCGGGGAACCTCGTCCAGGTAGAGGGGGCGACCCACAAACTGAAATCCTCGTCCCGTGTTGTCGGCGCCCTCGGCTTGGGCGCGCAATGCGCGCAGATCGAATCCGCGGCGAAGCAGCGGCGCGTGGCCGAGGTGGCCGGTGCGCTTCCCGCCTTGGAGCTCACCTTCGCGGCCGTCGAACGCGCGATTGCGCAAGGCCTCGGGACGCCGTGAAGATCCTCGTCGTCGACGATGAGCCGTTCGCGCTTCGGCTGATTACCCACCAGCTGGGACTTCTCGGCTTCCCCAACGTGATCGCCCACGACCGGGCGACCGAGGCTCTCGCGCTCCTCGAAGCGGATGTCCATGCGGCCGACGTGATCCTGCTCGACCTCCAGATGCCGGAAATGGATGGGGTGGAGTTCGTACGCCACCTCGGCCAACTCCGCTTCCCGGGCTCGCTGATTCTCCTCAGCGCCGAAGACGAACGCATCATCGAGACGGCGCGAAAGTTGGCGCGGGCGCACAACCTCGACGTCCGGGGGGCGCTCCACAAGCCGGTGACCCCCGACCAGCTCCAGTTGCTCCTCGGCGACATGCCGCGCCCATCGCTGCGCACCGCGAAGAAACCGACCCGCCACTACTCCCCCGTCCGGTTGCTCCAGGCGATCGTGCAACGCGAGCTGTTCAACGTCTATCAGCCACAGGTCGAATTGGCGACCGGCCAGGTGGTGGGCGTCGAGACGCTGGTCCGATGGGAGCACCCCGAGGACGGCGTCGTCGACCCGGAACACTTCATCCCGCTCGCCGAGGAGCACCACCTCATCGACGACCTCACCCGGTCGATGCTGGGGCACGCGCTGATGCAGGCCCGAGCCTGGGACGAAGCCGGCCTGCGTCTGCACGTCGGGGTGAACATCTCGATGGACAATCTCGGTGCGCTCGATTTTCCGGATTTCGTGGCCCGTGCGCTCGCCACGGCCGGTGTCCCTCCGGAGCAGCTCGTCCTTGAAGTCACCGAAAGCCGCCTGATGACGAATGCGCTGTCCGCGCTGGATATTCTCACCCGACTGCGCCTGAAGCACATCGGGCTGTCGATCGACGACTTTGGCACCGGGCATTCCTCGCTGGCGCAGCTGCGCGACATCCCCTTCGACGAACTGAAGCTCGACAGGGGGTTCGTCCACGGGGCGCACCGGGACAACGCAAACCGTGCGATCCTCGAGGCGAACCTCGGGATGGCGCGACAACTGGGGATGCGGAGCGTGGCGGAAGGCGTCGAGGATGAGGAGGATTGGGTGTTGCTGCGGCAGCTGCGATGCGACCTGGCCCAAGGCTACTTCATCGCGCGCCCCATGGCCGGCCGCGAGGTCATCGGCTGGATCCAGCAGTGGGAGGCACGACGCCCGAGCCTGATCGGGACGCCCTGAGTCAGGGTAGGTAGTGCCGCGCCGCGCGCTTGCCGTAGTAGATGCCGGCCGCCGTGCCGACGATGCTCACGAGGAAGGCGGTGAAGAAGCCGACCGACGACCCCAACCACCAGCCCAGTGAGCCGCCGATCGTGGCGCCGAGGAAGCCGAACAGGCGGCTCATTCCGTCGGCACCCAGGGCCGCATCTTGACGTCGATCTGACAGATGTGGTTGGCGAGCCATCCCTCGAGCGTGTCGACGAGGTTCCGGGCATCGACCGCATCGTAGCCGTGCGCCGCAAACCGGCTGTTGAAGTCATTGAGGATCGCCATGAACCGGAGGTGCGCCGCCTTGTTGTCGGCCGCAACCGGGCAGACGAAGCGCGCCATGCACCCCTCCTCGTAGGAGAAGTGGGTCACCACGTAGAGCTCGAGCGACTGCAACAGCCCGGCGTACACCCGCTCCCCGCGTGATTCATCCAGCGCCGCCCGAAAATCCGCGGCCATGGCGAAGAGCATCTTGTGCTGATCATCGATGCGACGCACGCCAGTCGCAAATGTGTCGGACCATTTCATCCCGCCTCGCTCCCGATGATGGACCGGCCCGCGCTCCCCTCTCAGCTTACCCCGCCCCCGGCGGAATTGCCACCTGGCGGCGGCCCGTAGCCTCAGCGCTGGTACATGCGAGCCGCCGCCGTGAAGCTGCCGGTCCCCTGCGGACTGTCGACAAATACCTCGACCTTGATGCGATCGTCGGCCAGCATCTGCACCAGCATCAGGCCATACTGGATCGTGGTGCTCTCGGTGTACATGAGTCGGTACGAGACGATCCCCGACGTCACCGACACGGTTGCCGGCGGCGTGGCATCCACCGGGATGCCCCAGATTCCCGGCGGTGCCACCGTGCCCCCGATCGAAATCCGGACGACGCGCGGATCGACTTCGTCGAAGACGAAGGCGAGCGACTTGGGCCACCCCGCCGGACCGGAGGCGGTGGTGTTCATCGGCACGCTCTCCTCGAACCAGTTCCCCACCAGCCGCCCGGCCACGTCGAAGTCGATCTGCCCGTCCTTGTCCGCGACCGCCGGGTGGCGACGCATCTTGGCGTACATCGCGCTGCGCAACGGCTCGGTGAAATAGGCCCACGGCGACACGCAATGCAGCGACTGGTCGGGATAGCGGGCTGGAACGATGAAGCCGCGCCTGGTGGTGCGGAGGTCGTACGCCCCGAGATCGAGTGACCCGCCCGGGTTCGTGGTCCCGATCTGGTCACCGGCCTGCACCACCGTGCCGACCGTCAGCGTCGGCAACGGCTGCAGGTGATCGATGTAGTAGGAGAAGTCGCGCGTCACGATGAACTGCACTTTCCAGTCATCGCCGGCCTGGTGGAGCATGAAGTTCACGGCGCCGGTCGCCGGCGCGTAGACCGGGAGCACGGCGCTGGACGGCTGGATCGGCCGCTGATCGAAATTCACCTGGTAGAAGTAGACGTGGTCGGTCGGCAGGACGTGCCCCGGCGGCGCCAGATGGCCGAGCGGGATCAGCAGCGGGATGCGATCGAGGTCGAGCGGCGAGACGGTGAACTGTGCCACCCCGTTCGGCGGGGGGTGGACCCCACCATCGTCGTCGGGCCCGGTGCCGGTCGAGCCGCAGCCACCGGCGCCCAGCAAGAGGAGGGTCGTCAGGAGACTGCGGCGATGGGACGACACAGGCGACTCCGGTGTGGGGAGAGTGAGCACGCATCCTGCCACCTTCGGATGCGGCCCCCGCCCCCACCCCGTGCATCAAACGGGCCGTTACCGCAGGTAGAGGTACAAGCCGTAGAGCCAGACACCGGCGCCGATGACGGTGATCACACCCTCATCCAGCAGGAGCCCGGTCACGATCCCGGCGCCGCCCACGATCATCAGGGTCGTGGCCTGGCCGCGCCCGGCGCGCGCCACCGCGGGGACGCGGACGTCGCGAACCAGGTCGGCCGCCACGGCGGCGGACGCGGAGGGCGCAGCAAGACGGGCCGGCATCGGCGTGACGACGAAGGGTGCTGACACCGACGCCTTGGGCGCCGAGGGGGCGATCCCCTGCGCGTCGAGCCCTCCGACCATCACGAGGGCCAGGGCGGTGGTGCTGAGCATCGTGCGAATGGGTGACATCGTGGAGCTCCTGAGAAGTGTCGGATGGCCTGCGTTGACATCAATGCAGGGACGCCGGGTCGACCCAATCGACGCACACGGCGCGGACCGAGTGACCAACCTCAAAGGTCGCGCCACGGCCCGCCGTGACGTATCGCTCCATGGAGTGATTTCCGGGCTAGGCGCAACGATGGACTCCGCCCGGGGCTCCGCATGTGCGGATCGCTCCCGGCCTGCCGTCTCTTGTAGGATGGGCACGCGCCACCCCAAGGCACTGCCCGCGTTCGTTGCCACCTTTCTCGAGGATTCCCGATGCGCATCCGCAGCCTGCTTCCGTTCACCGCGATCGCCCTGCTGGTCCTGACGGCGTGCCCAGGGGCGAAGTCCATTCAGTCCCTGCTGGACGACCCGGGGCAGTACGATGGCAAGACCGTGCGAATCGCCGGTGAGGTGACCCAGTCCATTGGCGCCCTCGGCATCGGCGGGTACCAAGTGAACGACGGTACGGGGACGCTCCTGGTGGTCACCAAGACGCTCGGGTCGACGCCACGGGTCGGGGCACGCGTCGGCGTGGAAGGCACCTTCCGCTCGGCGTACACGGTCGGCAGCCATAGCGGCGCCGTGCTGATCGAGTCGAAGCGCAAGACGGAGTGACGGCCGGCGACGAGCCCGCACGGCGCACCGTCGCTCGCTAGCGCGGCACCCCGGTGGCGTAGCCGAGCACGGCGGCGTAGTGGCAGGCGCTGCCGGCCAGGACAAAGAGGTGCCATACCGCATGGCGATACGGGCGGTGACCCCGGACATAGAACACCACGCCGCCGGTGTAGCAGAGCCCGCCCGCAACGAGCCATGCGAGTCCCGCGGCCGGCATCGCGCGGGCCAGCGGGGGCAGGGCGATGACTGCCAGCCAGCCCATCCCGACATAGAGCACGGTCGAGAGCCGCGGGAAGCGGAACCCGAGCAACGTCTTGTAGAGAATTCCGAAGATCGCGAGACCCCAGACGATGCCGAGGAGCGTCCAGCTCAGGACGCCATGCAACATGCCGAACACGAACGGCGTGTAGGTCCCCGCGATGAGCAGGTAGATCGCGACGTGATCGAACACGCGCAGGAGCTGCTTGGCCCGCTCCCCCGAGACCGCGTGATACGCCGTCGAGGCGGCGTAGAGGAGCACGAGGGTGCTGGCGAAGATGCTGCAGGCGACGACCTGACGGACGTCGCCATGCCGCGCGGCGACGAGAATGAGGACGGGGAGCCCGATGACGGAGAGGGCGAGCCCGGTGCCGTGGGTCAGCGCATTGGCGACCTCTTCGCGGCGGGTCTGGGGACGGTGCGGATGCATGCCGCAAGATAGCGATCGGCGCGGCCCCCTGTGTGGCGCCCCCACCACCACTCGTCCCCCGGGGTGTCTTCAGCGGAGTGACCTGCATGCCGATCTATATCGAAAGCGTCGAACCTCTCGAGGTCTCGACCCCCGCCAGGCGCCACGGCCTGGCCCGCGTCTCCCAGTTCATCGATTATGCCTTCATGCTGTTGTATTCCCTGCTCTTCCTCCGCGTCCTGTTGGTCTTCTTCAGCGCACGGGGCGGGTCCGGCTTCGTCAAGTTCGTCGATGGCATCACCAATCCGTTCTACGCGCCGTTCCGCGGGATCGTCGCCAGCCAGGAAGTCGCCGATGGCTTCACGCTGGCCGTGCCGATCCTGATCGCGCTGGTGGTCTACGGCCTGTTGCACCTTGCGATCAACCGGCTGTTGCACGTGATCGTGTACCGCCGCACCACGCTCTAGTCCATTCGATGGATTCCCTGCCCTCTCCCGAGAGGGGGCGCAGCGATGCGGGCGGCGCACCGAAAGGTGCGCCGCCCGTATCGCGGTCTACTGGAGTGCAGTGGCTACTTGGTGCGCAGCCACTCCAGCGCCATCCCGACGATCAGGTGCCGCGGCAACCCTGGCTCGAACGCCGCCGGTTGCCCACCGACCAGATCGGGGTTGAGGAAGGCCGACGCGATATTGGCGCGGTCGAAGAGATTGGCGACGGTCGCCGAACCGCGGAGCCCGAGACCGCCACCGATCGCGATCACCTCACGCGTGGTGACCGAGAGCGACGCCGTCACGTTCGCCGGGACGACCACGCTGTTGGCATCGTTCGCGAAATAATGGCTGACGCGTTGCACGCCAAAGGCGATGCGCGCCGACGGCAGGAACGAGGGATCGAGCCGGAGTTCGCCGCCGAGCAGCGCGCGCGGCACGCCGACCACGTCGTTGCGGGAGTAGTCCGCCGACGCCCCGGCCTTGCCATAGTGCACCGAGTCCACCACGTACTGGGTGTACTGATGATCCTGCAATGCGGCGCTCACGCTTACGCCCACTCCGCCCTTCAACGCGGCCTGGGCCGACGCCTCCAGCCCGCGTCGCTGCGCGCGCCCTGCCGTGAAGTAGAAGCGCCCGCCGCGATACGGCACCACTTCATTGCGCACCTTGGTCTGGTACGCCGCGATGTCGTAGCCCAGGCCGAGCAGCGCGCCACCGGTGGTCGCCACGTTGTGGCGGAAACCCACTTCGACCGTGGTGCTGCGGATCGGCGCGAGCAGGGTGGAGATGCCGGTGACGGTGTCCTGGCCGAACGTGCCGGGCGGATCGGTCTCGTTGGCGGCGGGCGCCTCGACGCCGCCACCCAGGGCGGCATAGAACGCCGCCGCGGGAGCGACTTGCAGCGACAGCCCGATCTTGGGCGTGACGCGTGAAAAACGGCACGTCGCATTCAGCTTCGGCGTCAGCGAGTCTTCCACTCCGTAATCGATCGCGTCATAGCGCAGCCCCGTCGTGAGCGAGAGGCGCGAGCCGAGCGCGATGCCGTGCTGCACGAAGACGCCGGTGTTGGTCGCCTTCTCGTTCTTCGACGCGGAGATGGTGGTCCCCTGCTCGCCGGCGGCAGTCAGTGACCAGAAGTGGGCCGGACCGTCCTGCCGTGCAAAATCGACCCCGGCCGACAACGTCCCCGCGGCGCCGAGGAAGTCCTCGACCAGCAGCGAGCCACCGCGATGGACGCGATCGAAGAAGCGATAAGTGCCGCGCTCTGACCGCTCGAGATGCTTTGGCGTGACGAAGGCCTTCGCCGAGACGGCAAGCGCATCGGTCAGATGATGCACGACCTCGGCGCCAACCCGCAGCGTCTGGTTGTCGCGCCGCTCGCGCCGCGTCTGGTACGTTGCGTTCGCCTGCTGCGGGTCGGCCGCCAACTGCGCCGCGGTGAGCGGACCGGGGATCTCGTATTGGTTGATCGCGCCCAGCGCCGACACGCGCACGGCGGTCTTCCCCTCGAGGCCACTCGCGAAGCCGAGATTCAACAGGCTGCGTTGGCCGCTGGAGTTGGCGCGCCACCCGTCCTGCACGGTGCGGGTCAGGCCACCGTACACCGTGGCGCCACCGACGGTGGTGGCATACCGCGTCACCGAGCGACGCAGGCCGAAGCCGCCGAGCGTGACTTGTGTGCTGGGGTCCATCCCCGACGCGAGCGGCAGCGTCGAGAGCGCGATCACGCCGCCGGCGGCGTTGCCCCAGGTGGCCGACGCGTTCGACCGAAGGACCTGCAGCGACGTGGCCGTGCCGAGGTCCATCAGGTCGAGCGCGGTGCGCCCATCGGGTTCGGTTTCCGGGAAGCCGTCGATCATCACCCGGATGCCACGCATCGTCCCGGCGTTCGAGCGATCGCCGGCCCCGCGCGCGCCGAAGCCGCGGATGGTGATCCGCAGGTCGACCCCTCCCGAGCGCGACTGCGCCAGGACACCCGGGACCAGCTGGAAGGCCTGGTCCAGGCGGCCGGAGACCCCAGCGGCCGGGTCGAGCTGCAGCTGCGAGAGTGCGCCCGCGAATCGGAGCCGGTCAAGGCTGTCGCGGCGGATCGACCGGGTGATGTCGGGAAGCCGGTAGACCGAGTCGGTCGTCGGCCGTTGCGCGGCGGAGGGACTGACAGTCAGCGCCAGGAGCAGCGGCAAGAGCAGCGCAGCGGGGTGGCGGACAACCGATCGGGGCATCGCAGTTCCGGCGAGAAAGGTGAGACCCCCGATACGCAGCTCGCGGGGCACAGGTTGCAGTGCGCGTCGGCGGCTCAGGGACGCCTCGTGGTCACCAGTACGATCACCTGATCGGGCGTCTCCGCCGAGACGGTCGGCAGCGTCAGCGTGATCCCGGCCGCCCCCTGCTGGTACGCGATGGCAGTACCCTCGAAGGTCGTCGCGCGGACGACCTTCATGCCAAAATCCGGCAGGGCCAGCACGCGGTCCGACCAACCCAGGACATGGACGAAGACGGAGTCGCCGCGTTGCGTGGTGACGCCCCACGGGCGCGGCGCGACTGGTCCGCCGCGCGTCCGGTAGATCGAGGGACCATAGGTGCCGAGCCAGGCCCCGACGGCGCGCAATCGTTCGGCCGCCTCCGGTTGCACAGTACCATCCGGACGAGGACCGATGTTGAGGAGCAGATTGGCGTTGGCACCAGCCGCGCGCACGAGGTAGCCGATCAGGGTGCGGGTCGACTTCCAGTTCTGGTCGGCGATGTGATAGCCCCACGCGCCGTTCATCGTGAGCGAGGTCTCCAGCGGCAGCGCCCCGATCGACTTGGTGTTGAAGCCCGCCGTGTTCGCGCCCGGGAGGTCCTGCTCGAAGGTCTGCACGTCCTCGCCAGGGAGCGGGGCGATGTGGTGATTCGGGATGATCAGCGCCGAGGGCTGCAGTCGGTGGATCAGGTCGTAGCTCGTGGCCAACTGCCAGTCGGCGTCCTTCTTGTCCCACATCCCGTCGAACCAGATCCCGCCGATCGGCCCGTAGTTGGTGAGCAACTCGGTCAACTGAATGTTCATGAAGGCGAGATAGGCGTTCCAGTCGCCGCGGTCGGGCCGTCCCGAGCTGTTGCCGGTGCCGCCACGCGGGAAGTAGTCCTGGTGGTGCCAGTCGAGTTGCGAGTAATAGAAATAGAGGACGATCCCCCGCCGCTGGCATTCGTCGGCCAACTCCTTGAGCGGATCGCGACGGAAGGAGGTCCAGTCGACGATGTTGTACCGATTCGCCTTGGTCGCGAACATCGAGAAGCCGTCGTGGTGTCGCGACGTGATGGTGATGTAGCGTACGCCCGCCGCCTTGGCGAGTGCGACCCATTCCTTCGCATCGAACTTGACCGGGTTGAAGTTCCCGGCGAGCCACTCGTACGTCGGAATGGCCAGCTTCTGGTTGTTCATGACCCACTCGCCCTGGCCGAGCTGCGAGTAGACGCCCCAGTGGATGAACATCCCGAAGCCTGCATCACGATAGCGCTCCCGCGCGGCAAGGCGCACCGCCGGCACCGCGTCCTGGGCCGCCAACGGCGCCGCGCCCAGCAGGGCGAGACAGAAGGCCAGGAGCGGCTGGCGACGATTCGGCATGGCGGGACTCCGGGGAGGGCGAGCCGCGGGGGGCTCGGCATGAGGAGCGCTATGGACTGGAATAGTGTTAACGTACCGCGCCCCCGCCGCACCGGGGAAGGGTTGACCTGCCCGGAGGAGTCGCCATGAGCACCGCCAACACGGCCCTCGAAATCCAGCATGCCGTCCTCACGGCGTTGCTCCAACACTCTTCGGTCGGCAGGGCTGCGCCCCGCTTTCTCGCCGAGATCGGGCCGGTGCTCGGGGTCGACGTCGGGATGCTCTGGTTGCTGGATCGGCGCTCCGCCGTCCGCTCCCTCTACTGCGCGGCGGCGTGGGCGCGCGATCCTGAGGCGATGGAGTCCTTCCTCACGGCGAGTCGGGTGCGCCGCTTCCGAATCGGAGACGGCCCGCAGGCAGCCGTCTGGGAGGAGGCGCGCCCGCTCTTCCTCACCAGCAGCAACCCCGCCCTCGCGCTCCCGCGCCATGCCGACATCGCGGCCGTCGGCCTGCGGAATGCCTTCGCCTTTCCGATCGAGGGCGATGACCGCGTCCTCGGCGTCATGGAGGGTTTTCGGACCGGAGAGGAACCGACCGCCGATGCGCTGGTCCGCGCCGCCGAGTCGCTCGGTCCCCTCCTTGGCCTCGCCCTGCTCCGCGAAGAAACCGAACGGGCGCGGGTGGAGACGGCCGCCCATCTCGCCGCGCTGATCCAGAACCTTGGCTCCGGCGCCCTCTTCGAGCACGAGGACCGGCGCATCGCCTTGGTCAACCAGGCGATGTGTGATCTCTTCCGTTTGCCGCTGACTCCCGCGGCGCTCGTGGGGACCGACGGCAAGGTGGTGGCCGAGCAGGTAAAGGAGCGGTTCAGCGACCCCGACGATTTTGTTCGCCGCACCGACCGGGCCCTCGCGGGGCGCGAGCGGGTCCTCGGCGAGCCGATGGTGCTGGTGACTGGCACGGTCGTCGAGCGCGACTACATCCCGGTCTTCGTGGGTGGCACCTATGTCGGCCACCTCTGGACCTTCCGAGAGATCGCCAACCACCCCGCGGCCTAGTCGACCGGCCCGCCCGGTGCGACGGGGCGCTGATAGATTTCCGCCATGCCGATGCCCCGCCCTGCCATCATCCTGCTCTCCGGCGGGATGGATTCCGCCACCTGCCTCGCGATCGCCGCGGCGGAGGGCTTTTTCCCGTTCGCCCTCTCGTTCCGCTACGGCCAGCGGCACGCGACCGAGCTCGAGGCGGCGGCGCGGATCGCCCAACACCTCGGGGCGGTGGAGCATCGGATCGTCGACCTCGACCTGCGTGCATTCGGCGGCTCGGCGCTCACCGCCGATGTGGCGGTGCCGAAGGATCGCGACGCCGACACGATCGGCAGCGGCGTGCCGATCACCTACGTCCCCGCGCGCAACACCATCTTCCTGAGCTACGCCCTCGCGTGGGCAGAAGTCCTCGGGGCGCAGGACCTCTTCATCGGCGTCAACGCCCTCGACTACTCGGGCTACCCCGACTGCCGCCCCGACTTCATCGCCGCCTTCCAGCAGATGGCCCGCCTCGGCACCACGCTGACCGGCCTGACGGTGCACACTCCACTCGCCGCGCTCACCAAGCGAGGGATCGTGGAGCGGGGGCTCGGGCTCGGTGTCGATTTCGCCATGACGCGGACCTGCTACGACCCCGACGCGACCGGGGCGGCGTGCGGACACTGCGACGCCTGCCAGTTGCGCTTGAAGGGATTTCGTGAATTGGGGTTGGACGACCCGGCGCCGTATGCCAACCTGTGACGAGTTACCCGTGACCAGTAACCGGGGGTTCCTCGCGGGCGTGGGCTTCCTGGTCACTGGTCACTGGTCACTTCCACCTGACTAACTTTCCCCCATGAGTTACTCGGTCAAAGAGATCTACTTCACGCTGCAGGGTGAAGGCCGCCACGCCGGCCGGCCTGCGGTCTTCTGCCGTTTTGCCGGGTGCAATCTCTGGACGGGCCGCGAGGCCGACCGCGCCACGGCGACCTGCCGTTTCTGCGACACTGATTTTGTGGGCACCGATGGCCCGGGCGGCGGCAAGTTCGCCACGGCCGAGGCGCTCGCGGCGGCCGTCGCGGCGGCGTGGCCGGTTGGGCCTGACCGTGGCCAACCGTACGTCGTCTGCACCGGCGGCGAACCGACGCTGCAACTCGACCGTCCCTTGGTGGAGGCGCTCCACGACGCGGGATTCGAGATCGCGATCGAGACCAACGGCACCAACGCGGTGGTGGACGGTGTGGACTGGATCTGTGTCTCCCCGAAGGCCGGCACGACGTTGCGGCAGACCAGCGGCGACGAATTGAAGTTGGTCTTCCCGCAGCCCGAGGCGATGCCCGAGCAGTTCGCCGCGCTCGATTTTCGGCATCATCTGCTGCAGCCGATGGATGGTCCCGACCGCGAGGCCAACACGCGCGACGCGCTGGCCTATTGCCTCGCGCATCCGCGCTGGGGGCTCTCCCTCCAGACCCACAAGTTTCTCGCCATTCCGTGAGCACCTCGATGCAGGGCTACAGCGATCGGATCAATCACGCTCTCGCCTTCGCGGCCAAGCACCACGCGCCGCGTGCGCCGTCAGACGGCGCGATGCCATTCGTCGCACATCCGGCCAACGTGGCGATCATCCTGGCGCGCCATGGCGCGGATGAGACCACGCTGGTCGCCGGCATTCTCCATCACGTGCTGGAAGTGTGCGAGGCCGCGGAGCGCGAGGAGCTGGCCCGCAAGATCTCCGAGAAGTTCGGACCCGTCGTGTTGGGCGTCGCCGACGACGCCGTCGAGCCGCAGCGTGATGCGCGGGGCGAGCGGCTGGCCTGGGCGCAACGAAAGCGGCTGTTGCTGGCAGCGCTGGCCACGATGGAGCCGCGCGCCCTCGACATCTGCTGCGCCGATGAGATCCACCAGTGCGGCACCGCGATCGCGCTGGTCGAGCGGCTCGGGGTGGAGTACCTCCCCCCGCAGGGGTTCGCCCCGGGCCCGCTGATGCTCACCTGGTACGGCGACCTCGACGACGCCCTTTCCCGGCGCGACGACTGGCCCGGGCGCGCCCTCCGCCAGGAACTGGGCGCACTCCGCCAGCGGCTGGGCGCCACGGTCAACGCCGACCGCTAGGCTCGGGTATCTTTCGGACATGTCGGCCGTCGTCCCCGAGCTCCAGCTCGCCCGTGTCACCGCCGCCCTCGGCGAACGATTCCGCCTCGACACCGCCATCGCGGCCTCGGTCGAGCGGCTGCTCTTCCGTGCCCACGACCGGCGGCTGAACCGCACCGTCTCGTTGCGCGTGAACCTCGACACCAGCGATGCGCTGCGGCGCTGGTTCCTGCGGGAGGCGGAGGCACTTGCACGGCTCGACCATCCGGCGATCCGGCACGTGTACGAAGCCGGCGTGATCGGCGAGATCGCCTACCGGGTTGGCAACTGGATCGACGGCGAATCGCTGGCCGACGCGGTCATGCGCGGGCCGCGCCCGATCCCGACGGTGCACGGTCTCGCGCGCGACATTCTCGGGGCGCTCGAGCACGCGCATGCGCACGGCATCATCGTCCGCCGGATCGTCCCCGCCTCGTTGCTGCTGACCACGACGGGGCGCGGCACCGTGACCGACCTCCGCTACTGCAACCTCACCTTGCCCGACGTCCCCGAGACGGAGCAGCCGACCGGGTCGCCGTTTCTTGCGCCGGAGGTTCGCCACGGCAAGACCGGTGACCCGACCAGCGACGTCTACACGGCCGGCGCGGTGCTCTACTTCGCGGTGACCGCGACGACGCCCCCGCTCGATGCGCATCAGCTGGTGGCGCCGCGGCAACTGCGCGGGGTGATCCCGGCGGCGCTCGAGCGCGTGATCATGCGCGCGCTCGACCCGCAGCCCGACGAGCGCTACCTGACGGCGGCGGAGATGCTCGAGGACTTCGCCTCGGAGGCCGGAGAGTACGAGTCGGTCGACGTCGCGCTGCCGACGCTCTCGCTCGAGCTGGCCGACGGGCCACATTGGGAGGCGCGGATGCGCCGCGCGCTCGGCGATGACTACGAATTGCTCGGCCAGCTCGGGCAGGGTGGCTTCGGGCGCGTCTACCGCGTGCGTGACCTCCATCTCGAGCGGCAGGTGGCCCTCAAGGTGCTGCACCCGCACCTGACGCAGGACCTCGCCACCGTCGAACGCTTCCGCCGCGAGGCCCAGCTGGCGGCGCGCCTCAACCACGTGAACATCGTGAACATCTACGACATCGCCGGGCGCTCCGGCCTGCTCTGGTACACGATGGAGATCGTCGACGGCCCGAACGTCGCGCAGCTGGTGGAGCGCGATGGTCCCCTCCCGCTGGACCGTGTGCTGCGGCTGTTGCGCGAGGCGCTCTCCGCGCTCGGGCACGCCCACGCGCTCGGCCTGGTCCACCGCGACATCAAGCCCGAGAACATGCTGCTCGAACGCGATGGCTCGCTCCGGATCACGGACTTCGGCCTGGCGCTCGCGCTGCGCGGGCAGGGGCGCTTCGGCGGTGCCACCTCACAGAGCGGCACGCCGCAGTTCGCCTCTCCCGAGCAACTGCTCGGCGAACGCGTCGACCAGCGGACCGACCTCTACTCCCTCGCGGCGGTGGCAACCTACGCGCTGCTCGGCCGCACCCCGTTTCCCGGGACGACGGTCGAGCAGATCCTCGCGAAACAGACATCGGACATCGTGCCGGATCTCGGGCAGGAGCGCCCCGACATTCCCGAAGCGGTGGCCGACGTGTTGAGTCGCGCGATGCGCAATGATGTCGAGGCGCGCTACGCGTCGGCCGGGGAATTCCGGAGTGCGCTGGAGGAGGCGGTGCTCAAGGGGGCGCGGCGTCGGGGGAGTGACCTGGCGCGCCTGGCGGCGCGCATCCTCGGAACCTGACCGGCGGGCGAGGCGCCCACCGGAACAACAAGCCTACTTGTGGCGGTAGACCACCCGACCGCGGGTGAGATCGTACGGCGAGAGCACGACCGACACGCGGTCACCCTCAAGGACGCGGATCTTGAACTTCGACATCTTCCCGGCCGCGTAGGCAAGGATGGTGTGCCCGTTCTCGAGAAGAACGCGGTAGTTGCGGTCTGGCAGGACTTCCTGCACCACGCCCTCCATTTCGATCCCTTCTTCCTTCGCCATCCAATCTCCGGTCCCGTGGGATACCAACACCGGGCCGCTTCGGGCCCAGTTGGCAAAAATGGGCCCCCGTAGGGGTGGGCGCAATGGCCGGTGACGCCGGTCGACTACGCCGACCGGGGCAATTTGGCCCGGAGGACCGCCATTTCCTCCTCGACCATCGCCACCAGCTCCGCCAGGACCGCCTTGTCGAAGGTCAGTTCGACCCCCGCCGCTTGATAGAGCTCCGGCAGGGGCCGTGTGGCCCCCAGGGCGAGGAAGCGTCGATACGCCGCGACCGCCTCGAGCGGGTCGCGCCGAGCGTTTCGCCAGACCTGCAGGGCGCCGATCTGGGCCAGCCCGTACTCGATGTAGTAGAACGGGTACAGGAAGATGTGGAGCTGACGGTACCACCGCGCGATGCGCTCGGGCTCCAGCCCGCTCCAGTCGGTGCCCGGCTCGAAGCGCTCGCGGAGCCGCAACCACGCCTGGTCGCGCGCACCGGCGTCGCGCCCCTCGGGCGAGGTGTAGATCCACGACTGGAAGGCATCCACCGACGCGATGTGGGAGAGCGAGATGAGGATGTCCTCAAGGTGCTCGAGGCGCGCGGAGACGGCGTCGGCGCCATCGTAGTAGCCGACCGGTTGGCCGAGGTGCGGTGCCGCGAGGAGTTCCATCGACATCGACGCGAGTTCCGCCGACTCCGCCCCCGGATGCCGCTGCCAGATGAACGGCAGCGCGTGCGAGGCAAAGGCGTGGAAGCAGTGACCCGCCTCGTGCAGCAGCGTCGTCACATCCTCCGGCACACCGGCGGCGTTCATGAAGACGAAGGGACGCCCACGCGCGTGCAGAGTGTCGCAGTAACCGCCGGGCGCCTTGCCGCTGCGCGATTCGAGGTCGAGAAGGCCCTCGGTCATCATGGTGCGGAACTGCCCGCCGAGGGCCGGATCGACGGCGGTGAAGATGCGCGCCGCGCCTTCCTGCAACTCGGCGATGGTCGTGTACGGCACCGGTGGCGCGTCGCGCCATGGATCGACAGCAAGATCCCAGGGGCGAATGACATCGAGGCCCAGGCGCTCGCGGCGCGCGGCGAGGGCGCGCAGCAGAGCGGGCCCGACCGTCTCGGCGATCGCCTCATGGAGACGCTCGCAATCCGCCGGGGTGTAGTCGAATCGGCACTTCGCGGCGAAGACAAAATCGCGATAGTCGGCGAAGCCGGCGTTGGTGGCCATCGTGGTGCGCAGCGTCACCATCCGGTCGAACAGGGTGGCGAGCTCGTCGCGCGCCGCCACATAGGGTGCCGTGGAGGCGCGCCAGGCCGCCTCGCGGACCGATCGGTCGGCGCTCTTGAGGAACGGCGAGAGCCGGGGCAACGGCACCTCTTCCCCGCCCCACGGCGCCATCATCGTGCCGGTGACCTGCTGGTACTTCGCGGCGAGCCCCTCGGCTTCCGCGACCAGCGGCACGTTCGCCTCGCGGAAGATCTCGATGGCGCTGCGGAACCGCCGCAGCGTGGTCACGAAATCCGGTCGATCAGTCCCGACGGCCACCAACTTCTTCGCCAGGGCGACCTCCGCCTCCTCGAGTTGCGGGAGGATCTCGGTCGAGAAGCGGAGGTGCGCGGCCTCCTTGGCCGAGTCGGCGGTGTCGCAGGTATAGGCGATCATCGCGAGCGAGGCCGCTTCGGTCACCAATTCGTCGAGCCGCGACCAGTGCGCGAGCCAGGGCTCGAGCGTGGCGGCCTCCACCGGGGTCTCGGCGAGCTCGGCGTATCGCGCGGCGAGGTCGGCCCACGTGGCGTGGGCAAAGCCGGCAGCCGTCTCGGGAAGCGGGGTCCAGATCATTTGACGATGATAATCGCGGGGCGGGCGGGTCGGCGGACTCAGGCCGAGACGGGGAGTGGCGGGCGAACGAATCGCCAGGAGAGGAGCGCCACACCAAGCATCGTCACCCCGGCGATCAGGAACGGGGCATCGACACCGATCCGCTGGAACGCGATCGTGCCCGCGATCGGCGCGATGATCCGTGCGATACCGGCAAAGGTCTGGGCCACGCCCATGGTGGTGCCCAGTTCCTCGGGCTCGGTCGCATGGGAGAGCAGCGACGTCGACGCCGGGAAGAGCAGCGCGGTCCCGATAGGCACCAGCGGGATGATCAACGCCAGCACCCAGATCGACGGCGCGACCGTGTAGAGCATCAGGCCGATCGCCAGGATCAGTGCGCCGAGCCGCATCGCGCGCGTTTCGCCGATCCGATCGACGACGGGCCCGAGCAGCAGGGAGCGCAGCACCAGCGAGAGGAGGCCGTTGTAGACGAAGAAGTAGCCGATGTTCTCCTCGGTCACACCGAAGCGTGCGTCGAGCCAGAGCGCGAGCACCGAGGTGAGCAGCGAGAAGGCCAGCATCCCGGTGCCGTAGATCCAGATCAGACGGGCTGCCTTTTCCGCGGGATGGCGAAGCACGGTCCACGCCGCATGCCAGATCGGCTTGCGGGGCTTCGGCTTGGCCCGATCTTCGGCGCGTCGCGATTCCGGCAGCCACTTCCACGCGGCGAGCACGTTGAGGAAGCAGAGCCCGGCGGCGATGAAGCCTGGCATCTGCCGACCGAAGTGCGCCGCAGCCGACCCGATCGCCGGGCCGATCATCACGCCCGCCGCTGTGGCTGCCGAGAGCCAGCCCAGCGCGCGGGCCCGATCGGCGGGTGCCACCGTGTCCGAGACGTAGGCCTGCGCGACCCCGGTGGTGCCGCCACCGGCGCCCTGCACGATGCGGGAGAGAAAGAGCAGCCAGAGCGAGTTGGCGAGTCCGAAGACCAGGAACGCGATCGCCGAGGCCAGCAGGCCGATTAGCAACGCCGGGCGGCGGCCGTACTTGTCGGAGACGCGCCCCCAGATCGGCGAGGCAATCAGCTGCGCGATCGAGAACGAGGCGATCATCCAGCCGACCATCTCCGGCGTCGCCTTGAGATGGAGCGCATAGAACGGCAGCAGCGGGAGAATCATCGCGAAGCCGAGCATGTCGACGAGGTTGACCGCGATCAGCACCCAGAGCTGCCGCAGCTGTTCCTTCTTGGTGTGCCCCTCGGCGGCGTGACTCACGGCTGCCGCCCGGCGCGCACATCACCCGCCGCGAGCAGGTTCATGAACAGGCGCCACGCACCCGGCACGGCGGCCGGCAGTTCGCGGAAGAAGGCGATGCCGGTGTAGATGACCGTGCCACGCCCACGGCGGCCCACGAGCAGGCTGCCCTCGCGCGGGGTGTCGCCGGGGTCGTGCATTTCGAGCAACGGGGTCCAGGCCGGATCCCACGTGCGCGCGAAGTAGAGGCCGCGCTCCTGCACCCAGCCGGTGAAGTCGGCGGCGCCGATGCGGTTCGGCGTGCGCAGCAATGGCGAGGCAGGCGCCAGCAATTTCACCGGCGCCTCCTCATCGGTGACCCGGTCATGCGGCGAGGCGATCGTGAACGGCAAGGGTGCGAAGCCGCCACGCACGAAGGGATACTGCTGATACTGGACCACCAAGGTTCCGCCACGCTCCAGCCATTCCATCAAGCGGCCGTGGGCGCGCTGGAGCGAGGCATCGACCTCGTAGGCACGGCTGCCGATGACGATGACCCGGAAGGAATCGAGCGGCGCACGTTCGAGCGCGTCGCCGGTGAGGAGCCGGACCGGCACCCCCGTGTTCAACAGCGCCTCGGGGACCCGATCGGCGGCTCCGCGCACATAGCCGATCTTCGTCGTGCGCGGGAGCGCCACCGGCGCCAGCACCACGATGCTCATCGCACGGGTGACGATGTTGCGCGGCGGCACGTGCGGATAGCGCACGCGATAGATGCCGAGCGAGAGCGTGTCCGGTCCGACCGCGACCCGCGCCGCAATCTCGTAGTCGCCCGGCGGTGCCTGCGCGGGGACGCCGACCACGAAGTCGGCGGCGGCCCGTTCCCGCTCGTGGCGGAGCACGACGCGCTGCGGCTTCGGGGCGGTCCATCCCGGTGGCACGACCAGCGTCACCTCGGCGACGGACGAGTCCTTTGCCAGATGCTCGAGGGACACGCGGAAGGTGCGGGCCCGAACGCCGACCGGCCAGAGCAGCTTGTCGGGTGAGAGGTCGACCGCGATCCGCGGCACCACCTGCACCGGCCGGCGCACTTCGCCGAGGCCTTGATCGAGCGACCGCGCCTGGACCTCACGCACGGTCGAGATGGCCGGCCCTCCGGCGGCGGTCACCGTGAAGCGGGCGCGCACCGGTGCCGGCTCGAACGGCTCCCCCAACAACGACGCATCCTTGCCCCACAGATAGAAAGCCCCATCCATCCCGTTGCGCAGGAAATACGGTGTGCTGGGCGGCGCGTCGTTCCAGACCGTCATCTGGTACTTGCACCGCTTGAGCTCACCGGGAGCCACCGTGCCGAGCGCACCGACGCATCCCTCGCTGCGCGCGGTCCATCCGTTCTGCCGTAGCGGCGTGACGTCGGCCTGCACCGGTTGGCTGCTGCCATTGAAGACGGAGACGGTCACGGTGACGTCCTGACCGCGCACGACGTCGTCGTCGTCGGCCGTCGCGTCGAGGATCACGCCGGCGTCGGCCAGTGCGACGGCCGCACGATGCGGGTCATCCGGCAGCGGCGCGGTGGCCGCGATCCCGGCGAAGAGCGAATCGTCATTGCCCACGAGCCCCGGCGCGGTCGCCTCGAGGATCACCCGTACCTTCGACGGCCCCAGCTCCTCCAGTTGCCCCATGTCCTGCGAGCGGTGCCGCGAGCGGCTGCGCGCCGCGATCTGGTGCAGCGACTGCCCCTCGGCCGGATCGATCACCCCGCCGTCGAGTACCTCGGCCCGGGCGGTCGCATCCATCCGGCCACTGCGGTAGAACTTGGCCGGTTGCCACGGGGCGAGACCCTCCTCGCGCTGCAGCTCCGGGTACCGCGCCGGATCGCCGGCCGCGTCGAACGCCTCCCGCGCGACGATCCCCGCCACCTGATGGTGGCCGTGGCCATCGCGCGTCGTGCCGGACCAGACGGCCACCACCACCTGAGGGCGGAAGCGCCGGATGATGCGCACCGCGTCCTTGATCAACGTGTCGTGCGGCCAGAAGCGGAACGTCTCCTCGGCGTTCTTCGAGAAGCCGAAGTCATAGGCGCGCGTGAAGAACTGGCGGCCACCGTCGAGGGATCGGGCCGCGAGCAGTTCTTCAGTCCGCAACACCCCGAGCGCCCGGCCCAGCTCGTTGCCGATCAGGTTCTGGCCACCTTCGCCGCGCGTGAGCGACAAGTAGGCGGTCTCGATCCCGCGACCACGGGTCAGGATGGTCAGGAGCTCGGTGTCCTCGTCATCGGGGTGGGCGCCGATCATGAGCACCCGCCGCCAGGTGCCGGCGAGCCGTGCCTCCTGGGCCCGCTGGATCGCGCCGCCCGTTCCGGCGCCGGCATCCTGGGCGGCCAGCGGGCTGACGAGTGCCAGGGTGGCGCACGTCAGCAGACCGATCCGTGTGGTGACGCTTCGAATCACGAGGGGTCGTCGTTGCGCGGAGGCGATTGGGCGGGCTCGCGGCCGACGGCGAAGGCGAGGACGAACGCGATCAACGAGGCGAGGAGGAGTGTCTGGCCAGCGCCACGGCCGGTCCCGTTCAGCAGGAAGAGCATGCCGATCGAAACGGTGATCGTGCCGATCCCACGGAGAATTTCATCGAGGTTGCGCCACTTGATCTGCCGCCCCCAATCGATGGCGGCGAGCAGCCCGATGACGCCGATCGCCAGGATGGCATACCAGATCCAGATCCAGTAGCGCTTGCCAATCATCGAGGGTCCGGGGGGAGAGACGGGCCGCGGGGGAAGTGCCAAACTCTAGCTGTTGAGCACCTTACGGCCAAGGGGGTCAGCCCCGATTGCTTACACACACCGGACAGGGGCACCGGTCCCGCAGGAAGCCGAAGGTGTAGATGCCGGTGCTGTGCCCGTCACTCCACCGGATGCGCAGGCCGTAGCCCCCGACCAGCTCGAGCGCCATGGCGGAGACATCCAGCGGCACCGTGGCCGGGTCCAGCAGGGGTTTCCCGGTCATCTCCTCGACGCACCCGGCGCAGGGGCACGCCAGGCGGACCGCCCGCGTCTCGAACGCGCCCACGTGGCCCAGATCGTCCCACTGGACCTCGAGGATCGCACCACGGCGGCGGATGGCGCGGGGAACCACGGCGCCGCCGCCGGTGACTCTGTTATTTTCAGGGCTCATGTGGGAATTCTACCCGGGAAGCCGACGAATATGAGCCATCCTGATCCGTTCCAGAGCCGCACCACCCTGACCGTCGGCGGGAAGACCGCCGTGGTCCATTCCCTCCCTGCCTTCGCGAAGCAGGCCGGGGTCAACCTGGAGCGTCTCCCGTTCTCGATCCGGGTGCTGCTGGAGAACGCCTTGCGGCACGTGGGCCGCGGCTTCGTCACCGAGGCCCATGTGCGCGCTCTCGGGGCCTGGACGCCCGCCGCCGCCGGCAAGGGGGAGATCCCCTTCATGCCGGCCCGAGTGGTACTCCAGGACTTCACCGGGGTGCCCTGCGTCGTCGACCTCGCCGCCATGCGCGATGCCATGTCTCGGATGGGGGGCGACCCGGCCAGGATCAATCCGGTGGTTCCCTGCGACCTCGTGATCGACCACTCCGTGCAGGTCGACCACTATGGCACCGCCGAGGCCTTCAAGCTCAACGTGGCGCTGGAATTCGAGCGGAACACCGAACGCTATCAGCTGCTCAAGTTCGCCCAACGGGCCTTCGAAAACTTCCGCGTCGTCCCGCCCGGCACCGGCATCGTGCACCAGGTCAACCTCGAGTATCTCTCGCCCTGCATTCAGCTGCGCGACCAGTACGGCGAGCTGACCGCCTATCCCGACACGCTGGTCGGCACGGACTCGCACACCACGATGATCAACGGCCTTGGGGTGATGGGCTGGGGCGTCGGCGGCATCGAGGCCGAGGCGGTGATGCTCGGCCAGCCGTACTTCATGGTGATGCCGGAGGTGATCGGCATGCGTCTCTCCGGCACGCTGCCGCCGGGGTGCACCGCGACCGACCTCGTGCTCACCGCGACGCAGCGCCTTCGCGCGCGTGGCGTGGTCGACAAGTTCGTCGAGTTCTTCGGGCCGGGCCTCTCGGCCCTGCCGCTCGCCGACCGGGCGACGCTCGCGAACATGGCACCCGAATACGGCGCGACGATGGGCTTCTTCCCGATCGATGCCGAGACGGTGCGCTACCTGGAGCGGACGGGTCGCGACCCGGAGACGGTCGCGCTGGTGGAGGCGTACTGCCAGGCGCAGGGGATGTGGTACACCGCCGGCGCCCCCGATCCCGACTTCTCCGACGTGCTCGAGCTCGATTTGAGCACCGTCGTGCCGAGCGTCGCCGGTCCGAAGCGGCCGCAGGACCTCGTGGCGCTGACCGACTTGCGCCGCAACTTCGCCACCTCGCTCCCCGGGCTGATGCAGCCGACGGTGCCGGTCGAGCGGCGGGCGAAGGCAGAGGCCGCCGTGCAGGAATGGAGCAACGAGGGTGGTGCCACCGCCACGGTCACCGCGGAGTCCATCCGCTATGACTGCGAGCTCGACGGCACCCCGTTCGAGCTCCATGACGGCGCGGTGGTGATCACGGCGATCACCTCGTGTACCAACACCTCGAACCCGTCGGTGATGGTGGGGGCGGGACTGCTTGCCAAGAAGGCGCTCGCCAAGGGGCTCCAGCGTGCACCGTGGGTCAAGTCCTCGATGGCGCCGGGCTCGCGGGTCGTCACCGACTACCTCGACCGCGCCGGCCTGTCGATGTACCTCGATCAGCTCGGCTTCCAGACCGTCGGGTACGGCTGCACGACCTGCATCGGCAACAGCGGCCCGCTGCCGGAGTCGATCAGCAAGGCGATCGAGGAGCATTCGCTCGTCGCCGCGTCGGTGCTCTCCGGCAATCGCAACTTCGAGGCGCGGGTCCATCCGCTCGTGCGCGCCAACTACCTGATGTCACCGATGCTGGTGGTGGCGTTCGCGCTGCTCGGCCGCGTCAATGCCGATCTGGATCGCGAGCCCTTGGGCATTGGCAGTGATGGCACCCCGGTCTTCCTGCGTGACATCTGGCCGACGCCGCAGGAGATCAGCGAGACGCTCGCCGCAGCGCTCGGTCCGGACCTCTTCCGCCACCAGTACGGCGCGGTGTTCGCGGGTGACGCGCAGTGGCAGGCGCTCGACGTGCCGGGCGGCTCGCGCTTCGCGTGGGCGCCGGGTTCCACCTATGTGCAGGAACCGCCGTTCTTCCAGGGACTCGCGCCGGATGCGCATACGCTCACCGATATCACCGGGGCGCGTGTCCTCGCGGTCCTCGGTGACTCGGTCACCACCGACCACATTTCGCCGGCCGGTGCCATCCCGAAGAACGGTCCCGCGGCCAAGTACCTGCGCGAGCACGGCATCGAGCAGCCGGACTGGAACACCTTCGGCGCACGGCGCGGCAGCCACGACGTCATGATGCGCGGCACCTTCGGGAACGTCCGCATCAAGAATCGTCTCGTCCCCGAGAAGGAAGGCAACTGGACGCGCTTCCTCCCGACCGACGAGGTGATGAGCATCTACGATGCGGCCATGGAATATGCCAAGGTCGGCACGCCACTCGTGCTGCTCGTCGGCAAGGAGTACGGCACCGGCTCGTCGCGCGACTGGGCGGCGAAGGGCACTACGCTGCTCGGCGTGAAGGCCGTGATTGCCGAGAGCTATGAGCGCATCCACCGGTCGAACCTCGTCGGCATGGGCGTGCTGCCGCTCGGCTTCGAGCCGGGTCAGAGTGCGACCTCGCTGGGCCTCACCGGCACCGAAGTGATCGGCATCACCGGGGTCGGCAGCCTCACACCTGGCGGGCGGGTCACCGTCACGGCGACGGATGCCGCGACCGGGAAGGTCACCACCTTCCAGGCCGTGGTGCGGTTGAACTCGCCGGTGGAGTTGGAGTATCTGCAGCATGGCGGGATCCTGCCGCGCGTGTTGCGGATGTTCGCGAAGGGCTGACGGTGTCCGGGCGATGGATCGTCTCCGATCTCGACGGCACGCTGCTGGACGAGACGGAGCGGTGCCCGCTCCCGATGGACTTCCTGGCCGAGGTCAGCGCGACGCATCATGTCGTGCTGGCCTCGAGTCGCACCGTGGACGAGATCCGTGACGTTGCCGCCGCGCTCGGCTGGCCGGCCATTCCGTGCGTCGCGGAGGACGGGCAGGTGATTGTCGACGCCTCGGGGGCCGTCACGCGGCTCGGCCTCCCCACGGAGCAGCTACTCGCACGGTTGGACGCCCTCGGCCACGGCGCGGAGGTGCGCGCCGTGATGCACTCTGCTCACGGACGGCGTGCGAGCCTGCTGATTCCGGCCGAGTCAGCGTCGCAGTTTGAACTCGGGGTTCCGGATGCGGGAATGCGGGTTACGATGGGAGGGACGTGGGCGACGATCACCGGTTCAGCATGGAACAAGGGTCGCGCGGCAGCACGCATAATGCGCGACGCGCACGTGTCTCATTGGGCGGCGATCGGCAACGGCGCCAACGATCATTCGTTGCTCATGGCGGCGAATCAGCGCTTTGCCATCCGCGACGAGGACGGCACCCACCACCCGCTGTTGGCGACGATTCCCGGCGTCGTCCTCCTGACCCACCTCGGCCCGCTGGGCTGGCCCGAGATGGTGTCCCTGCTGCCGACCACCCCGACGCTCCCCCCTGAGCCGGAGGGCCGACATGCTCCATCCTCGCTGGACCATCACCGCCCTCACGATCCCGGGGCGTGAGGAGTATCTCCACCAGCTGCTCGAGTCGCTCAACGCGATCGCGGTGCCCGGTGGGGCGCGCATCACGGTGGTGTACAACAAGCCCATCCGTGACGGCCAGGATGCGATCGAAAAGCGAGTCTGCGGGTGGTCTCGCCGCCATGCGTGCGACGTCTTCTTCAACAACGGCGACCCGACCATCAGCGGTGGGCGCAACTTCCAGCTCAACGTCTGCAAGACACCGTTGATCTGCTTCGTGGATGACGATGTCACCGTGCATGGTGATCTCTTCCCCGCGCTCGAGCATGCGCTGCGCACCGTGCCGGCCGGCATCGTCGGCGCCCGCTCCTATGTCGAGGAGAGTGACACCCTCTTCAAGCCCAAGGACGGGACGCCGCACGTCATTGCCCCGGAGCTCCGCTACATGAGCGTGCAGGGGATGCTCGCTGCCGGCTACACCAACCTCTTCCGGGACATCGGCGGCTTCAATCATCGCCGCCGCTTCTGGGGTGAGTGGACCGAACTCAATCTGCGGATGTGGCGACACGGCTTCCCGACCGGCTACGTCATGGACGGTGGCTACCTGCGCCACTGGGAGAAGGCGCCGGAATCCCCGACGCGCAACATGGAAGGGCGCGCGCGTCATGTGCTCTGGGGGCTGATCTGCACCGCGATGGAGTACGACGCGGTGGACATTTCGTCGGCGACCGCCGCATTCTGGCAACTCGTCGAGGAGCGCTATCTCCCCTACTCATTCGGTGAGACACTGACGAACGGCGAACTGCTCCGCGCCACCCTCGAACTGTTGCCGGAGCTCTCCGCCTCGATGCCCGCGATCATGGCGCAACGACTCGACTCGGCATCGCACCCGTTCGACTTCAAGCCCTTCCACCCGATCGATGCGACGGACGTGCAGCGGGTCCTCCCGTGGGCGAAGAAGAAGATCCTCCCCTACCGCGAGGCGGTGTGGGCACGGCCCTCCGCCACGCGACGACTGCTGGCAGGGCTCTGGCGCAAAGTGCGGGGAGGCAGGAAGGCGCCGCGCGGCTGATCGACCCGTGCCATTGGTGCAACGTGATACTCGTGGTCATTGGACTCCGTTTCGGAAAGGTCACCTGACCTGGACCGTCGATGCCCGCCCGACCCAGTCGTCTCCGCCGCCTCGCCCGCCTTAGCGAAGAGTTCGTGGTGGCACTGCGGGATGCAGGCGCGGCCCGCGTGGTCGGTGAGCGCACCTACGGCGCGGGCTGCGGGTACACCAACGGCGGCATCGGCTTCACGCTGCCCCACAGCGGGCTGGAGGTGGCGATGCCCGACTGTGCGCGGATTCGGAATGGTGGGGAGAACGAGGTGAGTGGCGTGACGCCCGACATGACGGTCGCCGGAAACGTTGACCTGGCGGGAGTGGTGCGCGCCCTCAGGGGCGCTTCGCGAACACCCAGGTAGGCGAGCCGATCGGATTGCCGGCGTAGACGGCCGAGCGCGCCATCATGAGCGTGGCGCCATCAGCCGCGAGGGTCCAGCGGTCCACCTGCACCAGCTCCTCCTCGCCGTTCTTGCTGGTCGAACGGATGACCAGGGTGTCGCCGGCCCAGCGAAGGACACTCGAAGCCTCGAGCGACTGGCCCACCAGCGGCAGCATGTTCTTCCACGTGCCGCCATCGACGACGTAGCGCATGTGCGCCTTGACCTGGTCGCCATTGGTCGAGGTGGTCGCCCGGTCGATGACCAGCGTGTCGCCGACGTGCACGATGGTATAGGTCGAGGCAGTTGGCGTGAAGGTGGAGGCGCCACTCTTCGCGACGTCCATCACCCAGGTGCCGGTGAAGTTGGGGCGGGAGGGAGACTGCGCCGACAGCGCGGCCGGCAGGAGCGCCGCGGTGCAGAGGAGGACCGTGGCGCGTTCACGCATTCAGGACTTCGGCTTGATGAACACCATTGTGGCCTTGGCGACTTCCTCGCCATCGACGCTGAGTGTGCGTGCCACGCTCAGGGTCGCACCATCGGCGGACTTGGTCAGGCGATCGACCTGGAGGATCGCGTTCCCCTCGATCTCCGAGGTGATCGTCACGACCATCGTCGGGCCGTCCCACGTGAGTGCGTAGCTGGCCTCCCGCGTCGTCCCATCCGGCTGGGGCACCTTGTTGGGCCACGGCCTGCCGTCCGTGCCGACGGACACCTTCGAGGCGAGCGCTGCACTCCCTGCCTCGTACGTCGTCTCGCGGCCCCAGACCAGCGTGTCACCATGCTGCGCGATCGTCCAGGTGATCGCGGCCGGCAGGGCACTTCCGTCGGACTCAGAGCGTGCCGCGTCCATGGTCCAGGTCCCGACGAAGCTGGGCTTCGCGGCCTGGGCGGAGAGTGGCGCGGCGAACGCCACGAGCGCGAGGGCGGCGAGGAGTCGGCGCATCAGACCACCAGATCCTTGAGCTTCTCGCCGGTCTCGCCCTCGCGGAGGCGGATCAGGGCCCGGTCGCGCAGCTGGCGGATCCGCTCGCGCGTCACGCCCATCATCCGGCCGATCTCCTCCAGCGTGCGCGGCTGCCCGTCGTCGAGCCCGAAGTAGAGGCGCAGCACCTTGGCATCGCGCGGCGGCAGCGAGTCGAGCGCGGCCTCGATGTCGGCGCTCTGCGAGCTCGCCATCGTGTGGGCATCCGTCCCTTCCTGCTCGGCCAGCGCGAACCGCTCCATCCGCTCGTTGCCGTCGCCATCCCGGGTCGGGTGGTCGAGTCGGACCGCTTCGGTATTCAGCGACGACAGCGAGCGCACCGCTTCCTCGGTCAGCCCGGTGGCGCGCGCCAGCTCCTCGGTGGTCGGCATCCGACCCAACTTCTCCTTGAGGAGCGTGGTCGTCTTGCCGAGGCGCGAGAGGTCCGCGGTCCGGTTCAGGGGCACGCGCACCGGCCGGCCGTGCCGGGCGATCGCCGCCTGCACCGCCTGCCGGATCCACCACACCGCGTACGAGATGAATTTGACGCCACGATCCGGGTCGAACTTCCGGGCGGCCGTCATCAGGCCGAGGTTCCCCTCGCCAATCAGGTCGACGAGCGGGACGCCGCGGTTCTGGAACTTCTTCGCGACGGACACCACGAACCGGACGTTGTGGCGGGCTAGCCGCTCCTGGGCCAGGACGTCGCCCTTGAAGGCGCGCCGGGCCAGCTCCATCTCTTCCTCGCGATTCAGCAGGGGGACCCGGGAGATCTCGTCGAGGTACAGGTCGAGGCTCTCGCGCCCTTCATCCACCGCCCGGGCAATCTGCGCCGGGCGGAGGGACCGCCGCTTCCCGCGGGTACGAATCGTCACGTCAAACTCCTATCAGCTGCCCACCGGTCGGCCAGCCCATATGGTGGAGCGGCCCGGCGAGGCGAAACCAGCAATAAACCGCAGAAATCTAACGGCCGTAACCGTTTTACGCAATTATCGCTGCAAGATCTTGTGAAACATGGGCTTGGATCGCCGTTTCATCCGTGAAACGACGCCACACCACTTCTCCCTGTTGAACCGCTGGATGGACCGTTCGGTTCCCGCTCGAACGGACGAAGCCCCGGACGCCTTGTGATAGGAGACGCCCGGGGCCTCGAAAATGTTACACCCTGCCGACTTAGCCGATGTTAGAGCGCCTTGATCTCGGCCACCAACTTGGTCAGGGAGGCCTTGGCGTCGCCAAAGAGCATGGCCGTCTTCGCGTCGTAGAAGAGCTCGTTCTCGATCCCCGCGAAGCCGGCATTCATGCTCCGCTTGAGGACCAGGATGCTCCGGGCCTTGTCGGCGTTCAGGATCGGCATGCCGTAGATAGGCGACCCGGGGTCGCTGCGGGCCGCAGGGTTCACCACGTCGTTGGCGCCGACCACGATCGCCACGTCGCACTGTTCGAACTGGTCGTTGATCTCGTCCATGTCGTACAGGCGGTCGTAGGGCACGTTCGCCTCGGCGAGGATCACGTTCATGTGGCCGGGCATCCGCCCCGCCACCGGATGGATGGCGTACTTCACCTCGCCACCCTTCTTCTCGATCAGTTCACTGAGCTCGCGCACCACGTGCTGCGCCTGCGCCACCGCCAGGCCATAGCCCGGAATGATGATGACCGAGGAGGCGTAGGCGAGTTGGACGGCGACGTCCTCCGCCGTGGTGCTGCGGACGGTGAGCCCGGCGGTGCCCGTGGCGTTCGAGGCCACCGTTGCCCCGAAGGCGCCGAAGAGCACGTTGGAGAGCGAGCGGTTCATCGCCTTCGACATGAGGACCGAGAGCAACAGGCCGCTGGCGCCGTTCAGCGCGCCGCAGATGATCAGCACATTGTTGCCGATCGCGAAGCCGGTCGCGGCCGCCGCGAGGCCGGCGTAGCTGTTCAGCAGCGAGACGACCACCGGCATGTCGGCGCCGCCGATCGGCAGCACCATCAGGATGCCCAGGGCGAAGGACAGGCCGAGCATGGTCCAGAAGGCGATGGCGTTGGTGGGGTCGTAGATCAGGTAGCCGAAGAGACCAAACGTGGCGGCGAGCATGGCGAGGTTGATGAAGTTCTGGAACGGCCAGACGATCGGCCGGCCCGGCAGCACTTCCTGCAGCTTGCCCCACGCCATCACGGAGCCGGTGACGGTGAGGGCGCCGAAGAGCGTCTCGAAGCCGAGCGCCGCCATCGTCCCGGACGAGACGCCGTGGCCGAAGTCGAGAATGATCCACTCGTTGACACCGACCAGCGTGGCCGCCAGGGCGCCGAAGCCGTGCGAGATCGCCACGACTTGCGGCATCGCGGTCATCTTGACCTTGGTGCCGAGCGGCACGCCGATCACGGTGCCGATGATCAGGCCGGCGACGATCCACTCGTAGGTGACGATCTCCTGCACGAAGAGCGTGCCGAGCACGGCGAGCAGCATGCCGATGGCAGCCTGGTTCATGCCGGCGCGCGCGCGGTCCGGGTGCGCCAGCGAGCGCAGCCCGAGGATGAAGAAGACCGAGGCGGCGAGGTAGGTGGCTTGCGTGAAGAGTTCGCGCATCACTTGCCCCCTTCGGGCTTGTCGGCACGCTTGAACATCTTCAGCATCCGGTCGGTGATGATGAAGCCGCCCACGACGTTGATCATTGCGCAGGCGACGGCGATGCACCCGAGGATGTTGCTGATCCGGTGGTCCCCGGAACCGGCGGCGACGAGCGAGCCGACGAGGGAGATGCCGGAGATGGCGTTGGTGGCGGACATCAGGGGGGTGTGCAGCAGGGGCGGGACGCGGCTGATCACCTGGTACCCGACGAAGCCCGCCAGCACGAAGACATAGAGCTGGATGACGGTTGTGGCGTTCATTCGAGGCCTCGCATCAGCGGAGGGAGCCATCGTGCACGAGGCACATGGCACCGGTGATTTCGTCGGTCACGTCGAGCACCACCTCGCCGTCCTTGCGCAGGTGCTCGATGAGGGTCTGCACGTTCCGCGCGAACATCTGCGAGGCGTGCAGCGACAGGGTGCTCGCCAGGTTGAGCGGACCGAGGATGGTGACGCCGCCATGCACCACGGTCTCGCCCGGCACCGTGAGCTCGCAATTGCCGCCGGTCTCGGCCGAGACGTCGATGATCACCGACCCGGGCTTCATGCTCTCGACCATCGCCCGGGTGATCAGGCGTGGCGCAGGACGGCCCGGAATCGCCGCCGTCGAGATGACGAGGTCTGATCCGGTGACTGCACCGCCGACGGCCTCGAGCACCTTCTGTTGCTGCTCGTCCGCCAGCTCCTTGGCGTACCCACCCTTCGTTTCCGCATCACCGGCCACCGCCTCCGGGGCCAGGAACTTCGCGCCGAGCGAGAGCACCTGCTCCGCAGCGGCGGCACGCACATCGAATCCGGTCACCACGGCGCCGAGACGACGCGCGGTGGCGATCGCCTGCAGGCCCGCGACGCCGGCCCCGAGCACCAGCACCTTCGCCGGCGTCAGGGAGCCCGCCGCGGTGGTGAGCATCGGGAGGAAACGGGCGGACGTCGAGGCGCCGATCAGCACGGCCTTGTAGCCGGCCACCGTTGCCTGCGACGAGAGAATGTCCATCGATTGCGCCCGGGTGATGCGGGGGACCCGCTCCAGGGCGAGGAGGTTCACCTTGCGTTCCGCACAGGCCGCGAGGCTCGCCTGAGCAGCCTGCCCGACCAGCGCGACGAGCGTCGCCCCGGCACGGCACTCCGTGATGACGGCGGGTTCGGGGATTTGGACGGCGCAGACCAGATCGGCCCCCCGGGCGGTGGTCGCGTCGGTGCACTCCGCCCCGGCGGCGACATAGGCAGCGTCGGGGCAGAAGGCAGCGTCGCCCGCCCCACGTTCCACCACGACGGTGGCGCCGGCCTTGATCAGCTTGGCAACGGCCTCGGGGGTGAGGGCGACGCGCCGCTCGCGCGGGGCCACTTCTTTCAGCACTCCGATACGCATCGTAGAGACCTTCCTCCGGAGAGGGACTGCGCCATGCGGGGGGTTGACCGAGTGGTCCGGTCCGGGGACCGCGCGCCCGGGCAAGCTACCGGAGGGTCCGTGGACTTTCAACACGGTCGAGGGCAGGATTGTTCAGATGACACCCCGCTCTTCACGCCCCTCCGTGCACAAATTCGGCGGTGCCTCACTCGCCGATGCGTCGGCGATCCGGGGCGCCGTCTCGATCATCGCGAGCCGGCCTGCCCCCCGGGTCATCGTAGTATCGGCACTTGCCGGCGTGACCGACTTGCTGCTCGAGGTCATCACGTTGGCCACTGCAGGGGACGCGAACGGCGCGATCACCCGGGTTGCCGCCTTCCGCGCACGCCATCACGCGGTGGCCACGGCGCTCTTTGCTGCCCGCCAGCGCCCGGCAGTCCTCGGCCCGATCAACGCCGCCGCCGACGAACTCGAAGCGCTCGCCGGGTCGCTGGCCGTGCTGCGCGAGGCGTCCGCGCGGGTGCGCGACCACATTCTGGGTCGCGGCGAACGCTTGAGCGCGCTGCTGGTCTCGGCGGCGCTCTCGGCGGCTGGACACCCCGCAACATTGATCGAGCCGGGCGACGTGATCCACACCGCCGGCCCCTACGGCGGCGCGGTGCCCGACCTCGAGGCGACGCGGCGCGCCACCCGACGGCTCCTCGGCCCGATGCTCGCGTGCGGCGAACTCCCAGTCGTTCCCGGCTTCCTCGGACGCGCGCCCGACGACGGCCTCGCGACCCTTGGTCGTGGCGGCTCCGACCTCACCGCGACGCTGCTGGCGCGGGCGCTCGATGCGTCGCAGGTGACGTTGTGGAAGGACGTCCCAGGGTTGCTGACTGCCGACCCACGCGTCGTCCCCGACGCACGCCTGTTGCCGCATCTCCATCTCGACGAGGCGGCCGAACTCGCGTACTACGGCGCGAAGGTATTGCACCCGCGCACCCTGTTGCCGCTCGCCGGTCGACGCATTCCGCTCTTCGTGCGTCCCTTTGCCGATCCCGAAGCCCCCGGCACCGAGATCTCGGCACGCCGCGACGAGGACCGCTCACCGGTCCGCGCGCTCTCCGCCGTGCGGGATCAGGCACTCGTCACGATCTCCGGCTCGGGCATCCTCGGGGTCCCCGGGATGGCGGCGCGCACCTTCGCGGCGCTGCAGGACGCAGGGATTTCGGTGTCGCTGATCGCCCAGGCCTCGTCGCAATACACGATCGACTTCACCATGCCGGCGTCGGTCGCCACCGAGGCGGTGCAGGTGTTGCGGCGTGCGTTCCGCGAGGAGATCCGCAACGGCGAGATCAACGGTGTCGAAGTGCGGACGAGGATCGCGATCATCGCCATCGTCGGGCTGCGGATGGCCGGCCACCCGGGCATCGCGGCGCGGATCTTCGACGCCCTCGCCGATGGCGGCGTGAACGTCGTGGCCATCGCGCAGGGGTCAAGCGAGCGCAACATCTCGGTGGCGGTCGACGAGCGCTCGGCCCCCGAGGGGCTCCGCCGCATCCACGACACCTTCCAGCTCGGCAAGTTCGGCGGCGGGCGGCCGCGCCGCCGCGCCGGACGCGATGTGGTCCTGCTTGGAGCGGGCACCATTGGTCGTGCCGTTCTCGACCTGCTGGCCGCGCATCCAGCGCATTTCGATCGACTGCGCATCGTGGCGGTGGTCGATCGCCGCGGCGCGTTGATCGATGCCGAAGGGCTGTCGCGGGACACACTGCTCCAGATCGCGGCCGCCAAGCGCAACGGTCAGTCACTGGGCGACCTGCCGGGTGCGCGGCGGGGGACTCCGCGCGAGGTGCTGAACGAACTGACGCAGCGCGCCTTGGTGCGACCGATTCTGGCGGACGTCACCGCCGACGAGACGTTGCCGCTGCTGAGGAGCGCCGCCGAGGCCGGCTTCGATCTGGTGTTGGCCAACAAGAAGCCGTTGGCGGCCGCCTTCGCCGATGTCGAGGCGCTGCGGCAGGTGATCACCGCACGGAGCGGAGCGCTCCGGTTCGAGGCGACCGTCGGTGCGGGTCTGCCAACGATCGCCGCGATCGAGCAACTCGTCGGCACCGGCGACCGCGTCCGGCGGATCGAGGGCTGTCTCTCCGGGACCCTCGGTGTCGTCCTCTCCGCCCTCGAGGCCGGCACGCCCTTCTCGGCTGCGGTACAGGACGCCCTCGCGCGCGGCTACACCGAAGCCGACCCGCGCGACGACCTCAGCGGACTCGACGTCGCCCGCAAGGCGCTCATCCTTGGCCGCATGCTCGGCCAGCGCCGCGAGTTCGATGCGATCACGCCGGAATCACTGGTGCGTCGTGGCGGCTCGCTCTCGGTCGACAAATGGCTTGCTGGGCTCGCGCGCGACGATGCGTGGTGGGCAGAGCGCGCGGCCGCGGCGCGCGCCGAGGGTGCGGCGCTGCGGTACGTCGCCACGGTGACGCCGACCTCGATCGAGGTGGGACTCCGTTCGGTCCCACGCGAGTCACCGCTCGGCCAGCTGCGTGGTGCGGCCAACCAACTGGTGATCACCTCCGACCGCTACCACGACTCGCCGCTGGTGATCACCGGCCCAGGCGCGGGCCCCGAGGTCACCGCCACCGGCGTCCTCGCCGACCTCCGGGCACTGGCCGGATGAGCGGCCTCGACGCGGTCACGATCTACGTGCCCGGATCGGTCGGGAATGTCGGACCTGGGCTCGACATCCTCGGCCTCGCGATCGCGGGCGCGGGTGACACGGTGCACGCCGAGTGGTGCACCGGCAAGGATGTGGTCGTTGTCGACGCAGGCCACCCGGAACTGCCGACCGACGCGGCTCGGAACACCGCGGCGATCGCGGCCTCGGCAGTATGGCGCCGTGTCGGAATCGCTCGGGGTCTGGCCCTCTCGATCACCAAGGGTCTGCCGCTCTCGGGGGGGCAAGGTGGCAGCGCCGCCTCGGCGGTCGGCGGCGCCGTGGCCGCAAATCGTCTGAGTGGGGCCGGGCTCGACACGAACGCATTGCTCGAGTGCGCCATGGAGGCCGAGGCCACCGTCGCCGGCCAGCATGCCGACAACCTTGCCCCCTCGCTGCTCGGCGGGCTCGTGCTGGTCCGCAGCGTCATGCCGATGGACGTGGTGCAACTTCCGATTCCGGCATCGGTGCGCATCGTCCTCGTCCAGCCGGCGCAGCGACTCAACACCCGCGATGCACGCGCGGTGTTGCCCCCACAGGTGTCGCGCGAGATTGCGTTGCATCAGGCGGCGCACGTCGCCGCCATGGTCGCAGGCGCCTGCCTCGGCGACCTCGCGCTGCTCGGGCGCGGTCTCGACGATCGCATCGCCGAACCGGCACGGCGCGCGCTGCTGCCCGGCTTCGAGACGGCGCAGGTGGCGGCTCGGGCGGCCGGCGCGCTGGGCGGCTCGATCAGCGGAGCGGGCCCGACGGCCTTTGCACTGGTCGAGAGTGACGCGATCGGCGCCCGCGTCCTGGCCGCGATGCAGGCGGCTTACGCATCGGCCGGGATGATCACAACCGGTCGGGTCGCCGCGGTGGACTTTCACGGAGCGAGGGAGCTGTGAGCGACCTGCGACGGAGCTGGCAGCGCTGCGATGCCTGTTCGGCGGAGTATGACGAGCGGGACGCCGCACCGCGCTGTGCCAAGTGTGGCGGACTGCTCGCGGTCCTCCACAACGCGCCGAGTGGCGATGCCGGCGCCATCCGCGCGCGGTTCGACGCTGCGTGCTGCGCGCGGCCGAGCCGCACCGCTTCCGGCGTATGGCGGTTTGCCGAGGTCGTCCTGCCGACAGCGGCCCATGTCGCCGTGACGCATCCCGAAGGCAACACCCCGCTGATCACACGCCGGGCGCTCGACAACTATGCCGGCGTCGACGAGCTGCTGCTGAAGCATGAAGGGCACAATCCGACCGGTTCGTTCAAGGACCGCGGGATGACGGTGGGGGTCACCCAGGCGAAGCGGATCGGCGCCCGTGCAGTCGCCTGTGCGTCGACCGGCAACACGTCGGCGTCGCTCGCGGCGTATGCCGCGCAGGCGGGACTCCCGGCACTGGTCTTCGTCCCCGAGGGCCAGATCGCACTCGGCAAACTCACGCAATCGCTCGCCTACGGTGCGCGGACGCTGATGGTCGAGGGCGACTTCGACGCCTGCCTGCAGCTGGTGCAGCGGGCCAGCGAGGAGCTGGGCATCTATCTGTTGAATTCGATCAACCCGTTCCGACTCGAGGGGCAGAAGACCATCGTCCTCGAGCTGTTGCAGCAGCTCGCGTGGGACGTGCCCGAGTGGATCGTCCTCCCGGCCGGCAACCTCGGCAACACCGCAGCGTTCGGGAAGGCGTTGCTGGAAGCGTACGAGTGGGGGCTGATCCCGCGGCTGCCACGGCTGGCCGCGATTCAGGCCGAGGGCGCCTCGCCGTTCGCCCAAGCGTTTGCGCGCGACTTCGACCGCCTCATCCCGATGGCGGCGCATACCGTGGCCACCGCGATCAAGATCGGCGCGCCGGCGAGCTACGACCGTGCCGTCCGGGCGATCCGCGCGACCCATGGCGTGGTGCGCTCGGTCACCGATGCGGAGATCCTCGCGGCCAAGGCGGCGATCGATGCGGCCGGGGTGGGGTGCGAACCGGCCAGCGCCGCCACCCTGGCGGGGATCCGGCAGCTCCGGGCCGACGGAGTCATCCGGTCGGGGGAGCGGGTCGTGGGGGTGCTCACCGGACACGTCCTGAAGGACCCGGGGGTCCTCCAGACGATGCACCAGGAGACCGAACCCGCCCCCAGCTGGGCGAATCGCCCGATCCGCATCGCGCCAGACGTTGCCGCGGTCCGCCGTGTTCTTGATGCCGCGCTCTTGGCTGCAGAGTGACGATTCTGTAGCAGCAACGCCACATGGGACTGCTCATTCGGCGCAACACCGCAACAGAAGGTACCTTTTGGTGGTTGCCCTGGAGCAACAGGTGTTGCATAACCCGCGCGATTGCAATGGCTTGGGCCGACGGAGCCGGACGTGGCCCCGCCCTTGCAAATGATGGCAGGCGAGGCACCATCCCGGTGCTTCGACCCGAGGTCCTTATGCGTCTGACCCACTTCGCTCGTCCCCTCGCGCTGGCGACCCTTCTCGCCTCGACCGCCCCCATCGGGGCCGCCGGGCAGTTGCCGATGAACTTCGGCAGCACGTCGCCGCTCATGGCGACGGGTGACCCGCTGACCGTCGGCTATTACGGTTGGGAAAACACCACCGTTTACGGCCACACGCTGTGGGCGATGACGTCGTCCGAATACACCAACAATCTCGGCAGCAACTGTTACGCATGGGCCGGTGGCGGGAGCTGCACCGGGACGGCGATGTTCACGAAGAGCTACGGGGTGGCGACCAACCCGTACCTCGCGATGCCCAACCCGACGCCACCACAGACCTACAATCTCACCTGGCTCGCCGGCACCGAGCTCGTCCTCGCGTTGCAGGTGAACATGAACAACAACTGGATGTGGTTCTTCTCGGGCCCCGGCAGCCGGAATGCGGACGGCCTCGGCCACGTGGGGTACTTCGGCAACGCGGGCGTCGCGGGCAATCAAGGGATCGGCATCATCCCCGGCACCCAGGGATTGCACGCCTTCGGCTTCGAGGATGTGTACTACAACAACAGCGATTGGGACTTCGACAACGCGATCTTCACGATCAACGGCGACGGCATCAGTCCGCCGACCGAGGTCGTGCCGGAACCGGCCACGATCACGCTGATCGGCTCGGGGCTCATCGGCTTGGCTGCAGCCCGCAAGCGGCGCCGGATGGGTACGGATGCCTGACGCGCCCGGGGGCGTTCGCAGCGGCTCCCAGGCACTCCTCGCGAGGCCGGCCATGCAGGCCGGCCTCGTTGCCTTCGTAGCCGGGGTGATCGCGCAGGTCGTCGCTCATCAACGCCACCTGGTCTTCGCCTTCTGGGACGCGCAGGCCCACCTCGACATCGCCCGCCGCGTGGTCGATTCCGTCACCCCCGGGCTCCAGATGCTCGGCACGGTCTGGCTCCCCATCCCGCACCTCCTGTTGATGCCGTTCACGCTGGTCGACGCCTGGTGGTGGAACGGGCTCGCCGGCGGACTGGTCGGCCTCGCCGCCTTCGTGGTGATCGCCGTGTCGGTGCACACGCTGCTCATCCGCCGCACCGGTCATCCCCGCCTGGCGTGGCTCGGGACGTTGCTCGTCATCCTCAATCCGTCGTTGCTCTACCTGCAGTCCACCGCGATGACCGAACCGCTGCTGCTGGCCTTTCTGACGGCCTCCGTGGCTGCGCTTGATCGCTGGGCGGATGCGGACCACCCCGGCGGGTCGTTGGCCGTCGCGGGGCTTTGTGCGGCGCTCGCGGTCGGCACTCGCTACGACGGCTGGTTCTATGTGGCCCTCGCGACCCCGATGGTCGCCTGGCTGGCGCATGCCTGCGGGGAGAACTGGTTCAGGGCCTCGTGGCGCTTCAGCTGGCCAAGTGCGGCGATGGTGGCGATCTGGCTGGGATACAACGGCTATTTCTTCAGCGATCCGCTCGCCTTCCAGCGCGGGGCCTGGTCGGCCCAGAGCCAACAGGCCGCGCTCGCGGCGCAGGGACTGCTGCCGACCAAGGGGCACCTCTGGACCGCCACGACCACCTATCTCGGGGCGGTCGGGCTCTCATCGGGGATGGTCCTCGGCGTCGCCGGCTTGCTCGCGCTGCTGGTGCTCTTCCGTCACGCGCGCCGCACCGCCGGTGCGCTGCTGCTCTATGCGGCGCTCCCATTCAACATCCTGGCGCTGGTTGGTGGTCAGAGCGCCCTCTCGCTGCCGTGGTCAGAGCCGCCGGGGATGGCGAACATCCGCTACGGCCTGATGCTCCTCCCTGCCCTGGCTGTCGGTGTCACGCTGGTCGCGGCCCAATGGGCGCGGCGTGGGCCCGCGTGGCAACGGGGCACGCTCCTCGCTCTTGGAGTGGTCGTGGTGGCCCAGGGGGCGCTGTGGACCCTCGGCGGGACGGGCCAGGTTGGCGCCCTGCGCGAGGGCCTCGCGATCCGCGATGGTGACCCGAGGCAGCAGGCCGCGTCGGATTGGTTGGCGGCCCAGTACGACCAGGGCCGGGTGCTCGTGGACCAGGCGGTGAACATCTCGCCTCGCAGCCGGATTGCCATCAGGGACCGGATCTACAGCTGGACCTGGCAGTTGGGGCCAGCCGCACTGGCGGCCCCCGATCAAGCGGTGGACTGGGTCATCGTCGACCGCCGTGCCCAACCGAACGTGGTGGCGGATGCCATCACCAGCCGCCTGAGCTTCGCCGAGCGATTTGATCGCCGCTTTGAGCAGGGTGGGCTGGAAATCTGGCGGCGCCGCTGAGGCCGCACGACGGAATGGAGGGAGCCGTGATCTGCACGCGATGGAGTTCGTTCGTCCTGGCCCGCTCGGCGCTGCTGTCTGCAGCGCTGTTCACGATGGCCTGTGGCACGAGCCGCAAGCAGCCAGAGGCAGAGGGACCGAAGGCACCGACGCCGACGGTGGCCGACTCGCTCGCTGCCGCTACCGGGACGGCGACCCCCGCCGGCGGTGCGGCCAGTGGTGCCGCCGAGGCCCGGCCGACCGTGCAGCCCAACGACACCGCCTGGGCCCGGATCGCCACGTCGCCGCTGACCCTGCGCCTGGATGCCATCGGGTATCCCAGCGGCATCACGCTGCTTGGCTCGCTCGACGAGACGTCGCTCACGCTTCCCGTGAATCCCGGCCTTGCGCCGAGTGCGCTGCAGCTCGGCATCATCCCGACGCCGGGGATGCCCGCGGCCACGCTGGTGCTGCAGCAGCGCGACCGTATCATCGCCCAACGGGCACTCACTGACACCACCACCGCCATCACCTTTCCGCTCGACGGCGTGACCGTCGTCGATGGACAGGCGAATCTGTCGCTCGCGCTGGCTGTCCCGGGCCGCGACGTCTGCGAAGCGCAGCGCTATTACCGCACGGTGCTGACCGGCAACAGTCGCGTCGCGTACAGCGGCGTGCCGACCGCCCCCGGGGCGATCAGCGGCTTCTTTGCGCCGTGGGTCGACACCGTGACGTTCTACCTCGCCGAGCAACCGTCGCTCGACGCGGCGCAGGCGGCGCTCGATGCCTCCGCCTACGTGGCACGCCGGTATCGCGGCATGGCCACGCGGTTCGTGATCAAGCCGCTGCCGGCTGCGGGAACGCCGATGACCGAACCCGGCCCCTTCTCTCGCGCCGTCGTCTGGTCGGCGACCGGCACGACGGCGCTGCTGCAGGACGGCGGTGCCCATGGCACCGTGCTCGCCCTCTCCGCCCGCCGCGATGCCCGGCAGCTCTTCACGCTCGCCGACGGCGATGCGCTGGTCGCCGCGACCGGGTTCCGCGGCACGACCGTCTCGCTCGACCACAACGCACCCTCCGGCGGGGCGGGCAGCGTGACGCTCGCGGAGCTGGGCTTCGCGAGTCGCACCATCGAGGGGAGCTCCCTCTTGATTGGCGCGTTTCCGTTTGCGCTCGCCGACCTCGGCGGCGGCACGATGCCGACCGCGTTCCGCTTGGTCGCGCGGCATTCGGTCCTGCCACCCAACGGCAACGGCTCGGTGCGCGTGCACCTGAACGGCAGCCTGATCCAGTCGCGGGCGCTCGATCGCTCGGCGCTCGACGTCACCGTGCCGCTGCCGGCCTACCTGCTGCGCCGCGACAACGTCCTCGAGGTCCGCTTCCAGGTGACGCTCGGAGATGGCGCCTGCGTGCTCGGCGGCTCGGTCTTCACGGCGACCATCGACGAATCGTCGGCGCTGGTCACCGAGCATGGAGCACCGCTCGCGCCGGGCTTCGGCCGCTTCCCGTCGGCGTTCGTGCCGTCGTTCTCGGTGCTGCTGGAGCCGCGCGACCGCTACCGTGTCGAGCTGGCCGCGACGACGATCGGCGCGATGCAACAGACAACGCACACTCCGCTCGCGCCCGCCCTCGCGCGCGACGCGAAGGAAGCGGTGGGTCCGCTGCTCGCAGTCGGTACCAGCAACCTCGCCGACCTGCTCGTGGCCCCGATCCACTCCGGTGGCTTCCGCCTGCGGGACAAGGATGGCCGCGTGTGGGACGAGTTCACCCCCGACGCGCCGTATGCCGCGATGCAGGGCTGGTCGGGCGGTGGTCGTGACATCCTGCTGCTCCATCACACCGGTGACAACGGCCTGCCGCTGCAGCAGTTGCTCGAGGAGACGCTCGCTTCCTACGGCTGGTTCGGCACCCGGGGCGACGTGGTCGTCCGCGCGGTGAATGGACCGGCCCGTCCGCTGACGCTCGCGAATGCCGGCTGGCGCATCGAGCGACTGCCCGATTCGTCCTCGAGCTGGCTCGCGCGCTACCGCACCTGGATCCTCGGCGCGTCGGTCCTGATCGTCCTCGGCCTGCTCTGGTGGCTCTACCCGCGAGTGGTGAGGCGTGAGCTCGACCCGGCTGGGTGACCACCTCGTCCAGCGTGGGCTGATCACCGAGATGCAGCTTGCCGTGGCGCTCCAGCAGCAGGAGCGCACCGGTGAGCGGCTGGGCCGACTGCTCCTGATCCTTGGCAGCATCCGCCGCCTCGACCTCGGGCGCGCGCTCGCCGAACTGTGGCAACTCCCCTTCATCACCATCACGCCCGACGGCGTGTCGCCGGCGGTTGCGCAGCGCTTCCCGCTCGAGGCGACGCTCAAGTTCCGCGCGGTGCCGATCCGCGACGACGGCACCACGCTCACCGTGGCAGTCGCCGACCAGCCGTCGACCGACCTGCGCGAGACGCTGGCGGTGGTGTATCCGGGACGCACGCTCGACGTCCGTGTCACGACGGAATGGGACATCGACCAGGCGATCGCGATCGCCAACCGGCGCAAGGTGGTCGACACCTCGATCTACGGGCTCTACTTCCGCGACCAGGCGGAGAGCGCCTTCACGGTCTTCACGCTGCCGCAGTACCTGCTCTTCGGGACCGTGCTGATCGCGCTCATGCTCGGCCTCTGGGCGGCCCCGCTGACGACGCTGTTCGCGCTCAACGTCCCGATCACGCTCTTCTTCGTGACGGTGGTGGCATTTCGTACCGTGGTCGGCGTGAGCGGCGCTGCGGCCGAGACGACGGTGACGATCACCGACGACGAGGTCCAGGCGCTCCGCGACCGCGACCTCCCGTCATACAGCATCCTGGTGCCGGCCTACCGCGAATCGGCGGTCATCGGTCGGCTGCTCGCCTCGCTCAAGGCGCTCGACTACCCCGCCGACAAGCTCGACATCCTCCTGCTGCTCGAGGAGGATGACACCGAGACACTCGCGGCGGCGAAGGCGGCCGCGCCGGGCGCCAACGTCCGAATCCTCGTCGTACCAAGTGGGCAGCCGCAGACCAAGCCGAAGGCGTGCAACGTCGGGCTGCTGTTCGCGCAGGGCGAGTACCTGGTGATCTATGACGCCGAGGACCAGCCCGAGCGCGACCAGCTGAAGAAGGCGGTCCTCGCCTTCCGTCGCGGGCCGAAGGAACTGATCTGCCTGCAGGCTGCGCTGAACTACTACAACTGGAACGAGAACTTCCTCACCCGGATGTTCACGCTCGAGTATTCGTTCTGGTTCGACTATCTCCTCCCGGGCCTCGACAAGCTGCGGATGCCGATCCCCCTCGGTGGAACGAGCAACCACTTCAAGACGCCGGTGTTGCGCGAGCTCGGCGGCTGGGATCCATTCAACGTCACCGAGGATGCCGACCTGGGCATCCGCGCGGCGATGCACGGCTACCGCGTGGGGATCGTGAACTCGACGACCTACGAGGAAGCAAACAAGCATCTCGGCAACTGGCTGCGGCAGCGCTCGCGCTGGATCAAGGGCTACATGCAGACCGCGCTGGTCTTCTCGCGCGACCCGATCGGGCTGGTCCGCCGCGCGGGGCTGCGCCAGGCGCTCGGCTTCGCGCTGTTGATCGGGGGCACGCCGCTGATCTTCCTCTTCCAGCCGATCTCGATCCTGCTGACACTGGTCTGGGTGATGACGCGGACCACGGCGCTCGACCCGCTCTTCCCGCCGGTGATCCTCTACCTGTCGCTGTTCAACCTGCTGCTCGGCAATGCGCTGGCGATCTACATCAACATGTTCGCCGTGTTCAAGCGGCGCCTGCACCCGCTGGTGCTGTTCGCGCTGTTGAATCCGGCGTACTGGATGCTGCACTCGATCGCATCGTTCAAGGCGCTGGGCCAGCTCTTCACTCGTCCCTACTACTGGGAGAAGACCACGCATGGTCTCACCCGGCACCCCGCCAGTACTCTCTGAGCCGCGCGCGGCGTGGTGGGTACGGGCGGTGCTGGCCGTGCTGGCCGCCGCCCCGCCCGCGGTCGCGGCGTGGCTATTGGTGGGCCAGGGGTGGCGGAGTGATCCGCACGGCGCCTTCCTGCAACGGGTGCTGTTCGCCGCCGACCGCGGACGCCTCGAGCTGCTTGGCTTCGAGTACCCGCCGTTGCCATTCCTGCTGTTGCTGCCCTCGCCGACCGACGCGTGGACCATCGGCCTTGGCGCCCTGGGCATCGCCGGGTTGGCGTGGTGCATCATCGACGAGTGCACCGCGCGCCGGACGCTGCTGCCCTACCTGCTCTTCCTCGCGGTCCTTTGGACGCCGCTCGGCCTGCACTTCACGGCAGGGAACTTCAACGAGGGGCTCGGCCTCGCCGCGCTGTTCATCGGCTGGCGACACTATCGACGCTGGTGGGCCACCCGCAAGACGATTCACGGCCTGTACACCGGCCTCTGGCTCGGGCTCGCCTTCTACACCTCGCCGCTCGGGCTCGGACTCGCGCTGGTGGCCGGCGCCGTCCTGCCGATCCTCTTCCCGCGACTGCAGATTCCGCCGTTTGCGTCGCAGATGGTGCTGCTCGTCTTCCCGGGCTTCGCGGCGACGGTGACCTGGGCGTATCTCTCGTGGATCTTCACCGGGCGCGTCGCCTTCCCGTTCACGCCGTGGGAACGTGCCTCGCCTGGCGTGCTCGAGATCCTGCGCTGGACGATTCCCTACCTCGTGGTCTCGGCGATGGCCCTGGTGCGCCCCAAGGCGACCACCGCTGGCATGTTGTTGCCTTTCCTGCTCCTTGCGGCGGCGAGCACCACCGGCTGGCATTTCTCGCTCGCCTTCGCGGCGATGCTGCTGATGCTGGTCGCCATCGTCGCGTTGCCGCGCGACTTGCCACGCTGGCAACGGTGGACACTCGCCGCGATCGGTGGCGCGCAGGCGATCCTGGCATGGGTCGTGTTGCCGCTGCCCACGCCAACCGACGCCGACCGTCGGGACCGCGCGATCGCACAGGCGCTCGCCGTCGCGCCGCCGCGCAGCATCCTGTTGGATGATCGCTGGGCCGAGGGGCTGCTGAAGTGGACGCCCTCGTTCGAACCGTACCTGACGACGCGGGACACCGGCTTCGACATCGCCCTCGCGTTGCCGGCCGATGCGGTGCAGTATGTGCTGGTCACGGCCGATGACGACGGCCTCACGCTCGACGCCGATCGGCGGCCGCCGGTGGGATTTGTCGAGGAATGGAGCTGGAGCGGCTACACGCTCTATCGTCGCCCGGCCGCCGCGCGCCTGCCGGTGCGCTTTGATGCCACCATCGTACCCGAGGCGCGAGGTCCGACCGAATGAACCGTCGCCTGCTGTTCGCCCTGCTGCTGGCTCCGGCCGCGGCGCCCGCGCAATGGACCGTGAAGCCCGGCGGCTGGTTCATGTCGCACGGCTTCAACGCGGGCCGCTTCCCCGACCGCTTCTCGAACGGCCCCGGCGCCACCGAGAACGCACTCGAGAAGCGCGACTGGGGGATGTACTTCATCTACGGCTGGAAAGAGGGGCTCTCCCTCGGCCTCGGGCAGGGCTTCGCGCGACTCGAGGACAAGCGGAACGGCCAGTCCACCATCACCACCGGCTTCGGCGCCACCGGCCTCTTCGTGATGAAGCGGCTCGCGCAAGGAAAGGGTGGCATCCTCTCGATCCAACCGCGGGTGGACATCCCGCTGCTGTACGACACCGAGGCGCGGCCGGTCCTTGGGCCGGTGAGCAGCGACGCCGAGATCCGGTTGCTCTATGGCAATGGCTTCGGGGCGCTCGGGACGCGGGGCTTCCTGAGTGCTTCGGCCGGGGGTTCCGCCTGGCGGACCGGGGCCGACGAATTTCGGTATGACCTGACCATCGGCCTCGATGCCGCACCCAGACTGCTGCTCATGGCCCAGTCGTTCAACGTGGCGGCGTTCGAAAACGGCGGCGTGGCGTACAGCGCCACCAAGGTCGGCGGGTCGGCGGTCTGGAAGGTCTCGAAGGGGGTCGGCATCCAGGCGGGCTATTACGGCGGGATCGCCGGGAAGAACACCGCCCGTGAGCGGACCATGTCCGTGTCGCTCTGGCTCAACCACGATGCCCCCTCCGGGGCCGCGGTGCCGGGACCCCGCTAGTTTCCCCCTCCCTCCCCGCGACGCGCGCCCCGCCGTCGCACGGAGGGAGACCCCGGCGTCGGACGTGGCATGGCATTGCTGGCCCTGCAGGACATCACCCTCGCATTTGGCGCAGCCCCGCTGCTCGACCAGGCCAACCTGGTCATCGAGCGCGGCGAGCGCGTCTGCCTCCTCGGCCGCAACGGCGCCGGGAAGAGCACCGTGATGAAGCTGCTCGACGGCACCATCCGTCCCGACCGCGGCGAGCTGGTGCGGCAGACCGGCGTGTCGGTCACCCGATTGGAGCAGGAAGTCCCCGGCGACGTGGCCGGCACGATGTTCGACATCGTCGCCGACGGCCTCGGCGACGCGGGGCGCCTGCTCGCCAAGTATCAGCATGCGTCGCACCGCGTCGCCACCGACCACAGCGACGCCGCACTCAACGAGCTGGACCGGCTGCACCACGCCCTCGATGCGGCGAATGCCTGGGAAGTGAAGAGCCGCGTCGAGACCGTGCTCGAACACCTCGGCCTCGACCCGGAGGCGGCGTTCTCCGCGGCGTCGGGCGGGCGGAAGCGTCAGGCATTGCTGGCACGCGCGCTGGTGCGCGATCCCGCCGTGCTGCTGCTCGACGAACCGACCAACCACCTCGACGTCGAGGCGGTGGAGTGGCTCGAAGAGATCCTCATTGCGCGGAACATCACCCTGGTCTTCGTGACCCACGACCGGACCTTCCTGCGCCGTGTCGCGACGCGGATCGTCGACCTCGACCGCGGGCAACTGATTGATTGGGGCACCGACTACGACACCTACCTGGAGCGGAAGGAGGCGGCGCTCGCGAGCCAGGAAAAGGAGTGGAGCGAGTTCGACAAGAAGCTCGCCCGCGAAGAGGTGTGGATCCGCACCGGCATCCAGGCGCGGCGGACGCGCAACGAGGGCCGGGTGCGGGCGCTCGAGGCACTGCGACTGGAGCGCAGCGCGCGCCGCGAGAAGGTCGGCACCGTGCGGTTGCAGGCGCAGGAGGCGGAGCGCTCGGGGCGGCTGGTGATCGAGGCGAAGGGGGTGACCTTCGGCTACGGCGAGCGCACCATCGTCCGCGACCTCACCACGACGATCGCCCGTGGTGACCGGATCGGTCTGATCGGGCCAAACGGATCCGGCAAGACGACCCTCATCCGATTGTTGCTGGGCCAGCTCGAACCACAGGCCGGCATGGTGCGCCTGGGCACCAATCTCGAGGTGGCCTACTTCGACCAGTTGCGCGAGCAGCTCGACCCGGAGCAGACGGTCGTCAACAGCATCGGCGACGGCACCGAGTTCATCGAGATCAACGGCGCGCGCAAGCACGTGCTCGGCTACCTCCAGGACTTTCTCTTTTCGCCCGAGCGCGCCCGGACACCGGTGCGTGTCCTCTCCGGCGGCGAGCGGAACCGCTTGCTCCTGGCGCGCCTCTTCACGCGTCGCTTCAACGTGCTGATTCTCGACGAACCGACGAATGATCTCGACATCGAGACGCTCGACCTGCTCGAGGACTTGCTGCTGAACCTGAAGGCGACGCTGATCGTGGTCAGCCACGACCGCGCCTTCCTCGATAACGTGGTGACCTCCACGCTGGTGATGGAGGGCGGCGGGAAGGTCGGCGAATATGTCGGCGGCTACACCGACTGGGCGCGGCAGCGGCAGGCGGTGATCGCCGCGGCAAGCGCGAGCCGAACGGAGAAGCCCGCACCGACGCCGACCGCAACGAAGCCGAGCACCAAGGGGGGCAAGGGCGGGAAGGTGCGTCGGCTTTCCTTCAAGGAGCAGCAGGAGTTGGCGGCGCTCCCGGAGCAGATCGATGCTCGGGAGTCGGAGAAACTCACGCTCTTTGCGACGCTTGCCGACCCCGCCACGCTCCGCGACGGCGCGGCGGTTGCCACGGCGCGCGCCCGGCTCAGCGTCGTGGATCAGGAGCTCGCCGCACTCACCGCACGGTGGGAAGCACTGGAGACGATTGCTGCTGAGTCCGCGGCTGCCGGGCACTGAACGACTACTGACAACCTCGGCTTCCGAGACCGCGTATCTCATTGATTGCCGTAGCGCTTTTGCCGACACTCTGACTCGGGTATTGACTCGTGGCGATGACCTTCGTTTCGCATCTGGCTCTCTTGCTGAACATCCTGCTCGGTCCGACGCCGACACCGAGAGTGCAGGCCTATCACTTCGCCCATGACGGCATTCTCGGCACCTCGCTCGACTTGACCTTCACGGCCGCCACGCCCGAGGCAGCGGCCACGGCGGAGCGGGTCGCGCTGGCCGAGATCGAGCGACTCCGCCTGGTGCTGAGCGGCTATGACAACGCCTCCGAACTCAGCCGGCTCATGGCGACGGGCCGGTCGGCGCAGCCCTCGGCCGACCTCACCGCCGTGCTCGACCGCTACACGTACTGGAACGATCGGAGCAGCGGCGCCTACTCGGCGCGCGTGGCCCCCCTCTCAGCACTCTGGCGCGCCGCGGAAGCGGCGGGGCAGCTCCCGACAGCCGCCGAGCTGGCGACGGTCACCGCGCGGCTCGCCGCCCCGGCCTGGACCATCGACGCCAACGGCGTGCGCATGCTGACGGCCGATCGGATCGACCTGAACTCATTGGGCAAGGGCTACATCATCGACCGGGCGCTCGCTGCGGCGCAGGCCGCCGTCCCGGAGCTGCGTGGTGGCATCATCAACCTGGGCGGTGACATCCGTACCTGGGGCGTGGCCTCGACCGACCGTGCCGCGTGGCTCGTCGGCGTGGCCGATCCGCGCGCCCCGGCCGACAACGCGGCGCCGCTGACCATCCTGCGGCTCGACGACCGCGCCGTCTCGAGCAGCGGCCGGTACGCGCGCGGCTTCACGATCAACGGCACGCACTACTCGCACATCCTCGATCCACGCACCGGTCTCCCCGCCAATCACGTGGCGGCGACGACGGTGATTGCGCGCGACAACGCCACGGCGAACGCGCTGGCGACGACGCTCTCGGTGCTCGCGCCCGCTGAGGGCCTGCGCCTCGCGGCCGCGACGCCGGGCGTCGAGGCGATGATCGTCGGCGCCGATGGCGTCACGCACCGCACGGCCGGCTTCGCCGCGTACGAGGTGTCGGCCCCACCGACGCGTGGCAAGGGAATGATCAGCGCCACCGTGACGATCGACATCACGCCGACCAATCCGAATCGGCATCGGCCATACGTTGCCGTCTGGGTGACGGACGCCGAGGGGAAGCCGGTCCGCACGCTGGCGTTCTGGGGCACCAAGCGGAAGTACTTCCCCGACATGAGCAAGTGGTACGGCGTCATGTCGGCGGCGGCGCCTGCGGTGATCGACGCGGTCACCCGCGCCACGCGCCCGGTGGGCGAGTACACGCTCGAGTGGGATGGGCTCGACGACTACGGCACCGCCGTCAAGGCCGGCAGCTACACGTTCTGGTTCGAGGAGGCCTTCGAGAACGGGCCGCATTCGCTCCGCAGCGCGCCGCTCACCTGCAGCAACGGTGCAGTCAGCGCCAAGTTCGAGACGACCCCCGCGTTCGCCGGCGGCACCGTCACCTGTAGCGCCGCGAAGTAGGCGATGTCGCGGAAGTGGAATCGGGTGGTGTCGGCCACCCGCACGGTGCACATCTACTTGACCGTGTTCGCGATGCTGTTGATGGTGTTCTTCGCTGCCACGGGACTCCTGCTGAACCACGAGGAGTGGGTGACGGCCGGAGAAGCGGCGCCGATCGAGGGCAGCGGCACGCTCCCGATGGCGCTGCTCACGCCCGCGCCGGATACCGCGCGGATTGTCGAGGCGCTGCGGAGCTCGCACGGGGCGCGCGGGGCGCTGTCGACCTTCGACAACGATGGCGAGGAACTCCGCATCGAACTGCGCGGTCCTGGTCGGCGGTTCGAGGCTGCCATCACGCTGGCGACTGGTGCGATGAAGACAACGACGGAAATGCGTCCCTTCCTGATCCGGATGGACGACCTCCACCGCGGCAAGGACAGCGGCACGACGTGGAGCTGGCTGATCGACCTCTCGGCGATCCTGCTCCTGCTTGGCGCGCTCACCGGGATCACCCTGTGGATTGCCCTCCCGAAGCGCCGGACGCTCGGGCTCATCGCCCTCGGACTCGGCGTGGGGATCTGCGTGGTGGTCTACTACTTCGTGGTGCCCTGAGGGCCTGTCCTGGCATCACCCCGTCGGACGGGCCCCACGCGCTGCCAGCAGCGCCAGCACCTGGGCCCGTGCAGCGAGTCCATGCACCGGCAGGACCAGGATATCACCGGGCTCTCCCCACCGCAACGCCTCTTCCACCGCCGCCACTTCATCGAGCACGGTCACCACGTGCTCCGAGGGCGCACCGAGCTGGTGCAGCGCCTCGGCGAGCAGCGTGGGTACCTCTCCCGCCGTTCGGCCACGACGGTACCCCTCCAGCTCCTTGAGGATGATCCGGTCGGGACGTGCCGACCATGCCGCCGCGGCGAGGTCGGCCAGTGCGCCATCGTCACGATTGCCGGCCTGGCCCAGGAGCAACAGCAGGCGTGTCGGGGCCAGACTGCGCGCGACGGCGAGGAGCCCGGTCAGGCCGGTCGGGTTGTGGGCATAGTCAAGCAGGATGTTCACGCCACCGAGCATGAAGCGGCTCAGCCGACCGGCGTTGTCCTCGGGGCGCGTGCCGAAGCGGGCCAGCACGGTGGCGATGGTCGCGACGGGCACCCCGAGCCGCTGGGCGGCGAGGGAGGCGGCGAGGATATTCGTGAGGTTGTATTTCGCGGCGCCTCCGGCCGTGAGTGGCATCGCGCGCAGATCGCCGAGATCGTGTGCTCCATCGGGGCCATTGATCCAGAGATGCTCCCCTGAGCGCCACGCCTGCAGCGGCACGTCGCTCCCAGAAGCCGGTGGCGAGGTCGGAGAGTACCAGGCCACGTCGATCGTGCCCGCCAGCGGCGCCATCCGCAGGGCGGCATCATCGGCGTTCAGGACGAGCGTGCCGCCGGGTCGGAGTCCCTTCGCAACGACCAACTTGACGCTGGCGAGGTCGGCGAGGGTCTCGACGCCGTATTCGCCGAAGTGGTCGGCCTCGATGTTGGTGATGACCGCGACCGTTGCGTCGAGCACGCCGAGGCCGCGGCGGAGGATGCCTCCGCGCGCGGTCTCGAGGACCGCGACCTCGATCGCCGCGTCGCCCACGACTCGCTGTGCTCCGGCGGGTCCCGACCAGTCGCCTTCCTCGATGGCGTTCCCGTCAATGAAGACCCCGTCCGTACAACACCAACCGGTGCGCCGCCCGGTGGCCGCCGCCATGGCGGCGATCAACCGAGTGGTGGTCGTCTTGCCATTAGAGCCGGTGACCAGCGAAACCTGCTGTCGAGGGGATGCCGTCACGGCGAGGTCGTTCGACGGCGCTGCCACTTCGAGTCTGGCCAGCACCGCGAGTTGGGCCGTGGCGCCCTGTTCGTCGCGGGGCAGATCCCCGGGCGAGAAAAGCGCTGGCCCCACCTCGAGGCCCGCGCCTCGAACGGCCGACTCCCAGGCCCACTCGTTCACCTCGGTGGCGGTGAGCAGTTGGTCGCCGGGCGCGACGAAGGCGAGGACGAGATGCCCGCCCTGCCCCGTGACGATGGCCGGCGCGGGAGGCCAGCCGAGCGCGGCGGTGAGCCGACCGACGGCGGCCTGCCACGCCGACGCCACCGACGCGGCGTGCTCAGGCGCGATGTGCCCTTCGAGCACGACGCCGGGGGCATCGAGCCAGCGGGAAGGGCCAAACAGGCGACGCGAATCACTCCAGGAAGGCACCACCGGCGCGGCCAGGGCGAGGTCGCTCAGTCGTCGCTCTCCCGGGCGAGGCGCACGCCCCGCTCATCGCGTACGAGGGTGGCGCCGTCGAGCGCAACGGCGCGCGGTCGCGTCGGCACGACCGATGGCACGGGGAACTCGCCCGTGGTCCGGAGCGGCGCCTCGCTCCCGTCGGGGCGGAAGGCGGTGATCTGATCCCATGAGCGTTGCAGCGCATCGCCGAAGATCAGCACCAGATCGCCCGCCCGGGCCATGCCAAGAGCGCGATCAATCGCGGCCTGCTCGTCCGGGATCTCCTGCACCTGCGCTGCCGGTACCCCTGCTGCGGCCAACGCCCGTGCGAGCAACCGGGGAATCTCGTCGCCGTCGCGGCCGCGCAGGCCATCGTCGCGTCGGCAGATGTAGTGGTCGAAGCGCCCCGCGACCGCGTCGCCGATGGCGCGCACGTCCTCGTCGCGGCGATCGCCCGGCGCGGCCACCACCACGATCCGACGGCCACGCACCTCCAGCCGCTGCACCACATCCACCATCGCCCCGACCGCGTGGGCGTTGTGGCCGTAGTCGAGAATCACGCGGAACGGATGGTCGGAGTGCACGTTCATCCGTCCCGGCGCCTGGAAGAACGACGTGTCGAAGGTCCGCAAGCCGTTGCGGATGCTGTCGAGCTTGATGCCCATCGCGAACGCCATCACCGCCGCAAACATCGCGTTCTGCACGTTGTGGAGGGCGCGGCCATCGAGCGTGGCGGGGATCAGGTGCGTCCAGAGCAGCGGGATGTGCGCGCCGTGATCGTACAGGGTGATCATCTCGCCATTCACGCCGGCCTCGAGCGCGCAGGCCCGCCCGCCGGCGCGGATGTGTTCGCGCACCAGCTCGTGCGCCGGGTTGAGCGTGACGTAGCAGAGGTGCCTCGCTTCCGTCTCCGCCGCCATCTGGAGCACCAGGGGATCGTCGGCATTCAGCACCGCGGTGTCGCGCGCCACTTCGACCACCACCTGCTTGACGGCGGCGAGCTGCTCGAGGGTGTCGATCCCCTTGAGCCCGAGATGGTCGGCACGCACGTTGAGCACGGCGCCGACATCGACGTAGCGTGTCCCCATCCCCGCGCGCAACAGCCCGCCCCGGGCCACTTCCAGCACGGCCACGTCGATGCTCGGGTCGCTGAGCACCATGCGCGTGGCGGAGGGTCCCGTCATGTCGCCCTCGACAGTGCGCTGGCCGTTGACGTACACGCCGTCCGTGGTGGTGAGCCCGGGCGTGAAACCGGCCATCTGACAGATGTGCGCCAGCATGCGCGCTGTCGTCGTCTTGCCGTTGGTCCCGGTGACGGCGGCGATCGGCACCGTGCTCGGCGTCCCCTTCGGGAAGAGCATGTCGATGACCGGTCCGGCCACGTCACGCGGCGTACCTTCGCTGGGCGCCGAATGCATCCGAAAGCCGGGCGCGGCGTTGACCTCGCAGATCCCGCCGCCGTGCGTCTTGTACGACTCGCTGATGTCCTGGCAGAGGAAGTCGACACCTCCGACATCGAGTCCGACCGCCTTGATCGCGCGCACCGCCATCTCGGCGTTGTCCGGATGGATGATGTCGGTGACGTCGGTCGCGGTGCCGCCGGTCGACAAGTTGGCCGTCCCCGCCAGGTGCACGACCCGACCCGCCTCCAGGATGCTCTCCGGGGTGAGGGCATCCTTGGCGAGCAGGCCAATGGCCTTGGCGTCGAGGTCGATCCGGGTGAGCACCTTCTCGTGGCCGATGCCGCGCCGCGGGTCGCTGTTCACGGCGTCCACCAACGCGGCGATCGTGGCGTGCCCATCGCCGACCACATGGGCCGGCGTCCGCCGCGTGGCCGCGACCAGCACGCCGTCGACCACCAGCAGCCGGTGATCGTCGCCGGTCACGTAGCTCTCGACAATCACCGATCGCGAGACCCCCTGCGCCAGCGCGAACGCCTCCTCGACCTGCTCCCCGGTGGTGAGGTGGATCGAGATGGCCCGGCCGTGATTGCCGTTGTAGGGCTTCACCACCACCGGGAAGCCGATGCGCCGCGCCGCCCGCACTGCATCTTCAACGCGCTGCACCAACTCCTGCCGTGGCACGGGCAGTCCCAGCGCCCCGAGGAGCTTGTTGGTCTCCTCCTTGTCGCTCGCGAGTTCGACGGCGATATGCGGCGTACGGCCCGTGACGGTGGCCTGGATGCGCTGCTGATACTTGCCGTGGCCGAGCTGCACCAGCGAGAAGCCGTTCATCCGGAGCCAGGGGATGTCGCGCGCTTCCGCGGCGTGCACCAGCGAGGCGGTGCTCGGACCGAGCGCGCGCCGTTGGGCGAAGCGGATGTAGCTGTCGCGCTCGTGCGCAAAGTCCCAGTCGTCGGGACGCGCACCCTCAGGGCGGCAGGCGTCGGGGAGCAGCGCGAGCAGCAGGCGGATCGCGAGCTCACCGGCCTCGAGGCCCTCGTCGCGCTGCTCGTACTCGTACACCACGTCATACACACCGTCGGTGCCGGCACCACGCGTCTTCCCGAAGGTCACCTTGATGCCGGCCACATTCTGCAGCTCGATTGCGACGTGCTCCAGCACGTGTCCCAGCCAGGTGCCTTCGTCCTCGGTCATCCGCCGGACGAAGCCCCCCGGCTCACCGTAGCTGCAGCCATGCTCACGCAGTCCGGGGAGCGCCGCGAGCAGCCCATCGACGAAGTCGGGGCCGAGCCGGCTGGTCGGCCACGCTTCGAGGGCGCCCAGGTCGAGCCGAAGGCGAATAACTGGAAAGTGCGCGAAGAGCGAGGGACCGACATAGACGGCGCGTTCAAGAATCTTCATGGCGTCCCCTCGGATGGCACGTTACTGCTTGGCGGTGGCGAGAGCCCCTGCAACGGCACGACGGGTGTGCAAGTTGAACTGCGCCCCGCGGGCGAGGATGTGCAACTGGAGCCCGAGCAGCGACACCGGTTCGTTCTCCTGCACGCGGTCCATCGACGAAAAGGTGAGGCCACCCGAATCGAGCACGGTGACGGCGCCGCTGCCCTCGACCTCGACGGTCTCATCCGGCCCGATGAAGGCGGCGGTGTCTTCGTCGAGTCCGAGGCCGATCGCGAAGGGATTGTAGGCGAGCGCGCTGAGCAGCCGCCCGAGTCGGTCGCGCTGCCGGAAGTGCTGGTCGATGATGACACGATTGGTGAGACCGAGGCCTGGCGCCAGGGTCACGCCGCGCGCCGTCGGCGAGGAGCCTTCCGCTCCGAACGCAATCATGTGCTCGGACAGGAATGCCGCGCCGGCCGACGTCCCCGCGATCGCCGCGCCGGCGGCGTTGAGCGTGCGCAGGAGACGCGACACCGAGGTGCCGCCCAGCAGCGTCGAGAGCCGCAGCTGGTTCCCACCGGTGAGGAAGATCCCGTCGCACTCGCGGAGCTCGGCGAGCCGACCGGGCTCCTCGCAGTCACGCCGAGTGTCGAAGTCCATCACCACCACGTCGGCCGCCCCGAGCTCGCGGAGGAGGGCGTGATAGCGGGGGCCGGTGTCGGACAGTTGAGAAGCGGTGGGGATCACCCCGATCCGGGCATCGCGCCCGCCACTGAGCGCCACGAAGCGCTCGAGGATCGAGACGTTCCCCACTTTGGCCTCGGCGCCGCCGATCGGGATGATCCAGCCGCGCCGACTGCCCTCGGGGACCTTCGGCGGACTCACGTCGCCTCCGCGTCGAACATGCCGGAGGCGACCGCGACCAGGGCGTGGCGATCGGCGGAGCGGAAGAGATCGATCATCCGGGAAATCTAGCCCGGGGGCGCCCCGGAGCGCCCGCCCGTCGTACCGCTCAGATCGAGGCCTGGACCAGTGCCGTCGCGGCGACCCGATCGAGGGTGCCGAGCAGGTCCGCCACCAGATCTGCCCCGTGCTCGATGCCGACCGACAGTCGAAGCAACCCGTCCCCAATGCCGGCGGCAGCCCGTGCGGCAGGCTCCATCGCGGCGTGGGTCATCGTGGCCGGATGCGCAATCAGGCTTTCGACGCCGCCGAGGGATTCCGCCAGCGTGAACAGTTCGAGCCCGGTCGCGATCGCCTCGACCGCGGCTGGCCCCCCGTGCACCGCGAAAGAAAGCATCGCGCCGAATCCCTGCTGCTGCCGTCTGGCGAGCGCGTGGCCCGGGTGGTTGGCGAGGCCGGGATAGTGGACCGCCTCGACCAGCGGGTGCGCCACGATCGCCGCCGCAACGGCGAGGGCGTTTTCCTCGTGAATGCGCATCCGCGCATGCAGCGTCCGCACGCCACGCAGCGTCAGGAAGGCGTCAAATGGCGCCCCGGTGAGGCCGAGGCAATTCGCCCACCACGCGAGCTCCTCGCCAAGCCCCTGATGCGCGGCGATGACCGCGCCGCCGACGACGTCGCTATGGCCGTTGATGTACTTGGTGGTCGAATGAACCACGATGTCCGCACCAAGCGCGATCGGCTGTTGCAGCGCGGGCGAGAGGAAGGTGTTGTCGGCCACGACGAGCGCACCCGCCGCGTGGGCCGCCTCCGCCACGGTCCGGATGTCGGTGATCCGCAGCAGCGGATTGCTCGGCGTTTCGATCCAGACCAGTCGCGGCCTGCGCGCGAGCGCCGGCGCCACGGCGCCAGGGTCGCTGAGGTTCACGAAGGCGACCTCGAAGTGACCGCGCCGTGCCAGGTGCGTGAGGAGTCGATGGGTGCCGCCATAGCAGTCATGCGTGGCGACGATCAGCTCCCCCGGCTGAACCAGCTGCACGACCAGCGTGACGGCGGCCATCCCCGAGGCGGTGACCACCGCGGACTCTCCCCCTTCGAGGGCGGCGAGCGCCTCGGCGAGTTGGTCGCGCGTGGGGTTGCCCGAGCGGGAATAGTCGTACCGCCCCTTCACGCCGAACGCGGGAAAGCGGAACGTCGACGAGAGATGGATCGGCGGCACCACGGCACCATGCTGCCCGTCGGTGGCGATGCCGGCACGCACGGCCCGGGTCGCGGTGGCACGGAGCTCACGCGGCATGGGACACCCCACGATCGAGCGCCGAGCGAATGAGTCCGTCGACGGCGGCGACTTCCTTGAGGAAGGCATCGTGGCCGTACCGCGAGGTGATTTCCACCACACGACCGGGACCGGCGAGCCGACCAAAGAGTTCATGCACCTGCCAGATCGGGACGAGTTGATCGCCCTCCACGGCGAGCAGCGTGGTCGGTGTGGTGATCTCGGACGGATCGATGCGATGAAGGTCGATCGATTCCGACAACGCCACGTAGCGCTCGGCCTCGCAGCCGATCGCGAAGCGGGTGCCACCGTGTTCCAGGTAATCCTCGACCGGAAAGCGGTACCCCGCGGCGGTCCGGATTGGAGCCGCACCGAATCGATCGGCGAATTCCTCGGCGGTCCGATAGGTGGTGATGCCGAGTGCGCGGGCGAGCGCCACCGCCTCATGCGCGCGACCGCTCTTGATCCCGAGGCGGACCACGCCGCGCTGGATCGAGCGGAGCGCGGTCGCCATCGGGTGGCTCTCGTGCGCCGCCGAGAGGATGATCAACTGCCCGGCCCGCGCGGGGTAGAGTGCGGCGAAGGCGAGCGCGACCATACCGCCATATGAGGCGCCGACAACCGCCTCGACGGTCGCAATGCCCAGCCGATCGAGCGCGATGCCGAGGGCACGCGCCTGATCGCGAGCGTCGACCGGGTGGCCCGGGATGGTGAGCCAGTCGATGCTGACGACGCGACACCGCGTCGTGTCGATCGCGCCGGCCGGGGCGACGATCGCATCCCACCATCCTGGCGCGGGGTTGCCAGCGTGAGCGGCGACGTGCGCGGAGGCGGAAATGCCCCCCAACACCACGATCACCGGGCCGTCAAGGGGCCCCTGCGTCTCCACGCGCAGGCGGGCGAGCGGGAGCACGCCGCCGTGGTGGCCGGCGACTGCGGGAAGTTCGGGAACAATCGGCGTCTGTGTCGTGCGCCGGAAAATCGTCGTGCGTCTCATCGGGTCCTCGGGTTCGTGCATTAGGGGGAAAACCAGAGCGCCCCGGCCGTCTCGTGAGAGTGGGCCAGGGCGCCGAGCCGACCGAAGTCGGTTGGTCTGTGCTACGCAGGGATGCGCAACAGCCTGGCCGTGTCTCCCATGGGAGTTCCGGTCACAAGTAGCATTCGCATGTGCATTCGGCGAAGCCGCGGCTGCCAGGTCATTCCCTGCTCCTTCGTTGATCAGGACCCCCGAACACGAAAAAACGCCGGGGGCATACTGCCGCCAGGCGTCCTGTGCACTTTAGCATTTATTTAACGTGGCTGCAAGCAGCGGCAAATCACCACGGATACCATCGATTGTGGATGCATTGTATGTGGGAGGGGGGATGGTCGTCAAGGGGGACGAGAAGCGAGAAGCGAGAAGCGAGAAGCGAGAAGCGAGGACCGGGGACCGGGGACCGGGGACGGGGACTGAGAGTTGACGCGAGCGGTTCGATCATCGAGACTCAAGAGAGCGTTAGTCCCTCGCTTCTCGCTTCTCGCATCTCGCTTCTCGATGCGCTGACTCCATAACTTTCAGGCTATCCCATGTCTGCCATCCCACCGTTCCACCTCGCCTTCCCCGTCGACGACCTCGAGGCAGCCCGTCGCTTCTATGTTGGGCTCCTCGGCTGTGGCGAGGGACGGTCGTCGGAGCAGTGGATCGACTTCGATTTCCATGGGCATCAGATCGTGGCGCACCTTGCTCCGGAAGAGCTCGGTCGTACTGCGGCCAATCAGGTCGACGGGAAGGCCGTCCCGGTACGGCACTTCGGGGTGGTGCTGCCGTGGGATGCCTGGCAGGCATTGGCCGACCGACTCCGTGCCGCCGGCGTGGAGTTCGTCATCGAACCGGGGATCCGCTTCGTCGGTCAGGTGGGGGAGCAGGCCACCCTCTTCTTCCTCGATCCGGCCGGCAACGCGCTCGAATTCAAGGCCTTCAAGGATCCGTCGCAACTCTTCGCCAAGTAGTCTGGCCGGAGACGCCAACGGGGGGCCGCAATCGCGGCCCCCCGTTGTGCATCTCGCCCTGGTCGACGATCAGGAGACCGGCGAGATCTTCATCACCAGGTTCTCAATGAAGAACTCCATCATCCGCTGGTTGTTGACGCCGCTGTGCCCGGCGTCGGGCCCGACCTGCACCTCGAAGCTCTTCCCGGCCTGCTGCAGCGCCTTGATGAGCTGCATCGAGTTGTTCGGATGGACGTTGTTGTCCGCCGTGCCGTAGTAGATCAGCAGCCGACCCTTGAGGTCCTTGGCATACGTCATCGCCGAGCCCTTGGTGTAGCCCTCGCTGTTCTCCTGCGGAATCCACATGTACCGCTCGGTGTAGATCGTGTCGTAGTGGTTCCACGCGGTGACGGCCGACGAGGCCGAGGCGGCCGCGATCAGGTCGGGGAACCGCAGCACCATCATCGCCGAGGTGTAGCCACCGTAGGAAGTGCCGAAGACGCCGACCCGCTTGGCGTCGAAGTAGGGCCGCTTGGCGAGCTCCTTGAGGCCCTCGGCGAAGTCGTTCATCTCGGTCTGCCCGAGCTTCATGTAGAGCGCGTCGAGCGTGCGCTTCCCCATGCCGGGGGCGGCCCGCGAATCGAGCGTCAGGACCAGGAAGCCGTACTCGGCCATCGCGTTCGGCGGCGTCCAGAGCTCACGCGTTGCGGCCGAGGCGGGGCCGCCGTAGATCGAGAGCAGCGCGGGGTACTTCTTCGAGGGGTCGAAGTTCGACGGGTACTGGATCATCCCCAGCAGCGGTGTCTTGCCGTCGGCGGCGAGGTAGCTGAAGACCTCCGCCTTCTTGAGGCCGAGGGTCTCGAACTTGGTCATGTCCGACTTGGCGAGCTCCGCCACGACCTTCCCCGACGCATCGAGGATCCGGGTGAACGGGGGGACGTCATGCGCCTGCGCCACGTCGACGATGTACTTCGCGTCGGGCGAGAGCGTCACGGCATGCGTGTAGGCCTTGTCGGTGAGCCGGACATCGCCCTTGCCGTTCAGTCCGACGCGGTGGAGCTGCACCTTGAGGAAGTTGTCGCCGTCGCGGGCCGTGTACCACAGCACGCCGGCGGCCTCGTCAACCTTGACGATGCTGACAATCTCGAACGGGTGTTGCGTGACCGGAGCGATCAGCTTCCCGGAGAGGTCGTAGAGGTAGAAGTTCTTGAAGCCGGTCCGCTCGGAGACCCAGAGGAAGCGGTTGTTGTCGGCGAGCCAGGTGAGCGACGGACGATTCTCCACCCACCCCGTCGGCCAATCTTCGCGGATCACGACGCGGCACTTGCCGGTCTCGGGCGAACAGGCCGCAAACTCGAGCGCGTTCTGCCGGCGATTGGTGCGGTTGACCAGCAGTTCCTTGCCATCGGGCGACCAGCGGACGTTGTAGACGTAGTGGCCGACGACGTCGTTGCTCCACGGCTTGCCGTCGCGGATGTCGAGCTTGATCGACTGCTTCGAGGCGACGTCGTAGACGAAGAGATCGACGATCGGGTTGTCGACGCCAGCCTTCGGATACGCTTCGATGTCGAGCGAGGTCTGGACCTTGGTCTGGTCCATCTGGATGTAGTAATCGGGCACCGGCTTTTCGTCGAAGCGGTAGTAGGCGACCTTGGTGCTGGCCGCGTTCCACCACATCGCCGTGGTCTGGCCGAGCTCCTCACCATAGACCCAGCTTGCGGTGCCGTACTTGATGCGGGCCTTCTCGCTGCCGTCGGTGGTGATCGGCGTACCGCCGGTGCCGCTGCTGTCGGTGAGCACCAGGTTCCGCTCGCGATAGACGGCCTTCAGCTTGCCATCGGGGGAGATCGCCTCGGTCGCCTGGCGACCCCGCTCGATTCCCGCCCCGCCCCGGCCCCCTGCGCCGCGACCGCCGCCCGGCGCCGTGACCGGCGTCCCCGTCGTCGTCGTCTCGGCCACCTTCTTCGTGGCGGCGTCGAAGCGATAGCGCTTGCCGTCGAAGGTGTACTCGTAGGCCTTGCCAGCATCCACCCACCCACCGATCACCGTGCCGCTCTTGACGGCGCCGAGCATCTGCGGCGCCATCCGGGTGTACTGCTCGTAGCCCGGCATGGTCTTGAGCCGATCCTGCGCCGTCGCCGGGGCGGCGAGGGTGACGGAAGCAGTGGCCAGCACGAGGGCGAGGACGAGGCCGGGACGACCGGCCAGGCGCTGCATCATGGGGTGAAGCTCCTGCGTGGGTGGGAATGGGGGTCCGGATGCCCCGCTCTACGCAGGGCACCGGACGGATGTTGCACCCTGGTTACTTCCGGGCCACCGCGATGGCCTCGCCCAGCTCGGTGTAGGCGGTCGGGTCGATTTCACGGAACGGCCGCATGACCTTGGCGACCTTGCCGTCCTTGCCGATCACGAAGAGGACCCGGCTGTCCACCATGCCGCCCGCCGTGGCCACGTCGTAGGCCTTGCCGACCCGGGCATTCACGTCGGCGCCGAAACGGAACGGGAAGGCCTCATCCTTGGCCCACGAGGCCTGCGCCTCCGGCGTGTCGGTCGAGATCGCGATCAGCTGCACGTCGGTTCCGAACAGCTCGGTGTAGCGATCACGGTAGGCCTTCATCTGGATGGTGCACCCCGAGGTGCGCGCCCGCGGAAAGAAGGCCAGGACGACCACCTTCCCCTTGAGCGAGGCGAGCGTCACCGGCTCGGCGGCGGTCCCCTCCTTCGAGGAGAGCATCATCGAGAAGGCCGGGGCGACGTCGCCAACGGCGGGGCCCTGGGCCACCAGGACGGCCGGGGCGAACAAGAGGGCGGCGAGCAATGAAGGGCGGGACATGAATCACCTGTCGGGGTCGGAGAGGAGGGACGGGGGTCTCGACGTAATAGCGAAATATAGCGTTCAGCGCCGCTCGATTCGGATGATCCGGCCGAAATCGTCGTCGGCGAGGTAGAGCATCCCGTTTGCGGCCACCGCCACTCCGGCGAGCCGCAACGTGCCCGGGCGATCGCTGCTTCGGAGCAGGATTCGCGGTTCGCCAGCCGGAACCCCGGCGCCATCGAGCGGTTGGTAGAGCAGTTGATGGCCGGCCTCAGTCAGCGGCGCGCGACTGCGGGAGCCGTGAAAGGCGATAAACAGTCCATGGCGCCATCCCTCCGGCAACGCGTCCGTCGCCATGGCGACCGCCATCGGGGCCCAGTGGCCCGGGAAGCCTGCCACGGGCTGCGTCCGCGTGCCACAGGCGGCCCGAGGCTGGTCGGCGTACTCGGGGGCCGTCACGAGCGCCGTGGATGCGTCGAGCCGCCAGCGCCCCATGCAGTAGGGCCACCCGAAGTCGGCACCCGCCGTCACGCGGACCAGAATTTCGGCAGGCTGATTGGCAGACTCCTCGTCGGACACCCCCCACGCGCGGTTCAGGAAGTCACGTCCGTGCGAGAGGGCCCACAGCGTGCCGGTCGCCGGATCCTGCGTCATCGCCATCGCATTGCGGAGTCCCGACGCGTAGCGAGAGCCGGTCCAGGGCCCTTTCCCCGAGACGGGCGGCACGAAGCGCCAGATCCCTGCGCGCGTCGCCAGTTCGGGACAGGGCCATTGTCCTGGCAATCGCGTCGCGTACTCACTGCCTGCGATTTGGCAGTTGTCGCTTGCCGAGCCGATCGAGACGTAGAGCGCACCATCCGTCGCCGCGACGATCCCCTTCATGTAGTGCGCCCAGCCGCTGCCCCCGGCAGGCAGCCGCTCAATGATCCACTCCCCCGGCCCGGTCGGCATGCGGGAGGAGCCCGGCCATGGGACCCGGAAGACGCCGATGTCCGCGGCGAAGTAGAGCCAGCCGGCGCGCCACGCCACCCCGGTGCCCCCTTCGCCGGGGCCGAACCGCGTGATGACGTCCGCGACACCGTCGCCGGTCGTGTCGGCCAGGGCGACCAACCCGGGCGCCAGCTTGGTCGCGGCAATCACGATGCCCGTCGGATGCACGACCAGATGCCGGACCGGTCCCACCTTCTCGGCGAACGGCCGGATACAGAAGCCGGCCGGCACGACCAAGGGGGTCAGGTAACCGTCGCAGTCGCGGCCTTGGGCCGTGAGCGGGGCGGCGAGCAGGAGGAGCAGGGGCAGGGGCAGGGGCAGGAGTCGCATTGGGTCTCGGTGGAAGGTCGTAAGTCGTAGGTCGTAAGTCGTAGGTCGGGGGGGCGGAAGACAATGGCACAGGACCTACGACCTACGACCTATGACCCCTTCGACTATTTTCTCGTCCATGAGCCATCAATACATCTTCACGATGCGGGACCTTCGCAAGATCGTCCCCCCCCAGCGCGAGATCCTCAAGGGGATCTACCTCTCCTTCTTTCCGGGCGCCAAGATCGGCGTGATCGGGTCGAACGGGAGCGGCAAGTCATCCCTGCTGAAGATCATGGCGGGCGTCGACCAGGACTTCCTGGGGGAAGCGAAGCCAGCGGACGGGGTGAAGATCGGCTATCTCCCGCAGGAACCGGTCCTTGATGCGACGAAGGACGTCCGCGGCAACGTCGAGGAGGCGCTGGCAGAGACGCGCGCGCTGCTCACGCGGTTCGAGGAAATCTCGATGAAGTTCGCCGAGCCGATGAGCGATGACGAGATGACGGTGCTGCTCGACAAGCAGGCGGCGCTGCAGGACAAGATCGACGCCGCCAATGCGTGGGAGATCGACCGCACGCTCGACATCGCGATGGACGCGCTGCGCCTGCCGCCGGCCGACGCCAAGGTCGACACCCTCTCCGGCGGCGAGAAGCGTCGCGTCGCCTTGTGCCGGTTGCTGCTCTCGAAGCCCGACATGCTGCTGCTCGACGAACCGACCAACCACCTCGACGCCGAGTCGGTCGCGTGGCTCGAGCGCTATCTCAAGGACTTCCCGGGCACGGTGGTCGCGATCACCCACGATCGCTACTTCCTCGACAACGCCGCGGAGTGGATCCTCGAGCTCGATCGCGGCGAGGGTGTCCCCTGGAAGGGCAACTACTCGTCGTGGCTCGACCAGAAGGAGAAGAAGCTCGCCACCGAGGAGAAGCAGGCCTCGGCCCGGAAGCGAACGCTGGAGCGCGAGCTCGAGTGGGTGCGAATGAGCCCCAAGGCTCGCCAGGCCAAGAGCAAGGCGCGGCTGGGGGCGTACGAGGCGCTGGTCGAGGAAGAGGCGAAGGCCGACGCGGCCGGGCACGAGATCCTCATCCCGCCCGCGCCGCGCCTCGGCGACGAAGTCGTGATTGCGAAGAAGCTGACCAAGGCGTTCGGCGACAAGCTGCTCTTCGAGAATGTCGACTTCGCGCTGCCACGCTCCGGCATCGTCGGGATCATCGGCCCGAACGGCGCCGGCAAGACGACGCTGTTCCGGATGATCATGGGCACCGAGAAGGCCGATGGCGGCGAGTTGATCGTCGGCAAGACCGTGGTGCCCTCGTATGTGGATCAGTCGCGTGAGGCGCTCGACCCGGAGAAGACGGTCTACCAGGAAATCGCCGGCGACTACGACAACCTGCAGTTCGGCACGCGCACGGTGAACTCACGCGCGTACTGCGGCTGGTTCGGCTTCAAGGGATCGGACCAGCAGAAGAAGGTCGGCCTGATGTCGGGCGGCGAACGCAATCGGCTTCATCTGGCCAAGCTGCTCAAGAGCGGCGGCAACATGCTGCTCCTCGACGAACCGACCAACGACCTCGACGTCGACACGCTGCGTGCGCTGGAAGACGCCCTGCTCACCTTCTCGGGATGCGCCGTCGTGATCTCGCACGATCGCTGGTTCCTCGACCGCATCGCCACCCATATCCTCGCCTTCGAGGGCGACTCGGACGTCGTCTGGTTCGAGGGGAACTACCAGGACTACGAGGCCGACCTGAAGCGCCGGAAGGGGATGGCGGCGAACGAGCCGCACCGGATCAAGTATCGGAAGTTGACGCACTAGGCGAGAAGCGAGAAGGGAGAAGCGAGAAGCGTGGTGCAACGGGGAGATTGCTCCGTGACACCACGCTTCTCGCTTCTCGCTTCTCGCTTCTCGCTACACCACCTTCCGCCCCGACGCGAACCGCAGGATCAGCGAAATGATGGCGATCACCAGCAAGATGTGGATCAACCCGCCCAAGGCGTAGCCGGTGCCCATGCCGAGGGCCCAGAGCACGATCAGGATGATGGCGACGGTCTGCAGCATGTGCGTGTCCTCCACAAGGGTCGGTGCGCCCCGAGGGCGGGCGCGGCCGACTGATGGCTTCGGCGGGCCACCGGATTGTGCCCGCCTACCAGCAAAGACGCGGCTCCCGCGGGTGTGGACACATTGCCCCGTTTCCCGATCCGGACCACGGCGGTACCTTTTTGCATCCCCGCTCCATCCTCGGATCTACTCGGAGTCCTGCGCATGCGTCACTCAACGCTGTTCGCTCTGGCCGTTGCCCTCCTCCCCGTCGCCTCCCTGTCGGCGCAAGACAGCAAGCCGGCGGCCGCCGGTCCGAAGACGTGGGCCGATTCCACCATCGTGGCAGAGCGCTACGTGACGCCCCCGGCGGAGGTGGCGCGGCTGGTGAGCGCACCGCGCGAGAACGCCGTGAGCTACGCCGCCCCGAGCCCGGTGTCGCGCCGCTGGTTCGTGCGCTCGGTGAGCGATGGCATGCCGACACTCGCGTTGATGGGGAAGCCGTATCACAACCTCGGCGGCTTCCAGGTCGACATCCGTGGCAATCGCGCCCGCAGCATGACCACGGGGAGCCGCGCGGGGATCGAACTCTACGACCGCACGAGCGGCACGACGATTCCGCTGCAGATCCCCGCGGGCGCACGGGTCGGCACCACCGCCTGGTCGCCCGATGGCGGGACGCTCGCCTTCCTGGCCCTCTTCGACGACGCGACGCACATCTACCTCGCCGACGCGGCGACGGGGAAGTCGCGGCCGCTGACCAAGACGCCGCTCCTCGCCACGCAGGTCACGATGTTCGAGTGGACTGCCGATGGCAAGTCGATCGTGACGGTGCTGCTGCCCGATGGGCGCACTGGCGAGCCGAAGCCGCCGGCCGTCGCGACCGAACCGATCATCCGCGTCAATGAAGCGGCCAAGCTCAAGACCCGCACCTACGCGGACCTGCTCGAGAACACCCACGACAAGAGACTGGTGGAGTATTACAGCACCGGGCAGGTTGTGGTGATCGACGTGAAGAGCCGCGCGGTGACGAAGATCGGCGCCCCGGGGATGGTGCGCACGCTCGACGCCTCGCCCGACGCCAAGTTCTTCCGGATCACCTATCAGGAAAAGCCGTTCTCGTATGTCCTCCCGGTTTCATCGTTCGGATCACGCGAGGTGATTCTGGACGCCACCGGAAAGGTGATCCGCGAGCTGAGCAAGCGGCCGATTCGCGAGAACGAGCTCGGGGACAGCACTGCCAATCGGCCGGCCGGAGCGCCCGCGGCCGGTGCGGCCGCGGCCGATACGGCCAAGCGCAACATGACGTGGCATCCGTTCAAGTCGGGGATGCTCTACGTCCAGCAGCTTCCCGCCCCGGCGCGTGCCCCGCGCGCAGCGGGCGACAGCACGGCTGCCCCGCCTGCGGCTCCGGCCGGTGGCCGCGGCGCGAACGGCGGGCGCGGTGCGGCAGGGGGGGCGACCAACGGTGCCGCCACGCAACGCCCCGACCGCCTGATGCAGTGGCTGCCCCCGTTCGATTCCACCTCGGCCTCCCTGGTCTACCAGACCGACAATCGGATCGCCAACGCGCGCTTCTCGGAGGATGGCAGCATCCTCTTCACCACCGAGACCGGCACGCGGGGCACCTTCGAGTACGCGGTCTTCCTCGCCGACAGCAACCGCAAGGTCGCACTGGTGACGCCTGCCACTCGCGCTGCGGGCGACACGACAAATGCCGCGGGCGGTCGCGGGGCGGGTGGTGCGCCCGGTGGCCGGGGCGGCGCCGGCGGTGCGGCGATCGTGACGCGCCTGGGCAGCCGGGGCGCACCGGTCGTGATGCTGTCCACTGATCGGAAGTCGGCGTTCGTGCAAGGCAGCACCACCGATTCCACGACGAAGATTGCGCGGCCGTGGGTTGACCGCGTCGAGCTCGCGACCGGCACGCGCACCCGTCTTTATGAGGGGAAGGGCGACCTCACCGAGACGATCTCGGCGCCGCTCGACGACGACTTCACCACCGCCATGATCCAGCGCGAATCGCCGACCGTCGTGCCGCAGTCGTATTTGTTGACTCTCGCCACCAAGGAGGCGAAGCAGCTCACCAAGAACGACGAGCTGATGCCCGAGATTCGCAACGCCATCAAGAAGACGGTGATCGCGCGGCGCGCCGACGGGTACACCTTCCGCGTGAAGGTCACGCTCCCGGCAGACTGGAAGGAAGGGACTCGACTGCCGGCGATGTTCTGGTTCTATCCATCCGAATACGCCACGCAGGATGCCTACAATCGCGGCACCGCAGCGGCCGGCGATCCACCGACGCGCTTCCCCACCTTCGGCGCACGCTCGCTCGCCTTCCTCACCACGGTGGGCTACGCGGTCATCGAACCCGATGCACCGATCTTCGCGTCGGATGGGCAGCTCCCGAATGACAACTACGTGGTCGATCTCCGGAACGACCTCGCCGCGACGATCGATGCGCTCGACTCCCTCGGCTACATCGATCGGCACCGCCTCGGCATCGGCGGGCATTCCTACGGCGCCTTCTCGACCGTAAACGCCATGGTCCACACGCCGTACTTCAAGGCGGGGATCGCGGGTGATGGCGCCTACAATCGGACGCTGACACCGAACGGCTTCCAGAGCGAACAGCGGGACCTGTGGCAGGGGCGGCAGACCTACCTCGAAATGTCGCCGTTCCTCTACGCCGATCAGTTGAACGGGGCACTTCTGCTCTACCACTCGACCGACGACCAGAATGTCGGCACTGACCCGATCAACTCGACGCGGCTCTACCACGCGCTGCAGGGGCTGGGGAAGACGGTGTCGCTGTACATGTACCCCTACGAGGACCACGGGCCGATCGCCAAGGAAACGGTGCTCGATCAGTGGGGTCGCTGGGTGGCCTGGTTGGACAAATACGTCAAGAACGCCAACAAGCCGGCCGAGGAGAAAAAGAAGATCGCGACCGACGAAGAGTGAGTCGGAGCGCGGCTTGCCGGGCGAAGATGTCACGGGGCGCAAGGAAGACCTTGCGCCCCGTGGCGTTTCCCGCCTCTTTCCCCTGATATGACTCCATTGCGAAGCAAAATCCCCGCCCTGCCCCCCCGTCTGGAGGGGCTCGCTGCGTTGGCCACCAATCTTGCCTGGAGCTGGCATCGCTCGGCTCGGGCCCTGTTCCGCCGGATCGATGATGCCGTCTGGCGTGATTCTCACCACAATCCGATCATCGTCCTCCAGCAGGCGCCGCCAGGACGCCTGGACGCACTCGCCCGCGACGTCGACTTCTGCGCGCACTACGATGAAGTGATGGAATGGCTCGCCGTGGAGCGGTCGGCCCCGGCAGGGTGGTTCCTCGAACAGTATCCGGGACTCGATGCCTCGCGGCCGGTGGCGTACTTCTGCGCCGAGTTCGGCCTGCACGCCTCGGTCCCGATCTACTCCGGCGGCCTGGGCGTCCTGGCAGGCGATCATTGCAAGACCGCCTCCGATCTGGCGATCCCGCTCGTCGGCATCGGACTCTTCTACACCAAGGGCTATTTCGACCAGCGGATCCGTCCCGACGGCTGGCAGGAAGACACCGACGACGCCGTCGATCCCGACACCACCCCGCTGGTGCCGGTGACTGCTGCCGACGGGACGCCGTGGCTCACCGTCCTGCAGACGTTTGGCCGCCCGATCCACATTCGCGCGTGGACGATCTCGGCCGGTCGGACTGTGCTCTACCTCCTCGATACCGACCTCGAGGCGAATCATCCTGACGACCGCGAGCTCACCTCGAAGCTCTACGCCGGCGGACTGCCCACGCGGTTGCGTCAGGAGTGGATCCTCGGTGTCGGCGGCGTCCGTGTCTTGCGCGCGCTCGGGATCACTCCTGGTGCCTGGCACGCCAACGAAGGGCACGCGGCGTTCATGATGCTCGAGCGCGTTCGGGAGCAGATGCTCGCCGGCGCCTCGTTCGACGCGGCCGCCACCGCCGTGCGCGCCAGCTCCATCTTCACGACCCACACCCCGGTCCCCGCCGGCCACGATGCATTCGAGGTGGCGCAGGTGCTCGCCTGCATGGGGATGGACTTCCTCGACGACTTTGGCGCCGACATCGAGCGCGTCCCGCGGCTCGGCGTCCATCCGGCGCGGGAACCGGGGCAGTTCCAGATGACGATTCTCGCCCTCCGACTCGCGGGCCACGTGAATGGCGTCGCGCAGCGGCACGGCGTCGTGTCGCGCGAGCTCTGGGGCGACCTCTGGGGCGATCGGCCGGTTGCGGAAGTGCCGATCGGCGCCGTCACGAACGGCGTGCACCTCGCCACCTGGATGGCGAACCCGATGCTGCGACTGCTCGACATTCACCTCGCCCCCGATTGGAGCGAGCGACTGGATGAGGCGGAGACCTGGGATGCCGTCCTGGGGCTCGACGCGCGCGAGCTCTGGCACACGCACGAGGAGCTCAAGAGTTCACTGCTCCGCTACATCCGTGAGGAAGCGCGTCGGCGGTGGACCGGCAACTGGCACGAGGCCGCGCAAGTCGTCGCGGCGGGCACGCTCCTCGATCCGCACGCGTTCACGATCGGCTTTGCGCGGCGATTTGCGACGTACAAGCGCGCCAACCTGCTCTTCCGTGACATCGATCGGCTCAAGGCGCTGCTGACCGACCAACGGCGGCCCGTGCAGCTGGTGATCGCCGGGAAGGCGCACCCGCAGGACACGCCGGGCAAGGAAGTGCTCCAGGAACTGTATCACTTCGCCCGCGACCCGATGTTCGAGGGGCGCGTCGCGTTCCTCGAGGGCTACGACATGCACCTAGCCCACGTGCTCGTGCAGGGCGTGGATCTCTGGTTGAACGTCCCGCGCGTGCCGCTCGAGGCCTCGGGCACCAGCGGCATGAAGGCCGCCCTGAACGGCGTCCCCCAGCTGAGCACGCTCGACGGCTGGTGGGAAGAGGGCTACACCGGCCGCAACGGCTGGGCGATCCCCAAGGCGGCGGCGGATGAGGATGCCGACCTCGCTGACGCCGAGCAGTTGTACCGGTTGCTGACCGAGGAGGTCGTCCCGCTCTGGTACGACCGCGACGAACACGGCATCCCGCGCGGATGGGTCCAACGGATGAAGTCCGCGATCCAGGTCGCCGGCCGACGATTCTCCGCCCGGAGGATGCTGCAGGACTACGCCAACAGCTATTACGCGCCGATCCTCCGAGGGGACCCCTTCCCCGATGACCCGCCACTCGGATGATCGCATGACAACGCTTCCGCTGCTCGCGCTTCCCCCGATCGAGGGGACGCCCCCGATGCTGGTCCACCTCAGCGCCGAGTACTACCCGTACGCGCGCACGGGTGGCTTGGCAGAGGCGGCCTGGGGGCTGCACCGCTATCAGGCGCGGCGCGGACTCGAGACAGCGGCGATCCTGCCGCTCTACCGGACGGCACATCCCCACCTCAACGCGATGGAGCAGGTGGGCGAGCCGTATACGCTCGACTTCGGTGGGCGCGAGGAGCGCTTCCGGCTGTGGCGCGACCACGACCCTGCCTCCGAGACGCCGACGTATTTCATCCAGCACGACGGCTTCTTCGATCGCGCGGGCATCTACGGCGAAGGCGGCCGCGACTACCCCGACAACCATCTCCGGTTCGCGGCCTTCGCCGCGGCGGCGGTGGTGGCACTGCCGAGGCTCACGGATGGCCCCGTCGTGCTGCACGCGCATGACTGGCATGCATCGCTCGCCGCAGTCTATCTGCGTCACTGGTTTGGCGGTGACCCGTGGTACGACCGGATACCGGTGGTGCTGTCGGTGCACAACGGCGGCTACCAGGGGCACTTCCCCGCCGAGGTGATGCCGGAGATCGGGCTCCCGTGGTCGCTCTTCACGCCGGACGCACTCGAGTGGTACGGCAAGGTCAACCTTCTCAAGGGCGGCCTGACCCACGCCGACATGGCGACGACGGTCTCCCCGGCTCACGCCGTCGAACTGCGGACGCCCGAGGGCGGCTTCGGTCTGCAAGGTGTCTTTCAATCGATGGGCGACCGCTTCACCGGCGTGCTCAACGGGATCGACGTCGACGCGTGGAATCCGCGCACCGATCGTCATCTCGCGGCCCGCTACACCCCCGACGACCTCGCCGGCAAGCGCGCCTGCAAGACCGACCTGCAGCGCCGCTTCGGGTTGCCGGAAAATCCGTTCATCCCGGTGATCGCACTCGCGGGCCGCATGGTGATGCAGAAGGGGCTCGACATCGTGGTCCGGAACCACGCCCTCTTCCAGACCGCCGCGCAGTTCGTCTTCCTCGGCGGCGGCGAACAGCGCTACGAGACGGCGCTGAATCAGCTGCGCGCGGCGATGCCGCATCGAATCGGTGTCGAGAGCAAGTTCTCCGACGAGCTCGAGCACGTCCTGATGGCGGGGGCCGACCTCTTCCTGATGCCGTCGCAGTACGAGCCGTGTGGCCTGACGCAGATGCGTGCGCAGCGCTACGGCACCATCCCCGTGGCGCGTCGCGTCGGCGGGCTCGCGGACACGATCGACGACGGCGTTACCGGCTTCCTCTTCGATGCGTTCGAGGACCGCGCCGTGGTGGGCGGGGTCTGGCGCGCGCTCACCGAGCAGCGCGATCATCGCGCCTGGCAGGAGATCCAGCGCGAGGCGATGGCACGCGACTTCGGTTGGGATCGGGTCGCCGAGAAGTACCTCTCGATCTACACCAGCGCCATTGCCCATCGGGCGGGTCGCCCGGGGTGAGTCTCGGCTTCGTCCTCACGCTGCACTCCCACTTGCCGTGGGTGTTGCACCACGGTCGCTGGCCACATGGCAGCGACTGGATTTGTGAGGCCGCGCTCGACACCTACCTCCCGCTGGTCGGCGCTCTCCGGCGGCTCGAGGCCGAAGGGGTGGACGCTCCGGTCACGCTCGGCATCACACCGATCCTTGTGGCGCAGCTGGCCCACCCCTCGTTCCGCGAAGAACTCGACGCCTACTTTGCGCACCGCTTCGAGACGCTGGCCGAGGCGCCCGAGTCGCTGCGCGAAACCGGCGACAGCAACCTGCTTGAGCTGGTGCCGTGGTGGGAGCAGCACCTGCGCGGGTTGCAGCGGATCTGGGAATCGATCGACGGCAACCTCATCGCCGAGTTCCGGCGCCACGCGGAGGCGGGACGCCTCGAACTGATCTCCTCCGCTGCCACGCACGGCTTCCTGCCATTGCTCGCGCGCGATGAATCAATCCGCTTCCAGTTGCTGGTGGGCCGGGCCGAGCATCAGCGGCACTTTGGGGTACTGCCGCACGGCTGTTGGGTGCCGGAGTGTGCCTACCGGCCGCGCGGGCCCTGGCAACCGCTGCCGTCGGTGGCCGCAGTCCCGATGCGCCACGGCATCGAGGACCATCTCCGCTTTGCGGGCTTCCGCTGGTTCTTCGTCGATGCGCACCTCGCCGAGGCCGGTGAAGCCTCGGATCTCTACGGTGGCGGTACCACGAGGCCGCGGCGGGGCGGTCCTCGCTCGCCCTATCGGGCCTACCAGCTCGGGACTCCCGTGCGCGGCAGGCCGCTGCACGTCCTCGTGCGCGACCCGCGGACGACGGAACAGGTGTGGAGCCGCCACGGAGGTTACCCGGGCGATGGCCGCTACCTCGAATTCCACAAGATCCGTTACCCGGGTGGCCTCAAGCTCTGGAGCGTCACGGACACCAAGGCGGACCTCGCCGAGAAGGCGCCGTACCGCCCCGACCAGGCCCTCGTCGCCGCGGGGTTGCACGCGAAGCATTTCGCCTCGCTGCTCGAGGCGGTGAACCAGGCCGCGCTCCCGGGTGACCGCGCCATCGTGGCGCCATTCGACACGGAGCTGTTTGGCCATTGGTGGTTCGAGGGGGTCGACTTCGTCGAGGCGCTCTACCGGGAGCTCGCAGCGGGTACGCGCATTCGCGCGATCAGCGCAGGAACGATGCTCGACGAGTCGCCGCCGAACACCACCATCCGTCTCGGCGCCGGGTCGTGGGGTGCCAATGGTGACTTCTCGATGTGGATCGGCCCGGAGACGAACTGGACGTGGGAAATGCTCTGGCCGCTCGAGGAGCGCTTCTGGAACGCAGTGCCCGGCGCGATGGATGAACCGGAACTCTGGCCGGTGCTGGAGCAGGCTGCGCGGGAATTGCTGCTGGCCCAGTCGTCCGACTGGCAGTTCATCATTTCGACCGGCGCGGCCGGCGACTACGCCACCAAGCGCTTCGTCGAGCATTGTGATGCGCTCGCCCAGCTGCTCCCGGTGCTCGAAGATCCTGCGCTGGATCGAGCAGCCGCCCTGGTGCTCGCCGCGGAGCTCGCAGTGATCGACGGCCCGTTCTCCGACCTGATCGGCGCGATCGCGGCCGCTTCGGACGTCGTCGAACCATGAGTGTTCGGCAGCGCGACGTGGTGGTCCACGGCCACTTCTATCAGCCGCCGCGCGAAGAACCGTGGCTCGAACTGGTGCGGCGGGAACGCAGTGCCACCCCCGACCATGACTGGAACGAGCGGATCAACCGCGAGTGCTACGCCCCGCTCACTGCCGCACGCGTCCTCACCCCGCAGGGGCTCCTCCGGCGCACCATCAACGCCTATGCGTGGTGTTCCTTCGACGTCGGACCGACGCTCTTCCGCTGGTTCGATTGGCACGCCCCGGCCGTCGGTGCCGCGATCGTCGATGGCGACCGCGCCTCCGTCGCGCGCCTCGGCGTCGGCAACGCGATCGCGCAGCCGTATCATCACATCATCCTGCCGCTTGCCTCGCGCCGCGACAAGGTCACCGAGGTGCGCTGGGGCATCCGCGACTTCCGCCGCCGCTTCGGCCGTGATCCCGAGGGGATGTGGCTGCCCGAAACCGCCGTCGACGGTGAAACGCTTGAGGTGCTGGCGCAGGAAGGGATCCGCTTCACCGTCCTCTCGCCGCACCAGGTGACCTCGCCCCCGCCTCACGGCCTCCCGGGGCGGTGGCGGAGCGGCGCGCACGAGGTGGCGATCTTCTGCTACGACGGCGCACTCGCGCACGACATCGCCTTCAGCGACGTCCTCCGCGACACGACCGGCTGGCACGCCCGGATCGCCGCGATGCCGATGGCAGCCGATGGTCCGACCATCACCTCCGTGGCGACGGACGGCGAGACCTTCGGGCACCACCATCGGAGCGGCGATCTCGCGCTTGCCGCGCTAATCGATCAGGTGCAGCATGATGGCGCGTCGCGGATGACCAACTTCGGCGCCCTGCTCGCCGCCCATCCACCGACGCAGGACGTCGTGCTGGTGGAGCGGACTGCCTGGAGCTGCCCGCATTCACTCGGGCGCTGGCAGGGCGACTGCGGCTGTCGGATGGATGGCGCCACGTCGCAGGCCTGGCGGACGCCACTCCGCGTCGGCCTGCAGCAACTGGCCGAAATGGTCCATACCGTCGTCGAGGGCGCGTGGCCCGAGAGTCTGGGCGATCCGTGGACGATGCGTGACCTCGCCGGGCCAGGGCTCGACGAGGCCGGCGTGCTGCCCAGCGCGGCGCGGCGTCTGCTCGAGGCGGAACGGCATGCACTCGCGATGTTCACGTCGTGCGGGTGGTTCTTCGATGACATCGCCCGGATCGAACCGCCGATCGTCCTGCGCCACGCAGCCCGCGCGATCGAGTGGCTCCCCGCCAAGGCACAGCACGCGGCGGAGTCGACCTTGCTCGCGACCCTCGGCCGTGCGCAGAGCAACGACCCGACCAAGGGCGACGGCATCACCATCTGGCAGCGAGATGTGAAGGGTGACGCGCTCGGACCGGCGCGGCTGGCCGCGGGGATCGCCGCTCTGCGTGATGTGACGCCCGACGCGCTCGACGACCTCGTCCTGCCGGTGCACACCTTTCGGCTGGAAGGGGACGACATCGTCATCCGCCAGGTGCGCACCGACGAGGAGCTCCGTTGGCGTGCCGAATCGGTGATCCCTGGCGTCATCCCGGTGCGCGTGCATGTGCGCCGCGTCGATGCGCCCGAACTGCCAGCCGACGTGGTCCCGCTGGCCTGCCTGCCGCGCCCGGTCCGTGCCCTCCTCGCCGAGGCGGCCCATCCGATGGTCTTCGACGCGACGCTGGGACCGGCCGCGCGCGACGCGCTGGCCGATGGGTTGTTCACCTTGCCGCAAGCGTTGGTGGCCGCCCTCGCGGGCGCCTGGGCGCTGGTGGCGCGGGATGGGCTCGATGACGCCGGCATCGTCGTGCACGCCGCGCTCGACCTCTTCGATCTCGCCGAGGTCGAGCTACCCGAGTCGTCGCGCATCGCAGCGTTCGAGGCGCTCACTCCGCTGGCAGACTCGCCGACGCGCGATGCGCTCGCGACCCGCCTGCTGATCGCGCTCTAGCGCGTTACACGGCCTGCGGCGTCCGGGGCTGGCGCGTCATCACAAGCGACAACACCGATCCCACCACCACCACCGTCACCGCCCCCACCACGTTGTGCCAGAGGAACGACACCTCGGGCATCCCGAACGACACCGCGGCAACGGCGCCCATCCCTGTCAGCAACGCGACGAATGCTGCGGTGCCGCTGGTGCGCGGCAGCATGGCCAGGATGAAGACGCCGAGGATCGAGCCGTAGAAGAACGAGCCGAAGCGATTCACCACCTCGATCAACGAGCCGAGGTTGGCGGCATACGACGCCACAACGCAGGCGAAGATTCCCCAGAGTCCGGTCGAGAGCTTCGAGACGCGGAGCAGCTCGGCCTCGCTGCCATCGGGGCGCCACCACCGCCGGTAGAAATCGATCACCGTGGCCGTGGAGAGCGAGTTCAGCTCCGCCGCGATGCTGGACATCGCCGCCGCCATCACGCCCGCAATGAAGAGGCCGGCGAGGCCGAGCGGTAGCCAGTGCAGGACGAAGTAGGGGACGATGTAGTTGACGTCCTTGGACGGCTCACCCGTCACCTCCGTGACCAACGCCAGCGCCTCCCCGCGAATGGCGTTCACCTTCGCTTCGGACGCCACGAACGCCGCCCGATCGGGGAGCGTGCGGTCCGCGCCGATGCCGTAATCCCCGCCGATCGCGACGTTGGCGTCATCACGACGGGTGTTCGCTGCCGTGACGTAGCGCTGCTGCAACGCCTGATACTCCGCCGGGCGCGCCGCCAGCACCTGCCGCTCCGCGGCCGGGTTCACCAACAACGGCGGCGTATAGAAAAGATTGAACACCCAGATCAGCACCCCGATGATCAGCACCAACGCCTGCAGCGGGATCTTCCAGTAGGCGCTCATCAGCAGCGAGGTGCGGGCGTCGTCCACCGACTTGGCGGTGAGGTAGCGCTGCACTTGCGACTGGTCGGTGCCGAAATAGGAGAGCATCAGGAAGGTGCCGCCGAGGATGCCCGACCAGAAGGTGTAGGTCTTGGTCAGGTCCCACGAGAAGTCGAAGACGCGGAGCCGTCCGGTGGCCCCGGCCAGCTCGAACGCATCGACGGGAGAGACCGGCATTTTCACCAGCAACACGATCACCATCGCCACCAGGGCGAAGACGATCAGCACCATCTGCTTCACGTCCGCCCAGGTGACCGCCTGCACGCCGCCGAACATCGTGTACACCACGGTCGGAATCCCGATCAGCGCCACGCACCAGGCGATGTTCCAGCCGAAGATCGCCGAGAAGACCACGGCGGGCGCCGCGATGATGGTGCCGCACGACATCCCGCGCGAGAGCAGGAAGAGGAATGCGGTGAGCGACCGCGTCTTGGCATCGAAGCGCTTCTCGAGGTACTCGTAGGCCGTGAACACCTTGGCACCGTGAAGGAACGGCACCAGCGTCACACCGAGGATCACCATTGCGAGTGGCAGCCCGAAGTAGAACTGGACGAAGCGCATCCCGTCGGTGGCGCCCTGCCCCGTGGTGCCGATCATCGTGACGGCCGAGAGCTGCGTCGCCATCACCGACAGGCCCACCGCCCACCATGGCAGTGAGCGGTTGGCGAGGAAGTAGCCTTCGATGTTGGTGGTGTCCTTCGAGCGGCGGAGGCCGTCCCAGATCACGTAGATCAGGTAGCCGATGATGATCGCCCAGTTCAGTGGATGCATGGGCTCGGCCTCAGGGGGTGAAGTGCTGCTGCAGCCACCAGAGGAGGAGCAGCGTCAGCAGCTGCACCAGGAGCACCTGACCCGCCGTGTGCCGGAAGCGCGACACCTCGCCGCTCACTTCGGGAAGCCTGTGCGGGGCATGCCGGGAATGATCCGCAGCGCGTTCCGGAAGTAGAGCTTCTGCAGCACAGTGTCGGGCAGCCCCATGCCGTACATCTTCCAGAAGGCGTGATAGCCGCGGTAGTAGTCGAAGTATTCGTCTTCGGTCTCGAGGACGCGCCAGTAGTAGGGGTATTCCTCGGGATAGAACGCATCCTTCCCGAAGAGGAGCCGGTCCTGGTACTTGACGAAGAAGGCGTGCGCCGCGCGCGGCTGACGGCCCAGATCGTAGAGGACCGCGCCGATTTCGGAGTGGAGGTTCGGAAAGCGATCGAAGAGCTTGCCGAGGCGCGCCAAGTCCTGCGCGTGCCAGCCGAGGTGGGCAATGACGAAGGTGGTCTTGGGGTGCCGGGCGAAGAGTCGGTCACGCTCGCCCATCAGCGTCTCGAAGTCGGGATAGCGGCTCCGGTCCTGATAGCGGCGGTCCGGAAAGAGGGCCAGCTCGAGCCAGCGCTCGTTGTGGAAGTCGAGCGGCGACCAGAACTCCGCTGGGTCGGCCACATGGATGAAGACCGGGATCTTCAGTTTCGCCGCCATCTCCCAGACCGGGTCGAGCTCGGGGTCATCGATCTGCAGGCGCGTGCCGTCGCGCTTCTTGATCGAGACGCCGAACTGCTTGCCGATCTCACCCACCCCGACGGCGCCGGCCTTGATGTCGGTCTCGAGCTGCGCGGCGATCATCGCGCCCGAGCCGGGCCCGACGTCGCGGAGGTTGAGCGTGGTGAAGAAGCCGAAGCGCTCGGCCTGCCCGGCCGCCTGGACCCCCGCGATCTGCTGCGTGAGGCGCGTCCCCGAGGAACCCGAGGCGTTGATCATCACGCGGACGTTCAGCGAATCGAGTGAGCGCACTACCCCGTTGATGATCTCGGGCAGCACCAGCGTCGGCGGATGGCCATGGAGGTCGACCACCGGGAACTTGGCACGGGGCACCATGTGGGTCGGGACAACCAGGGTGTTCCGCGGCAGGTAGTCGAGGATCGACGGCGCCGGGAACTCGGGCGTGCGGAACTGATTGGGACGGACTTCCGCCTGACCGGCCGGCTTGATCGGCTCCTGGGCCGGGAGCGGGGCGGCCGCGACCAGCGCGGCGGCAAGGGCGAATCGACGGCTCAGGCGCATCGGGGATCCTCAGGGTGAGGCCTTGAGGATAGCCCGGAACGGCCTCGCTCGGGAGGGAGCCGGCGGGCCCGGGTGACACCACCCTCCGATTCCCTGCGTATTCTTCTCCGATGCCGCCCTGCGGTACCCCTCCCCCTTTCCGGAGTCTTCGTATGCGCTCGATCGCCCTCTTGCTGGTTGCCTCATGCATGGCCACGTCGCTCTCCGCCCAGGACGCCGACCGCTCGGTCGCCGGGGGCGGAATCAGCGCGCCCGGGTGGAAGGGTCGGATCGACCGGAAGGCGGCCGCCTCCGGCAAGACCATCAAGGACTCGAAGTTCGTGGCGATGGGGAACGATCTCCACCTGACGATCGGCCCGGCGGGCGACTACTGGCGCGACACCGACGTGGCGAAGGGCGACTATGAGGTCAAGGCGACCTTCACCGAGACGAAGATGACGGCGTCGCACCCGCACTCGTTCGGTCTCTTCATCGGCGGGTCGGGGCTCGACACCGACACCGAGTCGCTGATGTATTGCATCGTGTACGGCAACGGCACCTACGCGGTGAAGACCTTCCACGGCGCCAAGGTGACGACGCTGGCCGGGCCGGTCGAGCACGCCGCGGTGCAGAAGGCCGATGCCTCGGGCAAGTCGACCAACACGGTCGGCTGGCGCGTGAAGGGCGGCACGTCATCGTGCGTGGTCAATGGCACGGCGGTGCAGAGCTTCGAGAACGCCGTCACCGTCGGCGCCGACAAGCTGGCATCCACGGACGGCATCTTCGGCATCCGCGTGACGCATAACGTCGATCTGATGGTGTCGGGGATGGGGATGGTCAAGGCGAAATAGATCGCGACGCGTTGCGATCATCGCGACGCATCGCGATCGCGCCGTTTCCAGCTGCGGCCGTCAGGCCGCAGCGCTGTTCGGAAGGATGCCGCGGCCTGACGGCCGCGGCTGGGGGCGGGACGATCCGTCCGCGACGCGAACGATCGCGCGTGGACGGCCGCGGCTGGGGGCGGCGAGATCGGTGGGCGACGCGCGATTTTGTGCCGGCGCGCATCTTTCGGTCAAGGCGATATCGCGGTGTCGCGCGATGCTCCGGCATGGGTCGCGGACACCGCATTCCGGAAATGGATTACGCAGCGCCCGGCTGCTACTTCGTCACCATCGTGACGGCGGATCGACGTGCGCTGCTTGGTCGTGTCCGGGGTGAAGGGTTGATCCCTTCACCGATCGGTCGGGCCGTCGAAGCGGCGTGGTTGGCGATCCCGACGTTTCGTCCCTGGATCCGTCTGGGGACGTTTACCCTGATGCCGGACCATATCCACGGCGTCCTGTCATGGATTGCCGTCCCGCGGGATCGCCCCGGGTCGCTGTCAATCGTGGTGAACGGGATGAAGTGCGATGCCACGAGGCGCGCCCGGGCCGCCGGCCTGCTCCGACCCGACGAGCGGCTCTGGCAGCGCGGCTTCGATGTCCGCTTCATCCTGTCGCGGACGAGCTCCATACGAGTGCACCGGTATATCCTGAACAATCCGCGCAAGGAGTGGGTGAAACGGCGGCGGTGACCTCGCCGCTCACTTCCCGCGCAGCGACATCTCCAGCATCACGACCGACGGGATGCCGTCGGCATCCTCGGTGATGCGGTAGCCGCTCCAGCCGGCGTTGAACCAGCCCTGGACCACCGTGAGCAACGCCTGGTTGGCAGGGATCGGCCCGCTCGACGCGAGCACGAGGCCGGCATCGACATCGATCACTTCGAGGTAGATGTCCAGTGCCTTGTAAATCATCGCCTCCTGGGCCTCCCGATCCTTCTCCTTGCCGATGGCCGGCCCCCAGCGAGAGCTGGTCACCCGCGTCATCACGTACAGCAGCCCATGGCCATCGTGACGTACGGACACGATCGCCGTCGGAAGCGGCGCAAGCTCAAACCGCTCTTCCGGCACCTCTTCCGTCGGCAACGGCGGCGGCGCGTCGCTGCCCGGCTTGAACCACGGCACGGTCCGGCGAATCGTGCGGCGCACCGTGCCGTCGAGCCCAATCAGCTGCAACACGTAGCCTGCGCCGCTCTCATCCAGCGGACCGGCCCAGAAGGCGCCGTCGACCGGTGTGCTGATCTGCCGAAAGGAGTGCGACCGGGCAGTGGGGGAGCGCGCCCCGAACCCACGCACGAATGGTGGCGTCGACTCTGTCCCGGCACCGCCGCGGGCAAAGACCGGCACCCCACTCGCCGGCTTGCCACTGAAATCGTAGATCGCAAAGTCATGGCCGACGAGGCCGGACGGCAACTCGGATGTCAACAGCGTGAACGGCGCGGTCCAGGCCGACGCCTCGGGCCGAAGCCCCATCCCGTTTGCCTTGGTCTCTCGCAGGTGCTTGTAGTCTGGGGAGAAGACTTGCCAGCGGAGACCGTTGTCGCGGATATAGAGGTTGTCGGCCGGATCGACCGACATGGCCAGCAAACCGCGCTTGAACTCCCCCGGCCCGCTGCCCAACCGCCCGAAGGTCTGCAGCACCTTGCCGTCGGGACCCCACACCGTGACCTCGCCGAAGCCGGCGCTCGTGTAGTAGCGCCCGCGTGAATCGCGCGCGACCGATCGCAGGATGTTCGAGATCTTCCCTTCGGGATCGGCGCGCAGCACGACGCCGGTCGCCTGCACCAGGATCTGGCACGGCGGCGTCGCCACGCCGTTGATCGCGACGACCGCCCCCGGCGCGAACTGCTTCGCGGCTGGGCGGCGGCACGGGGGTGTGGCGGGGCGCTGGGCTGGCGCGAGTGACGGAATCGCCAACACAGCAACCAACAGGCACGAGCGTCGAAGGGGCTGCATGGGGGCTCGGTCAGGAGGAGGTAGCGGGATCGAACTCCCCGAAACAACGCCACCCCTTCCGTGATGCGGAAGGGGTGGCGGATTGTTTCGGCCGAGATGCCATCACCGCGCCAGCACGACCCCCAGCCCGCCGAAGAATTTCCCGGCGTTCGGGTTGTTCTCGGCGTAGCGCGTCGTGAGCGCCAGGTTCGACCCGACCTGATAACCACCCTCGCCGACCAGGTGCAGGGGCCCGACATGCACGCCGAGGTTGAGCGCCGTGACGATGCGCATCCCCGAGAGCTTCGGCTCGAGGACGTCGCCGACGGTACCGGTGCCCGGATCGCGGTAGGCGACCTCGCCCTTCCCCGAGAGGAGATCGGCGCCGGCGCCCGCCGCGAACTCGAACCAGCGGAAGCGCTTGCCAGCGAAGAGCCGCACGTCGATGGCCGAGGCGTTGAAGGTCCACGCCGTGGTCTGCCCGTTGGTGGTGCCGCCCATCTGCACCGTCGGCGTTGAGCGCTTCATGATCGAGAGCGAGACGGTGGGAAGCCTCGCGCTCGTCATCCCGGCGCGAATCCCCCAGTCGAGGGCGACGGTGGCATCCTGAATGGTGCGGCTGCCGGGCACCGGCGTGAAGAGATTGGTGCGGTTCCGCGGGATGACGAGTGCCGAGAGGAGGAAGTCGACGCCCACGACGCCCATCGGCATCTGTTTCTGGAGGAGCCCCATGGCGAGGTCGATCCGCGGCGCGTAGAGCTGCACGCGCCTGCCGACGGGGACTGTGTCGGTGTTGCCGGCCCACGTGAGGTCAGGGACGACGGCCATCGCCGTGGTGGCGCGGAGGCCGAGCGCGACATGCCCGAAGCGGCCGATGACGCCGGCACTGCCGAGTCGCGGGTTGCCCCCGTTCATCAACAGCGCCGCGAGCGGGTGGATCATGGTGATCCCGTCGAGGGCCGCGGTGCAGACCTTGGTCCCCGCCGCCGAGAGCCCGGTCGGGCAGACCACGGCAGCGGTGTCGGTGGTGGTCTGCGCGGTGGCATCCGCCATGGGCACCAGGAACAACGCGATGGCAGGCAATACAAAACGACGCACGGCGACTCCGATCAGAGGTCGCCGTGCGAAATCGCAAGAACTACACCGCCGGGAGGGCACCCGTAACCCATTGTTTCACAATCGATTACGAGGCGCCCTGCCGTCGGCGCGTCCGGCCATCCCTGCCGGAGCGGCAAGAATGGCCGGACGCGATCGTTACGGACCGCGGCTAAAGCCGCGGCTCGGCCGCCAACTCCCGCACCGCGTCGCCCAGCATGGCCAGCTTGGCCTTGTCGCTCGACGCCTTCCCATCGGCATCGACCTGCGCCGCCAGGCGGGTCAGCGCCGTCTTCCGCGCCGCGCCGTTCGCCCGCTCGGCCGCCGTCAGTGCACCACGCACCGCACCGATCCGCGCCGCGCTGAGCCCCTTCGACCGCTCGAGCTGGTCGACGAACGCGCGCGCCTTCGCGAAGCTCGCCGGCCAGACCATCTTCGGCTGCTCCTGCGGATTCAGCTCGGTGAAGACAACCGTCTTCGCCGCGTCGATCTCGTTCTGCGAGATGTATTTGCTCGGCGCCAATTCGAAGACGTCGAGCCCGCGCGCGATCTCGGAGTTCACGATCACACCGTTGTACCAGTACACCGACCACGACCCGGCGCTGGTGAGCTCGCCATCCTTGAGCGGACCGCGGTCGAAGAACGCCACCTCGAACGGTGAGGACGGATCGGTCCAGTCGAAGATCGAGATGCCGCCCTGGTACCACCCCTGCACCATCACCTCGCGCCCCGGGATCGGGATCGGCGAGCCGTTGTGCGCGACGCAGTTCTCCCAGTCGGTCTGGTGCGACGGCATCTTGTAGTAGCTCTGGAACACCATCTTGCCGTCGACGATCTTGAAGAGCGCGTTGCCGCCCCACTCGTAGTGGTCGCTCGCGCGGCAGCGCGCCGCCCGACCACCACCCCACTCATCGGTGAAGAGCACGGCCTTGCCGTCGTTGCTGAAGGTGGCCGAGTGCCAGAACGAGAAGTTCGTGTCGGCGACGGCGTCGATGCGCCGCGGATTGGCCGGGTTGCTGATGTCGAGCAGCAGCCCGTAGCCGCCACAGGCCCCACCCGCGAGCCCTGCGCCCGGATAGACGGTGATGTCGTGGCACTGGTTCGGACCGGTCCGGACGCGCGGCGCGCCGCCGGCCGCACCACGGCCACCTGCCGCACCACGGCCGGCGGCCGCAGAGTCACCCGCCGCGCCACGACCACCGCCCGCCCCACGACCGGCACCCGGAGCACCAGCCCCACCACGCGCCGCCGCATTCGGCGACGGCGCGGCCGGCGTGAGCCGAGTCGGGGCCGGCGCAAGGTCGGTGAAGATCCGCGGCGACGAAACGATGGCCGCCTTCGAGGGATCGGCGAGCGGCACCTTGATCACTTCGATCCGGAAGAGCGCCGAATTCGGGTCGGCATCGGGCGCAAGAGCCGAGCAGCCCGGCAGTTCGTCGGGCGACCGCACACCGGCCGACCCCGAGATGTAGACGTACACATTGTCGGGATCATTCTTGTCCGTCACCACCGTGTGCGTGTGCGAGCCGCGACAGGTCTGCACGTTGCCGACATACTTCGGCCTGAGCGGATCGGTCATGTCGAAAATCCGGATGCCGCGCACGCGGTCCTTGCTGACCGGGTCGGGGACGCCCTGCTTGCCGCAGTCCATCCGCCCCGTGAGCCCCTCGGCCGAGACAAAGGCGAGGTTCTTGTAGACCGAGACGTCGCTCTGTGACGCCGGACAGTGCACCCAGTTCACCAGGTACGGCTTGGCGGGGTTGGCGATGTCCCAGATCATCAGGCCGTCGTAATTGCCCTGATAGACCTTGGTGCCGGAGAAGGCGAGGTCGCTGTTGGTGTTGAGCGCGAACGGCCCCGGCGACGGCGTGGTCGACAGCATCTTCATATTCCAGATCGCGATGCCAGCGTCGAACTTCCCGGCCTTCAGCCCTTCGCGCGGATCAGGCGACGGGGTGGTCTTGATCTTCTGCTGCGCGGCCGCCGGAACGGCAGCCATGGCGAGCGCGAGTCCGAGCATTGGCAGCGCTCGGCGGACGGACCAACTGAGTGGAAACATCGCGGAATCCTCGGCGGGGGTCGGGAGAAGCGGAGGGACTACGGACGAGCGACAGGCGGTGGCAGGGCGTCGAGCATCCCCTGCAGGAATTCGATTTCGGTGGTCTGGTCGGCGAAGACATCGGAAGCGAAGCGGAAGACGAATTCGTCCTGCCCCGCGCCGTACGACGCGAAGAGCTCGTCCACCATCGAGATCGCGCCGCCGTGGTGCTTGATCATCGAGGCGAGGAAGAAGCGATCGAACTCGACACCGCGCAGGCCGTCGAGCTTCGCCATCTCCTCGTCGGTGAGCATGCCAGGCATCAGCATCGCGTGGTCCATGTCGCCCATCTTCATCATCATGTGCGTCGCGTTGGTGTCCGGCACCGGCTGCCCCTGCTGACGGAGCCAGGTGCGCATCGCGGCGATCTCGTCACGCTGTGCCACCACGATCCGCTCGGCGAAGCGCTGCAGCGCGGCGCTCGCTCCATGCGTCGGCGCCCAGCGGCCCATCTTCACCGCCTGGGCATGATGCGGAATCATCCCGGTGATGAACTTCACGTCGGCGGCGGACGGGCCACTCCGCACAGGCGCCTGGGCGGCGACCGCGGGGGCCAGCAGCACGGCAACGAGCAGGGCGAACGGCAGAGGGGCCTTCATGGCTGGGCTCCAGCGGGCTGTGTCGGGAAGCGGTAGGGAGAATAGCGCCGGGGGCGGAGATGCGGGAGTCTGAGCGTCCGCCGCCGGGAGGTCCTTCGACTGCGCAACCCTTCGGGTTGCTCCGCTCAGGATGACATTGGGTTGGCTACCGCCGCCGCACCACCACATCAATCGGCGCCCGCACGATGAAGCGGTAGCTCAACTCCCACGGCGTGTTGAAGAAGGCGATGCTCTCCTCGTCGTCGATCCGGTGCCACCGCGCCTCGGCGTCGAAGGTGACGCCGCCGCCGATCGGCGTGCGCCGCAGCAGGCCGAGCTCGGTGTACTTCCGCGTGCTGCTGTAGAAGGCCGGGTCGTGGCCGGTCGAGTTGTAGTTGTTGTCGCCTGCCGCCGCGACGAAGTCGCGCCCGCGCCAATGGATCGCGAACACCTCGACCCAGCCGCGCGGCGTGACACTCGCCCGCAGGTAGGTGCCGTGCCCCTTCGACGGCCGATTGGCCGGGTAGTTCGGGTCGATGTTGCCATCACTCCAGACGCGCCACGCGGCAAGCGACGACGCGCCGAGCGTCGGCAGCGTGCGATGCACAGCGGCGCCCAGCGCGGTCACGCGATTGTTGCTGACCGGCACGCCGGCGTCGTAGAGCTGCCCGCCGCGGTGTGACCAGAGATGCTGCGCCTCGATGGTGGCCCAGTCGGTCGGCTCGACGCGCAAGGTGGCGCCCATCTCGAACGCCTCGCGCTGTGTCGGCGTGTTGAGTTGCTGCCAGTTGACCCACGCCTCGCCGCGGAAGATCCCGCGGGTCTCGATCCACTGGATCCCCGACTCGACCGGCGTCGTCAACTCGCGCGTCGTCACCATCAGCGGCTCGAGGAGGCCATGGCGCCGGACCGTCTCCAGCGTGCCGATGATCCCCTGCGAGTGCTCGGTCCGATAGCGGAACGAGACCACCGGGAGGAGGGTGTCGGTGAACTGCTCGCTGCCGAGTCGACGGTCGGCGTAGAAGCCGAGCCGCAATTCGGTCCGCCGCCCGGGCTTGGCCTCAAGCCAGCTCTGGAGCTGGGTGCCGAGGATCGTCTCGCCCACCCGATAGGGGGTGAAGAACTCGGTGTTGTCGCCGTAGAGTGCCACCCGGGCGCGCCAATCGAGACGCTGCGCCGTGGCCATGCCCGGGGCCAGGAAGAGCAGCGAGACGGCCAGGAGTCGGGTAGGGACGCGAATGGGAGCCTCGCACGCCAGGGAAGCCATTCCCGGAAGGCGGATGCCGCCACCGGGAGCCAGCACTATTTTAGTCGCCATGACTACTTCGCGAACCGTCCGGGTCGGGTTGGTCCAGCAGCGGGTGGGGGCCACCCCTGCCGGCAACCTCGATCGTGCCATCGAGGGGATCCGCCAGGCCGCCGCCCAGGGCGCCCAGATCATCTGCCTGCAGGAGCTCTTCGGCTGGTACTACTTCTGCCAGCGGGAAGATCACGACTTCTTCCAGCTCGCCGAGGCGATCCCCGGCCCCTCGACCGATCGCCTCTCGGCCGTCGCGAAGGAACTCGGTGTGGTGATCGTTGCCTCGCTCTTCGAGCGGCGCGCGCAGGGGCTCTACCACAATACCGCCGCCGTGATCGACGCCGATGGCGCGTACCTCGGCAAGTACCGGAAGATGCACATTCCGGACGACCCGCAGTTCTACGAGAAGTTCTACTTCACCCCGGGCGACCTCGGCTTCCGCAGCTGGGACACCAAGTTCGGCAAGATCGGCGTGCTGATCTGCTGGGACCAGTGGTATCCCGAGGCCGCCCGGCTCACGGCGATGAGCGGCGCGGAGATTCTCTTCTATCCGACGGCGATCGGCTGGCTGCCGCCCGAGAAGGCGGAGTACGGCGAGCGGCAGCAGGCGGCGTGGGAGACGATCCAGCGCAGCCACGCGGTGGCCAATGGTTGCTTCGTCTGCTCGGTGAATCGCACCGGGCACGAAGTGCTGCCGGGGAGTGCCGCCGACGCGCCGGGGATCGAGTTCTGGGGCGGATCATTCATCGCCGATCCGAATGGCCGCGTCCTCACCAAGGCGGGGCAGGATGAGGAGATTCTCGTCGCCGACTGCGACCTCGGCAACGTCGACGTGGTGCGCACCCACTGGCCGTTCCTCAGGGACCGCCGCATCGACGCGTACGGCGACCTGACGAAGCGCTACATTGACTGAGACGCCCGCCGCACGCGGCTTCCGGATGCCGGCCGAGTGGGCGCCGCACCGGGGCACCTGGTTGTCGTGGCCGCACCGTGAATCGAGCTGGCCGGGGAACTTCTTCCCGGTTCCGTTCGTGATCGCCGAGATGATCCGCCACCTCGCCCCAGGCGAGGAGGTCCACGTCAACGTCGCCGACGCCGCGATGGAGGCGGAGGCACGCGGCGTGCTCGCGGAAGCGAAGGTGGCCACGACCAACGTCTTCTTCCATCACTTCCCGACCAACGATGCCTGGTGCCGCGACCACGGCCCGATCTTCGTGCAGCACGACGTTGATGGTGCGCGCGAGCAGTTGATTCTCGACTGGGGCTACAACGCCTGGGGCGGCAAGTATCCGCCGTTCGACCTCGACAACGAGATTCCCAGGCTCGTCGCCGAGGAGTACGGCATCGAACGCCGCTCGCCAGGGATGATTCTGGAAGGCGGCAGCATCGAAGTGAACGGCGAGGGCGTGCTGCTCACCACCGAGGCGTGCCTCCTCAATCCGAATCGCAATCCGGGGCTCTCGAAGACCGAGATCGAGCAGTCGCTCAAGGCCCATCTCGGCGTGCGGAAGATCCTCTGGCTGGGCGAGGGGATCGTCGGCGATGACACCGATGGCCACATCGACGACATCACCCGCTTCGTCGATGAGCACACGATCGTCACCGTGCTCGAAGACGATCCGTCGGACGAGAATTTCGCACTGCTGCTGGCCAACCTGATGCGGCTCGAAGCGATGACCGATCTGAACGGCGAGCCGTTCCGGATTGTCACGCTGCCGATGCCACGCCCGGTGGTCTATGAGGAGCAGCGCCTCCCGGCCTCGTACGCCAATTTCTATATCGGCAACGAGGTGGTCCTGCTGCCCGGCTACGACGCCGAGCGGGACGAGATCGCCCGCGCCACGCTGCAGGCGCTCTTCCCGACCCGGACGGTGGTGGTGATCGACTGCACGGCGCTGATCTGGGGGCTGGGGGCGTTTCATTGCCTGACGCAGCAGTGGCCGGCGTGACGAGCAGCGAGAAGCGAGAGGCGAGAAGCGTGGGACTCACCCCGGCGTTGGGGTCCTGACCGCGAGACCTCGCTTCTCGCTTCTCGCTTCTCGCTCCACGTTCCCCCCCTGCAACCTTTTTCGCTCCCCGCCCCGTCTCAATTCCGTGATCGCCACCATGACGCTCTCGACCCCCCTGGCCGGTACGCCGGCCCTCGACATCGAGACCTCCCTCGCCAAGGCGGCGGCGGGCGGCGACGAGGGGGCGTTTGAGCGGCTGTACCGGCGGCATGTGGCCCGGATTCACACGCTGGTCCGCCGCATGGCTGGCGACGACCTCGCCGACGACCTGACGCAGGACGTCTTCATCCGGGCCTGGCAGAAGTTGCCGACCTTTCGGGCCGAGAGTGCCTTCTCGACCTGGCTGCATCGTCTGGCGGTGAACGTGGTGCTGTCGCGGCACCGGAGTGGGCAGAGCGAGCGGAAGTGGATCCTCGACGACGAGCTCGCCCTCGGTCAGGCCGCCGGACACACGCCGCACCCGGCCGTCGCGATGGATCTCGAGTCGGCGATCGGTCGGCTCCCTGATGGCTCGCGTCAGGTCTTCATCCTCCACGACGTGGAAGGGTGGACGCACGAGGAAATCGCCGACCGGCTCGGGCTGGTGGTCGGCACGTCGAAGTCGCAGTTGTCGCGCGCACGCGCCGCGCTCCGGAGGATGCTCGATGGCCACTGATTCGCATGAGCCGCTTGATCCCCGCCTGATGGAGGCGATCGCGACGCTGCGCGACACGCCGCCGAGCGAGGATCTCTGGCCCGAGATTGCGCCGCAGTTGACGCCGCGGCACCCCGCCGGGACGTTTCTGCTCCGCTGGCCGACCGCGATCGCCGCCGGGCTGGTCATCGCCTCGGCGTCGATCGGCGGCACGTTGCTGCTGCTTCGCTCGGGCACCGTCGTCCCGCCCGCGGCCACGGCTGCGCAGGCGCCACTGGTCACGCCCGCAACCAACCTGGCCGCCGCGCATACCCCGGCCGACCAGGCACTGCAGCAGGCGATTGGTCAGTTGGAGGCGCGGCTCGCCAGCACCCAGGAAACGCTCGACCCGAAGACGCGCGAAGGGATCCGTGCCTCGCTCGCCGCGCTCGATCAGGTGATCGCCGATGCGGCTACGCTGCAGCGCGCCACGCCGGACGACCCGCGCAGCGCCCACATCCTGACGTCCGCGCTGCAGAAGAAGCTTGATGTGCTGCGCACCGTGACGCGCCGCACGGCCATCCGGACCTGACCGGGTCCCGAGGAGATCGCCATGTTCGCCACCATGCTCTTTGCCACTGCCGCCCTTGGCGGCCTCGCGTCGCCAGACACCGTCGTTCGGCTCGGGAGTGGTGCCTCGATCGAGATCAACGCCCCGACCTGCGGCGTGACGGTCCGGGTCGGCACCGACGAGCGCCTCAACGTCACCGGCGGCAGCATCGAATCCGACCGGAACAGCGCCGAGGTGAACTGCGACGTGACGTCGCCATCGCGGCGCCGTGATGGCGGCCGATCCGGAATGCTCACCATCACCGTGCCGCCGTCGAGTCGGCTGGAGATCAACTGCGTCTCGGGTGGTGTGACCGTGACCGGTGCGACGGACCGCCTCGACGTTACCACGATGAACGGCTCGATCCGCCTGCTCAACGGCGCCGGGCGCACCTCGCTCGAGACGGTGGCGGGCAATGTGCACGTGGCCGACTTCAAGGGGGCGTCGCTCTCGATCACTGCCGTGGCCGGCGTGGTTTCGCTAGAGAACGTGGACGTCGCGGGGAAGCTGGACGCGGAGAGCATCAATGCCGGCGTGCGGATGCGCGGCGTGCGTGCCGCCGCGGTGAGTGCGTCGTCGGTGAATTCGACCGTGGAGTTCGCGGGGAGCCTCGACCCCAAGGGCAATTACAGCTTCGAGAGCCACAACGGCGGCATCACCCTCACGCTGCCGAGCAACACCAGCGCGAGGCTGCGCGTCTCGAGCGTGATGGGCGACTTCGAGACGGAACTGAAGGGGACGATGACCTCCGGGTCGCGGCAGGCACCGACGCCGCCGCCCGCAGCGCCGCGTCCGGGGAAGGGCCGCACCGCACCACCCGCATCGCCGGTGCCGGGCTTCATGGAAGAATCCGACTTCACCATCATCTTCGGCCAGGGCGAGGCGCGCGTAAGCGCCGAGTCGTTCAACGGCCCGATCCGGGTCAAGATCGCGAAGTAGTCCTCAGCTGAACTTGGGCGGGCGACGCAGATGGATGTCGCTCGCCTGCTGCCACACCGCCGCCAGCCGCAACGCCAGATCCTCCCGCCACAGCGCCGCCACGAACGTGATTGCCCGCGGCGCCCCCTGCTCCGAGAAACCACTGGGCACCACCACGGTTGGATGGCCGGTCAAATTGGTCGCGGTCAACACCGAGCCGGCATTGGTCGGCGCGATGATCACGTCGACCGTGGCATAGAGAGCGGCGAGCTGCTGCATCAGCAGCGTGCGGGCACGGTTGGCCTGGACGTACTGCACCGCCGAGACCATGTGCGCGGAGCGGAAGCTGTTGGGCCACGCCCCACGGTTTTGCTGTACCATCTGGTCGTCGCGATTGCTGCGCGTGATCTCTTCGAACGCCGCGGCCGCCTCGACGGTGAGGATGGTGCGCATCGCATCGGTCGGCAGCGTCTCGGGCCAGGTGATCGGCGTGAGCGTTGCGCCGGCCTTGATCAATGCATCGAGCACCGGCCGCTGTGCCGCGACCGCCGCCCGCTGTGCGGCCGAAGCCTCGGCCGCCGGCTCGGCGAGCGAGGGGTGCACGCCGATGCGAACATTCGCGAGCGACCGATCGGGCTCGTAGCGGAAGGGCATCGTGCGCGTGGACGGATCGCGCGGGTCGACGCCATGCAGCGCCTCGAAGACCAGCGCCAGGTCGCCGGCGTGGCGGGCAATCGGGCCGACCTTGTCCATCGTCCACGAGAGCGCCATCGCCCCGTGGCGTGAGATCCGGCCGAAGGTCGGGCGCAAGCCGCTCACGCCGCAGCGCGTGCAGGGCGAGACGATCGAGCCGAGCGTTTCGGTGCCAATCGCGAACGGGACGAGCCCCGCCGAGACGCTGCTCGCGGAGCCGGCCGACGACCCGCTGGAGCCCTGCTCGGTGTTCCACGGATTCCGCGTCATCCCACCGAACCAGACATCGCCCTGGGCGAACTCACCCAGTGACGTCTTGGCGACGAGCACCGCGCCGGCCTTGTCGAGGCGCTCCACCACGGCCGCGGTGGCCTCGAGCCGCTGCTCCTTGAAGAGCGGTGACCCCCAGGTGGTCGGATAGCCCGGCACGGCAAAGAGGTCCTTCGCGGCGTACGGCACGCCGTGCAGCGGGCCGCGAAAGCTGCCACGCTTCGCCTCGGCGTCGAGTGCATCGGCCTGGGCACGGGCACGCTCAGGGGTGAGCGTGATGGCGCACTTGAGGATCGGGTCGTACTGGGCATAGCGGGCGAGGGCGCGCTCGACCAGTTGCCGCGACGTGACGTGCCCGGCGCGAACCAGGCGACCGAGCTGCTCGGCGGAAGCGAAGGCCCAGTCCGCGTCGGTCGTCGGCAGCACCAGCGGATTGGGCCGCCGCAACGGGACACGCGCGGTGATATGCTGGCCGACCGCCGTGGCCCCCGCCGGGAGCGGGTCGAAGTGCAGCGCCGGGACGACCGGATTCGGGAGCGGCACCTGCTGCAACTTCGCGAGCGAGGTGAGTGTCCCCTCGACCGTCGACAGCATCAGGTCGCGTTCCGTGTCGGTGAACGCGATCCCCAGCACCGCCTCGGCGGCGGCGAGCTGCTCCTTGGTCAGCGCCCGGAGCGCGGCCAGCGCGGCGGGCCCGGTGGCGGCGGGCGGGACCTTATCCGCCCAGAGCCGATCAGCCAGGGCGAGTGGGAGGCCGGCGGCGGTGGCGAGACCGAGGAAGGTGCGGCGGTCGAAGTGCTGGGACATGGGCGGCTCCTGGGGTGGCAACCCTGCGGGGGGGCTCCGGCGTCAGAGGGAATCATCACTCCGTTCAGTCCGCGCCGCCAAGGAGCCGCCCATGTCCCGCCCTGTCGCCCTCGCCGCCCTGCTTGCTGGAGTCGTCGCCATTGCCGCGCCGCTGACCGCCCAGGAGACTCGGTTCACCCACGCCCTCGCCCGCGGCGAGACGCTTTCCCTCAGCAACATCGACGGCGACATCAGCGTCACGCCGGCGAGTGGCCGCACCGCAGAGATCATTGCCCGGAAGACGGTCCGGAAGGGGAATGGTGCCCTGGTGAAGGCGGTGATGGAGGAAAGCGCCGACGGCATCCGCGTCTGCACCCTCTATCTCGACGACGCAGACGACGATCGCACCAGCTGCACCGGCCGCCGCGACCGCAACCGCAGCAGGAACCGGGACCCGCTCGACGTCGAGATGGCGTACGAGGTCCGCCTGCCGGAGGGCTCCGCCCTGCAGGTCGCGACGGTCGATGGGAACATCCATGTCACCGACCTGACGGGGCGCGCCAACATCACCACGGTCGATGGCGACGTGACCGTCTCGGGCCGCGCGCCGGAAGCGATCTCGACGGTCGATGGGGAGATCGACGTGACCGTCACCGAGATGCCGAAGTCGGGGATGCAATACCGCTCCGTCGACGGCGGCATCACCGTGCGCGTTCCCGCCGGAGCCGGACTCGACGTCACGGGCTCGTCGGTGGACGGCAAGTTCTCGAGCGATTTCCCGCTGACGACCGCAGGCAAGTGGGGTCCACGGCAGTTCCGCGGCACCTTGGGCGATGGCGGGCCGGCCCTCCGGCTCAGCACCGTGGACGGGGCGATCCGGCTGCAGAAGCGCTAGGCTGCAACCATTCGGCCCCGAGCCACGTCCCAATCAGAAACCTCGTCTCTCCTTTTTCGGAGCTTGCCCATGCGCCGTACCCAGCTCGCCACACTCTTGGTGGCCGCCGCCCCCCTGGCCGCCCAGGAAACCCGCTTCACCCCGACGATCGCGGCCGGCGGAACGCTGGCACTCGAGAACATCAACGGGCCGATGGTGATCACGCAGGGCACCGGACGCACCGCCGAAGTGATCGTCACCAAGCGAGTGATCAAGGGCGACGGCTCGTACGTGAAGGCGGTGATGGAGGAGCGCGGCGGCACGGTGCGGATTTGCACCATCTATACCAACCGCGATCCAAACCGGAAGACGTGCAGCGGCGAGAACTCCTCGTCCTCCCGTCGCCGCGACAACTACGATGAAGTCGAGATGCGTTACGAGGTTCGCGTGCCGGCTGGCGTGCTGGTCGATGCCGAGAGCGTCAACGGCAGCATCACCGCGACGGGGCTGGAGGCGTCGGCGGCGCTGCAGACCGTCAACGGGCCGATCGTCTTCAGCGGGACGACGGCGAGCCACCTCGAGACGGTCAACGGGAAGATCAAGGCGACGTTCACCAAGGCCGCCTGGGATGGCACCCTCGAAGTCTCGGCGGTCAATGGCGGCGTCGACCTCACCTTCCCTGCCGGCTTCGAGGCCGACCTCAGTGGCGAGACCGTGAACGGCGGCATCACCAGCGACTTCCCGGTGACCATCGAGGGGAAGTGGGGCCCCAAGTCGTTCAACGGCAAGATCGGTCGAGGTGGGCGCCGGCTCAGCATCGAGACGGTGAACGGCGGGATCACCCTCAAGAAAGGGTGATGTGTCGCCGAGCCGCCGCCGAGTCGCGGCTTTAGCCGCGGGGTGAACGGATCTAGTCGGCGGCCGCAGCCAGAAGCTCGGCCGCCGCTTTCGCATGCGGGATCAGGGCGAAGAGGTCGCCCTTCTCGAGGTGCAGGCGGCCGGTCATCGCGGCCATCGTCGGCGTGGTCCTGGCGGCGATCAGCGCGAGCCACGTCGTGGTCGTCGCCGAGAGGACGAAGTCGGCGGATTCGAGATCATCAGCGTCAGCCAGGCGCGCCTCGCTGCACCGGCCATCATCGACTCGCACGAACGTCCGGCACGGCGGCTCGATCTCCAGCACCCGCAGCACCAGCGTCCCGACCCAGCCAGCGGCGGCCTCGGCGAAGACCGCCGAGCCGTTGAGATGCGCCTGCCAGCGCGCAATACCCTCTGGCGTGAATAACGACGGAAGCACCGACACCAGCGGTGGCTGCTCGCCGTTCGCCGTTCGCTGTTCGCCGTCCGTTGTCATGCGTCCCGCGTGGGGAGGGCGTCGAACGCAATCGGCGCGGCCAGCACCTGGTCCGGGATCGCGAAGGCCTGGGTGATCTGCTCGGCGATCGGCCGCATCTCCTGGATGCAGTTGTTGACCAGATAACGGATTGCCTTCGCCTTGGGCGTCTCCACCACGCCATTCATCAGGAACCAGCCGATGTCGCGTTCGACCGCCGACGCCCAGAAGGTGTCGCGCACGAGCATGAGTAGCGGGCGGAGCGATGGCGCGGCGCGGTCGACCTCCTCCTGCACCGCCTCGTGGGCCACGCGCTCGACATGCGCGGTGGCGAGGTGCATCAGGTGGTCCTGCACGTCCTGCATCGCACCCAGCGGGTCCTTCTTGATCCCGGCGCGCAGCCGGCGTGCGGCCGCATCGAGGAGGCGCTGTTCGCGGTAGCGGAGCAGGTCCGCCTGCTGGGCCGGGTCGCGCAGGTGATCCTCATCATCGCGGCGCGCGGTGACCGGATTCATCGCCTTGAGCACGGCGCGGGCGCGGCGGGTGAGCAGTCGGATCACCCCCATCTCGGCAAACTCCTGCTTGTACCCCGTCAGCAGCGCTTTCGCGAGCAGCTGCATCAGGACGGTGTTGTCGCCCTCAAAGGTGGTCCAGACGTCGATGTCACCGCGCAGCACGGCGAGGCGATTCACCTGGAGGTAGCCCTGCCCCCCGCAGCACTCGCGCGCGTCGGTGACGGCCTGCTGCGCCAGCCACGCCGTGTACGCTTTCAAGCCGGCGGCCAATCCTTCGACCTCGCGGCTCTCGCCCTCGTGCCCGCCACCATCCTGCAGCGCGGCGAAGCGATCGACCAGCCGCGACAGTGCCATGTCGAGTACCAGCGACGACGCAAGCGCCGGCAACAGCCGCCGCTGATGCGTCCGGTAGTCGAGCAGCTTGGTGACGTTGCCGCCATCGGGGCCGAACTGGGTGCGCCGATTGCCATAGCGGATGGCGATCGTCAACGCGCTCTTGGCGGCCGAGAGCGCCGACAGGCCGATGGTGATCCGGCCGCCGACGAGGGTGCCGATCATCGTGAAGAAGCGGCGCGCGGGGCTCTCGATCGGCGAGGTGTAGACGCCCTCGGGGGAGACGTGGCCGAAGCGGTCGAGCAGGTGTTGCCGCGGGATGCGCACCTGATCGAACCAGAGCCGGCCGTTGTCAACGCCGTTCAGCCCTTCCTTGAGCCCGGTATCTCCGATGCGGACACCGGCGGCCGGCGCCCCCGCTGCATCACGGATCGGCACCAGGAAGGCGTGCACCCCGTGCCGTGCGCCCCCGACGATCAGCTGCGCAAAGACCGTCGCCATCGCGCCGTGCGCGGCGACGTTGCCGAGCCATTCCTTGTGGGCGCCACCGTGCGGCGTGTGCATCACGAAGGACTCGGTCGCGGCATCATAGGTCGCCGTGGTCTCGAGGTCGCGGACATTCGAGCCGCTGCCGAGCTCGCTCATCGCGAAGGCGCCGAGGATCTCGCCGCGGGAGATCGCGGGGAGGAAGGTGCGGTGATGCCACTCGGTACCGAGCAGCATCACGCTCCCCTGAAAGAGGCCGAACTGCACCCCGTACTTGATGGTGAGCGAGAGATCGTGGAAGGCGAGCGTCTCGAACGAGGCGAGGAAGTCGCGTGGTCGGCCGGCGCCGCCGTATTCCGGCGCGACGGCGAGGGCGCCGAGGCCGTCCTTGGCGAGTTCACGCAACCAGCCCAGGACCACTTCGCGGTATTCGTGGTGCGACAGGCCGTAGACGTAGGCGAAGCGCGGATCGGTCAGCCGCTGCCGGACAAAGTCGCGAACCCCCACCTCGGGGCCGTCCAGCAGCGCCTTGAGCGCCGCGACATCGACCGATGGCGACGGCCGGACTGGCGAGGGAGCTGGGCGCGAGGAGGGGGCGGGTTGGGTCATCTGGGAAAAATAGCCCTGCAGGGGACTAGTATTCGGGAGTGTCCACCTCATCTCCGCTCGTCGTCGTGATTGGCGCCGGGGCCGCCGGTCTCCTGGCTGCGATCCACGCGGCCCAGGGTGGCGCGCGCGTGCTCCTCCTGGAACGCACCCCCGACGGCGGGCGGAAGATCCTGATCTCTGGCGGCGGTCGGTGCAATGTGCTGCCCTCCCACCTCGACACCACGCGTTACGTCACGGCCTCCTCGCCCAATTCGCTCCGGATGATTCTCCGGGGCTGGCCGCTCGAGGAGCAGCGCGCATTCTTCGAGGACGAAGTCGGCCTCCCGCTCCGGCTCGAGGAGGAGAGCGGGAAGCTTTTTCCGGTGGTCAACAGCGCCCGCGCCGTGCGCGACGGACTGGTGCGTACCGCGAAGGCACGCGGAGTCGAGTGGCTGTCGGGGGTCGAAGTGACGGCCCTCGATCCGCTGACGCCGGGATGGGGCATCACGCTCGCCGGCGGCCGGACCATTCGCGCCGATGCCGTGATCGTCGCGACGGGCGGCCTCTCCGTCCCGAAGACCGGCTCCGACGGCTTCGCCTATCAGGCGCTGGCGGTACTCGGCCACACGGTGCACCCGACCTATCCCGCCCTCACGCCGCTCACCCTCGACCCGCCGATCTTCGCGGATCTCGCTGGCGTCTCGCTCCCCGTGACGATCGAAGCGCGGAACGCCACGGAGCATTCCGAGGCACATGGCGGCTTCCTCTTCACGCACCGCGGCTACAGCGGCCCCGCCGTGCTCGATGTCTCGCACGTGGCCGTGCGCGGCCGCCTCGCCGGGGAACCGCCTGCGACCATCACGGTGCAGTGGACCGCCTACGATGCCGCGACCTGGGAGGCGTTCCTTGCCCCGGCCGCACACCAGGTCGGGACGGTGGTCCGCCGCGAGTTGCCGAGTCGGCTCGCCGACCGGCTCCTGGCCGACGTGGGCATCGACCCCGCCCGAAAGCTCTCCCAGCTTCCGCGCAACGGCCGCAAGGCGCTGGTGGCCGCCCTGACCCGCTACCCGCTCCCCTGGAGCGGTGACGAGGGCTACAAGAAGGCGGAAGTCACCGGCGGCGGCGTGGCCCTGGGCGAGGTCCAACCCGCCACGATGGAAAGCCGTATCCACCCCGGACTCTTCCTCGCCGGCGAACTGCTGGATGCGTTCGGGCCGATTGGAGGTTACAACTTTGTCTGGGCGTGGGTCACGGGGCGTCTGGCAGGGTTGGGCGCGGCGTCACGAGAAGCGTGAAGCGAGAAGCGAGAAGCGTGGGCGCCGAACCGGGCCCAGCCTCCCACTCCGCTCCGAATTCTCCCTCCACGCTTCTCGCTTCTCGCTTCTCGCTTCTCGCTTCCCCTCTCACCAGAGCTCCGCATGCGCCTCCCTCTCCGTCTGCTCCTGCTCCTCGCCATCCCGATGTCCCTCTCCGCCCAGGCTCGTCTCACGACGCCCGAGCAGGCGCTCGGCTTCAAGATCGGCGCCGACTACCAGCTGGCGACCTACACCCAGTTGCAGCGGTGGTGGGAGAAGCTGGCGGTGGAGTCGCCGCGGATGGAGCTGGACACCATCGGCACGACCGCCGAAGGGCGGCCGCAGCTGATGGCGATCCTCTCCTCACCGGCGAACCTCGCGCGGCTGGAGGAGTACCGGAAGAACAACGCGCTGCTGGCATCGGGACGGGTCGATGAGGCGACCGCACGGAGGCTCGCCGCGAACGGCAAGTCGGTCATCTGGATCGACGGCGGGCTGCACGCCACCGAAGTGCTCGGCGCGCAGCAGCTGCTCGAGATGGTCTGGCAGTTCGTCTCGCAGGACGATGCCGAGACGACGCGGATTCTCGACGACGTGATCATCCTGGTGGCCCATGCGAATCCGGACGGCATGGAGCTGGTCTCGTCCTGGTACATGCGCAAGCCGGACACGTTGCAGCGCAACATGGGCGACTTGCCGCGGCTGTACCAGAAGTACGTCGGCCACGACAACAACCGCGACTTCTATCGCAACGCCCAGGCGGAGTCGCGCAACATCAGCCGCACGCTCTATCGGACCTGGTTCCCGCAGGTCATCTACAACCATCACCAGACCGGCCCCGCGGGTTCGGTGATGTTCGCGCCGCCGTTCCGCGATCCGTTCAACTACGTCTTCGACCCGATGATCCCGACGGGGCTCGATTTCGTGGCGATGGGGATGCAGCGCCGCTTCGCGTCCGAGGGGAAGCCGGGCGTGGTCTCGAAGGAGGCCTCGTCGTATTCCACGTGGTGGAACGGCGGCCTCCGCACGGCAGGCTACTTCCACAACATGATCGGCATCCTGACGGAGACGATCGGCTCGCCGACCCCGACGACGATCCCGCTCGTGCTTGCGCGGCAGTTGCCCAGCGGCAGCGGACAGTTCCCGATCGCGCCGCAGGTGTGGCGCTTTCGGCAGTCGATCGACTATTCGATGACCGCCAACCGGGCGATCCTCGATTACGCCTCGCGCTATCGCGAGGAATTGTTGTTCGACTTCTGGCAGATGGGGCGCAACTCGATCGCGCGCGGCTCGACCGACACGTGGACCACGACGCCGGTGCTGATCGAGGCGGCACGCGCCGCCGGCACCTCGACCCAGGCACAGGCGGCGGCGATGCGCAGTCCGGCGCGTCGTGACCCGCGTGCCTACGTGATCCCGGCCAATCAGCCGGAGATCGGCAACGCCCTGGACTTCCTCCAGGCGCTCTCCACCTCGGGCATCGAGATCCACAAGGCGACCGCCGACTTCAGCATCGGCGCCACGCGCTACCCGAAGGGTTCGTTCGTGGTTCGGGCCGACCAGCCGTTCCGGCCGCACGTGCTCGACATGTTCGAGCCGCAGTGGCACCCGACCGACCTGCAGTATCCCGGTGGACCGCCGAAGCGGCCGTACGACAACGCCGGCTACACGCTTGCCTTCCAGATGGGCGTCGCCTTCGACCGGATCCTCGAGCCGTTCCAGGCTCCTCTTGCGCCGATCACGACAGAGGACGTCCGGCCCGACCCCGCCGCCTTCGATGCCAAGGCGAAGGCGTGGCGCGTCCCGGCCGGCGCCACCGACGGCTTCGTCGCGGTGAACCGCCTCATCAAGGCGAAGCAGCGGGTCGAACGCCTCCCGAATGGCGACTTCCTCGTCCCCGCCAGTGCCGCATCCGCCAAGGTGCTCGGCGACCTGGCACGCGACCGCGCCCTGCCGACGACCGCCACCACACTGGCCACGCGCGGCACCCCGGTGACGCCGCTCCGCATCGGCCTCTGGGACCGTTATGGCGGCTCGATGGAATCGGGATGGACGCGCTGGATCCTCGAGCAGTACGAGGTGCCGTTCACCGTGGTCTATGCCCCGACGCTCGATGCCGGCAATCTCCGCCAGCAGTTCGATGTGCTGCTCTTCGTCAACGGCGCGATTCCGGGCACCGGCGGTGGGCGCGGCGCCGGCGGCGGCGGTGGTGGCGGTGGAGGGCGCGTGCTCGACCCGATGACCCTGCCCGCGGAGTACCGCAATCAACTCGGCAACGTCTCGGCGGCGACCACCGTCCCGCAGGTCAAGACCTTCCTCGAGCAGGGCGGTCGCGTGGTTGCGATCGGCTCGTCGGCGACCAACCTCGCAGCCGCGCTCACGCTGCCGATCGAGAGCCAGCTCGCCGAGAAGCAGCCCAACGGCACGACGCGGCCGGTGTCGAGCGACAAGTTCTTCATCCCGGGCTCGGTGCTCGTCACCACGGTCGACACCTCGCTGGCGATCGCCCACGGCGCCCGACCCGCCACCGACGTCTTCTTCGACAATTCCCCGGTCTGGCGCCTCTTGCCGGATGCCGCCGCGAAGGGCGTCACGCCGATCGCTCGCTACACCGCCGAGAAGCCCCTCCGCTCCGGCTGGGCCATCGGCCAGGACTACCTCAAGGACGGCATCGCGATGGCGCAGGCGACCGTGGGCCAGGGCACACTGTACCTCTACGGCCCCGAGGTGCTGTTCCGGGCGCAGCCGGCGGGGACGTATCGATTCGTCTTCAATACGTTCTACAAGTAGGCGAGGAGCGAGAAGCGAGAAGCGAGAAGCGTGGTGCGGCGGCAGGATCGCTGCGTAACGTCCAGGCTTCTCCTCGCTTCTCGCATCTCGCTTCTCGCTTCTCGAGGCACCAATGTCCGACTCCCTCGGAGTTTCCCTCACCTGGCTCGGCCACTCGGCCTTCCACCTCGACATTCCGGGTGGTCCGTCGCTGCTGTTCGATCCGTGGCTGTCGAATCCGAAGGCACCGTCGAACGCTGCGGAGTTGGCGAAGACGGCGCAGGTGATCTGCGTGACGCATGGGCATGGCGATCACATCGGCGAGACCGTGGCACTGGCGAAGGCCACCGGCGCGAAGGTCCTCTGCAGCGTCGAGCTCGGGATGGAACTCGTCGCTGAAGGGGCGCCGGAGGAGCAGGTCGTGCCCTTCAACATCGGCGGGTCGTACACGACGCATGGCGTGACGGCGACGCTGGTCCAGGCGTTCCATTCGTCGTCGAGTGCGACGCCTGATGGCCATCCGCGCGAGATCGGCACCCCCTGCGGCTTCGTGCTCGAATGCCCCCGCGATCTGGTGATCTACAACACCGGCGACACCGGGGTCTTCGGGGACATGGCGCTGATCGCCGAGCTGTACCACCCGGGCGTGCTCATGCTCCCGATCGGCGACTTCTACACGATGGGGCCACGGCAGGCCGCCAAGGCCTGCGAACTGGTCCGTCCGAGGTGGATCGTCCCCCAGCACTACGCCACTTTCCCCGGCCTGCAGGGGACGCCGGACGAGCTGAAGCGCCACCTCCCGGCCGAATTCCGTGGTCGCGTCCTCACCCCCGCACCGGGCGAGACGATTCGGTAGCTTAGGGGCATGGCTTCCCTTGCCCTGCTCGGCGTTCCCCTCGACCTCGGTGCCTCGCGCCGCGGCGTCGAGATGGGACCCTCCGCTGTCCGCCTCGCCCAACTCGCCCAGCGTCTCGAACGCCTCGGCCACGACGTCATCGACACCGGTGACGTCGCGATTCCGACGCGCGAGACCCTGGGCGTCGGTCGCGGGATCGAGTTCCTCCCGACCATCACCGGCATCTGCACCGACATCGCCACCCGCACCGCGGCCATCGTTCGTGATGGCCGGATTCCGGTCGTGCTCGGCGGGGATCATTCGCTTGCCGCGGGGTCGATCGCCGGCGTCGCCACGGCGCTGGCCGAACGTGGTGAACGCCTCGGCGTGATCTGGCTCGATGCGCATGCCGACCTGAACACACCCGAGAGCACCCTGAGCGGCAACGTGCACGGCATGCCGGTGGCGCACCTGCTCGGCCACGGTGACGCGGGGATGTCGTCGATCGCGAAGCCGTCGCCGGCGCTCCGGCCCGAACATCTGGTCATCATCGGCGCACGCGACCTCGACCAGGCCGAGCGGACGCATGCGCGCGAATACGGCGTGACGATCTACACCATGCGCGACATCGACGAGCGCGGCCTGCGCACCATCCTCGCCGAGGCGATCGCCAAGGTGAGCGACGGCACCACCGGGCTGCATGTCTCGCTCGACCTCGACTTCGTTGACCCGCGCGATGCGCCCGGTGTGGGCACGCCGGTGCGCGGCGGCGTCACCTACCGCGAAGCGCACCTCGCGATGGAGACGCTGTGGGACAGCGGTCGCGTGGTCTCCCTCGACCTGGTCGAGGTGAACCCGGTGCTCGATTCGTACAACCAGACCGCCGAGCTCGCGGTCGAGCTGATGGCCAGTGCCTTCGGCCAGCGCATTCTCTAGGAGCAGTCGATGAGCGACCATCCGAACAGCCGGCCCGCCCTGATCCTCGGTATCTCGATCGTGCTTGCGGCGCTCGTCGGCGCGGGCGCCGTCAGCGGCCTCAAGCGCGCCAACGACGACATCACCGTCACCGGATCAGCCAAGCGGCTGGTGCGGGCCGACCTCGCGGTGTGGCGCCTCGACGTCGGGCGCCAGGCGGGAACGCAAGCGGATGCCGCGCGCATTGCCCGCGAGGGCGCCGAGCAGACCCGCGCCTTTCTCCTCACGCAGGGCTTCGCGGATTCGAGCATCACGGTGCGCGCGCCGTTCACGATGGTGGTCAACGAGTACATCAACGGGAACGAGACCGGCCGGGTGCTCGGCTACCGCGTCACCCAACAGGTGGAGTTGCGGTCGTCCGATGTCGACAAGGTCGCGGCGCTGGCCGGCGACCTCTCCGGGCTGTTGACGGCCGGGGTCGGGGTGGTCGGTCAGGCGCCGGAGTACCTCTACGCCAAGCTGCCGGACATCAGGGGCCCCCTGCTCGCCGAGGCCACCAAGGACGCCCGGACACGGGCGGACGAGATCCTGGGGGCTGTGGGGGCCAAGACGGGGCGGCTGAAGGCAGTCCGAGTGGGCGTGTTCCAAGTGACCAAGCGCAATTCGACCGAGGTCAACGACTACGGGATGTACGACACCAGCGACCGGGACAAGGAAGTCACCGGCGTGGTCCGCATCACCTTTGCGGTCAAATAGTCATTTGGTGCATATCGAAACATTCGCTGGGGTAGCCGAAGCGGTGATCCGACACTAGAATGACCGGTCGCCGTTCCTCGATCCTTAGCACTAGAGCTCCCGTGTCCCTGCTGCGTCGCCTTGCTGTCCCCGCCCTGCTCGCTGCCTTCGTGGCCGCGAGCGGTCCGGCGTCGGTGAGTGCGCAGGCGGCGACGTTCTCGCGCGACGAGAAGCCGTTCACGACCATCTCGAAGATGTTCGCGAAGGATGCCCCAGCCGATTCCCTCGTGACGCTGGCGAAGGCACAGATCGGCACGCGCTACAAGCTTGGCGCGAAGGCGCCGGGGAAGGCGTTCGACTGCAGCGGCCTGGTGCAGTGGGTGATGGCGGCGTTCAACCTCGACCTGCCGCGCACCTCGCGCGAACAGGCCAAGGCGGGCATCGAAGTGCCGAAGGATCCGACGCAGCTGCGTCCGGGCGACCTGCTCTACTTCGGCAAGGGAAAGACCGTCAGCCACATCGGCATCTACGTCGGCGACGGGAAGTACGTGCACGCCGCGAATCGCCGGAAGGGCGTCGTCGAAGCGGCCCTGCCCACGGGGAGCAAGGCGCGCACCTGGTGGAAGGGTGCCCGCCGACTCTTTGGTGGCGCCGATGAGACCCCGCCCGTCACGCTCTTCGATTCCCTGCTGGTCCGCCGCAGCACCGGTAGCTAGGCAGCACCCGTCTCGTCGGCCGGCACCGCCGCCACGAGCCACGTCAGCAGCGCCGCCACCCCCAACGTCACTACACCGCCCACCGCTTCCATCGGGCGATCGCGCACGACCACCAACAGCGACCAGATCGAGAACGCCGCAAAGAAGAGCGGTGTCCAGGGATAGCCCCAGACGCGATACGGCCTGGGCAGCGTCGGCTCACGCCGGCGGAGCAAGACAACGCCCACCACCGCCAGCACCATGAAGAGATTGAGCGTGAACGAGGCGTAGGTCAGGATCCCCTCGAACGAATCGGTCAACACGAACAGCAGCGCGAGCCCACCCTGCAGCAGCACGGCGCGACTCGGGCTGCCCGTTGCGGTGCGCTGCGCCAGCGGCCGGAGCGGCGGATTGTCCTCCGCCATCGCCTCGATCACGCGTGGCCCGGCGAGCGTCATCGCCGAAATGGTGGAGATCAGGAGCAAGGCGATGACCCCACTCATCAACCGCCCTCCCGCGTCACCGAAGATGTGCCCGGCGGCGATGGCGCCGATCTCCACCTGCCCGGCCAGCTCGGTGATCGGCGTGGTGCGCAGGAAGACCCAGTTGAGTCCCATGTAGAGCGCGGTGACCAGCAGCGTGCCGAGCACGAGGGCGCGTGGCACGTTGCGCTCGGCGTGGGCGACTTCGCCCTGGAAGTACGCGGCGGCGTTGAAGCCGGTGTAGGCGTAGGAGACGAAGATCAACGAGATCGCGAAGGCGCCGCTGGTCATCTGCCCGGCCGACGCGGCACTCGGGGCGAAGCTGAGCGGCGTGCTCGTGGCGGCGAGCCCCATCGCCACGAAGGCGAGGATCAGGAGCACCTTCACCGTGGTGACCACGACCTGGACCTTCCCACCAACGGCGGGCGCCAACAGGTGGACACTGGTCGCGGCCACGATTGCCGCGACGGCGAGGGGTCCGGCCGGAATCTCCAGCAGCGGGCCGGCATAGCGACCGAGGGCCATGGCGGCGAGCGCGACCGGCGCGGCGAAGCCCACGGCGACCGAGACCCAGCCGGCCACCGTTCCGACCGCCGGGGCGTAGATCCGCCCGAGGAAGCGGTACTCGCCACCTGAACCACGGATCGCGGCGGAGAGCTCGCCGTAGCAGAGGGCGCCGGCCACGGCGATGAGGCCACCGATGCCCCAGGCGGCGAGCAGGGCGAAGCCGTCGGTCGTACCAAGCACCTGGAAACCGAGCGTCGTGAAGACGCCGGTGCCGACGATGTTGGCCACGACGGTGGCAAGGGCAGCAGCGAAGCCGAGCGGGGCGCGCGCGTGGGGTATCGTCATGGGGGTGCCCCAAAGATAGGACGACGACGGGCACCTCGCGCCCGGCGCGATGCCCCGCTACAATCCGGTCGGCTCCGGGCACCGCGCCGGGGCGTCCCCTCCCAAGCCGAGACCACCAGATGCCGCACGGACCTGCCGACGCGCCGCTCTCCCGGCGCGACCTGCTCAAGGCTGCTGGCGCCGCCAGCGCCGCGATCGCCGTCTCCAGCAGCGAGAGCCACGCCGACCCGACGCCACCGCCGAGCTCGATGCTCGCGGCCGCGACGATGATGGGCGTACCGTTTGCCCGACATGCGAAGGTGCGGGTGGCGATCGTCGGCACCGGTCTCCGCGGCAGCTCGGTCCTCGGCGAACTCCTGGCGGTCGACGGGGTGCAGATCACGGCGCTCTGCGACATCGTGCCGGCGAAGGTAGCACGCGCCGCCAAGCGGGTGACGGATGCGGGGCAGCCCGCGCCGGCCATGTACAGCAGCGGCGAGCGGGCGTTCGAAGAGCTGGTGAAGCGCGATGACATCGACATCGTCTACACCGCGACGCCGTGGCCCTGGCACACGCCGGTCTGCCTCGCCGCGATGAAGGCCGGCAAGCACGCCGCCACGGAAGTGCCGGCGGCGACGTCGCTCGCCGAGTGCTGGGACCTGGTTCGCACGTCGGAGCAGACGCGGAAGCACTGCCTGATGATGGAGAACTGCTGTTACGACTTCAACGAGATGCTGGTCGACACGATGGTGAAGAAGGGGCTCTTCGGCGAGATCATGTACGCCGAGGCCGCCTACATTCACGACTTGCGCAGCATCCTCTTCGAGGATCGTGACGAAGGGCTCTGGCGACGGAAGCCGCACACCAACCGCGATGGCAACTTCTACCCGACCCACGGCCTCGGCCCGGTCGCGTGGTATCTCGACATCCACAAGGGCGACCGCTTCGACTATCTGGTCTCGATGTCGACCCCGGAGCGGGGGCTGACGCAGTGGCGCGAGGCGAAGGTGCCGAAGGATTCGCCGAAGTGGCAGGAGAAGTACGTCGCCGGCGACATCAACTCCTCGTTCATCAAGACGATCCGCGGCAAGACGATCCTGCTCCAGCACAACGTGACCCTCCCCACGCCGTACGATCGGCTCAACTCGGTCCGCGGCACCAAGGGCGTCTTCAAGGACTATCCGGCTCGCATCTTCCTTGAGGGGCAGCCGGGCGGCCACGCGTTCAAGCCGGTCGACGACTACAAGGCGGCGCACACGCACCCGCTCTGGCAGCGCGTCGGCGAGATCGCGCGGCAGAAAGGCGGCCACGGCGGAATGGACTACATCATGGCGTTCCGGCTGGTCGAGTGCATGCGCGAGGGGCTGCCCCCCGACTTCGATGTCTACGACGCCGCGGCATGGAGCGCCCCGTGGCCGCTCTCCGAGGCGTCACTCGCCAAGGGCAGCGCGCCGATGAGGTTCCCGGACTTCTCCAACGGGGCCTGGCAGCGTCCTCGGACGGGCGCATGAATCCGACGATGCTCGACTGGGGGATCGTCCTGGTCTCCATCGTCATCTGCGCGATCCCGCCGATCCTGCTCGCCAAGCGCGCGGGGTCGAGCACGGCCGAGTTCTTCACCTCGGGGCAATCGGCGCCATGGTGGCTGATCGGCGTCTCGATGGTGGCCACCACCTTCAGCACCGACACGCCGAACCTGGTCACCAACTTCGTCCGGACCGGCGGCGTCGCCAGCAACTGGCAGTGGTGGGCGTTCCTGCTCACCGGGATGGCGACGGTCTTCTTCTTTGCCCGACTCTGGCGCCGAAGCGGCGTGCTCACCGACCTCGAGTTCTACGAGCTGCGCTACAGCGGCCGCGCCGCCACGCTCGTGCGCGGCTTTCGCGCCGTGTACCTCGGGCTCTTCTTCAACTGCTTCATCATGGCGTCGGTGAACCTGGCCGCCGCGAAGATCGCCTCGATCGTCCTCGGCTGGCCGATGTGGCAGACGCTGGTGATCTGCGGCGTCATCAACATCGCCTTCGCGGCGAGCTCCGGCCTCTGGGGCGTGCTGGTCGTCGACTTCATCCAGTTCGGGATCGCGATGTCGGGTGCCTTCGCCGCGATGTACTTTGCCCTCAAGCAGCCCGAGGTCGGCGGCATGGCGGGGCTGGTGGCGAAGCTGCCGGAGTCGACCCTCTCACTCGTCCCGGACTTCAGCAACTGGCCGCTCACGCTGACCCTGTTCGTGATCCCGCTCACGCTGCAGTGGTGGTCGGTCTGGTATCCCGGTGCCGAGCCGGGTGGCGGATCGTACATTGCGCAGCGGATGCTCGCCGCCAAGTCGGAACGCGACGCCCTCGGCGGCACCCTGCTCTTCAATGTGGCGCACTACGCGCTCCGCTCGTGGCCGTGGATCATCGTGGCACTCGCCTCGATGCTCGTCTTCCCGACGCTCGAGTCGATCCAGGTCGCCTTCCCAAACGTTGATGCACGGCTGATCGGCCACGACCTCGCCTATCCGGCCATGCTCAAGTTCCTGCCACATGGCTTCCTCGGGCTGATGATCGCAGGGATGCTCGCGGCCTACGTCTCGACGCTGGTGACGCACCTCAACTGGGGCTCGTCCTACCTGGTGCACGACTTCTATCGGCGCTTCATGAAGACCGACGGGAGCGAGGCGCACTACGTCAGCGTCGGCCGCTGGATCACCGCCGCGCTGATGATCGTCGCCGGCCTGCTGACCTACGCGCTCGACACCGCCGCCGAGTCGTTCCAGTTGCTGCTCTCGATCGGCGCGGGCACCGGGCTGATCTACCTGTTGCGCTGGTTCTGGTGGCGCATCAACGCCTGGTGCGAGATCACCGCGATGATCTCGTCGTTCGTCGTCGCGCTCGGCTTCTTCATCGCGAACAAGATGGGGATGGCCATTCCGGCGCACATCTCGCTGCTGATCACCATCGCAGTCACGACGGCGGTCTGGGTGACGACGGCGATCGTCACCGCGCCGATCGACCGGAGCGTGCTGCTCGCCTTCTATCGGAAGGTGCGTCCCGCTGGCCCCGGCTGGGAATCGATTCGCGCGGAGACCGGGCTGCCCGCGTCGCCGGATTCCCTGCCCCAGGCGTTCGTGGCGTGGATGTTCGGCTGCTTCATGGTGTATGGCGCGCTGTTCGGCACCGGCTCGCTGATCTACGGTCACTCGGGCACGGCGGCGTTCTGGATCACCGTCTTCGTGATCAGCGCGGGTGTGCTGCTCCGCATCGTCCCGAAGATGTGGAGCGCGAGTCCGGTGGAGTCATGACCGCGTCGGCCGCGACCGCCGCCGTGGTGCTCGCACGCGGGCTGGGCAGCCGCATGCGCCGCCCGGCGGAGGGAGTGGCGCTCGACCCGCGGCAGGCGGCGGCGGCAGCGGCGGGGCTCAAGGGGATGATCCCCGACGCCGCCGGACGGCCATTTCTCGATCATGTGTTGTCGTCGCTCGCCGACGGTGGTGTCACCGACGTCTGCCTCGTCGTGGCGCCGGACCATGCCGCCATCCACGATCACTATACCGCGCACCCCCCGACCCGCGTGCGGCTCGCCTGGGCCATTCAGGCGGAGCCGCGAGGGACGGCCGATGCCGTGCTTGCCGCCGAAGCGTGGGCCGCGGGGCGCGACGTGCTGGTCCTCAATGCCGACAATCTCTACCCCGTCAACGCAATTCAGGCCTTGGTGACGCTGGGCGGGCCGGGCCTCGTCGCCTTCGATCCCGAGGCGCTGGTGCGCGAGGGCAACATCGAGGCGTCGCGCATCGCGGCGTTCGCCATTCTCACGCTCCGCGGTGATGGCACCGTCGCCGCGATCGTCGAGAAGCCCGACCCGGCGGCACTCGCCGCGGCCGGGCCGACGCCGTGGGTGAGCATGAACCTCTTCCGTCTCGACCAGGCGCTGTTCGCCGCGTGCCATGACGTCACCCCGTCCCCGCGCGGCGAACTCGAGCTCCCGACGGCCGTGACGCTGGCGATCGCGCGCGGCACGCGGCTGCAGGCCGTGATGTTGCGAGCCGGCGTGCTGGACCTCTCACGGCAGGACGACATCGCCGCCGTCGCCATCGCCCTGGCCGGCGCTCGGTGCGTTCCGTGAACCACACCTGGCAGCGCCGCGTCGAGGCACTCGGACTCGCCGGAGAGGCCGCGGACCATGCCGCGCGTCAGTTCGCCGTGGTGGCGACGGCGTACTCCCGACGCGTCGGCGACCCGGAGCGCGCGCGGGCGTGGTGGATCCCCGGCCGGATCGAGGTGCTCGGCAAGCACACCGACTACGGCGGCGGGCGCTCGCTGCTGGCCGCGGTGGAACGTGGCTTTCACCTCCTGGCGTCCCCGCGCCGCGACGGCATCGTCCGCCTCATGGATGCCTCGCGGCACACCACGCTTCGCTTGCCACTCCGCGCCGACGTGCCGCCACGACCAGGCGCATGGTCCGACTACCCCATCTCGGTGATCCGCCGGCTCGCGCGCGATTTCCCGGGCGTGCACACCGGGATGGACGCGGTGCTGATCTCGTCGCTCCCGTCGGCGTCCGGCCTTTCGTCGTCGAGCGCCCTGGTGATCGCGAGTTTCCTACCGCTCGCCGCGTTCAACCAGATGGAGCAACAGCCCGGCTGGTCCGAGGCGATCCCCGATCAGGACGCGCTCGCCGGCTACCTCGGCGCGATGGAGAACGGCAAGGTCTTCGGGCCGTACGGTGCCGACCGCGGCGTCGGCACCCACGGCGGCAGCGAGGACCACACCGCGATCCTCCGCTGCACCGCCGGCGCACTCGCGCAATACCGGTTCCTCCCGGTGGTCCCGGAGGCGCAGGCCGCGCTCCCCGCAGGCTGGACCTTCGCGATCGGCGTGTCGGGCGTGCATGCGGCGAAGGGCGGTGCCGTGCAGGAGCACTACAACGGTCTCGCTCGTCAACTGTCGCTGCTGCTGGCCACCTGGCGTCGGATCAGCGGGACCTCTCCCGACTCACTCCTGGCCGCGCTCGCCGCCGGCCAGGAGGCTCGCGTGGCACTGGCCGAGGCCGTGCGCGCCGAGCATCCCGACGAGGGCGAGGCGTTGGTGGCGCGGCTCGGGCAGTTCGCCGAGGAGTGCGAGACGATCATTCCCTCGGTGACGCGGGCGCTGCAACAGGGGGATCCCGAGTCGATCGGCGAGGCGGTCGACCGCTCGCAGGAGCTTGCCGAGACGGTTCTCGCCAATCAGGTCCCCGAAACGGTGCAACTGATGCGCAGCGCGCGACGCCTGGGCGCGGTAGCCGCTTCGGCCTTCGGGGCGGGCTTTGGCGGGAGCGTCTGGGCGCTGGTGCAGGAGGCGGAGAGCGCGGCCTTTCTCGCCGGGTGGAAGGAGAGCTACTTCCTCGCCTTCCCCGATCGCGCCGGAAGAGCCACATTCTTCACGTCACGTCCGGGCGCCGCCGCCCGGGAGCTGCCGGCCTGACCGAGGCCGGGCAGGTGGCGCGTCGTCCCTTTGAGCGACCCGGCTCCTCCCATATCTTGCTGAGTCGCTTCCTCCTCGCCTGAGTCGCCATGAGCCAGCCCACGCGCGCGTGCCCTACCTGCCAGACCCCGCTCCCGGGGATGGCGGCGTATTGCTACGTCTGTGGCACGGAGACCCCGGTGGGTGTGAGCCGGGAGACCGGCGAGCGCGTCGCGATCACCAGCTCGGGCGTCGGCCCGACCGAACTCCGCAAGAAGCTGCGGCGTGCGCTCGGGCCTGGCTACGAACTGCAGGATAGGATCGGCGCCGGCGGCTTCGCCGAGGTGTTCCGCGTCCGCGACCTGCGCCTCAAGCGTGACCTCGCCGTCAAGGTGCTCCGCCCCGACCTCGGCCTCTCGCCCGACCTGGTGATGCGCTTCCGTCGCGAGGCGGAAACGATCGCCAACCTGCGTCACCCGCATATCGTCCCGGTCTACGACGTCGGCGAGGCGGAAGGGCTCGCCTACCTGATCATGCCGCTTATCGTCGGCGAGAATCTGCGCACCGTGATGGAGCGCGACGGCGCGTTGCCGGTGAAGGAAGTGCAGCGGATCATTCGCGAGGCGTGCTCCGGCCTGGCCGCCGCGCACGACGCCGGCATCGTCCACCGCGACATCAAGCCAGAGAATGTGATGCTCGAAGGGCCGGAGAAGCGGGTCCTGCTGATGGACTTCGGCATCGCGAAGGTGGTCGGCGGCGGTGCAGGTGAGGACGGCGATCCGAGCGAAGGGCTGACCAGCACGGGCATCATCATCGGGACGCCGCAGTACATGAGCCCCGAGCAGGCCTGTGGCGACAAGTCGATCGATGCGCGCAGCGACCAATACTCGCTCGCCGTCGTCGGCTATCGCATGCTGAGTGGCACGCTGCCGTTCGACGGCGAGTCGACCCGGGCCGTGCTCTATCAACAGTTGGTTGGCGAGCCGAAGCCGCTTGGCGAACGGATGCCCGACCTCCCCGGTCCGATCAACGTGGCCATCCAGCGCGCCATGGCGAAGGAGCCGAACGAGCGCTTCCCATCGATCCGCGAATTCGCGACGATGCTCGAGGGCGACAGCTCGCTCACGCTCACCGGGGCGCCCATCGGTGTCCCCGCGAAGGGGGCGCACAGCTCGCGTCGCGTCTCGGTGCTCATGGGTGTGGTCGCGGCGCTCGCGCTCGTGGGATGGTACTTCTCGCAGAACGGAGCGCCCGCCCCGGCTGAGACGCTCGATGCAGGCGCCACGTCGACGCAGACGGCCATCGCCCCGCCACCGCCGCCGAGCGGCCCCGAGCCGACGGCCGCCGCGACCCCGCCGCCGAAGGGGACACCGGCGGCGGGCACCAAGCCGCCTGCCACCACCAAGCCGGGCACCAAGGCGGCCACGACGGCTGCCGCGCCGCCCGTGGTGCCGGCCCCAGCCCCTGCGAAGGCGCCCACCGGCCCCAGCTGCAGCCGTGCCGCCGCCAACGGCGACTGGCTCGGTGCCGCCAACGCCTGTGCGTCGGAAGCCGCTGCCGGCTCCGCGGTGGCGCAACGGATCCTCGGCTCGCTCTACGACCGGGGAAGCGGCGTGACCGCCGATCCCGCCAAGGCGGTGGAGTGGTATCGGAAGGCGAGTTCGGGTGGCGACCTCGAGGCCAAGATGGCGCTCGCCCGCCTGCTGGAGGCCGGTCGTGGAGCGAAGGCGAATCAAGGGGAGGCGATCGCGCTACTCCGCGAGGCCGCCGCGGGCGGACTGCTCCGGGCGCAGCAGAATCTCGCCTTCCGGCTCGAGAACGGCGGCGGCGTCAAGAAGGACGAGGCGGAGTCGGCCCTCTGGTATCGCCGGGCGGCGGAGCAAGGGGACGTCGCTTCGCAGGAGAAGCTGGCCGAGTTTCTCGCCAAGGGCCGCGGCGTGACCAAGAACGAGGCCGAAGCGCTCGACTGGTACAAGAAGGCGGGCGACAAGGGATCGGCCGAATCGGCGTGGCAGGCGGCACAAGCATACTTCAAGGGGAAGGGGACGCCGAAGGACGAGGCGGCCGGAATGGAATGGCTCCGGAAGGCGGCGGCGCGCAACCACACCGAGGCGAAGAAGGACCTCGCCAAGCGCGGCGGCTGAGCCCCTGTTCCACGATGTGACGACGCCCCGCCGATCGTGAGATCGGCGGGGCGTCATGACATCGGGACGGCGGGATTTGAACCCGCGACCCCTACCACCCCAAGGTAGTGCGCTACCGGACTGCGCTACGTCCCGGACTCCTCTCGGTTGCCCTCGAGGAACGGGGCAAAGCTAGTCGCCCATGGCGCGAGGCGAAAGGCGGCGCGTTGGCCGAAGCCCCGCCCCGCCCTATCTTCGGCCCGACTCCCGACCCGAGGTGCACCATGTCGAGCATTGTTCCGCTGCACGCGCTCACCCTTGAGGGCGACCCCGAGGCACCCGCGCTGGTGCTGATGCATGGCCGCGGCAGCGATGAGCGCGACCTCTTCCCGCTCGGCCGGATGTTGCACCCCCATGCCACGATTGTCTCCGTCCGGGCGCCGTTCCCGGCCGCTCCGTGGGGCTACGGCACCGGCTACGCCTGGTATCGCTTCCTGGGCGGCACCACGCCGGAGCCGGAGTCGTTCGAGTGGGGTCAGCAGTCGCTCACGGCGTTCCTGGAGACCCTCCCTGCCCGCTTCGACGGCCTGCCGGGGGGAATCATCCTCGGCGGCTTCTCCCAGGGCGGCACGACGGCGCTGGGGCAGTTGCTGCGCAATCCCGGCAGCGTGCGCGGCGTGATGGTCTGCAGCGGCTTCCTCGCCGACCACCCCTCGGTGGCGGTCACCCCCGACACCGTGGGGACAACCCCGATCTTCTGGGGGCATGGGACGGCCGACATGGCCATCTCCCACGAGCATGGTGCCGCCGGACAGCACGCGCTGCGAATGGCCGACGCGCGCCTCACCTCGCACAGTTACGAAGGGATGGGGCACACCATCGGGTCGGCCGAGGTGGCCGACATGAAGGCGTGGCTGGCGGCGTTGGGGTAGGCCCCGCCTCATGGTGGCTACGTCAGGCCGCGCGATCCGCCCTGGCGAGCAGCACCGCGCGCTCGTATTCCTGCAGCACCCCAGGGAGAATCGACTGCCAGTCCCGCCCCCGTGCGGTGGCCTCGCCCCCAGCGGCCAATCGCCGTCGGAGCACTGGGTCACCGAGCAGGTGGTTGATCCCCTCCGCAAGCGCGAGTGCGGAGTCCGGCTTCACCAGCCAGGCGTTGTCCTGATGGGTTGCAAAGTCCATCACACCACCGGCATAGACTGCGAGCGCCGCGACGCCTGAGGCCATCGCCTCGAGCAGGACGTTCCCGAAGGTCTCGGTACTCGACGGGAGCACGAAGAGGTCGGCGGAGGCAAAGCATGCCGCCAGCGCCTCGCCAGTTCGCATTCCCGCCATCACGACGCCGGGCACGTTGGCCTGGCGCAGTCCATCCTCCAGCGGCCCGGCCCCGACCACCACGAGCTGCGCCGCGTCGTCGCGCGAGCCGAGCGCCTGCCACGCCTCGATCAACAGTTCCAGGTTTTTCTCCGCCGCGAGTCGCCCGACATAGAGCACCATCGGCTGTTCCGGGGCGATGCCGAGCGCCGTCCGGACCGCGGCGTCTCGGCGACCAGGATTGAACTGGGTGCGATCGACGCCGCGACTCCAGAGTGCCGTGTGTCGCACGCCACGCAGATGCAGATGCCTTTCGTAGGTTTGCGACGGGCAGAGCACCCGCGTCGCCTGTCCATAGAACCAACGCAGATACTGCCATCCGGCGGGCATGAGCCAGTCGAGGTGATACCGCGTGGCGTACCGCTCATAATCCGTGTGGGCCGAGGCGATCACGGGGATCTCGAACTCGCGCGCCAAGCGCATCCCCGTCGTCCCCATGGCGAACTCGGTGGCAACATGCACCAGGTCAGGACGGAAGGCGGCGAAGTCAGCGCGGATCGCCGGCCAGTCCGGAAAGCCCCAGCGGACATCGGGATAGAGGAAGAGACGCCGCGACGGGGTGCGGAAGATGTGTGCCTCGTCCGGGGCGCCGTCCGCCAGTGGGTATGCCGGCGCGTAGACGCGGACCACGTGCCCGCGCTGCTCGAGATCGCCCACGAGTCGCTGCAGGACGAGCGAGACGCCGCTCACCATCGGCGCGTACACTTCGGAGAAGAGGGCGATGCGCATGCGGGGCAAGATCTCGAAGGCGCGTCACACCGGCGTGACGGGCGCGACACGAGTTGCGCCATGCGGCGTCACGCCTCACCCCGCCAAGGCAACGCCGGCCACCGTGGCCAGCGCGATCAACTGTCCCATCAGCACGTCGCCGGGATAGTGCACCCCCAACGCGACACGACTCCACCCGATCAGCACCGCCGCTGGTACCAGCAGTGGGGCGAGGCCGGGCCATGCCAGCGCATAGCTCAGCGCGACCGCCAGCGCGGCGGTGGCGTGCCCGGAGGGAAAGGAGAACCGATCCGGGCAGCGGATCAGAGCGATCGCGTCCGGTCGTTCGCGATTGACCATCCGCTTCAGCGCCTGCACGAGGAGATGCGAGATGGTCAGGGCCATCGCCGCCCGGATGCTGATCGCACGTGGCCACGGCGCGGCGAGCAGCGGAATCAGCACGCTGGCGATCGTCACCACGGCGCCGCCAGCGTGCGTCACCACGATCCAGCCACGACGGTGCGCATCGCCTGCGCCCTCACCGAGCGCCCACCGTCCCAACAGCCGGCGATCGTGCTGGTCGATCTGCTGCATGACCCGCAGCGGGATCGTCATGCGGCCACCGCGCACAACGCGCCCAAACCGGCGTCATCCTGATGGAATGCCTCGCGCAGGGGACGTCCGCTCCATTCGGCCGGTGGTTCGACCCCAAACAGCCACGGCACCGTGGCACAGACATCGAGCGGCGAGCTCCCCGCGGGAAGGAACCCGGCGCGAACCTGGCCGCCCGCCATCAGGATCGGAATGGTCACGTCGTGCGGATGCGCGCTGTCGTGATCGTCGACGCGCTGCCCGCCGCCGCCATGATCGGCGAGCGCGATCAATACGGCCGAGGGATCGTCGAGGACACCCGTCGCGATGAGGAGCTGCGCCATCGCGGCGTCGAGGCGGCGCGCGGCCGCCCGGTAATGCGGCGACATCCAGCCCCAGGCATGTCCCGCCAAGTCCGCGTCGGGCCAGTGCAGGTAGGTGACGCTGCGGGCCCGCTCGCGCAGTGCCGGGAGCGCGCCATCGAGAATGGTCTCGGCGTCGTGGCCGCCGAACGTCGTGCGCATGCCGAGCTGCGCTGCCAGCAATGTCCCGATCGTGCGGGTGCCCCAGGGCAGCCCGCGCATGTAGCCGGCCATCGGAACGCCGGCGCGCGCCAGCGCGCGTGGCAAGAGCGTGAGCCGGTGCCCAAGCCGAGGCCGCAGCGACGTCTCCCCCACGATGCCGTGGACGTCCGGCGTCACGCCCGTGAAGAGCGACGCCAAGGCCGCCGCGGTCACGCTCGGCTCGACCGTCGTGCCGGCGAAGGTGTGCGCCCCGTCATCGGCGAGCCCGCGGAGGCAGGGCAGCCACGACGAGGTGATCAACTCGGGACGCAATCCGTCGAGGACCACCAGGATCACGCGATCGATGCCTTCGGGTGCGGACACGGCAGGCCTCCTCGGAAGAGAGCGCAGTGCGTGACACGCATGAATGTCATCGGCGAACGGCACGATCAGATCACGACGGCGTCGTGGCTCGGTCGCGATCCGATGCCGATCCGGCGCATCGGCACGAATCCGTGACGCAATCGTCATCTGTTCGTGCGTGTCCGAGTGGAGACTGTCGGCATGACTCGTCCCCTGCGTCTCCTCGTCTGTGCCGACACCTATCCCCCGCAAGTCAACGGGGTCTCCGTGGTCACCGCGCTCTCGGTCGAGGGGCTGCATCGTCGGGGGTGGGAGGTCGCGGTGATCTCGCCCCGCTACCCCGAGGAGATCGCCGACGTCTTCCAGGACGTGGCGCACGAGGCGTCTCGGCGGCTCAGCGTCCGGGTTCCCAGCGTCGCGATGCCCGGCTATCCGGAGATCCGAATCGCCGCCCCCTGCCGCAGTGCCGTGCGCCGGACCATCCGCGACTTCCGCCCCGACCTCATCCACTCCGCCACCGAATTCATGATCGGGTGGACCGGTCAGCGCGAAGCGATCCGGCACGGCATCCCGGCGGTCTCCTCGTATCACACCGACTTCTCCCGCTACACCGAGGCCTACGGCGCGCCGCGGCTCCGCGGCACGGTGCAGCGCTACCTGGCGCGCTTTCACCGGCGCAGCGCCCGGGTGTACACCCCGGGTACCGTGGCGCGCGATGAGCTCGCGGCGCTCGGCGTCGATCGGGTCGAGGTGTGGGGGCGTGGGGTCGATCTGGTCCAGTTCAACCCCGCCCACCGGGACCGATCGAGCGTGGAGCTGCCGGGAGTGCCACAGGACGCCTTCGTCTTCCTCCACGTCGGGCGGCTCGCCGCGGAGAAGGGCGTCGAGCGAATCCTGGAGGGGTATCGTCTGGCCGCAGCCGCGATGATCGGCGGGCGCCCGACGCACCTCATCGTCGCGGGCGATGGACCGGTGCTCCCCAGCCTGCGCGCCTCAGCGCCCGAGGGCGTGACCTTCCTCGGCAACCTCGATCGGCAACACGCACTCCCGGCGCTTTACGCGAGTGCCGACGCCTTCCTCTTCGCCTCCCATACCGAGACCCTCGGATTAGTGATCCTCGAGGCGATGGCGAGCGGCCTCCCGGTGGTCGCGGCGCCGGCCGGTGGCGTGGCTGACCACCTCCGGGACGACGAGAACGGCCTCGCCTACCCGCCAGGCGACGTGCCCGCGATGGCGGCAGCGATGGAGCGCCTCATCGCAGACCCGGCGCTCCGCGATCGCCTGGCGCACGGGGCGCGTCGAACTGCCGAGGTACTCTCCTGGGAGGCGGAGCTGGACCGGCTGGCGACCAGCTATGGCGAGGTGGTGCACCGGGCCGGCCCGCCCTGAAACGCACAACGGCGTCTCCTGAGAGACGCCGTTGCGGGTGTTGCGAGGTTTTTGTGCATCGACAGCAGAGCCACTGGTCAGATTTGAACTGACGACCGCTCGATTACGAATCGAGTGCTCTACCCCTGAGCTACAGTGGCAGGCTCATTCGATGCCCTGGCGCGGATTCGAACCGCGACGCCTTGCGGCACTACCCCCTCAAGATAGCGTGTCTACCAGTTTCACCACCAGGGCGCAGCGGGGAGAACATAGTGGCCGCTGCGCCGGGGGTCAACGTCCGCGGCCGCCCGTCTGGAAGGTCACCTGGACGCCGATGTTCATGACGCGCTCGGTGAGCGTCGGCTCATTCCGCCGAGTGAAGCTCGCCTGGTAGAAATCGACCATCGGGCCGAGGCCGACGGCCCGGGAGAGTGCGATGTCGTAGCCGGCGCCGACGCTCCACGCGAAGCCGGTCTCCCAGCTGCTGGAGCCATTGGTGTAATCAATGCCGCTGCGGGCCATCCCTCCGCCCGCCTTCACGAAGAGCCCCGCCTCGCGCATCGGATAGATCTGAGCGCTCAGGAGCATCGCCGCGAAGCTCTCAGTGCCTTCCGGGACCTCACTGCCCCACGCGAAGATCTCGGCGCCGACCCGGGTGTTCGGGTTGGGCGTCCCGCCAAAGCGAATCGAGATGGTTGGCTTGGTGAGCCCGTCGGTGTAGTTCAGGCCGTCGCTGTATTTGTACGACTCGCGACCGGCGCCGAGGCCGCCGCCGATGTAGAAGCCACCGCGAGCGGCCTCGGGCGAGAGTTCCACGATGCCCCGGTCGCGCTCGCGACGCTGGGCGGCGAGGGGGGAAACGGTGCCGGCCGCGAGGGCGAGCAGGGCGAGAATCAGCATGGGGCGACGCATCGTCGGTTCTCCGGAGCATGTCGTGTCGGTGCTGCGATGCCGCTCGGTGGCGGCAGGGACGTTCCATTCGGGAGCAGGGCCTGTGCCACCACGCTATCTTGCTACCCCACAACGCTTTGGCGATTTTCGGGGCAGTCGAGCCTCGGTCGCAGTGTCCACTCGGAGGGTCATCGGTGTCCCCAACGCGACGCGCCCTGCTGGCAGCAACGATCCTCCTGGCCGCAGGCGGTGCGGTCCGTCTCGCCTTCTGGCAGCTCGCCCGACTCCATGAACGCCGAGCCACCAACGCCCTCTTCCTGGCCGGGCGCGAACTGCCGCCGCTCGAGATGGCCCAGGCCCTTCGCGACGGCTCCACGCTCGAGGGCCGGGTCGCGGTGGCGCATGGTCAGTTCGATCCGTCGGCCAACGTCCTGCTGCGCGGCCGAGTGAACAACAAGGCGCCGGGCCTCGAAGTGATGACGCCGTTCGTGCTCGACAGCGGCGCCGGACGAATCTGGGTACTGCGCGGTTTCGTCGCCTCGCCCGATGCGACCACCCCGCCCGCGCAGGTGCCGCTTCCGACCCCGGGCACGGTCACCATCAAAGGCGTGCTGCTCCAGATCCCGGAGACGAAGGACGGCGGCCAACAGCTCACGCGGCAGGGCCAGTTGACCTATCGCCGACTCGATCGGGGCGTGGCCGCCTCGACGCTCGCCGGCGCACCGCCCGCGTATCTGCTGCTCGACAGCGATTCGAGTGGTCCCGGTGGGCTGCGAGGCGTGAAGCCCCCCGCGCTCGACGAGGGGCCCCATTTCAGCTACGTGGTCCAGTGGTTCTGCATCGCGATCGCGATTCTCGCCTTCGGCGTCATCGCGCTCCGGCGGACCGATCCCGCACACGTTCCACCTCCACCAGCACCCTGAGCACATTCTCGCCGGCCAGCTTCCGCAGGTCGGCGTCGCTCCAGCCGCGACGGATCAGCTCCGCGAAGATCTGCGGGAAACCGCTCACGTCCTCCATCCCGACCGGGAGCTCGCTGGTTCCGTCGTAGTCACTCCCCAACCCGACGTGGTCGATCCCGGCCACCTTCCTGGCGTGCTCGATGTGATTCGCCAGCTCCGCCACGGTCGCGCGCGGCTTCGGGTGCCGCTGCAGGAAACCCTCGACCGCCACGCGCCTCGTCTCGCGATCGAGGATGCTGCCGGTGGAGTCGCGCTGCATCTGTTCCCACGTCCGGATGGTCGGCGAGATGAATGAGCCGACGAAGGTGATCATCACCACGCCGCCGTTCTTCGGCAGCCGCGCGAGGATCGAATCGGGGACGTTGCGCGGATGATCGAGGATCGCGCGCGCCGACGAGTGCGAGAAGATCACTGGCGCCGTCGCCACGTCGAGCACATTCGACATCGTGCTCGGCGCCACGTGGCTGAGGTCGACGATCATCCCGATCCGGTTCATCTCGCGGACCACGTCGCGGCCGAAGTCCGTGAGCCCGCCGTGCGTCGGCAGGCCGGTGGCAGCGTCGGCCCAGTCAAGCGTGACGTTGTGCGTGAGCGTCATGTAGCGGACGCCGAGCGTGTAATACATTCGAAGTGCGCCGAGGGAATTCTCGATCGCGTGCCCGCCTTCCATCCCGAGCAGCGACGCGATCCGGCCCGACTTGCGGATCTTCACGACGTCATCGGCCGACAGCGCCAGTCCCAGTGCGTCGGGATAACGGGCGATGACCTGCCGCGCGATGTCGATCTCCTCGAGCTGCACGCGGGCGTAGCCGGAGTCCTTGATCTCGCCCGGGACATAGACCGACCAGAACTGCGCCCCGACACCGCCGGCGCGCAACCGCGGCAAGTCGGTCTGTCCGGGCGCGCGGCCGCGGATGTCGTACTTGCTCACGTCCATCTTGCTCTGCGGATTCACGCGGATCTCCCATGGGAGGTCGTTGTGGCCATCGAAGATCGGGCGGTCGGCGAGCAACTGCCGTGCGTGGCGCAGCGCGGCGTCTTCGGCGGGCACCTGCGCGGTGAGCGGCAGGGCGAGCAGCAGGAGCGGGAGCAGGGGGAGGCGATGCAGCATGGCTATCTCCGGTGGCGTGGGCCCAGCGCGGCGGGGAGCGGGATTCCTTCGAGAGCTTCGGTCGGGCGCACGCCGAGCGCGGCGGCGAGGGTGGGCGCGATGTCGATCGTGCGGGCAGACTGCTCCACGCGTGTGGCGGAGACGCCAGGGATGCGGAAGAGGATCGGCACCCGCAGGTCGTCGAGATTGGTGGTGCCGTGCGAGGTCGAGGTCTTGCCGGTGCCCCAGACCCACCCCGGCTGGACGGCCACGATGACCAGCCACCCCGTCTCCGGGGTGAGGAGCCGACGCCACCGCATCGCCTCCACGTCGCTGCGTGGTGCCGCCGCCAGGGTGCGCGGCGTGTAGACGGCGCGAATACCAGGCATCGCACGGATCGTCGTCGCCAGCGCCCGGCTGATCGAATCGACGTTCACGCCCCGAGCGCGCAAGTCGGCCACGTTGGCCATCACGAGGCCGGATTCGTTGCTCGCCATGAGCTTGATGCCGTAGCGCTGCAGCACGGCGCGATTGAGAGTGGTGAGGGGCGCCGAGATCGTGGCCCGCCCCCCGGATCCCGCTTCCGGAAATTCCGTGACACCATGATCCGCCGTCAGCGAGAGGGCCACCTGATCGAGCGGCACGGTTCGCGAGAGCGAGTCGAGGAAGCGACCCAGCCAGCGATCGATGTTCAGCACGTGGTCATGGACCTCGCGCGACCCCGGCCCGTAGCGATGTCCGACGGCATCGAGCGTGGAGAGCGAGATCGAGAGGAAGTCGGTCCCGTCACGCTGGCCGAGGCCGAGGGCCCGCGCCCCGGTGATCGCCACGTCAAGAATCAAGGAGTCCATGATGGAGCTGTTCTCGAGCTCTCCTGAGGCCATCGTCCAGTCCGCCGGAATCGCGTGAGGAAAGGTCGTGTTCTTCCCGCCGAATTCGAATGGCCGGTCATCGGGCTCGGCGTAGGTCGACGGCGCCCGCCCCAGTTGCCACCACGTGCCGGCGAGCGTCTTGATCGGGTCGCGGGCGTTCCACGCCTTGAGCCAGGTGGGCAGCGAGTCGGCGTAGTAGCGTGAGGTGGTGAACTTCCCCTGGCTGTACCAGTACACCGGGGCGACCATCCGACCGACCGGAAGGATCGCGCCGCGATCCTTGCGCGAGACCGACAGGACGCGCGTCGCCGAGTCGCGGACCTTCAACCAGTCGACCAGCGTGGTGCCACGAAACCGCCACGGCGATGCCCCGGTTGCGGTCGAGCCGAGCAGCGGCGAGCCTGGGTCAGGGACGCCGATATCGTTGGCGATGATGCCGGTGCTCGCGGGCGAGCGGCCCGACATCATCGTCGCATGCCCGGGCGCGGTCTCGGTCACTCCGTGGTCCTGCAATCCGTGCGGATAGAAGACGCCCTCGCGGAGCAGCAGGGCGAAACCGCCGTTGAAATCACGACTAAAACGGTCGAGATAATCCGAGCGGAGCTGGTCCACCGCGAGGGCGATCACCAGCCGAATCGGCTTGCGGGGCGCGGTTTGCGCGCCGAGGGTGGCCGGGAGGATGAGCACGGCAGTCAGCGCGGGGCGGGCGAAACGCATCGAACTGCTCTCGCGGGTTGGGGTGGACCGGAGAAAAGCGTATCTTCGTAACGTCCCCGTCACCGCAGGACCCAGAGGAAAGAGCGGTCATGGAACGTAATACCAGACAACGCGGCGCGATCCGGCGAGCCTTCCAGCGGGCCGAGCGGCCCCTCAGCACCAACGAGGTGCTGGAGCTCGCGCGCGCCGAAGTCGGTCGCCTCGGCATCGCCACGATTTATCGCAACATCCGCGCGATGCTCGACGAGGGATGGCTGGTCACCGTCGAGCTCCCGGGCGAGGTGCCGCGCTACGAGCTGCACGGCAAGCCCCACCATCATCACTTCCATTGCCGACGGTGCGACCGCGTCTTCGACGTGCCTGGCTGCGTCGCCACGCTGCCGGCGATGGTGCCCGAGGGCTTCGCGCTGGAGTCGCACGAAATTGTGTTGTACGGCAGGTGTCCCGAGTGCGCCCCGGCCCACTGAGGTGATGTCGGGCGCGCTCCCCCTGCTCTTCCCCGTGGTGCGGGGGTTGATCGCCGCCACGTTGCTCCTGCTCATCGGCATCCCGGTTGCTGCCGCACTCGTGCGCCGCCATGGTCCCCGTCCGGCGCTCCCCGCGCGCGAAACAATGGATGGCTGGTTCGAACGCCTTCCCGGCCTGCTCGCCTGGTTCCTGCTCATCTGCTCCCTGCTCCGCGGCGCACTGCAATTGCTCTCGTTCGCCGATCCCGGTGAGCCGATCAGCAACGACCTCGTGCGCGCGGTGCTCCTCGAGGGCCGCTGGGCCACCGCGTGGATCGCGCAGAGTGTGGCCGCGTTCCTCCTCCTCGCGATCTCCTGGCTGTGGCGTCGCGAGCCGCGGCGACTCACGCTCGCGATGGTGATCCTCCTCGTCGTCGCGGCGGCTGCCGAAGGGAACCTCGGCCACGGCGCGGACGAACTCTGGCCGGGCATGCTTGGGCCCGTCGTCCATGCCACCCATCTGGTGGGCAGCGGAGTCTGGCTCGGCACCCTCGCAATCCTCGCCCTCGTGGTGGTTCCTTCGCTGCGCGGCGACGAATCGTTGCCGCAGCTCGCCGCCATCATCCGGGCGTTCTCGCTCCCCGCCCGGATCGGCGCCCTGCTGGTCATCGGTTCGGGGGTGACCGCCACTTGGCGCTACAGTGGCGGCGAGCTGCTTGCCCTCCCCGATACCCTCTGGGGGCAGTTGCTGCTGCTCAAGCTGGCTGCCGTGCTCGGCGTGATGCTGCTCGGGTGGTGGAACTGGCGCCGTGGCACGCCAGCGCTCGTGGCCGGGACACAAGGGGCCGCGGCCAGCCTCAGGCGAGCGATCGCCATCGAGCTCCTGCTCGGCGCGATCATCCTCGGCCTGACCGCGTGGCTGGTAGGGTCAGCACTTCCGGTGGGTGGCTGAGCCGCGCCCTCCGTTCGTTATCTTTCCCCCATGCCGACCTACACCTACCAGACGCTCCCTTCGGGTCCCGACGCCGCCCCGCGGCGCTTCGAGGTGAAGCAGTCGATCAGCGAGGCACCGCTCACGCACGATCCCGAGAGTGGTGAGCCGGTCGAACGCGTGATCACGGGTGGTCGCGGGCCACTGACGACCATCACCGGCGGCGCGGAACCGACCGTGACGGGTGGCTGCGGCCCGTCGTGCGGCTGTCATTGAGCCGCTGAGCCGATGACCCTGCCCCCGCTGCTCGAGGCCCTGCAGGCGTGCCACCGGGCGCAACGCGCACGGCTCGCGGCGCTGCTCGCTCCGCACGGGCTCCATCCCGGACAGGACACGCTGCTGGCTGTGGTCTGGGCCGAACCCGGGCTCCGTCAGGTGACGCTGGCGGAGCGCCTCGGGGTCGAGCCGGCGACCGTGTCCCGGGTCGTCGAACGGCTGGAGCGCGGCGGGCTGCTGGAACGGCGCCGCGACCCCCATGATGGCCGCCTCTGGCGAATCCACCCGACGCCACGGTCCCGACTGCTGGAAGCGATGGTTCGTCGCAACTGGCGTGAACTCGAAGACGCCATTGTGGCGTCGCTTGGGCCGGCAGACGCCGAACGACTCGGTCGGCTGCTGACCGGCACCGCGGCGGCGCTCGCCACGCCGATCGAGCCGGCGTGAAGCGACTCGCCCTGATGGTCGGGCTGGCGGGCGCACCGCTCGCCGCCCAAGAGCCCCCCTATCGCGAGGCCTCCCTCCCTACCGCCGTCCGCGCCCACGACCTCCTCGGCCGGATGACGCTCGAGGAAAAGTTCGGACAGCTCTACATGCTCCCCGGCGATCTCGCCCCCGACAGCAGCCGCTTCCGGAACGGCCTCTTCGGCCTCCAGATCGCCGCACGCGGCGATCGCGGTGACGCGGCGGCGCAGCTGCTGACGCGCGACGCCACCGGCTCCGCCCGCGACGTTGCCACTCGACTGAACGCCACCCAACGCTGGTTTCGCGAGCGCACGCGCCTCGGCATCCCGATCATCCCGTTCGAGGAGGGACTGCACGGCCTGGTGCAGTCGGGCGCGACCGTCTTCCCGCAGGCGATCGGGCTCGCCGCCACGTGGGACACCGCGCTGGTGGGCCGCGTGGCGCAGGCGATCGCCGACGAGGCGCGGAGTCGTGGCGTCCGTCAGATCCTCTCGCCGGTGCTGAACGTGGTGACCGACGTGCGCTGGGGCCGCGTGGAGGAGACGTACGGCGAGGACCCGTGGCTGACCTCGCGCCTCGGGGTCGCGTTCGTCACGCCCTTCGAGCGATCCGGCGTGATCACCACGCCGAAACACTTCGCCGCGAATGTCGGCGATGGCGGGCGCGACAGCTATCCGATTCACTTCGACCAGCGCTTCCTCGACGACGTGATCCTCCCGCCGTTCCGCGCGGTGGTCGCCGCCGGTGCGCGCAGCGTGATGGCCTCCTACAACTCGGTGGGTGGCGCGCCGGCGACGGCGAACGCGGCGCTGCTCACCGAGACGCTGCGACGGCAGTGGGGCTTCGGCGGCTTCGTGATCGCCGACGCCGGCGGCACCGGCGGTGCCAACGTGCTGCACTTCACCGCACGCGATTATCCCGATGCCACCCGCCGCGCGATCACCGCGGGCCTCGACGTGATCTTCCAGACGTCGTGGGATCACGTCCCGCTCTTCTACCCCGCCTTCGCGAACGGGTCGATTCCCGTGGCGGCGATCGACTCGGCCGTCGTCCGGGTGCTGCGGGCCAAATTCGACCTCGGCCTCTTCGACGCACCGTATGTCGACGTCGCGGCCGCCGAGCGCCTCGCCGCCTCGCCCGCGCATCGGGCGCTGGCCACCGAGGCCGCGCGAGCATCGATCACACTGCTGCGGAACGTGCGCGGCACGCTCCCGCTCGACCGCCACGCGATCCGTACGCTCGCCGTGATTGGCCCTGACGCCACCGAGGCGCGCTTCGGCGGCTACAGTGGCACTGGCACCTCGCGGGTCTCAATCCTCGACGGTATCCGCACGGCGGCGGGCACGAGCGTGCATGTGAGCCACCTCGTCGGTCCAGGCCGCTCGACGGCCTCGCTGGTGACCGTGCCGGCGGCCGCCCTGCCCGGCGGATTGCTGGGCGAGTACTTCGACAACCCGACGCTCGCCGGCACGCCACGGATGACCCGGCGCGACGCGCAGGTGGCCTTTGGCTGGACGCTCTTTGCGCCGGATACCGCACTCGCGTGGGATTGGTATGGCGTCCGATGGACCGGGACACTCGTCGCACCGTTGACGGGCACGGTGCGGCTCGGCATCGAGGGGAACGACGGCTATCGGCTCTGGCTCGACGACCGACTGCTGATCGATCGCTCGCAGCCTGGCTCGTACGCCACCACCACCGCCACGGTTGCGATGGTGCGCGGACGTTCCCATCGACTGCGGATTGACTACGCCGAGCGCGCCGGCAACGGGCGAGTCCGTCTGGTCTGGAACGCCGGCGTCCGCGATGACTCCGCGCAACGCATTGCCGCGGCTGTGGCGCTCGCCCGGCGCAGCGACGCGGTCGTGGTGGTGGCGGGCATCGAGGAGGGGGAGTTCCGCGACCGTGCCTCGCTGGCGCTGCCAGGCGCACAGGAGGCGCTCATCCGGGCCGTCGCCGCGACCGGACGTCCCGTCACGGTTGTCGTGGTCGGTGGCAGCGCGGTGACGATGCGGTCGTGGATTGATCGGGTCGGCGCGGTGATCAACGCCTGGTACCCGGGCGAGACTGGCGGAACGGCGGTTGGCGAAGCGCTCTTCGGCGACGTGAATCCCGCCGGGCGCCTGCCGTTCACCGTGCCGCTCAGCGAGGGGCAACTGCCGCTGCCGTACCTCCACCTGCCGACCGGGCGCGGCGATGACTACGCCGATCTCTCCGGCCAGCCCCTCTTCCCGTTCGGTCACGGCCTGAGCTACACCACCTTCGATTACAGCGGCCTGCAGATCGTCCGGCTCGGTGCCGCGCGGGTCGAGGTGCGCGCCACGATTCGCAACAGTGGACGGCGTGATGGCGACGAAGTGGTGCAGCTCTACCTCCGCGACGAACTCGCGTCGGTGGCGCAACCGGTGATCGCGTTGAAGGGCTTCCAGCGGATCCATCTCGCGGCGGGAGCATCCGGCGCGGTACGCTTCGTCCTCGATTCGACGCAGCTCGCGCTCACCGACACGCTCGGCCGGCGCGTGGTGGAGCCAGGGTCGTTCCGAGTGATGTTGGGGGCCTCGTCGAAGGATCTGCGGCTGCGGGGCGTCTTCCGGATCGAGTAGGCTGTTACTCGGCCAGGCGTCCGAGCGCCTCGCTCCATCCACCGATCGCAGGACCGCCGAGTGGCGGCCGCGGGCTGTTGCCATCCCATCCGAACAGCAGCTTGCAGGCTTCGCCGCAAACGGCGCCCTGGCAGCTCCCCATCCCGACCCGCGTCCACAGCTTGGCTTGCCGCGAGGTCCAGGCGGGATCGACCGCGCCGACGCGGACGTCCTCGCAGCGGCAGAGGATCGTCTCCGGCTCGGCGAGGTGGCGCAACTCTTCGCGCGGCGCGAAGCTCCGCGCCAACTGCCGCGCAAAGCGCCGCCCGGCATCGCGCTGCTGCACCAGCTTCGCATCGCGCGCGCCGCGTTCGTCGCCCGCCGCCACGCGGCCAGCGATCTCCCCTTCGGCACGGGCCGGACCATCGCCCGCCACGCCAGTGCATTCCCCCACCGCCTGCACCCACTCGACTGAGGTACGCTGCATCGCGTCGACCTGAATCGCGTCGCCATCAAGCGCGCAGCCGAGCAACCGCGCGAGTTCGGTGTTGGGGACGAGCCCACACGCCGTCGCGAGCCAGTCGCAGGGCAAGCGACGTTCGCGTCCGCCGACCGAGACGACCACTTCGCGAATGCGGTCGTCGCCCTCGGCGCGCACCACCCAGCTCCCGGTTCGGAATGGGGTGCCCACGGTGGCCCATCGGTACTGTGCCGCGAGCAACAGCTTCTCCATGTCGCCGAGCAGCGCAGCACCGAAGCCCAGCAACTGCGATCGTGACGCCTGCTCGGCGATCATGCCGAGGCGCGCCCCAGCCCGAACTACCGTGGCCGCGACGGGCCAGAGCAACGGCCCGCTGCCTGCCACCACCACGCGTGTGCCCGTCAGCGGCAGCCCGCTCTTGTGCAGCGCCTGCAGCCCGCCGACGCCGGTGACGCCCGGCAAGGTCCAACCCGGGAACGGGACGAAGCGCTCGAGGGCACCCGTCGCGAGGATCAGCTGCTCCGCGCGCTGCAGGTCGACCCGCCCGCGGAAGTCGACCACGAGCTCCTGGGCCGACGGCGCATCGATCACGCGCGCCTCGGAGGCGACGGTGACACCCGCGCTGCGTACGCGGTCGAGCAGCTGTTGCGCCTGCGGCGACAACTCCGCGGCACGCCGATGGCGCCAGATCTGGCCACCCAGGGTCCGCCCCTGATCGATCAGCAGCACTTGGTTCCCACGTGTCGCCGCAGCGGCGGCCGCCGCCAGGCCAGCCGGACCGCCGCCCACCACCACGACATCCATCGCCCGGCGCCGTGTCATGTCGGCGTCTCCACGCGCATGCCATCGCGCACGCCGACAAGACAACTGCGGACCTCGGTCACGCCGTCAACAGTGACGCGACATTCGTGGCAGCTGCCCATGCCGCAGATCGGAGCGCGCGGCGCGCCACCGTGATCGCGTCGGAACGCGCTGACACCGAGCCCGAGCAGTGCGGCCGCGATGGTGGCCGATGCACTCACCCGGCGCGGTACGCCGTTGACCAGGATGGTGACGTCGTCGGTCACGCGGCCGCCTCGATCGATGGCATCGAACGATCGGGTCGGAACGGCGCCGGGTCGACCGGCGGCGTGCTGCCGAGCAGGCCGTCGACGATGAGGTCGGCGGTCCCAGTGGCCATGGTGATGCCGAGCCCCTCGTGCCCGGCCGCGATCCAGACGCCGGGGATTGCAGGCCATGGTCCGATCAACGGAAGCTTGTCGGCGGTCGCGGGCCGGAAACCAACCCAGGTCCGCAGCGCGCGCACGCTGGCGATCGCGGGGAGGTAGCTCGTGGCGCGCGCGAGCATGGCATGCACTAGCGGCCGGTTCAGCGTGGGATCGGTGCCGACCAGCTCGCGCGACGAGCCAATCAGGAGCTGCCCATTCCGGCGCGGCTGCACATTGAACGCCACCGACGCGCCACCGAAGGAATGCGCCGAGTGCAGATAGCCGAGCTCGACCAATTGATGATGGACCGTGCCGGGGCGGCGGTCGGTGATCACCAGATGACCGCGGCGTGGCACGATCGGCAGGCCGGGCACGAGCGCGGGACTCTCGACGCCCGCGGCAACCACGATCGCGCCCGCATGCAGTACCTCGCCGCCAACCAGCGTGACCCGACCGGAGGCGATGGACTGCACCCGCGACGACACGACCTCGATGGCACCGCGCACGACGGCCTGGCGCACCAGTTCGCGGGCGATCGCCGGCGGATAGCAGACGGCATCGTCGCGCACCAGCAGCGCGCCGGCGAGCCCCTCCCGCAAGGCCGGCTCCTCGCGCTGCAACTGCGCCGCGGTCAACAGCTCGGCGTGAACGCCCACGCGTCCATAGCCGACGATCCGGTCGGCTGCGCCGCTCAACTCCACCTCATCGGCGGCGATCCACAGCGTGCCGCAACGATCGACTTCACCAGCTGCCGGCAACGTCTCGGCGAGTGCCTGCCACCGGCGGCGCGAGTGCGCCGTGAGGGCAAGCTGGGCGGGAGAGTCGTCCATCACCACGAGGTGGCCCATCGCCGCGCCGGTGCTGCCGCTCCCGGCAAAGGCGCCCTCGACGATGGTGACGCGTGCCCCGGCTTCGATCAGCGCCAACGCCGTGGCGGCACCGACGAGCCCGGCGCCGATCACGATCACGTCGGGCGCCGGCGCCCCGGTCATGCGAGCCCGAGGCGGAAGGGATCGGCCGGGTCGAAGTGCAGCGTGCTGGTCGCCGTCACGAAGGCACTGCCGCGGATGAACGGGATCAGCGCATCACCCTCGCGTTCGACCCACCCCACGAAGCGGGACCCGACGATGCTCTCCTGGCGCCATGGTATGCCGGGCTCGAGCATCCCGTGCGCCACCAGCGCGGCCATCTTCGCCGACGTCCCCGTGCCGCAGGGCGAGCGGTCATATGCGGCGCCGGGGCAGAGGACGAAGTTTCGTGAGTCGGCATCGGCACGCTGCGGCGGGCCGAAGAGCTCGACATGGTCGATCAATGCACCATCGGTGCCGGTGACCCCCGCCGCGATCAACGCGTCGCGGATCGCGGTAGTGCACTGCAACAGTGCCGCGCGGTTGGCGAGATCGAGCGTCGGTGTCGGGAGGGACGTGAGGAAGAACCAATTGCCACCGTACGACACATCGCCCGTGACCGTGCCGAGTCCGGGTACGTCCACCGAGACGTTGGAGCGGAAACAGTAGGACGGCACATTGCGGATGGTGACTTCGCCGTCGTCGGCGAGCACCGCGCTCACCGGGCCGACCGGCGTGTCGATGTGCACGGTGCCCGGCGTGATCCGCCCGAGAAACTGCAGCGTGCGCACCACGCCGATCAGCCCGTGTCCGCACATGCCGAGGTAATCGACATCATTGAAGAAGACGACACCCGCGACGGCCTCGGGGCGGATGGGCGGGGTGAGCAATGCCCCGACCACCGCCTCGTGCCCGCGCGGTTCGAGCACCACCGCGCGGCGCAGCGGATCCTGCGTGGCGCGCATGGTGTCGCGCCGCGCGGCCATCGTGTCGCCCGCCGGCTGCGGCCAGCCACTCACCACGACGCGCGTCGGCTCTCCCTCGGTATGGGAGTCCACCACCTCGATGGCGAGTGGCAGCGTCATGAGGCGGCCACCGGCCGGCTGCCGAGTGCCCGGCCGATCACCGCCATCGCCATCTCGCGCTCGGCACCTTCGACCACGCAGCGCGGCGCCCGCACCCGCTCGTCGCCGAGGCCGACTTCCTGCTGCACCAGCTTGATCAGCTGCACGAACTTCGGCACCGTGTCCATCCGGAGGAGGGGGAGGAACCAATCATACAGCGCCCGCGCCTCGGCCACTCGCCCGGCGGTTGCGTGCTCGAAGAGCAACACCGACTCGTCGGGGAGGGCGTTGACCAAGCCGGCCACCCAGCCGCGGGCGCCCGCTGCCACCCCTTCGAGCAGCGCGTCGTCGAGTCCGACGAAGAGGGCGAGGCGGTCGCCGAGCAATGCCCGGAGCGCCGTGATGCGCCGGACATCGCCACTCGAATCCTTGATAGCATGCAGGTTGGCGTGCTCGCAGAACTGCCGAACATGCTCGGGGATGAAGTCCGTGCCGTAGGCGATCGGATTGTTGTAAAGCATGCACGAGAGCGGCGTCGCGGTGATGATCGCGGAGACGTGCGCCCGCATCTCGGGCCAGTCGCCCTGGTAGACATAGGGTGGCAACACCATCAGGCCATTGCATCCGGCGCCGGCCGCGGCGCGAGCCAGGCTCACCGCTTCATCGGTGCTGAGCGCCGAGATGCCAGCCACGACCGGCACCCGATCGCCGACGGAAGCGACCAGGGTGCGAAGCACCTCGACCTTCTCCTCGAAGGTGAGCGTGGCGCCCTCACCGAGCGAGCCGAGCGCGACGACGCCACGGCAGCCGGAGGCCACCAGGCGACGAGCATGCCCGCCGAGGAAGCCGTGGTCGACCTTGCCGTCCGGGCCGAACGGGGTGGTGATCGCGGGGAAGACTCCGTGCCACTGCTGGGCGGTCATCGACGACATGGCTGTTCCTCTCAGGCGTGAATCTGAATGGTGCGGATTTCGGTGTAGAACTCGCGTGCCGCGCGGCCCTGCTCCCTGCTCCCGGATGACGACCCCTTGAGGCCGCCGAACGGTGCGTGCGGATCGACGCCGGTCGTGTCGCCGTTGACGCGCACCAGACCCACCTCGATCCGCCGCAGATACTGCATCGCACTGCCGAGGTCGCGGGTGAAGAGCGACGCCGAGAGGCCGTAGGGCGTGGCATTCGCCATGGTGAGCGCGTGGTCGAGATCGTCGGCCACCAGCAGGCCGAGGACTGGGCCGAAGAGCTCGCGCTGCGCGAGCGGATGCGCCGTGCTCTCCAACCGCAGCAGCCGCGGCGCGAACCAGTGGCCGTGCGCGTAGGCCGCATCGTCTGGCAACGTGCCGCCCGCGAGGACTTCGGCCGGGTCGGCGGCGAGCGCCGCCAGCACGCGGTCGCGCGCAGCGGAGGTGATCATCGGTCCGATCGCACAGGAGGCGTCTGTTGCAGGGCCGAGCGGGAGTGTCGCCATGGCGGTTCGCAGCTTGGCGAGGAACGGCTCCAGCACGCGACGATCGACGATCACTCGCGAGGTGGCGGTGCACTTCTGCCCCGCGTAGCGCATGGCGCCGGCGGCGGTGAGGGCGGCGGCGCGGTCGAGGTCGCCATCGGCGGCGACGATCACGACGTTCTTGCCGCCCATCTCGGTCTGCGCCCGTACGTTCCGCTCGGCGCCGATCGCGGCGACACGCGCACCGACGGCCGCCGACCCCGTGAACGAGATGCCGCGGACGCCGTCCTGACGGAGCAGCGCCTCGCCGGTCGCCCCGTCACCCGGGAGGACATTGAAGACGCCGGCCGGGAAGCCTGCCGCCAGCGCCGTCTCGGCGAGTGCATGCGCCACGCCGCTGGCGTACTCCGACGGCTTGAGGAGGACGGGGTTGCCGAAGGCGATCGCCGGTGCCGCCTTCCAGAGCGGAATCGCGAGCGGGAAGTTCCACGGCGTGACCAGCGCGACCGGGCCGAGCGGGTCGCGCAGCGTGAACTGCAACGCGTCGGCCGCCTGCGATGGGATCACCTCGCCGCTCTCGCGGACCGCTTCGCCGGCGTAGTAGCGGCAGATTACCACCGCACGCCCCACCTCGCCGCGCGCCTCGCCGATCGGCTTGCCGACCTCGCGGGTGATCGCTTGTGCCAACGCCTCGGCTCGCGCCGCGATCGCCTCGCCCCAGGCGTAGAGTCGGTCGGCACGTGCCGGTCCCGTCGTGGCGCGCCATCCGGGGGCTGCCGCGGCTGCGGCCGCGACCGCCTCGGCGACTTCCGCAGGTGAGGTGGCAACGAAGCGCGTCGCCACCTCGCGGTCGTCGGAGGGATTCTGGTGCTCGTGCACTGTGTTGCCGGCCTGCTGGTGGAAGAGGCCGGCGACGAATCGCGGCGTGAGGTCGGACATCAGGCAGACTCCGCATGGCGGTGACGGGCGAGCGCGTCGGTGAGCGCCGCGCCGGCGCCGAGGATGTGGTCGCGCACCAGCCGGACGGTGCGCGTGGTGTCGCGGGCGCGCGCCGCGGCGAGGATTCCGCGGTGCTCGCGCACGGCGCGTGCACTGCCCCGCGTCAGCACCAGCTGGAGCCGGAGGTAGCGGTCGCACTGCGCGTGCAATCGATTGATGATTTCCAACGTGCGCGGACGGGCCGCCGGCGCGTAGAGCGCCAGATGGAAGGCGCGGTTCGCCTCACCCCAGGCGGCGCTGTCGGCGCTCGCGACGGCGCGCTCGAAGGCGGTGGCATGCAGGCGCAGCAACGCGTCGTCGGCCGCGCTGAGCCGCGGGACGGCCCGGCGCGTCAAGTCGGCCTCCAACAGGGCGCGCAGTTCAAAGAGCTCCGCCACCTCGCCCACCGGCAGGGACGCCACCACGGCGCCGCGATGGGCCGAGAGCGTCACCAGCCCTTCGGCTTCCAGCCGCAGCAACCCCTCGCGCAGCGGAATCCGGCTCACCCCGAGCTCCGCCGCCAGCGCGGCCTGCCGCAGGGGGGTGCCGGCCGGATACACCCCGTCGAGGATCCGCTCGCGGAGGGCGTCGGCGGTGGCGTCGGTCAGGGTGCGGCGGAGGATGGACATGATTGTATACAATATCCCGAGAACTGCGCCGACGCAAGATTCCGGTTCGAGAAGCGAGAAGCGAGAAGCGTGGCCCGGCGGGACGATCTCACCGCTGGGCCCCGCTTCTCGCTTCTCGCTTCTCGCTTCTCGCTTCTCGCTTCTCGCTTCTCGCTTCTCGCTTCTCGCCCTACGGCAGTCTGGTATACACCAGCTTCTGCTCGACTTTCTTCCCCACGTCGAGCGTGACCGTCAACTCGAGCGACCCATCCTTGGCGGGCTTGAATTCGCGGGTCACCGAGCCGGCGCCCGGAATGCTCTTCTCGAGGAGGAGCACCTTCCCTTGCCACTCGCCCTGGAACTCGATCACCCCGCCCTCCATCTGGGCGACCTGGTGCTTCTTGCCATCGGTCTTCCAGGTGGTCTCGTAGCCTGAGTGGTCGGCGGTGATCACCGTGCCGTCGCTGATCTTGAGCACCATCGTCTGCAGCGGCCGGACCTCCCCGAGGAAGACGCGGACGTTGCCGCCGCCACCCATCCGCTGCCCCAAGCCTCNNGGTGGGCGCCGCCGCGGCGCCCACCACCACCACCACCACCCGCGGCAGCGGCCCCGGCCGCCGTGGTCGAGTCTGGCTGCGGCCGGCCGGCGGGGCGCGGATTGAGGAGCGCTGCAAGCCCCGGCGGCGTGGAGTCGCTGCGGGTCGAATCGAGTTTCCAGGTCCCGGCGATCGCCTTCATCATGGCGTCGGTCGGCTTCTCCTGGGCGCGCAGCGGCGCGGCGCACGCGATCAGGGCCACGGCAAGGACGGCGGTGCGAGTGCGGGACACGAGGATCTCCGGCGAAGCTGGGGTGAGAGGCAGGCACCCACCGGGTGCCCAACCTAGTGATACGCCGTCTCGGCACGCGGCGTTGACTCGCCATGGCGGTAGCCTCTACCCCCCGCGGCGGCTATCGTTGGATGTGTCCCAGACCTCCGCCGCCATGCCATTCCTGCGCTCGACTGCCGTGCGCCTCCGGTCGGCCATCGCCCTCGCGGTGCTGGCCGCTCTGCCGCTCGCCGCGCAGGAGCACCCGATCAGTTGGGCGGTAGTCCGGCCCCCAGCACGCGTGACCCAGGGCGCGGTGGTGAAGATCGCGCTTCGGGCCACGATCCCGCAGGGGTGGCACCTGTATTCGATCACGCAGGGTCCCGGCGGGCCGGTGCCGACCACGATCACGACGCCACCGGGCGCCACCGTCGCGATCACCGGCTCGATCCGCTCCCCCGAGCCCGACATCGCCGAGGACAAGAACTTCGGCATCCTGACCGAGACGTACACCGACTCCGCGACGTTCATTGTCCCGGTGACGGCACTCGCGCCGGGTCGCGCGACGCTCTCGCTGCAGGTGGCCTACCAGACCTGCACCGATCGCTACTGCCTGCCGCCGACCTCGGACATCGTCGAGGCGTCGTTCGCCGTGACCGCCGCGGCGGCTGGCGCGGCAATGGCCACACCGATCGCCACCGCCGTCACACCATCGGTCCCGCCACCCGCTGCACCCGCCCCGACCACGGTGAGCGCGGCACCAGCTGCGAGCGCGCCGACGGGGGTCCTGCCTGGCGGGAGCACCACCGGACAATCGCTGCCGCTCTTCCTCTGGCTCGCCGCGGTGATGGGCGCGCTCTCGTTGCTCACGCCGTGCGTCTTCCCGATGATTCCGATCACGGTGTCGTACTTCACGCGCACCAGCGAAACCTCCGGCCACTCTGCCGCCCGCAACGCCTTCACCTATGCCCTCGGCATCGTCGCGACGTTCACGATCCTCGGCATGGCGATCGCCATCCTCGTCGGCGCCGGCGGGATCAACCGCTTTGCAGCGAATCCGTGGATCAACCTCCTCGTCACCGGCCTCTTCCTCGCGTTCGCGCTGAATCTCTTCGGCGTCTGGCAAGTGACGCTGCCGAGCGCGCTGCTCACCAAGTTGAACGCGGCGTCGGACGGAAAGCGCAGCGGCGAAACTGCCGGCATCCTCGCGATGGGGCTCACCTTCACGCTGACCTCATTCACCTGCACCGCGCCGCTCGTTGGCACCTTGCTGGTCATGGCGGCGCAGGGCAACTGGCGTTGGCCGCTGCTTGGCCTGTTGGTCTTCTCGACGGTGTTCGCGCTGCCCTTCTTCCTGCTCGCCTTGATGCCGCGCGCCGTGGCGAAGCTGCCGCGTTCGGGCGCCTGGCTGCAGCGCGTCAAGGTGATGATGGGATTCCTCGAGGTCGCGACCGCGATGAAGTTCCTCGCCAACGCCGACATGGTGTGGCAGTGGGGGATCTTCACCCGCGACGTGGTGCTGGTGGTCTGGGTCGCCGTCGCGGTGGTCGCCGCTGCGTGGCTGTTCGGAGTTTTCACGCGGCCGCGGCCACGCATCGCGCTGGTGCAGCAGGTGGTCGCGGTCAGCTGCATTGCCACGGCGGTGTGGCTCGGCCGAGGCATCGGCGGCCAGCGCCTCGGTGAGCTGGAGTCGTTCCTGCCGCCGCCCGAGGGCGCCGTGACGAGCGGGACGGCCACGGTCGACGGCGAACTCTCGTGGATGGTCAACGACCTGCCGGCCGCGCTCGCGCAGGCGAAGCGCGAACAGAAGCGGGTGCTGGTCGACTTCACCGGCTACACGTGCACCAACTGCCGCTGGATGGAAGCGAACATGTTCCCCCGCCCCGAGATCACTCGGGAACTGGAACGATTCGTCCGCGTGCGCCTCTACACCGACGGCCAGGGCGACGTCTACCGCAAGCAGCAGCAGTTGGAGCTCGACCTCTTCGGCACCGTCGCGCTGCCGTACTACGCGATCATGGACACCCTCGGCACCCCGCAGGCCCAGTTCCTCGGGATGACCCGCAGCAGCGAGGAATACCTCACCTTCCTCCGTGGTGTTGCCCCCGTCGCCGTTCGCTGACCCTCGCCCGTCACTGGCCGCCCTGGCGGCTTGGAGATCTCTCCGATGCGCCTGTTCGCCCTTGCCACGCTCCTCCCCGCCGCGCTCACGGCGCAGGCCGTGTCCGCTCCCGACCAGCTGGTCCACGTGCCACTCGAGTATCATGCCCCCGCCGACGGGCAGCCGAGGCCGAACTTCTCGCCGAAGGGGATGCAGGTGGCGCTCACGGCGGTGCCACGCACGGTGCGGCTTCCGGCCGGTGCGGTGCGCCCGGCCAAGCGCGGCACCATGCAGCTCGGCGCCACCAAGGCGAGCTGGCTCCCGGTGCTCGTGACGGCGAGCAAGGAGTTCCCCACCGACCTGGTGCAGCTGTGGATCGACCGCAATCGGAACGGCAGCTTTACCGATGACGGCCCGGCCCTGACCGGGACGCCGACGCAGAATGCCAAGACGCGCGCGTGGTGGACATCGATCAACAAGATCGAGCTCCCCGTTCGCTATTCGGCGACGGTGACGGAACCGTACTTCGTGAACTTCTGGGTGGTCAGGAACGACTCGGCGGAAACGCCCGACGTCATCCGCTTCTCCACCGGCTCGTGGCGTGGCGGCACGGTGACGGTGAACGGCGTCCCGGCACTCGTTGCGGCGATGGACAGCGACAACAACGCCATCTTCGACGCCAAGGACACCTGGAGCGTGCTGGCGGCCGCCCTGCCCAAGGCGGAGCAGGCGGTGCTGACCATCGCCGAGGCGCGGGGCACCAATCGGCTGATGTTCTTGCCGACGAGCGGCAAGGAATTGGTTCTCGAGTTCCGCCGCTTCTCGCCCGATGGCCGGAGCGTCGACTTCGCGGTGATCGACAAGCCGGTCACCAGCGCCCAGGATCGCGCCCCGGACGACCAGCTCCGCGAGGAGCGGCCGCGGCCGCGCACCACGGTGCCGTTCACCTGGGCCCACGGCTCGGCCGGCCTCGACGCCGCGCTCGCGCAGGCCAAGACATCGGGGAAGAAGCTCTTCCTCGACTTCGAGGCCACCTGGTGCGGCCCGTGTCACACGATGGATGAGTGGATCTGGACCGACGCCGAGGTCGCCGCGAAGCTCAACGCCGAATATCTCGGCGTGAAGATCGACGTCGACCTCGAGAAGCCGCTGGTCAAGCGCTTCAACACCAGCGGCTATCCGACGATGATCATCCTCAATGCGGAGGGCTCGGAGTTGAAGCGAGTGGTGGAGTACCAGTCGTCGTCGATGCTGCTGAAGTTTCTCGCGACGCCCTAGGCATCCTCGCCATCACCTAGGGGTGCGCCGCCAGCCACGCCTCACCCGCCGCGAGGTGCCGGCGGAGCATCGGGAATCGGGCGCGCAGGAAGGTCTTGACCCGCTTGCGCGTCACCTCGGAGAGCAGCACGCGCTGGTCCTTCTCGAGCAGCGCGCGGTGATCGATCACCAGCCAATTGACGAAGGCATGGTCGAACGCATCGCCACTGAGCGCGTTCATCGCCGCCATCGCGTCCACCTGCCGGCGCGCCATCGCAGAATCGGCCGGGAGCAAGCGGGTGATCCGCTCCTCCTTGGCGATGCGCGTCCCATCGGTGAGTGAGCGCTGGTGATCCTTCAACGCGGTGGCCGCCAGGCTGCGCACCTCGCTGGCGGAGCCCTTGGTGCTCGCCAAGGTCGCCGCCTCGATGGCGTTGGCGTCGGCAGCCCCGATCGCGCCGAGGACGGTGGCGTCACCGGTACGCCGGACCACCTTGGTGGTTGGCGCGGTCGGCATCGGCGGACCGGAAGTCGGCACGGGAGGGGCGGTGACGGGCACCTGGACGGCGAGCAGGATCAGCATCGGGATCAGCATGAGACACCTCGAGAGAGGACGCGCACGTTCATGGGGCGGCCGCGGGGGCGGTCGTCTCGTGGCAAGTGCCGCCGCTCGGGTCCCAGACGCGACCATTCACGTCCAGGAAGGCGGAGCGGTATTCACCCTTGCCGAGAGTCAGCTTGAGGACGCCGAAGTAGCCCTGCACCCGGGCCGCGCTATTGGGCGCCGGTGGTGACTTGAAGCCTCGCAGGTCACCACCACCGGTGCCGACGATGTACTGCGGGATGCCGCGCACGGAATCGAGCGATCCCATCGCGTTCTGCGGCAAGAAGCGCTCGTACTCGTGATCGTGCCCCGAGAGGATGACGTCGACGCCGCCGGCCTGGAGCATCTCCCAGATGGGCAGCATCGCCAGCGTGCCCCCGTGCCAGCCGGAACTGAACCGAGGGTGATGCCAGTAGGCGAGGGTGCAGAGCTTCTGCGTTCCGGACAGTTCCTTCTTCAACCAGTCGACCTGCGCGGTACGCTCGGCGATCGAAAAGACATTGTTGACCATGATCTCGCTGTTCAGCACGAGGATGTGCCATTCGCCGAGGTCATAGCTGTAGTAGCCCTGCTTGGGGGATCCGGCCTTGCTGCCGAAGTACTGGTAGTACGGCGCGGCGCCGACGCTCTGGTGCTCGTGATTGCCCGGCGACGGACGGATCTTCTTCATGATGCGGCGGGTCGAATCGCCCCAGGACGCAGCAAAGCAGATCGCAAAGTTGGACGCCGAGCCGTCAGGGTAGGCGTTGTCGCCGACGGTGAAGACCGCATCGGTGACCTTGGCGACGCTGTCGGCCTTGAGCACGCTGTCGACCAGGGCGGCGGTGAGCTCGTCGCCGTTGGTGCCGCAGACCGCGATGTCCCCCGCGCCGATCAGCACCGAGGCGCCGCTGATCGCGACCGCTTCCGCCGAGGCGGTCGCGGTGGCGGGCGTGATCTGCACCGGTGGCTTGCAGGCAGCGAACAACAGGGAGAGCGCGGCAAGCCGCAGCGAACGACCGGTCATGGCAGGATTCCGAGGGAGGCGAGGCGGAAGGTGACCACGGCCGACTGGCCGGGCTCGTTGGCGCGCAACAGGCGGACATCGAGCGCGAGGTCGTGGAGGCCGATCGAGAAGCCGGCACCGTAGGCATCATGCCACCGCCCGGGTGATGCCCCGTGGAGATAGACCCGCCCGATGTCGCCAGTCGCGAGCAGCCCGACGCGCCAGGGCAAGATCAGCGGTACCCGAGCCACCGGAATACGCAGCTCCAGCCCGGCATTGATCGACGCGTCACCGGCATACCGTTGCAGGTCGAGCGCGCGGAGGTCGTTGCGGCCGCCGAGGAATGCCGCCTCGAGATACGGGAAGTCGCCGAAGACCTTCTTGGCCCCGCCACGGACGCGGAGCACCGGATGCGTCGGCACCGGCAGCCGTCGGTACATCGTGGCCGTGGCACCGACACTCCCGAACGCCGCCCGGGCATCCCAGAGTGCCGGCGAATAGGCCGCCGCCGCTTCCACGACCGAACCGCCATCGGGATGGCGCGACGGCGCCCGCGTGTCGTGTCGGTAAGCGAGTCGTGCGCTGACCTGGCCGAAGTCCCCGCTGCCGTATGGGGCGGAGTCGGTGATGAAGCGGTCCGGCGTCGCGTCGGTCCGCGTGAATTGCACTACCGGTCCGAACTCGACCACGGAGGCCGAGCCGACGCCGATCACCAGGGCGGGCTGGGCACGCCATTGCCGCTGCGCGACGGCGAAGTAGTCCTCACGCGGCGCCGATGCCCCGGGCAGGATCCCGACTGTCTGCCGTGAACTGTTGCCGAGGCCGTGGTAGTTGACGAGTTCGAGCTGGGACATTTGCGCGAGGGCCGTGAAACGGACCGACGAACTCTCCCGCCGGAGGTCGCCCGTGAGCGACACCAGCGACCCGCCGGTTTTGAAGGAATGGCGCGCGAGCAGTGCCACCTGCGACCCGTAGGGCACCCGGCGGAAGCCGTAGCCGCGCCACCGCACGCCGAGGCTCGGCATGATGCCGAGGTCGCGGTTCACCGAGATCGCGGCGGTTGGCGAGACGTTGGCACCCGCGTCGCGCCCCGGGGCCACCGACCCACCAGCCTGCGCCACACGCGGTCGGCGACTCCAGAGCGTGTCCCCGCCGTACTTGACTGCGTGCGGCGCACCGAAGTCCCGCAGGCGCATGTCTGCCGCACTGCCTGTGATGGTGTTGCGCCCTTCGCCGCCGACCACGATGAGTGGAATGCCGACCGGCTCGCCCGTCATCGTCACCAGGTCGTCGCCACCGTGCAGGTAGAGCCGGAGTGACGTCGTCTCCTCGGTCACGAAGTGACGCTGATACCAGGTGCGCCCGTCGACCGTGGCGAGGCGAACCTCGACACTGCCATCGGCGGCGTGCGTGAGTGTGGCAACCTCGGCGGCGTCGGTGGCGTGGATGTCGAGCACCCGCGACAGCTCGAGGTAGAAGCGCCTCGCGATCATCGGCAGGGAGTCCCGTCGAATCCGGAGTGCGCTGATCGCCACCGGCGCCGAGGCGGCGTATTCCGCCGGCATCGCCGCGAGCGCCCCGGCGATCACCGCGTCGGTGAGGCGTGCCTGGGTGGCGCGCGCGACCGAATCCCAGTCGAGCCATTCCAGCCCGGCCAAGAGCCGCTGGTCGAGGGCCAGACTGTTCGAGGTCAGGCTGCGGATCGCTGGGTAGTGCGGCCCGAAGCTGATCAGCGACGGCGAGGCTCGACGGAAGAGTCGCGGCAGCACGCCGTCCAGTCCGATCAGCACCTTGTCCTGGTCGCGGGAGATCGGGAACCACGGCGCCTCCGGTGCAGCGGAGAGCCTCGCCCACTTCCAGTTGCCGGGATGCCGGTCGTAGTTGTTGCTGAGCATGTCGACCAGCCGCGCGGTGAGATAGGCGCGTTCGTCGACACGCTGCGACGGATCGCGATTGAGGCGCTGCAACAGGGTGTCACTGTCGATGATCTCGAGCGCGTCGGCGAAGCGCGGCGCGCCGTCCTTCCCCTCGGTGGGAAACGGCATGATGATGCCGAGCCGATGGGCAAAGTCCGCGCGGAACTCGCCCAGTGCCGGGTCATCCGGCATCGCCACGAGCTGGGGTGCCTCGTGGATCACGCCGGCGGCCTTCAGCAGCGGGGCGGCGACGAGGTGCGCCGCCGGGTGCGAGCTGCTGGTCTGGTCGCGCGCGAGCCACTTGGCGAGGCCGATATCGCGGAGCGACGGCGGCAGCGCGGCGTCGTCCTTGTCGACCGACCGGAAGACGTACTCGACGCCATCCGCGCCGATCAGGCGCAGCGACTTGGTCTGCTTGCCACCGCCGGCCTTGTCGGCCGTCAGCCCACCGGCGAAGGTCTTGAGGTTGAGCACCGGCACCCGAATCGGGGTGACCCAGAGCGTCCGGTAGACACCGCCGAGCAGCCAGCGGTGGAATCCGCTGGCGCGATACCCCGCCCCCGCTACCAAGGTGACGCTATCGGCCGATGCCACGCTCGGCGGCCCGCGCTGGGCCGACAAGGCCGTCACGGCAAGCGATGCGATGACGCCGGTGACCGCCGCGCGATTCGCGAATCGGACCGACATGATCACGGCCACCGATAGAGGGTGATACTGGCCGGACTGCCCTTCGCTTCGTCACCGATCAGCAGCATGCCGTCGGGCGTGATGGCAAGCGCCTCAGGCTGTGCGTGTCCCGACGGAAGGTCGCGGGCGAAGATCAGGTTGCCATCAGGGTTCAGTGCCACCAAGCCGTGTTCCTGTGACGCGACGAGCAGCAGCTGTCCGGTCGCCGGGTCGATCGTGAGATCGGAGGGATGGAATCCCTTCCAGTCGGTGCCGGCCTGGATGGCCGCCATCGGCACCTCGATCCGGACTGGCGCCGCACCACCTGTCAAGGCCACGCGATAGAGCACCACCGCGTCGGGGGCATCCTTGCCACGCAGCTGCTTGCAGGCGAGCACCAGCGAGTGCGTCGTCGTGTCGTGGGCCATGGCCTCGAACTCGCACACCTTGCCAAGGCCGGTATCGCGCGTGGTGGCGGGAACGACCGCGCCGTCGGCCCCCTCGCGGAAGGAGACGAGCTTGCCGTTGCTCGTCAGCAGCACGACCGTATCGCCAACGATGGCGATCGCCTCGAAGTCGCCATGCAGCATCGGTTCGCCAACGGTGAAGCTCTTGACGATCCGGCCGGTGCGAAAATCGACTTCGGCAACGCGGCCGCGCTCATCGCCATGGATCAGCAGGCGGCCGTCCGCCGTGAGCGCCATGCCCGAAATCTCGGCGAACGATGCCGGCAACAGCCAGCGGGCGAGCGGTGCGTCGTGCGCGCCGAGCCCGCTGTCGGCGAGCGCGCTCGCGAGGCGCGCGGAGCGCTCGGTGATGGTCTGCTGCTCCGTCGCCTTCGTTTTGGAGGAGTCATCCGGGCGACACCCGACGACCGCGAGGAGTGCGAGCCATGCTCCGACACACCTCACTTGGCGGCCTTCTTCTCGCGGTCGCCGGCGTTTCCGATCTCCAAGTGCACGGAGAGAATGGTGTCGCCACACCCCTCGCGCATCGCGGTGATGAAGCGGTCGTGCTCCACCAGCTTGCGGACGCCGACGAGATAGTAGAGCTCCGACGGCTTCCCCTCCGTGGTGATCACCTGGTCGAGGCGCCACCGGCGCGCCAGCGTGTCCAGCACCAGCTCGATCGCCGCCTGCGCGGCGGTGACGGACTCGGTCGTGACGGTGAGCACGGCGTTGAAGCGCGGCTTTTTCTGGGTCGGCCCGAGGAGGTCGTGGACCCGAGCAAAGCGCTTGGCGAGGACGGCCGCGCGCTTGGGCGAGATCGCGAGGACGAGGTCGCGATCGGGGACGCCGTCCACCGTGTCGCGTTCGGCGAGTTCGCCGAGCGGCTCGGCCCACTGGGTGCCTGCGCTCCCTTGGAGGATGTTGCCCCGACCGAAGTCGTATCGCCACACCAGCAGCACCACGAAATTGAAGGTGATCGAGAGGACCGCGGCCACGATCAGCGACTGCACCCCGGCCGCCAGACCGACGCCGATCGCGAGGAAGATGTAGACGATATCTCGGACGTCCTGCATCGTGGTGCGGAAGCGGAGCCCGGCCACGATGCCGCCGAGCGAGAAGGCCAGGGCCAGCGAGGTGCGGACCACGAGCACGATCCCGGTGACGATGAGTGGCAGGACGATCAGCGTCTGCACGACGCTGTGATCGTAATCCCGAGCCCCCCGGGTCGACATGAAGACCCAGCTGACCGGCACCATCAACGCCAGGGTGCTCATCAGGACCAGAAAGGTCGTCAGGGCGAGGCTCAGTCCCGTCTGCACCGGCGCCGCGTCGACGGCGGCGTCCTTGGCGCTGGTCAGCCCATCAACCAGCATCGATGCGTCCGTGGTGAGCACGGGGGCGTGCTCGCCGAGAATCAGCTGGCTGGCGTGGGGAACGAACCGGACGAGGAGGAAGGTGACGGCGCCGAGAAAGAGATAGTAGGCGCACAATCGGCCGAGCGGCTTTTCGGAGCCGAGGGTCAGCGTATCGATCAGCTTCTTGAAGAATCCCATGCCACCGCCACCGTAGGAATGACGCCTCCGGTGGGTGCAGTATCGAGGGCGGCGCACGGCATCTGTGCGCCTGCAGAATGTCGTGGGGTGGACGTGAGGGGGCTATCGCCCCGACGATGGATTGAGGGACGCGCTCGAAAGAGCGAGTGGGGCGCGCGGGTGCCCGGAATTCAGTGGCAGGTCGTGCGGGCCATCCGGAGCGCATCGCCGTAGACTTCGGTGGGCGTCGTCGCGGCCGTCTCGACCATCCCGCGAAGCGTGTCAGGACGGTTGGTCAGGAGATGCGCGGTGCGACCACCCATCGCCTCCGGGAGTTTGAGGACCACCATGTCGGCGCGGCCGAAGTGCCAGCTGCCACGCGCGCTTCCCTCGGCCTGCGGCACCTGCAGCGTCCATTCATTGGCGGCACCCGTCGGCGTGGTCTCGAGGACGACGCGCGTCGGCAGGCCGGCACCGGGCGCCTTGCCGCCGAATTGAAATGCCTCCGTGGTCTTGTAGCAGCCCGCGATCGCGCTGGCCGAAGCCGAGGGGTTGAAGCGTCGGACCACGGGCGGGAACGGCACACCGGCGGCGGCGAGCGCTTCGATGGCCGGCAGGGTGAGTGGTTGGAATGAGGTCCGCGCCCCCTGAAACTGGCCCGGCATGGCCTCCCAGAGCACGTCACCGTTCGCCAGGACATGGAGCCGGGAGTATTGCGTCGCCGCGTCCCAGCGCGGCGGGCTCGTCGGGCGGCCGGTGCTGTCGACGGCCGACATCCAGTACTCGGCCACCTCATAAGTGACTAGCACAGGATGGCCCGGCCCGGGGAGGAAGATGTCGTCGAGCGCCATCACGGTGGCCAGCGGGCTGTAGCTGATGTCGCCCCGCAAGCCGCGCAGTCGCACCTTGCCGTGGTGGACCACCACCGGCGCCTTGAGCTCGCCGCCACGCACCAGGACGAAGCTGGGAAACGCCCGCATCGCCGGCGTTGGCGCGGCGGCGGTCGAGGCGAGGATCAGCCCGGCGGCTAGGATGCTGGGGAGCATGGTGACCTCAAGCGGGAACGGGGGGAGGTGCGTCCCATGTGATGTTCTGAAGGTCGTGCGCCGGACGCGATCCGGCAAGCGGAGCCGTCAGGGCGTCCCGTACTCCCAGCCCCACGGCATCTTCGTCGGTCCGAGGATGAAGGCGGCGAGCTCGGGGTAGATCCGCTCGGCGCGGACGTCGTTGCCGAGGAAGACGACGCAGCGCTGCTGGGCCTCGAGGCAGATCACCATGTTGCCGGTCCAGTCGTTGTGGCCGCCCTTGAACCAAGCCGGGCCCCAAGTGTCGCGGAAGGTCACGACGCCGAGTCCTGCCGAGAGGGCCACACTCTTGTCCCAGGTGCCACGCGCGTCGAGCAGTGTCGGGAATTGCTGGCGCGAGGTGATCGGCAGCTGCGGCCGATTGAATTCGGCCCGCGACTTCGGCGTGAGGCCTTCGCCGCGCACGACGGCAGCCCAGAAGCGTGCTTGGTCGGCGATGTCGGTATCCATCGAGCCGGCGGCACTGACGCGGCTCCGTTCATCGTGCGGTTCGATCGAACCATCCAGGCCGTGCCCGTCAGCGAGGTTGCCGGCGAAGTCCGCGCGCCATTGCAATGACGTGCGCGGCATCCCGAAGCGATCGAAGAGGCGGCGCTGCGCCTCGGCGCCGACGTCGAGCTTGAGCCCTTCCTCGAGCACAAGTTGGAGGATGTAGAGGCCCTCACCGGAATACGCGTAGCGGCTCCCAGGGGCGAAGTGGAAGCGCAGCTTCTTGTCGGGCTCGAGCCAGCGGAAGTTGGCGAAGCCGGTGGCGTGATTGAGCAGCAGCCGCGGCGTCAGCGCGCGCCAGCGTTCGTCGCCGGCCAGGTCGGTGAACTCCTCGTACTCGGGCAGTGGCTTCGGGAGCAGCACGGCGATTGAGGTGTCGAGGTCGAGCTTCCCTTCGTCGACGAGCTGCAGCACGAGGTAGCCGATGGTCGCCTTGGTGAGCGAGGCGCCGTACATGATCGTCGCGGTGTCGAGCGGGAGCCGCTTGGCGGCGTTGCGCCAGCCGAGCGCGGCGACGTGGAGGATCTGGCCGCTGTCGATCACGGCGAGGGCGAGCCCCTGCACCGAGTCGCGCGCCATGAGCGCGGTGGCAGCAGAGTCGATGGCGTGGGGGCTGGGGATCGGGTGCGTGGTGTTCGGCATGGAACATCCGGTTGCCAGCGCGATCGTCGCCGCGAGACCGATCATGGAGGTGGCGCGCATCAGGGGGCCTCGAGGGGTGGGATGGCACGCCGCCGGAGGGCGGGCTACTTTCGCTGCATGAGTCCTCGCAACCGCCTCGCGATCGCCCTGGCCATCGGCTCGATCATCCTGCTCTGGCCCGGGTTGGTCAAGCCGGCACTCACCATCCGCGCCACGATGGAGATGTTCGGCCAGACGCGGGAGCTGTCGAACGAGACGCGCAGCGTGGTCGGGGCGGTACGGAGCCTGCACCAGTCAGGGAATGACTTCGTTGCCGGGCTGATCCTGGTCTTCAGCATCCTGATCCCGTTGGTCAAGGCGGCGCTTCTGATCCCCATCTTCACGTTGCGGAGCACGGCGCAGCGTGTCCGCGTCTTCCGGCTGGTGCAGGGCATCAGCAAGTGGTCGATGGCCGATGTCTTTGCGGTGGGGATGCTGATCGCCCTGCTCGCCGCCAAGGGTACCGCCAATCTCTCGGCGGTGGCCGGACCCGGCTTCTACTTCTTCGCCGCGTACTGCCTGGTGTCGAACCTCGCGTTCCAACTCCTCGAACTCGACGACCCGCAGGCTACTTCTTCGGCGTGATCTTGAACTTCGCGACCGGCTGACCGGCGAGGTTCACCAGCCCTTCCATCGCTCCATCGGCGCCGAGTTTCGCGTCGTGGTCCAGCAGCTTTGGCGTGGCGGCGGTCGCGCCCGCTGCTGCCGCCGTTGCCGCCGCGACCGTCACGCGGAACTGCACGCGCGCGCCCGTCCGCACAACGTTGGAAATCGTTCCGCTTCCCTGCCCCGGCACCATCGCGGTGCCACCCACCACACCCGAGGCGGCCACGAAGGTGTAGGTCACCGGCGCCACGATCGAGCTGTCACCGAACGGCACGGTGACGGTGCCTGCCCAGGTGCCGACGAGGGACGCGGCGGTTGGCGCTGCGACGGGTACGCCCTTCTGCTGAGCGGCAGCGGGCGCGGCGAGGGTCAGGAGGAGCGCGGCAACGAGCCGAGGAATGGTAGAGGCAGGGCGACGGGACATGGGGCAACTCACGCAGGCTGAAGGGAACGGGGGCCGACGAGTTGGAATCGCATGGAATATGGGACGGATGCCGGCGGGAAAGAACTGCGATGGCGATCGCGCGAGCCGAGCCCGGCGCAGGCGCAGCCTAGCGGCACGCTGCCCCGGATGCGTCCTGTAGCTGCAACTTCATCCTGACAGCGTGCCGGAGGCCGGTCGAGGAATCCTCGGTCACCTCCACGGCGTCACTGGTATTGGGCATCAGCAGGAAGGCCGACGGAAAGGCCCGTGCCGCGATGACTGCACCGGTCTTCGGATCGAAGATCTCCACATGCTTTTCCAGGACCCGTGAGGTAATCGAGTACTTCTCGAAAACGTCCGTGGCGGCGAAGATGGCCTCCCGAGCACCAGGACCGCGCGGGACATGCGTCACCACCCACAACAGGCCCGCGGAGTCCACCGCCACCTGGTGGACGCGCGGGAAAAGGAAGGGGCGCTCACCTGGGGCTCCCGTCTCCCCGTCCTTGCCGAAGGGACGCACCAGGGAGTCCGCCACGAACCACGGCACCGACCGGCGGATCTCACGGAGGAGGCCACCAGCGCTGTCCCACTGTTGAACCGAGTATCCGCCACGGGAGTGGATCGACGGTCCGACCCAGAAGGTGCCGTCGGACGAAGCGAACGCAGCGCGGAGCCCGGTGCCACTCTCGCCTGGCTGCTCCGCCGGCCGCAGGCGACGGAGCACCTCACCGGCGCGATTCACGAACAACAGCGAGGAATGCTCGTCCCCGTTCTGGTTGGCGCTCAGGACGAGTCCGTTCGGCAGGAACTGCGTCGCCACCCTGGAGGTCGCCCCGATCGGCCCTAACGCACCGAAGCGGACGAACTGGTGGTCTGGCCCGTAGACGACCCAATGCATGTGGTTGTCCCTCGCGTAGAGGGAGTCCCCGCGAACGATGAACGGAATCACCGGGCCGCCTGCAAACTGCCCGGGCCCCTCTCCGGTGCTCCCCAGCAGTGGAAGCATGGTGCCATCTGGGGCCCAGTGCAGCAGGCCTCCGCCTCTCGTCGGGGAGGCGTAGGTCTCCCCACGAGAGTCGAGGGCGAAGTTGTGAAAATCGGGCTGGTCAAGAGTGATCGTGGTATCCATCCGGAGTTCAACGGTCGCAAGTGTCTGAATGGTGCAGCGGATGTCTTCACGCGCCACGCCGCCCTCACCGCCACAGGCCGCGAGTGCGACCACCACGATGAGTGTCCGCGCGGCAACTCCGTGATGAACAGTTGACACGAGGACTCCTTGGCAGGCGCTGACGCGATTGGGCCGGGCAGTGAATGGTATCACGGGCAGCAGCGATCCTTCGGCGCGCGATCGGCAAGCGACCTACCGCGTGACCCGAGCTTCTCCAGATGCCAGAAGTCATCTTCCTGTGACTGCCGCGCGATGTAGATCATGCCACGACCGAAGCCGATCACCTTCGAGTGCGGCTTGAGCACGGCGCGTGCGCTGAGGGTTCCTGTCTTGTCGAAGATGTCGTACTTGGGGAGCGAGTCATTCCAATCCAGAAACCGAGGCACCCAGACTTCTCCCTCACCGGACGCCATGAGTTCGCCACCCCTGAGTCCGTCCATCGGCGGGAGGACCGTCGGAAATTTGTCGTCCGCCGCGGGGAACTCGGTTCTTGACCACCATGCCCGGAACGCGGCGGTGACCTTGATCGGTTGGTACTTCACCAACGGCCCGCGAGTTCGCTTGCCCGCCGGGGTGACGACGTCGACCCGATAGGGTGACCGATAGACGATCGCGACGCTGCCATCGGAGAGCGGCATCCAATTTGGCCGAGATGTGGAAGTTGAGCCGAGCAACTGGTGCCTAGGCTCCGCCCGAGGAACGGCGCCACGGCACGTCGGCGAACTCCTCCCGAAGAAACGCGACGCACGCCGATGTGCGTGCGGATCGCCCAGTCCGCGTGGGCACCAGTGCCATGATGTCGGCCGGTGGGAGGGTGCAGTCCTCGAGCAGCCGCACGAGGCGGCCGGCGGCGAGATCGGCGGCCACCGACCACTCCGATCTGAGCAGGACACCCGCGCCGGCCAGTGCCCACTCCCGAATCACCTCACCGTCGTTGCTCGAGTAGTGGGGCTCGATGCGTACCGTCGCCGGCCCGCGCGGTGTCGTGAAGCGCCAGAGCGTCGTGTCCTCGTCATTCTCCCGGAGCACAAGGCAAGGAAAGCGCAGGAGGTCGTCCGGCACGTCGGGAACGCCGTGCGTCACCAACAACGAGGGCGCGGCACAGAGGACCCGCGCATTCGGTGCCAGCCGATGGGCACGCAGGGAGGAGTCGGCAAGCGTGCCGATGTGCACGGCGACGTCCCAACCGGTCACCGGGACGCGTCCGAGGCGGTCCGACAGGGTGACATCGAGGGAGAGCCCGGGATGGCGGGCGGCGAAACGGTGGAGCAGTGGAGCGACGTGGGCCCGACCGAAGCCGAGCGGCGCAATCACCCGCAATCGCCCGGCAACAATGCCGCGGCGTGCCTGCACCCGGTCGGTGAGCTGGGCGAGTTCACCGACGACGGTTGCCCCGTGGTCCAGGAGCAACGCACCCTCATCAGTCAGCGACAGCTGGCGACCACTCCGATGGAGCAATTGGACGCCGAGGCGGCGTTCGAGCGCCTGCAGTCGCTGAGTCACCGACGAGGGAGTCACGTCAAGTTGGCGGGCAGCGGCTGCCAGCGACGGGGCGCGGGCAATGGCACTGAAGAAGACCAAATCGTCGGACGTGAGCATTAACTAAAACTTAATGATGGATTTCAGATAATTCAATTGCGGCGATAGTTCCATTGTGCGACTTTGGGGCAACGAGAAAACGCCAACCCCCTGAGGCATCGCATGCTTGAAATCCGCCAGCTCACTCGGACCTACCCCAACGGCGTCGCCGCCCTGCAAGGGGTCACCCTGTCCATCCCGCGCGGCCTGTACGGACTGCTCGGACCCAACGGCGCGGGGAAATCCACCCTGATGCGGACCATCGCGACGCTGCAGGGTGCCGATGGCGGCACGATCCATTTCCAGGGCGCCGACATCTTCGCCGACCCGACGGCACACCGTCGCCGGCTCGGGTACCTCCCCCAGGACTTCGGCGTCTACCCAGGCATTTCGGCGCTCGATCTCCTCGACCACCTGGCCGTCCTGAAGGGGATCGGCGGTGCCAAGGCGCGCCGCACCCAGGTCGAAGCGCTGCTGGCGCGCACCAATCTCTGGGAGCATCGCAAGCGTGCGGTCGCCGGCTTCTCGGGGGGAATGCGCCAGCGATTCGGCATCGCCCAGGCCCTACTGGGAGAGCCGGCGTTGGTGGTGGTGGACGAGCCGACCGCCGGCCTCGACCCTGAAGAGCGCAACCGCTTTCACAGCCTCCTCGCCGAGATCGGCGAGGACGTCGTCGTGATCTTGTCGACCCACATCGTCGAGGACGTGCGCCAGCTCTGCCCGCGCGTCGCGATCATGGCACAGGGCACGGTCGTCCTCGAGGGCACGCCGGACACGTTGGTGGCCACGTTGCAGGGAAAGGTGTGGACCGCGACGACAGGGCGCGGCGAGACGCCCCAGCTCCCGTCCTCGGCGACGCTGCTCTCGTCGCAGTGGGCCGCCGGTCGACGCCGAGTCCGCTTGCTGGCCGACGCGGCACCCAGTGCGGACTTCGTGGCGACCGAGGCCGATCTCAGCGACGTCTACTTCGCGGCCCTCGGCGGCGGAGCGGCATCATGACGCTCCTCGAACCGGTGATTGCCTTCGAATGGCGCTACCAGACCCGTCAGCTCATCTTCGCCGCGGCGCTGATCGCCATGGCCGGATTCGCGCTGGTGCTGGTGAGTACCGGGTTCGGTCCGGAGTCCGCGAACATCAATTCGCCATACGTGGTGACGGAATCCCTCGGGATCCTGGGACTCGTGGCGATCTTCGTGGTGACCTTTTTCGTGGCGAACGCCGCGCTCCGTGACGTCGAACACCGGATGAGCGAGCTGATCTTTGCCACGCCGCTCACCACGGCGGAATGGTTCGTCGGGCGATTTCTCGGCGTAGTGGCCGCGGCGAGCACGATCATGCTTATGGCGTGCGTCGTGCTGATGCTCGCGCCGCTCGTGTTGAACGTCGATCCGGCACGCCTTGGGGAGGTGCACCTACTCGCCTACCTGTGGCCGTTGCTCGTGATTGCGATCCCAAACCTGCTCCTGGTCGGCGCGGTCCTCTTCGTTGCCGCGGCGCTCTCGCGGAGCACGGTGGTGACGTACCTCGCCGGCGTGGCGCTCTGGATCATTTTCTGGGTGACGGCCTTGCTGGTGGATTCGCCGCTGATGGCAGGGAGCGCGCCGCCATCGGCCGACGCGCTGGCGCGGGCCGCATTGCTCGACCCATTCGGCCTCTCCGCCTTCTTCGAGCAGACGCGGTACTGGACACCGAGTGCGCGTGATACGGAGTTGGTGGCGCTGTCGGGACACCTGCTGGGCAACCGGCTACTCTGGCTTGCGGTCACTGCCGTCATCCTGATTCTCGGCCACCGCCAGATGGGGCGGCGGCTGGTGACGCCGCGCGTCCCGACGCTGCGCCCACGAGTGACACCGGTGGCGGCGCCACGAATCGTCGTGGAGCATGGCGCGGCCGCGTCGCGGTGGAGCATGCTGGCCCACGTCACGCGGCTGGAGTGGCGCAGCATCTTTGGTGGCTGGGCATTCCCGGCACTCCTCGTCATCTGGGTCTTCTTCGTCGCGATGGAAGTGCTTTCGGAGATTTCGGGGGGCGAGTATGGCGCGCGACTCCTGCCGACGACCGGGCTGATCGTGGACCGCATCATGACCCCGCTCCAACTCATGGGGTCGATCGTCCTGGTCTACTATGCCGCTGAGGTGGTGTGGCGCGATCGCGTCCATCAGATGCACCATCTGCTCGATGCGACGCCGGCGCCAGCTGGGGTGCGGATGAGCGGCAAGTTGCTGGCGCTGCTCACGCTGCCCCTGGTGCTGTTGTTCACGGCGCTGGCCACCGGCGCGGTGATCCAGGCTGTGACGGGTCACCCCGAGCTACGACTCGACGTCCTGCTGCCGCTGGTCTGGTACGCCGGCGCACCCTTCCTGCTGTTCGGCATTGCCGCGTTCGTCCTCCAAGTCGTCGTGCCCAATCGATGGGTGGCGATGCTGCTGGGCATCGGCGTCGCCGTCATTGCGCTGGATGGGGCGTCCCTGGGCATCACCCAGCCGATGCTGCGCTACGGCGCCTTCCCGCTCGCTGGCTATTCCGATTTTGACGGCTTCGGGAGCGCACCTCGGTCGTTCGGGGCCTTCGCCGCGTGGTGGGCATGCATCGCGGCCTTGCTCCTGCTTGCCGGCGCGGGACTGTGGCGGCGCGGCACGGACATCGGCCTTCGGGTTCGGCTGCGAGGGCTCGCCGTCGCGTTGGGCCCGACGGGGCGCCGACTCACCGCCCTCACCGCCCTCACCGCTTTAGTTGCGATCGTCGTCGGCACCACGCTGGCGACGGCGACGGCGAAGACGTCGCGGACGATGACGCGGGCCCAGCAGCAGGCCTGGAGCGCTGGCTACGAGCGTGCCTACCGCCGCTTTCATTCCCTGCCCCAGCCAGTGATCGTCGGCGCGGCGATCACCGTGCGGTTGGCGCCACGCGAGCGCGTGGCCGACATCGATGGGCGGCTGGTACTGCGCAACGACAGCCACTCCAGGATTGACACCCTGCTGCTGTCACTGCCCGCCGATGCAACCGGGCTGACGGTGCAAATCGACCGGCCCGCGGCCGTTCGATACGATTCCATCTATCGCGTCGTGACGGTGGCCCTCGACGCGCCATTGGGCCCACGGGACAGCGCCATATTGCGGTACACCCATCGGCTCGACCGTTCCGGGATCCATGCGGACGTGCCGCCACGCGACGTCACCGGGAATGGGACGATGCTGATGAGCAGCAGCCTGGTGCCAGGGTTGGGCTATCGGGTGCAGGCGGAACTGAGCGAACCGCGAGAGCGCGCTGCGGCGGGATTGGCCGGGGCAGCAACGGCGGTTCCGACGGCCGACTCGGTGATGCGAGTGCCACCGATTCGCGACTGGCTCACGCTGGAGCTGACCGTGGCGACAGACTCCACCCAGACGGTCATCGCGCCTGGCCGCCTCGTCACGCAGTGGGACAGCGCCGGACGCAGATGGTTTCGTTACCAGACCGATCGGCCGATCACGCCGCTATTTGCCGTCGCGTCGGCTCGCTATCGGCGCCACCGGTTGACCCGGGGCGGGACGACCATCGAGGTATGGTACCACCCGGCGCACGGCGTGAACGTGCCGCGTATCGCGGAGGCCGCAATGCGCTCCGTCGAGGTGCTATCAGCGCGACTCGGCCCGCTCCCTGACTCCCTGGTGCGTGTCGTCGAAGTGCCGAGGTGGGCGGGTTTTGGCGCGTTCGCGGTGACCGGCATGGTCCTCTTCCCAGAGGGCCGAGGTTTTCTCGTCGACGAGCCGGCCGGCGGGGTCGACCTGTTGTTGCGCCGCACCGCGCATGAGATCGCCCACCAATGGTGGGGGCATCGCGTTTCGCCGCCGCAGTCTGAGGGCAGCCTCTTGCTGGTGGAGTCGCTGGCGAAGGACAGCGAGCAACAGGTCGTGGCGGCCGTGCATGGGACCGAGTCCGTCGACCAGATTCTCGCCTATGACGAGGATCGATACCTGGTGGGTCGTTCCAACGCAGGTCGCGACGAACCGACGATGGAGCGGATGACGGGGGAAGCGTGGCTCTATTATGGCAAGGGTGCGTTGATGATGCATGCCTTGCGACGTCAACTTGGTACCCAGGAGGTGGACGGGGTGCTTCGCTCGCTGCTCGACACCGAGAGCGGACCGGACGGCGGTGCGACCGCATTGTTATTGCGCGACCGACTGTTGACCACGGCTCGGAACCCCGGCGATTCCATCGCAGTGCGCGAATGGTTCTCCGGACGGGCAACCTGGGACGTCCGCCTCGATTCGGCTCGGTCCGTCGGCGGCGACCTCCTCGCACAACTGAGTGCCAGGCATCAGCCGGACCCGACCGCACCAAGCCGCTCGGCCCCGGGTTCCCTCGACCTCGTCGTGGTGATACTGGACGCCGAAGGGAAGGAACTGACCCGAGTACCGGTGGCACTCGTCGACGGGAAGGGCGTGCTCCGGACACGCCGTCCGGCTGGCGCGGCCACCATCGTCGTGGACCCTGATCGCCTGCTCATCGACATTGACAGGTCCAACAACCGGGCGACCGTCCGGTGAGTATGACCAACGTTGAACCTTCCATTGTTCCCGGCGGCGCTACCACGGTGAGTCCCACTCCCGCACTCGTGGTCGATGCTGCTCTCGTTACTCGGAACGCCGCCCGCGTCGCCGCCTACGCTGCAGCCCACGGCCTCGACTGGCGACCGCACGTCAAGACGCACAAGTCAGCTTACGTCGCAGCAGTGCAGCTGGCGCAGGGAGCGTGCGGACTCTCCTGCGCCACCACGCACGAGGCGGAGGTCATGAGCGGATTGACCGATGACCTGCTGATTGCCTATCCGCCGATCGGCGCGGCGCGAGTGGCGCGCATTGCGGCGCTGGCTGAGCGCTGCCGCCTGGCGGTGATGCTCGATTCGGCGGAGGCGGCACGTGGACTCTCCGCGGCGCTCGCGGCGCGGGGGGCGACGGCTCGCATCATCGTCGAAATCGACGCCGGCATGCAGCGGACAGGTGTGGTCGGGATCGCGGAGGCAGTTGGTTTGGGCCGAATCATCGGCAGCCTCCCGGCGCTTACCTTCGACGGGTTTGGCTTCTATCCCGGCCATCTCCGGGACGCCGGACCGGCCGCCGACCGGGAGCTGGAGCGCCTCTCGGCGCTGGTAGCCGCGCTCCTCGATGAGGCCTCCAGCGGTGGCCTCGAGGTGCGGACCGTCTCCTGCGGCTCCACCCCGCTACTCTGGCGGTCACATGAGATCGCCGGGATGACGGAGCTGCGGGCGGGGACGGCGGCCTACTTCGACCGCACCTCGGTTCTGGGCGGTGTCTGTACGGAGGAGGAGTGCGCCGCCACCATCGTGGCAACGGTTGTGAGCATCGCGGTGCCGGGACAGGCTGTGATTGACGCGGGGATCAAGGCGCTGGGGCGCGAGCCGGTGCGTGGAGCGAATGCTGCGGGTTACGCCGCCGTGCGGGGACAGCCGGAGGTGCCGGTGGTGCGCCTTTCGGAGGAGCACGGCATTCTCGATCTGTCCCAGACCGACTGGCGCCCGCGACTCGGGGAGCAAGTACACCTCATTCCGAATCACATTTGCATTGCCGTCCACTGTTTCGACACCATGAACCTCCGTCACACGGACGGCCGAGTGGAAATCATGGCCGTCGAGGCGCGGGGGCGGTAACTTCCAATCGAAGATCTCGCCTGCGCTGGGGTGGGATGGCATGCGGGCCGAGGCCGCGCTACCTTCGCTGAATGACTCCTCGCAACCGCCTCGAGATCGCCCGCTGGCCGATTCGCGGGAGAAGATCGAAGCGTGGTGCTGTGATTCCAATCAAGTGCGACCGCGCAGCTCACTCGGGCACCTGACCCCCAGCGAGTTCATCACCCAAGGTCAGGACCACCGGACCCCGAAAGCCGCTGTACTTTTGCATTGAACTGTATCCAAACGCGACCAACGTCAACTTCAGCGAGAGGAAAAGTCAGAGTTGTCCTTCAAACCGGGCACAGTTCACAAGTTTAGACTAACAGCATCCGCGATGAGGCACGGCTGGACGATTCCACGAGGAATATTGGGCGAGCGCCCCCGCGGCGAAGTCCCTTCACCAACATGCCAGGAGGCCGTCCCCTACGGGAGCGGCGGCGAAAACCGGCCTGCGACGGCTACTTGGGGAGATCCAGCCGGCATGTTGCCGTTACAAGTCAACCGACCGCAGACCGGGCTCCAACAACCCCTCCCAATACCGCACCGAACATCAAGTGCCCCACCAGGCTCCCGAGCGCCAACTGCATCGAGCCGGAAAAGAGCCCCATTCCCATCATGGGCATGACAACCACCTGAGCCAGGAGCCAGGGGGCTACACTGAACAGCGCTCCCTGCATCACCGGAGCTCCGGGCAACCTCCCAACGGCGACCTTTGCATAGATCACGCCGAGCACGACGCCAATGATCATGTGGCCCATCCATCCCAACACGAGGGAGCCTCCCATCTTCATCGCGAGCATATCGGCAGGATTCATGGGGGGCATCCCCATCCTCGGAGCGACATAGACGCCCACGGCCGTCATGATTAGCGTCCCGAGCGCTCCACCCAAGACCACTCTCCCCAAATTCGCGTTCATGTCCGTCTCCACTGAAGAGTTGTATTGTTCCGAAACCCTTGCACGGGCGCCTCGGGAGTCCAGGCTCTGTGGCCCAGCTATCCCCGCCTGAGAGTTATTGTTCCTTAGGTCAAAAGCATTACACCCTAGCCGAGTAGCGGGGACGAATGGCCGGACAGGACGATCGGACTGCGGCGATTCGGCGAGGCGATCCTGAGACCCTCGACCAGGTTGTCCGCTCTGCACTCCCTGGTCTGCTCAGAACAGCCTTGGCAGCTGGACTGTCCCCTGACCGGGCCGAGGATATTGTCCAGTCGAGTCTCCTGATATTTGTCAGGCGCGCCGCCGACTATGACGGGCGGGCGAGCGCTTCAACCTGGATTCACGGCATTCTGCTCAGAAAAGTGTGGGAGGATCGGCGGGCCCAGACTCGGGACGCCGCCTACGATGACATCGACGATGTTGTGGAGAGCCGATTCGACCTGAACGGCTCATGGGGACGGCCTCCCAATGGCCCGATCGAGCGACTGGTGCGAGGGGAACTCAACGACAAACTCCAGTCCTGCCTGGAGAGTCTTCCCGATCGTCACCGGGTGGCGTTCACGTTGCGTGAGATTGAGGGGTTCAAAGCGGTTGAAGTCTGTAAGATTCTCGAGGTGTCAACCAATAATCTTGGTGTGATTCTTTTTCGTGCCCGTAACCGGTTGCGCGAATGCCTGGAGGCGAAGGGAGTGAGGGGAGTCAGTGATGCTGAGCTGTAGAGAAGTGACCAAGCTCATGGCGACGGAGGGAGTAAACGGCGCACCACTTCGGACGCGCCTGTCAGTTCGGCTGCATCTTGGAATGTGCCGTCATTGCCGTCGCTATCAGCGCGAGTTGACGACAATCCGGGATGCTCTCCGCCGTAGTGCCAGGACGGTGGTTGACGTTAATGCCGCCGACCGGATCCAGCGGATCCACGCCGCAGTGATTCTGGAGATCAGACGGCGATTCACGACGGAGTAGGCATACTGGAATCCTGACAGGGCCAGGGTGGGAGGATGAGCACAAATCCTTCTCGCTCGTTTGGTTTCGGAAACGGAGCGTGTGGACTCTCCTGTGCCACTCCACACGAGGCCGAGGTGATGCGCGAGGTGGCCGACGACCTGCCGATCGCCTATCCACCGATTGGTATGGAGCGGTTGACACGCATCGCGCCATTGGCAGAACCCTCCCGCGTCGGGGTAGTGCTCGATTCGGCAGACGCGGCACGCGGTCTTGCTGAAGTGCTCGCGACTCATGGCGCGACGGCGAGAATTCTCGGAGAAGTTGATGCCGGCATGCGACGGACTGGCGTCGACGGGGTGGATGCAGCGCTCGCGCTCGCAATCGTCGTCGACAGCCGCCCAAGCCTCACCTTTGATGGATTTGGGTTCTACCCCGGCCACCTCCGAGACGCCGGTCCAGAAGCCGTTCGCGGTGTGGAGGCGCTGTCGGTGCTCGTCGCCGCGCTCCTCGCCGGCGCCGCGAACACGGGACTCGCAGCGCAGACCGTCTCGTGCGGCTCAACGCCGCTGCTCTGGCGCTCACACGACATCGCGGGGATGACGGAGTTACGCGCGGGAACGGCGGCGTACTTTGATCGCACGTCAGTCATTGGAGGCGTCTGCGCTGAGGCGGACTCAGTTCGAAGCCGCCCATCGACGGCTCACAAAGTCTCTCCACTAAAGTATGGGAACTCCACACCGAGGGCCGCCGGACCCCGCCGTCGCCCCGAGGGTGAGAGGACTCACACGCGGAAGAGCGCAGAAGCAGGAGGGTGGCGAGCGCGTAGCCGCTTTTCCATTAGTAGGCGTTGCGACCTGCCATCACGCCCCCGTCAACATCCCACACCGCCCCTGTGACCCACCCGGCATCGTCCGACAACAAGAAGCAAACGACACTGGCCACCTCGTCGGGATTCCCGATACGCCCGATCGGATGGAAGGCGTTGAACCCCGCGAGTACGTTGGCGACCTGATCCTTCGGAATGAATGCTTCGTAGATTGGCGTCTGCACGACGGCCGGGGAGACTGCATTGACCCGAATATTGGATGACGCCAGCTCAATGGCGAGATGCTGTGTCAAGGAATGCAGCCCTGCCTTCGCCATGGAGTATGCCGAGGAAGGAGTCGCTTGGACTGCCTGGCGTGCCCACATGGATCCGAGGTTCACGATCGAGCCACCCTGCCCTCGGGCGACCATCCGCTTGGCCACATACTGCGTGAGGAAGAACAGACCACGATTCAGCTCATGGTAGCTGTCATAGTCGGTGTCAGTGTGGTCGAGAAATGGTTTCGGAAGAAAGACACCCGCACTATTGACCAGACAATCGATCGCCGGAATCTCCTGATTCAGGCGATCCATCAGCTTTTCCCGATCCTCTGTCCGCCCGATATCTGCGGCCATGAACACGACGCGCTCCGCATCACCGGGAAGGAGGGATGCTACTTGGGGTGTCTCGGCGCTCCGACCAACCACGATGACCCGACCAATCTCCAGATCCAGAAGGCATCTGGCTACGCTCAGCCCAATACCACTCGTCCCACCGACGATCAGAGCTGTTTTGTTGGCAAAAACACTTGTCATGACTGCCTCACTGAAATCACTATTGGATTGGTCGAAGGGTGTTTAGACTGGTGGTGGCCAGTTGCGTTTGATCATCGCCGCCAGCCGCTGCCGCAATTCGTCGGGAACCGTCTCGGATCCGCGAAGGCCTCGAAGCTGCTTCAAAAAGGCCGAGTCGAATCGTGCAGCGTTGAAGCACTCGCTGCATCCTTGCAGATGCTCCTCTATTTCATCACGACGTGCTGACGGCAGCTCGTCATCGAGGTAGTCCCATAGCTGTTGAAGTAGCGCGTCGCAATCGATCATCTGTCCTGGCAACTCCTCATGTGCGTTGCGCAATGCTGTCGTTCCATCCGGCGTCCTGGGCGTACACGAGCAGCCGCTCCTTCAGGAGGCGCCTGCCACGATGTAACCGAGAGCGCACCGTCCCCACGGGGACCCCAACGACCCCAGCGGCCTCCTCGTACGAAAGTCCCTCTAAGTCGACGAGCGCCACCACTTCCCGGTAACTCCCAGGAAGCTGCCTTAGTTCCCGGCGCAGGGCGTCTGTCAGATCGAATCGCCCGAACTGGGCGTCCACCCCAGCATGGACGGCGGATTCGAACACCGAGGCAGCCGAGAGCGCCTCAAGCTCCGAGGCACCGACCGACTCGGATCGCCGGTGGCGACGATGATTGCTTCGGTGAGCATTTCGGCAGATCGTGAAGAGCCACGCTCGCACATCGGAGTCGGGTCGGAGGTTCTGCCATGCTCGAAGCGCCTTCAGGTACGTGTCCTGCACCAAGTCCGCCGCATCGGCGTCGTTCCCCGTGAGCCATGTGGCGAACCGTGCCAAATGGTCCAAGTGAGGGAGGGCCATCTCTTCAAATCCGGCAATTGCAGCCACACCATGCAACCCTCCGACCTGCCCCGCCACCTCCTGAATGCTCCCCGTTCCTTGCTCCACCGTGTCGTGGAGCCGATGGGCCTCTTCAGCGTTCGTCGCCTCGTCAGTCATTGGGAACTCGGCGCGCTGCACCGGCCTCCCCCGCTTTGGATTCCCCCCCTTCATCAACCGTCCCGGTAGGGCCAGATGCGGCGGCGTACTCAATGTCCGTTCGATAGCGTTCGTAGGCGTCCCGATACTCCATCACGCGTGCGACCTCGGTGATGAATGCCTCATCCTTGCCCGCGCGCCGGAGCAGGTGAAACCCCATCTCCATACCGCTGGCGATCCCGCCCGCGGAAACAATTCGCCCAGCATCCACAACTCGGGCCCGACTGACCCGACAGGCTGGCGCGATTTCCGCAAGCCGATCAATCGGAACCTTACCAAATGGCGACGATTCCAGATGGTCAGGCTCCTTGCGGTTGGTTGCTGGCAGTCCATCGAGCAAGCCCATCTGCGCGTATATCCACGAGCCAGTGCAGACGCTGCTCAGGATCGTCGTCGTCGGCAACTCGAGGACGTATCGATGCAGATTGGAGTTGTGGAGTTCTTGGCGCGTGCCGAATCCGCCAGGGATGAGGAATGCGTCCATGGCCGGTCGATCACTGAACCCGTAATTCGGTACAACCGTGATGCCTGCCTGCGTTTGCACCGGGCGTGAGGCTTCGGCGACAAGGAAGACGTCCAGCTCAGGATCGAACCTGCGGGCCACCGAAAACACCCCTGCCGGCGCGGCATAGTCGATAATTTCGGCGTCCTTGAAGACATAGATTCCCAGCCGGAAACCAGGAATGTTCGTGTATTGAGTGTGCTCCACCGTATCCGCTCCTGCCCGAGACAATAGGCGGCTGGTCCGTCGGCACCTGACCTGTGGTCAGATGCCGACAGGACTGAATTACTTGAGGCTGGCCAACTTGCGGACAGCCTGTTCAGTGCTCCAGACATCGCTCGCGATCATCCGGAAATTGACGTACGCCGCCTCATACCCGTCGAAGCCCGGCAACTTGGCTGCCGCCGTCGCATCGGTGACCACCACAACTTCGAACCCCTGCTCCATGAGCTCACGCATGTGTGACTCCGTGCACAGGTTCGCTGACATCCCGGACAGGATGACCTGGGTCACTCCAGCCTTGCGCAGCTGCAACACGAGGTCGTTGGTCTCTGGCCCGAACACCTTGTGGGGGCTCGTCACAACCGTGTGCCCGTCTTCGATGTATGGCTTGTAGCGGGGAAGCCAGTCTGCACCCGAGCCAGCGAACCCTTCCTGCGACAAAGCACCCTGACGGTCGAACATCCCGATCTTGTGCATCAGCACTTCGAGCGCGCCAGCGAACTGCCAACGGTGATCCTGCGGGTAGTAGTAGTGGGGGCTCACAAACACACCCACGCCGGCCTTCTTCGCCGCGCCGAAGAGACTCTCGATGTTCTCGATCGTGTGATTTTCCATGACACTCTCTCCAACCACCCCCCACGCGACTCCATTGGGGCTAAGGAAATCGTTCTGAGGATCGGTCACGAGGAGGGCCACACGGCCCTTCTGCAGCGCCATTCCCGGCCGCGGAATAGGCGCGTCCTGACGCGGGCCAGCGAAGTGAGGGATCGTCGGAGACTGCGCAGGAGTTTGTGCCGACAATCCGTGATTCGAGAGCGCACTGCCTGTGGTGAGGATGAGCGCCGAGAGCAACTGCTTTGCTTGGGTGTTCATTGCATGGTTCTCGCTGTAATGGGTGATTTGCGTCAAAACCGTTGGTCGAGATTGTCCTGATCGCCTTCTGGGGTGCGGGCGTGCGTCACCTGCGCCACTGCAGGGAGTTGGCTACGCACCCCGGACAGGTGAGCGGTGTAGTTACGAAGGATTTGCATGGCCACGTGAGCGACGACTTCCAGCAGCTCTGCGTCGGTCAAGCCGGCGGCCCGCGCCTCGGCGATGGTGTGGTCATCAACATCTCCACGCCAAATGACGATGGCTCGCGCCAAACCGAGCATGGCGGCAGTCCGAGGATCGGCTGACCGCGCGCAACGCGCCTCGTTGATCTCCGCCGCCGAGAGTCCGGCACGAGATGCCAAGGCAGTGTGCTCCCGTAGGCAGTATTCGGACTGGCTGATTTCGGCGACCACGAGGGCGAGTTGTTCGCGCACTCGCTCGTCCAACGCTCCCTCGGTGAGCAACCCCTCCATGCTCAGGAGGGCACCAAGCGCCGCCGGCGAATGACCGATCACCCGATAGAGATTCGGGATCGATCCCTGTCGCGCCTGCACACTCGTATAGAGCAGCCGGGTGGTTCCGAGCGCGTGCAGGGGGTCGATCGGAGTGATTCGTGGCACTGATTCTCCCACACCATTGGTCGGCGCCCGGAAAGGCCCGGACGCGTGGGGAGGGAAAAGCAGGAGCTGTGCCCAGCTTCACACTCTTCGTATGTGGTTGTGGTGCCACCGCTTAGCATAAGTCAGTCACGCGGGCACCGGCTACGATTTGTCGTGATTTCCGAGATCTCGTTGCGCTGCATCACGAATTGTCGTAGAATGTGCGAGTGAACCCGAGAACCCTTCCCCACGTGATGGTCTCAACCGCCGGCCAACGGTCTACCGACAGCGTCCTTCTCACCATGATTTCCGGCTTGGCCGAATGCCCCGACGTTGCCCTCGCCAGGATTTGGCTCATTGATACGGCTGATCGATGTCCGATCTGTCAGGACCGAAATCACCTCCACGGCGACGAACCTGCCCTGCACCTTGTCGCCAGCGCCGGAACGTCGCGCTTCCCTGGCAACGACTACAGCCGACTCTCAGGCCGGTTTCATCGGTTCGGTATTGGCGAGCGGAAGATCGGCCATGTGGCCCAGACAGCAGAGCCATTGTTGTTGACTGGCCTCCGTGGGAACGAGTCATGGATTGCCGAACCCGAGTGGGCGGAGTCCGAGGGCATCAGTTCATTTGCCGCCCAGCCGATGATGTTCCGTGACCAGCTTCTCGGGGTACTTGCAGTCTTCGATCGGGATCTCCTGGATGCCGAGCGACTGGAGTGGCTCAGAGTCTTCGCGGACTACGCCGCCGTCAGTGTCGCCAACGCGCGGGCGCTAGAGGAAATCGACTCCCTTCAGACCAGACTCGAGGGAGAAAACCGCTACCTCCGAGAGGAGGTGAGCCTAGCCCTGGGGATGGACCATTTTGTAGGGGAGAGTCCAGCCCTCCGAAAAGTGCTACGGCAAGTCACCCTCGCCGCCCCGACGGACGCTGCCGTGCTCATCATGGGGGAGAGCGGAACAGGTAAAGAACTGGTCGCTCGCGCAATCCACGACCGGAGCCACCGATCTGGCCATGCGCTGATCAAGGTGAATTGCAGCGCCATTCCTGACGCACTGTTCGAGAGCGAGTTCTTCGGCCATGCGCGGGGTGCCTTTACAGGCGCCGTCAGTGCCCGAGCCGGACGATTCGAACTTGCCGATGGCGGCACCTTGTTCCTGGACGAAGTCGGGGAGCTCCCGCTCGCTTCACAGGCGAAGCTCCTCCGTGTCCTTCAGGAAAAGGAGTTTGAACGGGTTGGCGAAACCCGGATCCGTTCGGCGGATGTCCGCGTCATTGCAGCAACCAACCGCGACCTCGCGAGAGAGGTCTCGGCCGGACGCTTTCGCCAGGATCTCTACTACCGCCTCAGTGTCTTCCCACTCGTCCTCCCCCCGCTCAGGGAACGGCCCGAAGACATCCCCGTACTAGTCCGCCATTTCCTTGCGGTCACTGCAGCGAAGATGTCCCGGCCAGTTCCCGAGCTGAACGCGACGCTCATTGAGCGGATGATGAAACATGCTTGGCCCGGAAACATCCGAGAGCTACAGAACGCGGTGGAACGCGCCATCATCCTTTGGCAAGGTGGGCCGTTGCACGTCCCGCTTGACAGCCCGAACAGCTCGGAGTCGGAAACACCAACGCCTCTTGCAGACACTCCTCGACTGCTGACACGGGACGACCTGAAGCAATTGGAGCGACGCAGTATTTTGTGCGCGCTGGAAGAAACCGAAGGCCAGGTTTTCGGTTCCTTCGGTGCGGCCTCCCTCCTCGGGATGCCGCCCACAACCCTGGCATCTCGAATGATGGCGCTCGGCATCAAGCGCCCAGCCAGGCGCCCATAGCCCGAACAGCCTCGATCCGTGCGGTCCACCCGAGGTTCAAGGCCCGGGGGAGCTGCGTAATCCCTGACACACCCCCCGGATCTTGGCCCCTCACTCGCCTACCTAGTGGTGCTCCAGGCGAGACCTTCCAAGCGCACTCCCGCCAATTACACCGCCACACCCGCCATCCACTGCGCCTTGGTGAAAGCCGCGTCAAGGGGGACTCCAGCCAAATGGTTGACGTAATTTGACAAGGTCTTCATTCCGACTCCGAGGACAACCTCGAGCACTTGCGCATCCTCATACCCGGCAGCGCGGAAGGCCGCAGCCTGAGCCGCCGACGGATGACCACGCTCGGTGACGACCGCGGCTGTAAACACACGGAGAGCCTCGAGTCGGGAGTCGCCGATCACCATACCCTCGCGAATCGCGGTGACGACATCTCCAGGCACCTGTTGCATGCCAGCAATCACAGTATGCGCCGCGACACAATAAGTGCAGTGGTTGACGGCACTCACCGTGAGCGCCACGACCTGCTGTTCGGTCGCACTCAACGATGAGTCCGCGAACAAGGCGCCGAGGGCCAAGTACCCCTTCAGTACCGACGGCGCTTCAGCCATGACGCCATAGAGGTTGGGAATGAATCCATTGGTGCGCTGAACTTCGGTCAGCGTGGACTTGGCACCCTGCGGTGCCGACTCCGGCGAGTGGACGGGAAACGACATAGCTACTCCGAGTGAGGTGATTGGTGTGGCACAGCAACCTCGGCCTTCCATATTGCATGGACGAGGTCCGCATACCACATCAACGCGCATCTCGGGTGGATCGTTCCGAAGAACGCCACGGTCACCAGGGGAAGTCAGGGATTGGCGCGCTGTACTCGACCGAGGGGCGAACCGCTCATGGCAGATGAATGAGCACCCGCGCCACGATCCACCGTGATCGAGCGCGCCGCGGTGGCTCCCCACTTCTGCCTCCTACGGCCGGCGCGCCCCTTGTCGGGTGGTGAGGAACTCCCGATCCCTTCGGGCTCAGCCCAGCGTCCAGATTCAACGGGGGCACTGGAACTTTTCGGGCGTATCACGACTTCGTCTGATGTGGGGGCTCAATTGACCACTCCACAGATGACTGCCCTTTCTCCCAGAGGCCCTTTCTATGAGCATTCGCACCCCGACGCGCCGTGGCTTCCTGCCAGTCGCGTTCCTCGCAATGGCTTTGGTCACCTCGGCCTCAGCCCAGAACGGGGCAACAGCCCTGAACATTGCCCCCGGCGGCTTGGCCATGAAGGGCTATGATCCGGTCGCCTACCTTGCGGACTCGAAGGCGGTCGCCGGCACCACCGACTTCACCGCCACGCACGCCGGCGCAACCTACCGCTTTAGTTCGGCAGAGCACCGCGCGACATTCCTCGCCCAGCCGCGCAAGTACCTCCCGGAATACGGCGGCTATTGCGCCATGGGCGTGGCTGTGGGCAAGAAGCTGGATACCGATCCGACCTTGTGGCAAGTAGTGGACGGAAAGCTCTACCTGCATGTGAACAAGGACGCCCAAGGGATGTGGCTGAAGGATCCGACCAAGCACATCAAGACCGCCCAGAAGAAATGGGCGAAGGTGTCGGCCCGTAGCGGCTTCGACACGATGTAAATGACCGCGGGCGTGGAGCGATCCGACATATGTTTGGCGGAAGCGCTCGCCGTGGATGCTGGGCCCGTGTCTCCAGAATCTGGTCGCACGGGCTCGGCGCATTTCAGGAGTCGATGCGGGCCTTCGCTCCGTTCGGTGACGTCGAGGGAACCACTGACCGGCGGAATGAGTTAGTAAGAAGGCCCCCCCATCCACGCAAGACCGCTCGTCCATTGGAGGACTGTCCGTGATCATCTTGCATTTCAACGAACGCTCGGGCATCCACTGGCCGGACATCTTGTGGGCGGCACCGAGGCTCCTCGTGTTCAAGCACAGCCCCCAGTGCGCGCTCTCGCGAGCTGCGGCAACCGACATCCTGGCGTTCGCCGACACGCACCCTCAACTCCCGGTACTCCCGGTGGACGTCATCCGGCAGCACGAGCTATCCACCCTCATCACCCAGCACCTCACTATTCCGCATGAATCACCGCAATTGATCCTGTTGGAAAAGGGCGCGCCGATCTGGACGGCCAGCCACGGCCGCGTTACCACCGCCGCACTTGAGGAGGCGCTGATGGCGACGGCGGCCCTCGGGCGGCACCACACTCGCGCACGAGAAGATTGGAGGGCGCAAGACTCCCGGGTCCGTTGGTCGCAACGACGGCAGCACTTCAGTCGGTGAGCAGCCCAAGACTCCGACCATACTCGCGGTATGGGCTACTGCCTACGTCCCGGGAATTGGCTTCGAGTCGGCGCGCCATCGGGATTCGGCGCACGCCCTCCAACCGTTCGTGATATCGCTCGGTGAACGGGCTCACACCCATTCCGAGCACAATCCGGTTCATGAAGCTGAACAACGCGACGACCATCGCCACCTCCATGATCGTCTCGGCGGGCCACCCTGCCGCGCGAATGGCGGACACCGTCGCTTGATCGGTGCGGGCTGGTTCGAGCGTCAAGGTTCGTACGTGCGCCAGCACCGGACGGAGTCGTGGTGTGAGATCGGCACGCTCCGCGTCACGCAACAACGCATCCACGACCCCCGGTGCGATGCCGTAGCGCTCGGCATAGGTGGTGTGGGCGGCAGTGCAGAAGGCGCACGCATTGAGGCCAGACACATAGGCGGCAATCAGTTCCCGTTCCCCGATCGTCAGGGATGCCGGACCACGCAAGATGCTGTCGTGGGCATCGAGCAGGGCGGGCCAGGCGATCGGAAATTGCTGCAAGACGTCGGCGAGATCCGTAGGGTCCGGCAACGTTGGAAGGAAGGGCATCACAACCTCATTCAAGACATACGGTTCGTCGGTGGACATCCACTGCTATGAGGTTACCCTCGGGGATACGCGATGTGCTCGGGGCCCTTGTTGTCCGACCGGAGGGTGGTCGCGAGTGCGAGAGCCAAGGCAGGTGCGAGTTGCGGGCAACTCGGACCCCCGCACGATGGAAGGAGCAACGATGACCGACGGAGAGTGGGTCGACGTGGGCGACGTGGCCGAGGTATCGAAGCAGTCACTCCAACCAATACTTGTGGGACGCATGACGATGGCAATGTCATGCGTGGGTGAGAGCATCGGAGCGTTTCACGGGGCGTGCCCCCACGTGGGCGGACCGCTCGGACATGGCCGCCTCGACGGGGAGTACGTGGTCTGCCCGTGGCACACTTGGATAGATCATCGCACCATCGGTGGAGGCGAGCCCGGTTCGGAAGCAGATCGGGCCGGCTGCTGGTGGGCGCCGGCGCGTACCGGGGCAGGCTAATGGACGCGGCCAATACGGCCGCGCCACCGAGGGCATGACCGATCCGTGGCCGGGGAGATTGTCCGCGAGAATCCATTAACAGAATCGAGGCCTTCACGTCACTGATCGTGACGGCGGCCTTGATAGCTTTGGAACAGTTAAAGCAATGCGCAAAGGTACCAAAGGCGATCGGCGCCCCGTCTTCAGGCCGTTCCAATTGCGCGGCGAGATGCGCGCCCTGAGTTCCTTGAATTGTCAGATGCTCGGTTGTTGGCATGGGTTCTCCCGCGCGGGGACAAAAGGATATGGCAGTTCTGCTCGGCACACCACGCGAGCCGTTCGAGGCCGGTACATGGCCGTCGCAGCTGCTTCAGTTCACAGCCAGCGCCAAGCCCAGGTCAACCGGTAGCCGACGTTCGCCAGCACGAGGCTCCCCATCATCACGAACAATTGGGCGGCGTAGTCAGGGAAAAGGAGAATGAGGGAATACAGGATCACTGTCTCGGTCCCCGCGATCAGCCCCGGCGGCATATGTACGGAGGTGAGCTCAGCGCGCGCGTGGGCGCCTTCGTTACGGCCTTCCAGGATTGATGTGAGATACATCCACGATGCGGCGTTGACATAGAAGGTCGCCAACAGGAACGCCACGGCCTGCCAGGCGCCCAGGGTGGGTGCACCGAGCACGATGCCGATCGGGACGGCGGCATAGACCACGAAGTCAAGAATGACATCGAGATACCCGCCGAAGTCGCTCTGACGCCCTGCCGCACGTGCGACACTCCCGTCCAGACCATCGAGCGTGCGGTTGAGTATCCACGCCGCGAACGCCGCGATGGCCGCGCCCCGCGCTGCCAGTACCGCGGCCGCCAACCCGACGATCAGCGCCAACAGGGAAATGACATTGGGATGGATCCAGCGGCCGAGTTGCTGGGCGATCGGGAGGAATAGCCTGTCCTTCAGCTGCCGAAGGTAGTGATCAAACATCGGCAGGCCCTGGAAACACCGTCACCCGCTCAGCATCAAGGGCGAGGCGAAGCTCGTCACCGCGGCTTGGCTCGCGGTCGAGCGCGGCCGTGGATGTCAGCGTCAGGTCGCCGACGGTAAGTGATCGCGTCACACGCTCCGGCCCGTGTCGGCAACTCTGGAACACCGCGGTGAGCGGTCCATCGGACGACCACCGCAAGGCATCGGCACCAAACACGGCGACCGCCGGGCCCTCACGGAGCGTCGTCTCGACCGGAAAGCAGCCGAGGATCGATCGGAACAGGCCCGCTGCAATTACCCCGGAAACCTCGTTGGCAACACCGAGAAAGCGGGCGACTTGGAGCGAGGCGGGGTGACGGAAGATCTGTTCAGGGCGATCGAGTTGTGCGAGGGTCGATCCGACCAACAGCCCGATCCGGTCGCCAAGCACCGCGGCGTCCTCCAAGTCGTGCGTGACGATGACGAGGGCCGGATGAAATGCCTCCTGCAACGCGAGCAATGCCGTCCGCACCTCGTCGCGTAACACCGGGTCGAGTGACGCCAGCGGCTCATCGAGCAGTAGGACCTTGGGTCCCGCGGCGACGGCCCTCGCCAATGCCACCCGATGGCGCTGCCCGCCGCTCAGCATGTGAGGTCGACGGTCCTGGTACTCCGCCAGCAGGACCGATGCAAGGAGTCGCTCCACGTCGGCTCGCACACGGGCCTCTGGGACGCCCCTGATGCGGAGCGGGAAGGCGACGTTCTCGAACACACTGAGATGAGGAAAGAGCATCGGCGTCTGGTGCAGATACACCGTGTCACGCCGCTCGGCGGGGAGGTGCGTTGCTTTCGTGCCGCCGATCTCGATCTCTCCGCCCGCGAGCGGTGACAACCCAGCGATCGCGCGGAGCAGCGTGGTCTTGCCAGATCCCGAGGCACCCAGCAGGACCAGACGCTCTCCCGCTGCCACATCGAAGGTGACCCCGGAAAGGCCGGGTGCATCGCCGAAGCGGATGGAGAGATCGCTCACACGCAGGGCACGATCGGTCACAGGGGAACCGCCTCCGCACGCGCCACGGCGAGGTGAATTCCCCCGAGCACGAGCAATGGAGGAATGACGAGCAGCAATGCCCCAGTTGAGGCGAACCGATCCTGTCCGGCCTGCAGGTAGGCGAACACCTCGAGCGGCAGCGTCCGCACCCGGCCGCCGCCGACAATCAGGGTGAGCGCCACCTGCGCCCACGACACCAGGAAGCCCAGCACGAAGGCTTCCGCGAGCGGGCGCCGCATCATCGGCATGGTCACGCGCCAGAGCACCTGCCACGGCGTTGCTCCGAGGGTGCGTGCTTCCTCCTCGATGCGACGTTCAAATCCGGTGAACACGCCGAAGAAGTAGAGCGCGGTGTACCCGATCGCAGGGACCAGGTGGCTCAGTAGCACGCCGACCGTCGTACCCGCGAGGCCCAGGCTCAACACGGAGAGATGCAACCCGGTCGCCAGGGCGACCGGGGGTGCCGCAACCGGCAGGAACGCCGCACCAGCGCCAAGATGACGGATCCAACCCTTGAGACCGGCGAGTAGCCGACCGATGGGCCAGCCGAGCACGGCACCCAGCATTCCGGTGAGCACCGCCAATCCGAGACTCGTCCCGAACGCTCCGACCATGCGCCCGCCACCCTGCCACAGCCCAAGCCAACTGTCGAACGTAAACGCTGGTGGCCAGAGCGCGGGATAGAACCAGTCGCGGCCAAGCGAACCGAGCAGGAGGATCGCCAAGGGCGCGATGGCAGAAATGCCGAGGCCCACGAGGAGGACGGGACGAAGGAGGCGATGTCCCGTCACGGCTGCAGCCGCTCCCATCGGCTCCGGGTCCACTCGTGCGCCAACACTGCCAGAACGCTGACCGCCATGCCGACAAGCACCAGCACGAAGGCGTCGCCACGTCGGGCCAGATCCGCGTCGGTGTATCGCTCGAGCGTCAGCAGCGGCAACGCCAACGGATTGCTCGGCGCCAGGACCGCGGTCGCTTCATACGTGCCCGCAGCAAAGACAAATACGGCCACCACGGCAGGCATCAGCCCGCGCCACAGCAGGGGCCAGGTCACTCGCCGCAGCACCGCGCGCGGTGAGGCGCCAAGTGACCGCGCGACTTCTTCCAGCGCCGCGCCACGGGTGGCGAGCACCGAGAACGCCACCAACGCGAGAAATGGAAACTCCTTCCAGGCGAGCGTGAGAATGAGTCCGATACCCAACGGGTCGTAGACCAGTGCCGGCATTTCCGGGGGACCGTGAAGGAGTCCGAACGCCGCACCGAGGCGGCTGAGATAGCCGCTCTGCCCGAGCACCTGGAGGCCGACGACTGCAGCCACTAGATGTGGGATCGGCAACGGGATGAGTGCGAACAGACGCGCGATGCCGTCACCTCGTGTGCCCGTGCGAAATTGTACAGCTACTGTCACAGCGGCGATCGTTGCGAGGATCGTGGCGGCGCCGGCAACCCAGAGTGACCAGCCCAGCCCAGCCCAGACCGCCCGTTCGCCGAGCACGCGCACCAGCCGCACCGTCTCGAATCCTGCGGCGCCAGGCCCGGCCAAGCCGAGACTGGCGACGAGGCTGTATGCCAACCCTGCCAACACCGGCAAGGCGACGACAAGCGCGGCCGTCAGTCCGCGACGCGTGGCGGACGTCACGGTGCCTGCTGCCGTATCCGGGTTCGCCAATCGGCCTGAAGGCGTTCGTGATAGCCTGGGGATACCTCAGGGCGCGCATACTTCGCGAGACTGTCGGCCGACAGCGCATGTGGATCGGCGGCCAGCGTCGCAAATGTCGCGGCCCATTCGGCCGGCATCCGGTGCATTGCGAGCACTGTCCCGTCGCCCCAGATTTCCGGTCGCTGCTTTTCCAACTGGGCCTCCGGCGAGAGAAGAAAGTTGGCGACGACCATCGCGCCGGCCGCGTTGGAAGCGTTGAAGGGGATGCCGAGGTAGTGGGCATTGGCGATCGTGCCAGTGGTCAGAAGCAACGGCCGCGACGTCGCCGGAAGGATCCCCTGGCGAACCTTGGTGACGACTTCGTTCTGGTTGGCCGACATCGAGAAATCTACTTCGCGGTTGGCGAAGAGGCGGTGGAGATCGGCGACGCCCGCCGGGTACGTGGCGCCGTGGCGCCAGAACGCGTCGCGATGCTGGTCGAGCCAGGCAAACACCTTGCCGCTCCCTTGGGCGTACGCGACCGAATCAAATCCGCCTCGGAACTGGTCGATGCCACCACCGAGCGCATACAGGAGCACTTTGAGAAACGCCATCCCGGTGAACTGCTGGTCGTGGGTGAAGCGGCCCGGGTTTGCCAGGATCCAGTCTCCCAGTTCGGCCACCGAGGTCGGCGGGTGCGGGGTGCGTGCGGAGTCATAGATGAGGGCGAACTGCACGGTTCCCCATGGCGACTCGAATCCCGACGGGTCCTGCTCGAAATCTCGGGAAATGATGGCAGAACTGCTGTCGACATAGCGGCCCATGGGAAGCGCACCCGCCCAGGGGCCATCGAGCAGAAGCTCCTTTCGGAGGTTGCCGAAGGTCTCGCCATTGATCCAGACCAAGTCTGCCGACCCATGACCGTGCGCTTCGCGCTCCAGGACAAGCTGATTGACGATCTCCGCCCCCTGACCCTCCACCGCCCTCAGGGTGATGTCGAATTGCTCCTTGAGACGCGGCGCCACCCATTCATCGACGTACGCATTGATCGACGGATCGCCCCGCCACATCCGCCAGGACACTGTCGAGCCGCGCGCGCGCTCCACGACCTCGCTCCACGGCAACTCCGCGAGGGTACTCGCTGGCACGCGGTCGACTGGCGCACCACACGCCGTGGCAGCGATCGCAAGCGCTCCGGTCACCAGCCAGGGGCGGCGCGGAGCAGCGATCTGTCGCCTCGCTGTGGACGGCCCGGTGTGACCGATCACGCTAGAAAACGTAGCGCGTGGAGAACTGCACCTGCCGGGGCGGGCCAGGGGAGCGCAGCACGATGGGATCCCCTGGCTGGCCGAATTGCGTACGACTGCCGCCACCGGTGATGCCGTTGGCGAAGTTCCCCCACTCGGTGCCATTCAGCACGTTGAACACGTCGGCCCGAAACTCGAAATTGCCGGCGCGCGTGTTGAGCAGGTAGGTCACACTCGTGCTGAGGTTGAATCGGCTGGGTAGGCGTTCACCATTCCGTTGAACTCCGTAGAAGCGGGACGTGTTCCCGATGAAGCCATCACCGAACACTCCCCCGGCTCCGGTGAGGTCGTAGGTCACGGTGCTGCCGTCTGGGTTGATCGTGCCCGCCACCCGATTGACCGGGAGCCCCGTCTGGAAGTCGCCGATCACGGTGAGCCGGAGGCGATCGGCAACCGTGTAGAGCGACCGGACCGTGATCTTGTGACGTCGGTCGTTGCTGGCATCAGCCCATTCCGCCGCGAAATCGTTGCCGACCGCCGCGTTGAAGTTGATGTCCTCCGTGTCGTTCTTCGCGTGCGACCAGACCCAATTGGCATCGACGCCCCAGCGATCTGATAGCTCCCGCCGCGCCGAGAGGTAGACGCCGACATACCGGCTCGTGCCGGCAGACTCCGTCGTCGTGAGGCGGCGATAGGCGCCATCGGTCGGGAGGACCGGACGCAGCGCGTCCCCGAACGTGACCGGCTTGTTCGCGGACGTGGCAGTGTCGCTGGGCGTCAGCTGGTAATTGACCGCGTTCAGGTCGAAGGAGCGCGGCAAGTTGCGGGTTTCGGTGAAGACGCCGTCGAGTGAGAACGCCCACCGCTCGCCTACTTGAACCTGGTATCCGACGGTTGCCTGGTAGGACATCGGCTGCTGCAGGCCGCGTGCAAACATGACGCGCTGTTCCCGTGGTGGCAGGAGGTTGCGCTGCTGTTGGAGTTGTGCTGGCGTGAGGCCACCGCCGAGCGCCGGCGCACCCGCGGCGGTGGTGGAGTCGAAGGTGACGGTGGCATTCCCGTTGGGCCCGAATTGGACGGCGTCGGAATACACGGCATAGGGAAATTTGCCGGCGTACATCCCGACGCCACCCCGGAGGGCACTGCGCGGCGTGGCGTACCAGTTGAACGAGAGCCGCGGTTGAAAATTGTCCAAGTCAGGCGTGCTGTTGCCACGACTTGTGATGTCGTCGTAGTCCCAGCGCATCCCACTGATCAGTAGCAGGGTCGGCCGGAGTCGCCACCGATTCTCGACAAAGGCGCCTACCAGGTTCTGTGTGAGATCGACTTGGGCGGGATTGGCATCGATCGTATAGCTCGCCACCCGGACATTGGCAGGCAGCCCGTCGTACGAGTACAGCGAACCAGCAAGCGGAATCGGGTTGCCTGGGTCATTGAACACCGCGTAGGAACCACTCGGATTGGTGTTGGACCCGGTCAGCTTGAACCACGAACGCACACCATCAGCGCCCGCGGTGAAGGTATGACCGCGACCCCATTGCATCTGGTAGACGTTGCGCAACTGCAGCTGCGTTTCGGATTCATCGAAAACAAAGTTGCTCGATCCGACCACTGCGAGCGTCGCGCTGGTGGCACTGTCGAGGATGGTGACCTGGGGCCGGTCCAACGTGCTGGTGGTCGGTGGAAAGTACCAGCGAAAAGTGCCGAGCTGGGCGGAGATGGTGTTGCTGCCCCGACCGTCCCGCAGCGCAGACCGGTGCGTAAGCGCGGTCAGACTCCCGACGCGGCGCGTGGTGACATCGGCTTCTGGCGTCACAACGCCACCACCCTGTCCCGCCCGATTCACCCAACTGTACGCAGTCCGCAGCGTGGTGGTCTGGGTCGGGCTCCAACCATGATCGAGGCGCCCGAACAGCTTGACCTTCTCTCGCTTCTCCGTGCCCACGAAGGCTGCTCGCGCGGTGGAGGTCACCCGGTCCTCATTCTCGGTACTGTATTCGATGGCGCCCGAAGCGAAGGTCTTGTCACGCACGATGGGCCCCGACAGACCGCCGCCCAGATGAAGCCGATGGAAGCCGTCCTGCGTGCGGTTGATGATGTCCCGCCCAGCCTCCGTCGTCCCAAAGGCGATCTTGTTGGGCGCATCGAACGGCCGGCCCGGCCGGTAATAGGCGAATACCTCACCTTGCCGCTGGTTGGTGCCTGCTCGGCTGATTTGATTCACGATGCCGCTGGGACTCCGGCCGAACTCTGCCGAATAGCTGTTGACCAATGCCTCTTCGCGTCCCAATCCACCGAGGGGGAATTCGACCCGTTGCCCCCCGAGGAAACCCTCGTTGTTGTCCAGGCCGTCGAGGGTGTAGTTGGTGTAGAGCGAGTTGAGCGCGTTGAAGGAGAGCACCGGCGCATCGCCGAAGAAGCCGCTTGCTTGGGCCACACCGGGAATGTTGAACAGCAGGGCGAGTGGATCGCGGGCGTCCGTCGGAAGCGCACGGATTTCGGCGGCCTCTACCGCACCGCCGGTCGTCGCATCCTGCGTATTCAGCAGGGGACGATCCTTCAGGGCGGTCACGGCGATCGCGTCAAGGATGAAGAATGGGTTCAAGGTGATGGCGAGGTCGCGGCGCACCGAAGCCCCGAGTGCGGCCACCGGGATCTGGGCTGGGCTGAACCCGACGGCCCGAACCGAGAGCGTGCCCGCCCGTTCCGCCGCCACGCTCAGCGTGAAGTGGCCGGTGGCACTCGTGGTGGCCTCGCCGCCGCCGCTGAACCGGACGCTGGCGTCGCCCACAGGTCGCCCGGACTGTGCCCGAACGATACCTGACAGCACCGCAGTGCCCTGCGAAGAGAGCTGTTCGGCCCCGCCGGCAAAGGCAAGGCAGAGGAGGAAGAGTGCCCGAATGCTGCTGGAACAAGTTGTCATATCAGTGAACCACATCGAAGTGGGGGAACAGGGCTCGGCGGCACCGAGGTGCACGTGGAGGTCATTGTCCGATCGGCCGCAATTCTTACACGGGGGCGTTGCGCTCACCGGGATGCGATGAACGCCAGATGGCTCGCCTCGGTGGAAAGTCCTGGGATTAACGCAACAGCTGGAACCACTTCGCGAAGATCCGCCGCACCAGCGGGGTGAGTTTTCCTCGCCGCCACTGGTCCGAGGCCTTCCGAAACGCTTCTGCCTTGGTGGGATACGGATAGATCACTTGCCCGATGGTGCCCAGTCTCAGCTTGCGGGTGACGGCAACAGCGGCCTCCCCGAGCAGGTCTCCCGCGTGTGCATCGACGATGGTGACGCCGAGGATGCGGTCGCTGCCCTTTTGCAGGTGGATCCGGAGAAACCCCTCAGTCTCGCCCTCGAGCACCGCACGATCCACATCATCGAACGGGACGGTCACGGTATCGAGCTCAACGCCCTCGCCAGCGGCCTGATCCGGCGTGATGCCGACGTGGGCGACCTCGGGACTGGTATAGGTGCACCACGGGATGACCAGGTTGCTGTTGCGGCCTCGGCCAAAAAAGAGCGCGTTGGCGATGACGAGGCGGGCCTGAAAATCGGCCGAGTGGGTGAACTGCAGCTTCGAACAGACGTCGCCCACGGCGAAGACGCGTCGGTTGGTGGTGCGCAAGCGGTCATCCACCGTGACGCCTGCCGGACCATAGGCCACATTGGCCAGGTCAAGGCCAACGTGCTCCACATTCGGCGCTCGCCCGACCGCCACCAGCAGCGCGTCACCGCGGACAGTATTCGTCGTCCCGTTTCGCGAGTAGGTCACGAGGACCTCACCACGCTGCCGGTCCACGCGGTCAATGGTGGTGCCCATTTCAAACGTGACACCATCGTGGATCATGACGCGTTGGACCACCGCCGAGGCATCCGGATCGTCGCGGTGCAGGATGCGCTCCGCTCGGTCGAGGACCGTCACCTGGCTGCCGAACCGCGCGAAGCTTTGGGCCATTTCGCAGCCGATCGGCCCTGCACCGAGGACGAGCAGGCGTGGGGGCAGCTCTGTCAGGGAGAAGATCGTCTCGTTCGTGAGGTACCCGGCCTCGGCGAGGCCTGGGATGGGCGGTGCGGAGGCCCGCGCCCCGGTGGCGATGACGGCCCGCTTGAATCGAAGCGTGGCCCCGCTGACCTCGACGCGGTCGGGACCCGTGAACTGCCCTCGCCCGAGGAAGACGTCCACACCAAGCCCCGCAAACCGCGGCACGCTATCGACATGGCTCAAGTCCGCGCGCAATCGCCGCATCCGCTCCATCGCCGTACCGAAATTGCCATCACCCGAGACCGCTGGGCCGCCAAACGCGACCGCGGTCCGCGCCCCATGCCATGCTCGTGCGGCCGCGATAATTCCCTTGGAGGGCACGCAGCCCACGTTGAGGCAGTCGCCACCCATCTGATGCATTTCAATCAGCGCCACGCTCGCTCCAAGCCCGGCGGCACCGGCCGCGGTGACCAGTCCACCGGTGCCGGCGCCAATCACCACCAGATCGTACTTCGACTTCGGCGATGGATTGATCCAGTCCACGGGGTGGACGTTGGCACGGAGTCGGCGGTCGTGGTCATCCGCTGCGGCGGCGCGCGAGTCGACGTCGGTCATTCGGTACCTGCAAGTGTGGGAATCGTGATCGCGCGACGTGCGATCCGTGCGAGAACCAGCGACAAGCCGAGCGTCGCGACGAGCCCAGCTGCCAGGAGCGCGTAGTATGCGGGGTCACGCGGGGGGGCGGTCCCGGCGGCAAGTCGGGCGACATCACCCGCAACGTGTCCGTAATAGGCGTAGAGTAGCGTGCCGGGAACCATTCCGATCGAACCGACCAAGTAATCCACGAAGCGCACCTGCGTCACGCCGAGCGTGTAATTCAGCGCATTGAATGGAATCAGTGGCGTCAGGCGCACCAGAAAGACGATCTTGCGGCCTTCCGCCGCGACGGCGTCGTCGAGGGACGCCAACTTGGGAGAGGCTCGCACCCATTGTTCCACTCGCCGGCGAACGACGTACCGGGCAATGAGAAATGCGAACGACGCACCCAGCGTCGCACCGACAAATGCGACGGTCGTGCCACCCACCACGCCGAAGAGGGCGCCGGCGGTCAGCGTCAGCAGGCTGCCAGGCACCATGACAATCTCCGCCGCCGCATACATGAGGATGAAGACCAGTGGTGCGAGGGCTCCGAGGCGGTCGATCCGCTCGGTCACCACCGGCAGGAACGAGCTCAGCCAGCGTCCGGCTCCGAACAGCAGCACCACGGCCCCGACACCAAGAAGCAGGAAGCCTATGCGTCGGCCAGTGACCCAAGAGGGCCACCAGCGGGATGCACGGTCGACGTCAGCCATGGGCGGGTGAGGTTGAGTCGTACAGGCACGACGCCTTGGCATTCACATATGGAAGCACTAAAGAGACCCCTGAGTCATTCTGCTTCGTTGTATTCATGTAGGCCGTTGCTGCCACGGGACAAGCGGCCACTCACCTTATTGCCCCGTGCCCCGCAAATCTTACAGATCTCTCCGGGGGCCCATCCCGCCACCTTCCGGAGCAGGTGACCACCACGAGACGCGGCGGCACAGGTCAGGAGTCACCGAATGCTGTGGCGACTCCTTCGATCAGCAGCTGTGCAGCGATGTGCTGAGTCACCTCCGCATGATCGAGGTAGGGATTCACCTCCACGAGATCAAGTCCAACCATCTTTCCCCGTAGGGCGAGGCCTTGCAGCACTCGCTTCACATGCGTGTAGGTGAGGCCCTCAGCCTCTGGGCTTTCGGTGCCCGGCGCGATCGAGGGATCCAATGCGTCGATATCAATGCTGACGTAGTAATTGCCCAGGTTGTCGTCGAGCTCCTCAACAATTCCGGCTGGCCCGTGTTCGAAGACGTCATAATTGGTGAACACCACATTGCCGTGTGCCCGCGTCTCCCTCAGCTCGCGATCCGTCGACTTGATACCCCGCACGCCAATTGTGATGATGCGCTCAACGAATGGGAGTTCGTGTGCCCGACGGAACGGACTGTTGTTAGTAAGCTTGAGGCCAAGGACTTCATCGCGGTAATCGAGGTGAGCATCGAACAGGACCACTGTCAGTGGGGCCGCTCGCTCAAAGGCCCGGATGACAGGGTAGGAGATTGAATGGTCGCCCCCGATGACGACTGGGAGCACGCCACGATCGAGGATGGCACGCACATCCGACTCGATGACCTCAAGATTGCGCTGGACGTCATAGTACGCGACGTCGACGTCCCCACAGTCGACGATCCGGACCCCGTCGAGCAGAGTCCTATTCAGATTGATGTCGAAATAGCCCTCTGACTTGGCGCGCCCAAGAAAGCCGAAGCGCGTCGACGCATCGCGTATCGCCCGCGGAGCCTGTCGGCAGCCGGGGCGCATCCCAGCCGCGGCATCCGTGGGCACACCCAGGATGCCGATGTCTGCCTCAAGGGATGCGAGGTCGGCCACATATGGCGCCTTCGCAAACGTTGCGATACCGGTATGCGGCAGTGATGCCTGCCGTTCAGTCATTTGGGGGCCTTCACAGGTCGAGGGTGAGGTGGTCGGAATGCGCACGGGAGACGCAGGGGCACATATACGTCGCCTGGAGTTCGGACGAGAGACAGGCGTCGCGGTGATCCGGCTCTCCGGCCACAACCCGCGTCATACAGCTGGCGCAGGTGCCTCGGCGGCACTCATAGGGCGCCCATACCCCTGCCTCCAGGATAGCGTCGAGTAGGGTTTCTCCTGGCCCAACCTGAAGGCTGATCTCGGAGCGCTCGAGGTAGAGCGAAATGGTGCCGTTACTTGAAGATGCCCCGCCCCCGAAGCTCTCAAAGTGGATCTGGCTCTTCGGCCAGTTCCCCTCGTCCGCGAACTCAGTAACAGCACGAATCAGCCCGAGGGGGCCGCAGGCGTACACGTGTGTGCCCATTCGCGGAGTGGACAGGAGTGCTCGAAGATCGAACAGATCCGGGCGCTCAATGTGCGTGTGATAGAAGTATGCTCCCGCGCCAGCGATCGCCTCGATCCGATCGCGGAACGCCATTCGTTCTGGCGTTCGGGCCGCGTAGTGCAGCTCGAAGCTCTGTCCACGCTGGGTCAATGCGTGGGACATGCTCAGAATCGGCGTGATGCCGATCCCACCGGCAATCAGAATGCTGTGTGAGGCCGAGGACTCAAGCGGGAAATCGTTGATCGGTCGGCTGATCCGAAGGGAGGATCCCAATGCCACACGTTCGTGCATGAAGCGTGATCCGCCTCTGGAATCGGGCTCCCTGAGGACACCAATCCAGTAGCAACTCCGGTCGGTTGGATCCCCGAGCAGCGAGTAGTGCCTCAGCCCCGGTCGGCCATCCGCAAGGTGAACCTCGACTTCGACGTGCGCGCCGGCCTCGAACGGCGGCAAGTCACCGCCGTCACGATCACGCAGTTCAAACGAACGGACCCCCTCTGCCTCTTCACGGACCCTGGTGACCTCGACAAGCATCAGGTCGCGCTCTGGCGCAATCAGCACCGCACTCATGGGTTGAACGGCGATGCGTCGAGGAATTCCCATGTTGCCTCCATGGGCATGGGAAGCTCCAACGTCTCGGAGATGGAGAAATCCCAGAAGCGCCCGGTCCCACCGGTCACGCCCGCTGGATCGTCAAGGTCCCACTGGACCTTGACGTCCCCCACCAACTGCAGCGTTCGCTTGCCCGAGAAGTCAGGGATCACAATCCCGCCCGTTGGGTGCACGGAAAAATTGCCGAGGGTGTTGAACATGCTATTCCCCGGGTAGTCCGGAATTCGGATGGTGCTTTCGTCCAGGACACGTGCAAATCCCGGCTGGCCTCCCCGATGCGAAGCATCGGCACCACGATCAGGGTGCAGGCTCGCGACGAAGAGTGTGTCAGCTTGCTCGATCATCGCCCCCTGCTCGGTTGTGAGCCTCGTCCCACGGATTGGAGCAGCTCCGAGCGAACCACCCTCCGTGGGGCGCTTGGAGAGATGACGGCGTTGGATGTACTTGGGACAATTCGGATAGGCGCTCTCCACCGACATGGTGAGGAGCTCACCATCGAGCGTGATGCTCCCGTTTACACGGAGCCGCCGTCGTGTGGCCAACTCGAGAAGTAGCATGCCACACCGTGCGTCACTCTCGATGTTTCCCCAGAAGGGATCATCGAAATGAACCCACGCATTCGTACGGTCGACGGTGATCCTCTCGGGTGTCTCGGCATTCACAAAGCCAGGAGAGCCGAAGAGGATCGATGCCCAGGGCCGTCTTTCGCCATCCACGCTCGAAAGGACCGCCATTCCCTGTTGTCGGATAAACCCGAGAGCCGGCTTGGGGATCGCGGTGTCGATGACGCGCCCGTTCGAATCCGCGATGATTCGCTCCCCGGCTCGTTCCTGCACGGCTCTCTCACCTTCGTGATACGGTTCGTCGATTCTCATCACAATTCCGTCAGTCGGGCGGCACGGGACGGGATTCACCTCGTCACGTGCCACCCTTGAGGTGACTGCCCAGGCACCACCGCCGGGGCGATTCGCTCAGAACGTGAGGACGGTGAAGCCTTCTGCCATCAATTTCCCAAGACTCGGAAGCCCGGACGTGCCCGGCACCGGGTTGTCCTTGACGAGTTCGAACCCGCTGGTCGTCGCGTCATCGGAAGCTCCGAACACATCGGCGCAACCACAGGACACGCCGGCAACGCGATCCGACACGGCGTTGAAGAGATCGTGAAATGGATGCTCTGGCTTCGAGAGCTGCCCAGCCCAGCGCGTGCCAGCGCCCTGAAACAGCACCGTCACGTCATCACCGCGCTGCTTGAAATCGTACGCCGCGGCAAGTGCGTTGAACGTCCGGCCTAGCGACTCTTCGGTTTGGGTTGCGGGGTCGGACAAGACCACGATTGCTACCTTCTGCATCTGATTCTCCTTGTGTGATTGAGTATTGCTTCTGGCCCTACACGCCACGAGAACTCCCTCCCCTTGCACTTAGTTCCCTGCCACTTCAGCAGGGGGCCAGGGCCGTGAGCCTGGGTGTGATGGCGACGAGGCTAACGGCTGCTACACAGCATTCACGCGGTCTCGCAGCGCCCTCGGTGAGGCATCACCGCCGTCGACCGACCGCTGATCGAAGGGGCATCTGTCGACTGGGGACCAGGCGAGACGATCCGGTGGGCTTTCGGGAAGCGTCAGTCGGCTAGAACTGACGGCACCGCGACAGCACGTGGACCGAAGTGATGGAGGAGAGTTGGCCCTTCCGCGCGCCCGGACGCCGAGCGGAGCGCTAGCAGCTGGGATCCCTTCCCGCGGGGCACCAAGCAACCTCCCACTCCCGGGTGCTCCGTCCGCCTCACCCCTTCGCCTCGACGTCGACCGTGGAACTTCCCTGGTAGCCGCTGAGTTGGTGGGGGTGACGATCGTCATTCCAGATGTATCGGCACTCGATTGACTTACGCAGTTCACTTTCTGGAGGAAACCATGTTGTTCCGTCGTTCATTCTTGTCCCTCATCGGCGCGGTCGCCCTCACAAGTCCGATGGCCGCCCAAGGCCACAACGGCACGTCTCTCGAATTTCGTGTGCGCGGCGGGGGCTACAGCTCCCTGACCAATTTCAACAACTCCGGCTTCGACGACACGAAGCTCGGATTCAATGCCGGTGGCGGCGTCGGCCTGACGCTGTCCAGGTACGTCAGTTTGCGCACGGACTTCACCTACGCCCGTTCCGAGCGGCGGACAGGAGCCGTGGAGACAGGCGATCACCTGGATCGGTTCTTCTACACCGCAGCAGCGCAGGTGCAGTATCCGACTGCCAGCGGAGTGACGCCCTATGTCCTCGTCGGTGCTGGCGGTGTAACGGTTCACGAGGAGGGCACCTCTGGCCTCAACACGACGAAGGTGGCCGGTGTCGGTGGCCTCGGGCTCAGCTATGCGATCCCGGGGAGTCGCTTCGCGATCTTCTCCGAGGGACTTGGCTACCTGTACAAGGTCCGCGGATTCCGTGGTGGGCTTGCCGGTTTCGACAAGACCCAGTTTGATGTTGCATGGAGCGCTGGCCTCTCATACGCTATCGGCTTCTGATCGATCTCAGGGCGGCGCTGGATCGGGGACGATCCAGTGGCCGCCCAAGCCTGCGCAGCCGGCGGCAGGGTATCCCGGATCGGAGACGATCGCTTGGCACTCGGGGACTTGAACGCTGGGTATCAGCCCAATGGAGTTCCCAGACTTTAGTGGAGAGACTTCTTTGGCCGTCGGTGGCCGGCTTCGAACTGGTCGGGGCTCAGTCCGACTAAATGGCTATGCCGTCGCACCGGCTTGTAGAAGCCCTCGATGTAGTCCGCCACACCGGCAATCGCCTCTACCCGGTCCCGGTAAATCCGCTTCTTGATGCGCTCCTTTGTACGCTGCTGAAGAAAGTTTCTGCCACCGTACTATCTCAGCAGTTGTCTTTGCGGCTCATGCTCGGCTCGAGCTGGTTGGCGTGGCAGAAGCGACGCCACGCATCGCTTCCGTACTGGGTGCCTTGAGCGTGCCGCGCTTCTTGCGGGCGCGCACCGCCACCAACACGGCCTGCAAGCCGAGCTCTCGGCAATGGTGGGCCCCGCAGCCCACCCCACGACCTTCCGAGAATACAGATCCAAGATCACGGGCAGATAGAACCAGCCCTCCCACGTGCGAATGAAGGTGATAGCGGTTTCCCAGGCCGTGTTTGGCTGCGTGACGGTGAATTGCCGCAGCAGAAGGTTCGGGATCAGAACGGTTGGTTTGCCAACAGTCAAGCGACACGTTCGGTAGCCGTGAAGGGCCTGAAGGCTGCTTTCGCGCATCAGCCGAGTGACTCGGTGCGTGCAGCAGGTCTCCCCATCCTCGCGGAGATCCAAGAAGACGCGCGGGGCCCGGTAGATCCCCTTGCTGGCGGTGAACGAAGCGGGAATCAGCCGGAGGAGGCGAGCATCATCCTGCGCCCGATTCGAGAGGGGTGTCTTGAACCACTCGTAATAGCCGCTCGGCGACACGCCGAGCACCGTACAGTTCGCCTGCGCGCTATATCGACTTCGATGAGCCTTGATGAAGTCTTAGCTCTGCCGAACGCGGCTGGCACTCTTGGGTTTGGACCTTGGTGGCCTCCCCCTTCTATCTGGATGCTTTCACCTGTCCACCGCATCCTTGGAACTCCAACCGCAAATACCACACCGGCGGTGCCCCCGAGACTGAATCCATGGATGGCTTGACGGATCACGAAGGATGCAAAGGACACATGGGCGAGCGCACCCCAACCTCCCAGCATGGTCAACCAAAGGCCCGCCCCGAGATCTGCCATGACCGCTGCCCACACAACGCCCCACGTCGTCCCGACGCCGATCAGTGCCCCCAGTAAGCGGAATCTCTGCACGACGGCGTCCTCTTGCGGTGTCCACCTAACTACCTCTTCAGCCGAATCCGGTACAGCGCGAGCTGAGGGACACCCTCGGAGTCCTCACGCCTCGCGTAGACGATGGTGTCGTTCGCGAACCCGACCCACAGATCCGGCACCTGAATCGTGATAAGGTGAGCTCCGGTCTTGGCATCGAGCGCCTCAATCACCCCGTCGTAGTGCTCCCGCCTACTTCCGCTTCCTGATGTCACCTCTCCCGCTCGGCTCCGCCTGATGACTGGCTTGATCGAGTCAGGCATCCAGTCGGCTGCGGCCACACCTGCAGTGACCCACAGGGTCCCGTCAGCCGTTTCATGGATCCCCCGCAGGTATGGCAAGGGTCGCATGACTGCGGCGCTCGCGTCCCAGAACCGCCTTAGCGCGGATGAGTCGTATGGCGTAAACCACTTGGGCGTCCTCTCGACGAGGAACGCGGCCCTCCCCCCGACCATCCAGTGCGCGAGCCGATACCGATAGAAGGTTGAACCAGCCCAGAAACCGTCCTGAGCGCCCGCCTGGCCGAGGACGACCAAATTCGCGAACCTGTCCGCCCGAGGGTCGGCATGTGGTGGCAGCCCGAAGGTCTGATGATGCGATCCGTCCGCGTTGATCGCCGTGAACTGTGCTCGCGCACGGAGCTCGTTGTTCACAATCAGAAGAGGTGCCCCAAGTAGCACAACGATGTTCTGTCCCCGCGTATCCGGATCGACTGGGACGGTTAGACCAGCACCGGTAAGCACCGACAGGATGGTCATCTTACCATAGCCGAAGGCAACCACAGAATCCCCTGACCAGGGCGCGATCGCTCTGATTGAGCCAAGTTCGCCGGGACCGTCGCCGGCGCGACCAAGTACCTGTGGTGCACCACTGCAGTTCTTGAATACGAGCAGTTCGCGGTCACGATCAGTCGGGCCAACCACGCAGCCGGTAGGGGCCACTACTAGATACGGGCCGTCCCCCATTGAGAGCGAGTCGCTTTCGCTACCGAGCACCGCGATTGGCTCAAGAATGACGGCACAGGTCCCGCATTCCGTCCCACGCTCCAGGACGACGCCCGCTGATGGAGTCCCTGGCTGTTGAGGGATGGAAGGGGCCCCTCCTTCCCGTCCCGAGCACCCTAACAAAAGCACGCCGAGCATGGCGCCGAGAAACAATCGAGTCGCCGCCCTCGCCCTCACGCGTGTCCCTGTGCGGGAATCGGCCAGACAGGACGCCAGTGTAAGGGCAGTCGATCGCGCAGTTTCCATGAAGCGAATTCCTTCCATTCTGCGGGGCAATTGAGGGACCGCGGTCCACCGGGCTCTGCGCCCAATCGGCACGTTGTGACTTGAACTGGAACACAGGGTCGCGACTACTAGGCAAGCTCTCGAGCTTGCGACCGACTACCTGCCTCAACCATTGGCTGGTTGGCGTCCCTGACAATACTCAGCCGCCAGCACACGCTATGGCCAGACGGCGCGTACCACCTGCGGAACGTCATCCGCATCCCGCATCACGCCCCATGCCGTAGTACCAGCGACCGCATGCAACTCAAGCCGCGGGGACACGCTGGCTCGACCGATCACGCGGCCGGTGCCGTCGTGCCGCTGCCAGACGAAGGCATTCGGTGCGATCTGCACTCGCAGCCAGACTTCGCCGTCCGGTCCCACGAGCACGTCGGTGACCGGCGGGAAGAACGTCGACATTTCCGCAGCACGGATCTTGGCGGCGAGCTCCGGCGGTGTGCCTTGGTATCCGGCCATCACGCCGCGGATGCTGTCAGCGTATTGGCGCGAAATTGGTACCTCGGCGAAGTCCAACTTCTGGGCCCAGCGCACCGTTCCGGCTTCATCCGTCACCGTGACGCTCATCGCGACACGTCCAGCGGCGCGGGAAGCCAACACCACCGACGCGATCCACCGGCCTGAGGCGGAGGCCGACACCAACGGTTTGGTGCAGAATGGCATTCGGACCGCGCCCGGCACACCCTGCCCCGGGCACTTCGGTGGCTCGATCGACAGCGCAGCTCGATTGAGGAGACCACTGGGCCCGACGGTGCCGACCACAAGCGCCTGCCCCCGGGTGGTTACGAGTTCCAACATCTGATTGTCGGCGCCAAGCGCCAGCACGTCCCCGCCGAGGAGGCGCTCCGGCTCACGGCCGGGGAGAACCAATTGGGGAGATGGAATCGGAATCTGTCGGATGAACTGACCACTGGGCGAGAAGAGGGAGAGCTTTCGCTGGTCTCTCACCCAGAGTGAATCGGTATGCCACCCGACTACCGCAATCGACTCAAATTCGCCAGGCCCCTCGCCCTTCCGACCGATCCGCATTGGCGGACGCGCGCCCACCGGAAAGAGGACGACTTGCCGATCGGTTGCATCAGCGACTGCCACCACGCCGGAGCGGGAGACCGCCATTGCACTCACTGAGACCCACTCGATGCCCTGCGCACCCGGCAGGGGGCTCACCCGCAAGGCAGGGGGCGCTTGCCCCACCGCCGCGCCGAGGGGAACGATCGTCAAGATTGCGGCGATGAAGAGCTTCATGCTCACCCCGTGCGAGCGCGTGGCTCGGGAGCCACGAAGTGCCCGGTTGCTGTCATTGCGGAAGAGTGCGCTGCGGAAAGGTGTCCGGTGCTGGACGCGCCTGAGACCCCAAAGGTACGGCGTCGGGGCGACGCCGGGAGGGGTGGCGCCCCCCACACACCGAACCGCCCGCCACTCTGCTGAGTGACGGGCGGCTGGCCATGCCCCGAGTAGGACTCGAACCTACAACCTCGTATGTTGCCTCCCCGTGGGGTCCCACTCGATCGCGGCCAGGCCGGGCGTCAACTGCCGCCGATTTGATGATTGATTGAAGCTCCCCGGCCAGCTTGTCCGCATGCTCTCCGACTATCCATAAGCCGCTGATCTGTCCGTGGCAGACCGCCTCCGTCTCCTCGCGGACTAGCACCAAGAGGGCTCCCTCGACTACCGGACACTGCAGGAAGCTGCGGATAGACTCGAGGAACCGGCACCATTCCACCGGTCCGACACAATGCCTCAATGCAATCCACCGCGGGATGGACTGGGGCCAGCGACCTGATCGTTCGGCAGAAGGAGAGATCCCTGAATCGCCGATGAGTGGGGCCCGACGCCGAGGCCCGCTCGATGCCTGTCCGAGCGGAGTGCTCGGGACTTCGACCCTCACGCAAGAGCGTCAAATCCAGAGCCACACGGGTGTTTCGGCGACAAAGCCTCGCCCGTGCACAGGCGCCAGCTACCTGGAGCAACGATCCCTGCGAGAGGCGTCAGAGAGTCACGGGACGTTGGTGAGCTGGAGCTTCATGATCACGCCCTCTGGGCTATACGCCACCAGTCGATTTGGCCCCCCCCAAAAGCGAATCTCGGGCGCTAATCGCAGCTCACCCATTACCACTACTACGCTGCCAATCGCCGATCCGTCGAGCCGATACCTGTCAACATGAAGTCGCCCCAAAGAATCAGGCAACAGTCCTACCGTGAACACTGTATCCCCGCTTAGTAGGGCGTCCGACACAAGACTCACCGACCGCTGGGCACCAGACTGGGCCTGCGGGTCATACCCGGCAAACTGCTTCTTGAGAGCGGCGTCAAGCTCGGGCGGCATGCAACTTCGAAATCGCACGACTGCCCCCCCCTCATGAATCAAGTCCACAATCCCAGCGGTGGGCGCCACCATCAGAACCCTCTCGTCCTGAACAGTGACTCGCAGGCTGTTCGGGCCCGGAAGCCGAAGGACCGAGTCCGCCCGCGGCACCCCGGGGAGCAGGCGCACAACCACGACCGCTGAGTCTGCTCCTTGCCGGAGTAGGGCGACCGCTGTCCCAAACTTGTTATTCCGGGCCGCCATGAACGGAACGATGGACTGCGCGAAATACACATCTCCGCCTAGGAAGGCGATGGATTCCGTGAGGGCCTCAGTTGGGAATGGACGCACCACAGACAAGCGTAGCGTACGATCCAGTAGCGTGAGCCGGCCGTTACCAGGGTCGATGATTGCGATCAGACCCGTAGGGGTGGCGGCAAGTGCAGTGGCCTTCCTGAATTCCCCCGGCCCCTCCCCGGCCTTTCCCGTAGTCGCGACCCGCTCAAGGCGACCATCAAGGAGCGAAACCATGGATTGCATCCCGTCGAGGACGGCGAGGCTATCCCCAAGGGCGACGACCGCGGTGAGAACAGTTGGGGCCCACGCACCGTTCCCTTTGGAAAGCCCGGGCCACTCAATCCCCTCAGGCACAAGGCTGGCGAGCACTTGCACATTCGCATGTCCGATGACCCGCGTCACACAGCTGTTGTTGGGCAACTCGGGGACGAGCGGGCCATCCGCATGCCTAGCCTGACCACGCCCTTCTGCCCGACACCCGTTCGCGAGGGCGCAACAGAGCAGGAGACATGCCTGCCATGCGCGCCATTCCCTACGGCCCCTGCGGGCCCCCTCACCATTCGCCACTGGTCCGTGGACGCAGGGCATCGCCCCTCCCCTGCTACGTGCCTCACACCTGCATATCCGACGAGCCATGCACATCACCTCAGTCGAGGCTCACCCACCACAGCCACCTGACCGCACTCCCCCACCTCGGTCACCGCGTCTTCTCGCTTGCAGCGATGAGCATCCGGACAGAATCAATCGTCGTAAGCAGTAGCTCAGCCTTCATCCCCTCCACAAACCACCCTCGGATCTCCCCTGCCCTTTCGATTCCGACGAGAAAGGTGGGCGTCCCGCGCACGCCGAACCGCCTCGCGCGCCGCGCCTCATCAATCAACTGTGCGCTGTCGGCATTACTGCATGCTCCTGGATCCATGCCATCGAGCGGTGCCTGCTTCTGTCCAGGCTCCGGTGGGCGCCACTTCCTGACGACCTTGAATGCTGAGTCAATTGCAGACACCACGCCACTAGTTGCTGAGGCACACTTTGCCCAGCGGACTACTCCTGCGAACGGCTCGAGGGTATCGAGCGCAACGAAGAGAAACCGCGCCTGGCGTGGGCCGGGCTTGTTCAGAAGCGGAAGAATGCTTGTGTGGAACTCACGACAGTAGCTACACCCCACCGACCCGAACTCAAGGACGATAACGTCCGCCGAGGGCATGCCAGCGGCAAGTGCGTTTGTAGGTACCGGATAGCGCACAACTGGTCGCTCAGCATGGGTCCGCTCCGGAGTACACGAAGCCGTAGCAAGCACTAGGAGAACCAGCATAGCACGGGTCACGTTACTTCCCCTCCGGTAGGAGGGAAGCCGCAACTAAGGTGCCTTGAGGGCCGTAGGCGATCAGGCGCTCGGGCTTCCCCCAGAATCTAAGGTCCGCGGGAAAGCCCGCTTTTCCAAGGGGGATCAGTACGCTCCCGAGAACTGCGCCGTCGAGTGTGAACTTGTCGACATGCAGGTTCCGGCCAGCATCACGGACGGGGCCGACCAGGAACACCGTATCACCAAGCACCAAACCGTCGGACACGAGTGGATACGACTGCTGCGAGTTCGATGCGCGACCTGAGACGTAAGCTTCCTTCTGCTCCCGCAGGGCCGCATCCAGCTTTGGCGGCATGCAGGTCCTGATTCTGCTGCGGTGCTTGCCAGCAGCATACACGTCCACGACTCCTGCCGCCGGAGCGATGAGTAGGGTGATCCCACCCTGAATAACGACGCGGAAGGCATTGGGCCCGGGAAGCCGCAATAGGGAATCGTCCCCTGGAGTACCAGGCCGGAGCTGCACAATGGTGTGAACCGAATCACCTCTGCTCGAAATCTCCCCCAACGGAGACCCGAGACTCGCGTTTCGGGCAACCATGTCGGGAAAGACCACGTGTGCTGTCACAATCCCCGACTCAGTCGCAGCGATCTCGCTCAAGTTCCTGACGATGGGGAATGGCCGCGCTCCGATCAACGCAAGTGACCGAGAGACCTCCGTAAGTCGCCCAGCAGCCGGATCAACAACGAGGATCGTCCCCTTGGGGCCGAGGGCAAGACCTGCGGCGCGTCGAAATTCGCCTGGGCCCTCACCCGGACGGCCGAACTGACGAATCGGCGTCAATGCGCCGCTGAGAAGAGTCAATGTTGAGGACTTGGAATCCAGCACGACTAGGCTGTCGCCAACCGGCAAGACTGCTGCGATTCCGCTCGGCGCCCAGAGGCTGTCGTCCTTCGTGGCACGGGCTCGGAATCCAACCGGCATCAGCGTCGCTGTTACTTGCAACCTCATTTTACCCACCGGAGGCAAGCTGCAGCTTTCACGCGAAGCGCCGAGCGATGCCATGCGATAGTCGGCGGGAATACTGTCCGCCGCGTCGCTGAACAACTCGTCGGGATGGCCACCTCCGCACCCCACCAGTAGCCACATTGTGCCGCACCGGCAGACGGTGCGCCACGTGCGACTCGCACGTGGCGCGGCCGCCTCTGTGAGTCTCCGTGACCTGCGCCGCCACCCGGTCTTGCAGTTCTGTTTCATTCGATCCTGTTCCTGAAGAGCGGGTTTCGGGCGCACCCTACGAGCCAATGGATTTCACATACTGGTCGCTCACGGCCCGTTACAATTCCCGCATGACAGGCCGTCCCAGCACTGCAGGGTTGTGGTGGTGCAGTTTGCGCCGGATGAGCTGCGATTCGTGATGCGCGTCCCAGCATACACGAACCGCATCAGGAACGGGTCGTAACCACAGAGGTCGCAAAGGTCGCTCACGCTCACGACCGTCCCGGTGGAACACGAGATCGGGCAGTTGGGCTGCCCCCCCCCGCCCTCCCCATAGCAGTCGGGGTTCGTTTCAGGGTCACACTCGGCATCCGTAGTGGGGGGACCGCCGGCCGAATACGCCGCAGTGGCCCCGAGAGGGACCGAAAACAGCAGAGCAGCCAGGAGAAAGAACTTGTTCGAGGTCTTCATGGCACCTCCGGTGAGGAAGGAATCGTCCGTAGGTTTTCGGATCGATTCCGATGGCAGTGGAAGGCCGCGACCGTGCATTCGCGCAAAGTCAGCAGCTGCACTCGCGGTTATCGCGACTGGGTCCGAGCTGCGGAAGGCGCATTGGGGGGCCAATGCCTCGGATGTGCGAAGGTACCGCGCGGCGCGTATCGGGAACGTTCGGACAGGGTTGACACTCTGTCCCCGGAACAGCACTGGTCGCTACGAAGAGGAGACTTCCGTCGCGACCAGATACCGCCGTCACCTAACAACTCCCCGACCCGCTCAACATTCAACCCAACTGGGAGGACGTCAATTCTGCCAGTACCCTGTCACTAGTTGGCAGGGTACTGGCACCCCCCGCTTCAGGCGACTCGATTCTGCGTTGTCGTCCAAAGCCGTCGCCACGGAGACTGCTCATTGGGAGGAACTCCATGCTTGCGGCGGATTTCAGACATGTGATGCCGCACTGCCCTCGCATTCATACCAAGCGCCGCGGCGACCTGCTTGCACGTCCTGTCCTCCGCCAAGAGCTGCAGGATGGCGAGGTTCTTTGAAGTCAGTCCATCCCTCGACTCATGCGCCTGAGCCTGTAGCAGCATTGGCGTCACATACAGCAGCCCGTCAAGAACTGTTGTGACCCCGGAAAGAAGTTCAGGCATCGGTGACTCCTCCACCAAGAACCCGCGTGCCCCCGCCTCAATCGCGGCCTGGCACAAATGCCAATCGTTGTGACCGGCAACCACGACTAGGCGAGCTTCGGGTTGGGCCCGGGCAATGCGACTCACAACCGGGACCCCGCTCCACTTGCCACTCCACGTTAGCCCGAGGAGGATCACTTCGAATTCTTCCGTCCGGAGGATCGCCTCCACTTCTTCGAACGAAGTGCCTGCCGCGCTGGCTCTGAATCGACTTCCGAGCACCTGCGTAGCGGCCTCGCGAACGAGGGCAAACCGGTGCGCGATCAATATTCTCGGGTTTACCACCACCGCTCGGCCTCCCGCACATTGGTATACAACATTGCTTGCCGAAGCCCACGGCAATCGCGGCATGGATGGATTGGGAAGCTGCCCCCTCAACAGACCCATGAAAGCCGGCAGTGGCCTGGCGTGATGCCAGCACACTTCTCAGCACCATCTGAGTGCGACGTGCCTTCCCGTCCGACACCTCTCGCAGCACGCACTCGACGGGAATGGGCTGCCGTGCATCAGGCGAGGTCAGGAACGCCAACGGATCACGTAGTATCTGGCGAGCGAACCCGATGGGAACGGCAGTTGGCCGAACACACGGCGGTGGGAGCGGTGAACCGAGGCGCACCCCCCCGGCTCTGAGTGTAGGGAGGGCTCAGTTCGCTCCGCGAAAGGTGAATCCCTTGTCAGCGCGCCGCCCACTCTCACTGTGAAAGCTACGAACCAACAATTGGATCGGTAGGAGTGGCTACCGCTCACAATGGAACGTGAGTGGCCCTCGCGGGTGTTAGCCGCTGGACCTGCGTAAAGCACCTTGCCTGGTCGTGTGTGGCCTATCGGATGAATCGTGACTGTGACGGCACCATTAGGTTGTGCGAATTCGACATCGCCAGAACCGCAGCACTCCTCGGACCTGGGGTAAATGCGAAAGGCTGCGAGGCAAGAGCCGCTGTGTCGAGTGCTGAATCGACGGGGAGTGGCGCAATACTCGTAGCCCAGCTTGCATGCCTGCAAGTTCAGCCTGCGCCGCAGAGCATCCCCCCATACTGCACCCAGGAATGGCCCCGGATGAGCACTGATTCAACAGAGAGTACGCCGGCCCGAGGCCCGCTTGATCACGTTCATCTTGCGGGCCGGGAGCTCGAGACCTATAACGAATTCATGCATCTGGACCCGCTGCTGGCGGACGTGTTTCTCCAGGGGCATAGGCTTGCACAGTCCACAGCATCCCCTGCCTCTGGCCTGTTCCTCAGCCACGCCGGACGAGAGCTGACGAACGGGCTCGTCAAGCGCCTTCACCTCACCGGGGCCGCCGAGCTGACAGCGACCGTTCGTGGGGATGGCCGTGCTGATGCACAGAAAGACGCACTCGCCCGGTGCCTTGCCGTCCCTAGAGACCATCCAGTCGTTTCGCGTTGGCATGAATTGCACCAGGTCTTCCTAGGTGCAGTTCACTACCCGTCCACCGGCGAGCCATTCGACCGGATTCGCTCCGCGTTCTTGGACTTGAGCGACCTCCTGTATGGGCGGGTCGCTCTGTTCATCTCCACCAGCGAAGCATTGGCCGAGCTGATCGCCCTCGACTCGCCTGGACCGGAGGATGTCCCGAGACTTGGAGCATTCTTCACCCGATCCCAACACCGCATCTTGTTCTTTGCGAATGCTCGCTCGCCCAAGTGGGTTGACCTGCTCTCACCGGCAGGGCTCTTCGATGCGCCTCCGCAGCGCCTTATTTACCCTGATGGACGCTGGCGGATTCAGCACTGGCCGGAGGGCGGATTTCTGGCAAGGATGACGGCGGAGCGCCCACGAGAGGTCGCTGCAATTCTGGCATCCTTGCCCGAGACGAACGACAATCCTGGGGTGTGGACCACGGTGGTCGATGCTGCCCTGCACCTTGAAGGCGAACTGGCGGGTATGCTCGGACAAAAGGTATCGCGGGCGCTTCGCGTGGCGATCCCAGTCCTTCTCCCCCATAAGGCGATAGGCCTCGTAGCACACCTCGCGAGTCTCGGCCAAACGGATGCGGCGTTCGGGCTGACGAATGAGCTTCTGCGACTGCACCAGCCACATCCTGACGATTCTACCCCTCGCCCACGCCAGAACCGTAACACTGCAGGCGCGGAGTGCTTCTCGCGTATCGACGGGTACGACCTTGAATCCATCGTGAACGACGCATTACCCGCCCTCACGGGTTGCGACCCTCAGCGTACATGTGTGATGCTCGCTGGCATTCTCAAGGCTCTGATCGTCGCGATGGCCTCCACTGCTGTCGAGGACGCTGGGGAGACCGCATCAAGTCACCGCTGGTGCGACAACCTCGCGACCTCCGACCGGGTCCGAGATGCACGAGGATTGCTCGCCCATGCCCTCGCCACAGCCATCGAACGGGCCATAGTCGCGCATTCGGTTTCCCCCGATACGCTCTGGGACTCCCTGCGGCGCCACAGCGGTGACATTTTCGATCGTATCCGCCTACACCTCCTCACGATCGCCGGACCGCAGCTGCAGGGCGAGCTCGATGCCATCATAGGCAACGAGACGATTCTGGAGCCATGTTACTACGCCCGCGAGCGGGCTTCATTGCTGCGTGCCCAGTTCGTCAATGCCTCCCCGGACGCGCGCGCCAGACTGGTGGCAGCGATCATCCGCGGCCCGCTGCGAGATGGGCCGCCAAACGCTCAGGCGAGCGCGTCCGCGCCAGGCGACGAGGAGGAGCACTTCGACCCGGCCCTTGCCCTTCAATCGCAAATTGATACCATCGCGGACTGGCAGCGCCGGAGACTCCGGTGGTTCCATGACTGCCTTCCCGACGATCTGCGGGAGCTCGCCGAGCAGCTCGAGGTAACCCCCGAGGTTCCAGACGCGCGCGACCAAGCACTGAACGAAGATGGCCACTACGTCGGCGGAGCGTTCTCATGGCGCGGCTCGCGGTCGCCGATCACGTCGGAGCATTTCGCCTCGATGTCCACTGCCGAGATCGCGGCCTATCTCTCGAACTGGACGCCCCCGGCATCAACCGGCCAGGACCCGTTTGATGTCCCATCCTCGAATGGACTGGCTGACACTCTCCGGTCGTTCGTCGCCGCCGACTCTGAGCGCGGCACGGCTGTCCTCGCGGCCATGCCCACGTCAGGAACTTCACAGTACCGCACAGCCATCCTCGCCGGCCTCAAGAAAGCGCTTGAGAACGACTCGCCAATCGATTGGACCGCGGTTCTCACGGCAGCAGAACTTCACGGCGCGGGGAACAGCTTCGCTGTCCCGCCCGGTACAGGCGGTGACGTTGAACAGTTCGATGGTTCACCAATTCCTGAGACAGCCGCAGCTCGTCGCGGTCTCTTCCGCGCCACGATGGAACTCTTGACTGCAGGCTGCAACGGAAGCTCCATCCCCTACGAGGAGGCGCACCGCCTGTGGGCGCTCGTCGCGAGCTTGGCGGCGTCCCCGGTCGTATGGGACGAGCCTCGATCAAACCATGCTGCCGCCACGGTGGAGGAAGCAATGTCGGCGAGCTGGAATTCGGCCGCGGGCGACGCCACGGCATTCGTTATCGCCACGGCTCTTTGGGCCTACCGCCATCGCGTCGAATCGATGCCGGTCGAAGCCCCCGCGCGAGTGGAGCGAGCCGCGGAGATCGAGGCTCTCGCCGCACCAATTTTCGAAGGGATCTTCGCGCGCCCGCCAGAGGTCACATTGGGTCCGCGCTCGCTGCTTGGCCAACAATTGCCGCAAGTGATGCTCGTGGTCCCAGAGTGGCTGGAAGGTCGGATTGAGGCACTGCTTTCCTTCTCGGAAAGGACCCCACTCCGGCACCATGTCTGGGGCTCGTATCTGGCGCGGGGCCGCCTCTATCGGGCGAGCCTGGACCGCCTTGCACCTTGGTATTCGGTGACTGCAGTCCAGATGGCGGATTTGAGCTCGTTGACGAGCGATGAGCGCACGATGGCCGACAGGCAGGCGCTCGAAGGCCTCGTCGCGAAGATCCTCGGCGCCATGATTCTCGGTTGGCTTGAGCTCGCCCTTCCAGAGGGAGTCATTCCGCAGGTGGTCTCGAAGGCGCCCCCCAAAGTGCTCGCGCACGCCTACTGGGAAATCTTTCGTGGCTGGTCAGACGCGGAGGAACCGGTCCCCGCAGAATCCGCCGAGCGTCTAGCCAGGTACTGGCGTTGGAGACTCGAGTGCTTAGAAAGGAGTCCGGTCACCGAGGAAACGTCGCTCGAGATTGATGGGCTCCGATTCCTAATCGCCACGCCATACTTACCCGTCGCGACGACACTGGAGTTTGGCCTCCGAACGATCGTGCTCGGTGCCGGGCGAGGCCGGACGACCGGCGCAGGCTGGGAGAGGATGGCAGAACTCGCGGCCGCAGATCCCGATGAGACCTTTGCTCTCGTGGATATGCTGGCGCGGGAGGAACTGTCGGGGAACGGCCTGGTGCTCTTTGATCAAATCGCGCCGGCCCTTCGGACGATTCTCCAATTGGGTGCATCGGCGACCCGCGAGAATGCGGTCCGCCTCGTGAGCGCGCTGTGCGAGCACGGCCAAGAGGAATTCCGGGCGCTTGTCACCACGCGAGAGCAATGAGGGTGGCGTCGCCCACTCCGACGTGTGGCGCCTGGGAATGGCGTCCGCTCCACTCCCCCCGGCGCGACGCGCAGGGTGGCCACGAACGGCTCCCGCGCACAGTTCCGGCGGCGGCTGGCGGAGCGAGTAGGGGAGATGGGCGCGCGCCCGATGAGGACCTCGAGGGGCACTTCCGCCCGGACCGGCCTAGCGCCGTTGCGGGGGTACCGGCGTGACACCCTCGGCAAGACCGCTACCCACGCACGAGCATGTCGGCTCTCTGGCGCGCGGATCACGCTGGGATGTTCTGAGCCATTCACTTGTTGTCGCACCGGAGAGACTCCCCTAGACAGCCCCCCCGTCCCAAAACTTGGGCTCAATCCTGCCCCCCCACCAAACCGCACTCGGATCAGGCAGGCGGGGTTCGCGGGCGCAGGTCTGCACGGAGTGCTCACGTAATTCTGCGCCCCACCGCTCTAGCGTTCCCATTCTGGCAATGCCACCATTTCGTGAGCGGAGGAGGCGGACCGCGAGGTCCGCGTACGGACGCTGCACCTGTAGCCCCGATGCTTCGTGCAGAGCTGTATCACTGCCCCCCCCGGACGGTCTGGCGGGCCGCATACGGCGGTCAGTAGGCTTCGCCGGGCCATTCTGACGCGTGCGGCGCCGCTGCCAGCCCTACCCCTTCGTCACACTCGTGACTGATCGCTACATCCTGGCCGATTCGTACCTCTACTCCCGCACACGCCCGGCAGAGGTCCGTTCCAAACCGTGGGTAGATGTTAGACGTCCGCGCTACGGCGCAACCGGCTCCGGCTCCCGGGTGGGAGATTTGAGCGGTGACGCCGGTGGTTCAGGATCGGTGCTTGGGCCCAGCTCCTCCACACCCACGGGAAACGCAATGGGTTCGCCGCGTCTGAACTCGAATCGCGCGCGCACCCGATACAGGTGCGAATCGAGATAGGTGACCTCGATGGGCAAGGGGCTCGTTGGAGGCAGTTGGTTCACCGCACGGCTGAGAGAGGGGCTGACCAGCTCCCTGCCCCGGTCCGGCGAATCCTGGGTTACGTGCCACAGGGGTTGTTTCTCAGCATTGACCGGGACCACAGGTACCCGCTCGAACTGGCAGTCCCACATCCCAGGACCGCCGTTGACCATTCCCCCCGTTAGCGCAGGTGCCCGCACCGTCACCTCGAGCGCCGGGCCGAGTCCGATGTTCACGATTCGGAGGCGATCGCCCTCAGCTTCCAATTGGAGGACAGGACGCACGCCCGCGCGGACTTGTGCCGCCGCCTGATCGAGCTGCTCCTCACTGACCACGCGGAGCCGCGCCGTCTCGACGGTGTACCAGAACACGATGACGCCAGTGATCACGAGCACCGCCGCTTCGATGCCCCGAAGCCAGTCGGCGGGCGCCGGCGCCGGCAAACCAGCGCCAACGAGCGCCCCGGCGACCAACACGGCCAAGCAGATGGCGAGCAGGGTACTTGGAGTCCAACGGGACCAAGGAAACGCAGACATGAGACCTCGCTGTTCAAATCCGAGACTGAACCCACGTCGCCTGGTATGAGGGCGCTACCGACACCAGCGGAACCTAGTTGCCTTCTCCCCGGCGCATCCGCCAGCGGCGGTGACTCCGTGGCGCCACGGCTACCAAAAGGCCGGCGAGAGAGCCGACCACGTCAAACGGCAACAAATCGAAAACGGAGACCACTACAAACGCCAACGGGCAACCACCGATGTGATTGCCCGTCAACGTTTTACCAACATGCCCCGAGTAGGACTCGAACCTACAACCTAGTGATTAAGAGTCACGTGCTCTACCAATTGAGCTATCGAGGCGCTTCCTGCAGTAGCCCCAACGGGAATCGAACCCGTCTCTCGACCTTGAAAGGGTCGCGTCCTAACCGATAGACGATGGGGCCGACTTCCCCTGGGTTCCCCTGCATAGCGCTAACGGGATTCGAACCCGTGTTCCAGCCTTGAGAGGGCTGTGTCCTAGGCCCCTAGACGATAGCGCCGTGGCCAAACCAAGTCGGCGAATATACCCAGCCCAGAAGGCATATCAACCCCCAACAGGCCCGGCAGGAATCGAACCTGCAACCCCCGGTTTTGGAGACCGGTGCTCTACCAATTGAGCTACGGACCTAAGCAAACACCCTACGACCTACGACTTACGACCTACGACTCTCTCCAGGGTGCCTGACGGGGATTGAACCCGCAACCTCCGGAACCACAATCCGGCGCTCTAACCAATTGAGCTACAAGCACCACGACAACGGACGCAGAAAATGGCCCCCGAAGCCCTCCGGGTCAAGCGTCGCGACGCTCCCAGAAGCGTTTCCCCACCGCCAGCGTCCGCATGTTGGCCACCACCGCGTCGCGGTCGAGCGCCGCGATCTGGACCACCCCACGGGCCGCGTTGCAGGCCAGCAGCGCCGTCCCTGCGATCTCCTCCCGCCGGAGCCGCCCGCTGGCGATCCCCCCCCGCACCGTCTCCGCCAGCCGAGCCCGCGCCACCGACGGCAGCCCCCCGAGCGCCAATGGCGGGAAGACCAGGGTCTCCCGGTCCCACCAGCCTATCGCCCAGATCGATGCCTCCACCAGGTACCCCTCGGCGTCGAAAAAGAGCACATCGTCGGTGCTCTGCGACCCGATCGGCATGCGCGCCGCCTCGAGCCACGCCCGCGCCGCGACCTTGTGCGGATACCCCTGATGCGGAATGTGCGCCGTCACCAGCGCCAACGGCGCGGTGCTGCCGACCTCGCGCTCGCTCCGCCGCACCAGCCCATCGCTCACTTCGAAGCGTACCACCCGATCCTCACCTCCCTCGGGCCGCTCGAGTTCGCCAATGCCAATGCCCAGCGCCGCCGCACTCCGCTGCAGCCGCTCGAGGTGCAATGGCCACAGCGGCGCGACGCCATTCCGGATGCGCACCGTCTCGAGCAACGTCGTCGCCGCCTGCGGCGCCGTCACATCACCGCCACCGGCTCGACCACGCGCCCACCACGAAGCGCCTGCCACGCGGTCGCCGCGATGATCACCGCGCCCCCCGCAAGCGCCATCACCGACGGCACCTCGCGCAACAGCAACCACGACCAGACCGGATTCAGCGCCGTCTCCACCAGCAGCAACAGCGAGGCATCGAGCGCGGGCACGTGCTTCAGGCCAGACGTCACCAGCAGATACGCGCCACCGATCTGGAAGACACCGAGGTAGAGAATCACGCCCCACGACGCCATCGGCGTCGGACCCACCGGCAGGGCCCACGGCAACACCGCCACGCACGCAATCAGGTTGCCGAGGATCACCGCCGAGACGCCATGCCCGTGCGTGGCATCGTCACGACCGAGCCAGCGCAACCCGATCAGCATCACCGCATACGCGACGCCGCTCACCACCGCGAGCAGGTTGCCGCGCGCCGGGTTGGGTGCCGTGGCACTCGGCGTGTCGACCCCGAGGAAGACAAGCACCAGCCCGACAGCCACCGCCGCGAGGACCGGGAGGTCACGCCGCGAGATCGGCTCGCGCAGCAGCCACGGCCCGAGCAGCAGCAGGTAGACCGGCGCGGTCGATTGCAGGTAGATCGCGTTGGCGGAGGTGGTGAGCCGATTCGCGAGGACGAAGGTCACCAGCGTGATGGCGTAGGTGATCCCCACCATCGCCGTCTTCCAGCCGAAGCCCTTCCGCGCCGCTGGCACGGCCACGAGCAGCGCCAGCGCGGCGACGCCGCTCCGGAACGAGGCGATCTGCCACCCGGTGAGTTCGGCCGCCTTGATCGCGGCCCCACCGGTCGAGAAGAGCAAGGCGGCGATCGCGATCTGGAGGCGTGGCGACAGGTCGGACTCCGAGGGTCGGGAGAGTTGCCCCAAGGGTAGTGCCCTCGGAAGCCACGGGGAATAGCCCCGGGGGATCCCGCGACCCGGGGGGACGGTGCTATTGGTTCTGCCATGACGACGACCTCCGACAGCCAACCGCGCCTCGCCCGCCTCGCCTGCTGGACCCTCGGCGTGAACCTCCTGGTGATCATCTGGGGCGCCTTCGTCCGGGCGAGCGGCTCAGGCGCCGGATGCGGCAACCACTGGCCGCTCTGCAACGGTCAGGTGATTCCGCAGTCGCCCACGCTGCACACGATCGTCGAGTTGACGCATCGGGTGACCAGCGGCGTGGCGCTGCTCTTTGTGGTCGCGCTGGTCGTCGGCACGCGCCGGCACTTCGCCGCAGGGCATCGCGCGCGCGCCGCTGCCGTCCTCGCGATGGGGCTGATGCTGGTGGAGGCCGCGATCGGCGCTGGGTTGGTGAAGTTCGAGCTGGTGGCCCACAACGCGTCGATGGCACGCGCATGGTCGCTCGCGGCGCACCTCGTCAACACGCAGTTGCTGCTCGGCGCGATCGCCCTGACCGCGTGGTGGAGCGCGGGGCATCCGCCGCTGCGCCTGCGTGGCCGTGCCTGGTGGCCACTGCTCGGCTTGCTCGGCCTCGTGGTGGTCGGCACGACCGGCGCGATCGTCTCGCTGGGCGACACGCTCTTTCCGGCGAGTTCACTGCAGGCCGGGCTGGCGCAGGATCAGGACCCTGCGGCGCACCCGCTGATCCGGTTGCGCGTCTGGCACCCGATCCTGGCGATCACCGTCGGCTCGGGACTGTTGCTGCTCTCACTCCTCGCGCCAAAGTGGCGGCCCGATGCCATGACCACGCGCGCCAGCCGGACGCTGACGGGGGTCGTGTTGACGCAATGGGGGCTGGGGGTCGCGACGCTCGTCCTGCTGGTACCCGTGCCGTTGCAGTTGCTGCACCTGCTGACGGCCGATCTGCTCTGGCTGACCGTGCTGTGGGTCGGTGCCGCCCTCGCCGCCGATCAGGCGGTGACGACACTCGCGACCAGCTGAGCCACGCTGGCGTTGAAGACTGTACCGGCGCCCGTTTCCAGATAGCGCATTGCACGCGCGGGGCCCCACGCCTCGCGGAACGGACGCGGCGCACGGAGTGCGGTGTAGGCTGCCGCCGTGCCGACCAGCGCGGAAGCCCACTGTTGTTGCTGCCCGAATCGGCGCGTGGGGTAGCCGGTGCCATCGGGGCGGAGATGATGCTCGAACGCGACGATGGCGGAGAGTTCGAGTCCGCGCGCCCCGCTGCGCAAGAGCAGCTCCGCGCCGAGGACGGGGTGTCGCTCCATCTGGCGCCGCTCCTCCTGGGTGAGGGACGCCTTGGAGCTGAACTCCACCGGCAGGCACATCATCCCCACGTCGTGCCAGAGCGCCGCCACGCCGAGAAGCACCGCATCGGCACCGTCGATCCCGGTCCGATGTCCGGCGGCCATCGTCAGGAGCGCGGTGTTGACGGCGTGCGCAGCGGGTTCGCCGCCATCGATCACGCTCGCCTGTGGCAACTGATATTGCTCGACCAACCCCGCCAGGATGCGGGCGATCGCTTCCACCTCCGCGCGGGCGATCCGCCCGGCACGCGCCTCCATCAGCACATAGCGCATCGCCTCGAGTTCCTCGGAGAGGTCGAGCGCAACGTGCGTTTCCCCTTCCTCGAGCGGCTCGGGCGACAGCACCGCCTCCTCGGACGCCATCGCATCGACGGCCACCGGCCCAAGGCTCACGCCCGCCAGGTGCACCTCGCCCAACACTGCCGAATTGCTGCCCACCAGGCGCGCCTGGATCTCGTCGAGCATCGCGCTGAACGACTCCGGCGTCACGGCGGCATCGAACTGCAGGCGTTGCACCGAGATCGCGGTGAACCGTGGCCCCCACGGCCAATCCCCGAGCTCGTGGAGTGCCCGGCTGTCGTAGATGGGCGGTCCGCCGAGGAAGAGGAAGATCGGATCGGGGTCGGCAGCGAGCAGCGCGCGGAGTGCCTCGAGCGCCAACTCCTGCGCACGGCGGCCTGCAGGATGACCGGGCGAGTAGAGCGCCATGGTGGCGAGCGCGTGCACGAGGGCGTGCAGGAAGCGGATCGCGTGGCTCATCCGGTGCTCCCCACCGCAGCACGCACCTGCGCATCGGTGGACTTGCCGGCCATCTGGAGGATGGCGATTACCGGCCGGTGATTGGCCCACCGGGTGGCCAGCACCGTCAGCGCCTCGAGCATCAGCGGCGTCGATGGCAACAGCCGCAGCCGGCGAAGGAAGCCACCGCGGGTGCGCACCAGCGTCAACAGCTGCGGCACCACCAGGGGGCTGCTGGAGTCCGCGAGCAGACGCACGGCCTGCAGCTGCAACTCGGCGTTGGGGTGGCCGATGACGGCGAGCACGGGGGCGACCAGCGAGGGCGGGCAGTGCCCGCCGAGCGAGTTGAGCGCGATCCGTGTCTGCCCCTCATCGCCGCCCTCAAGCACGTCGCTGATGGCGCGGTCGCGCGTCGCGGGATGACGCAACAGGACCTTCAGCGCCTCGTGCCGCACGCGAGGCTCTTCGTGCCGCAGGGCGCGCAGGATCGGCTCCGGATTCGTGACCGGCGGCAGCTGGGCGAGCACGACCAGGATGTTGCGCGCGAGATACCACGGCGCACGATCGAGCCGCTGCATCAGCACCGGCTCGACGCCGGGCCCCACCTGGGTCAGCAGGTCGAGCAGGCGCCGGCGGGCGGTGCGGTTGTCGGCACGCTCAAGTCCCTCGAGCAGGGCCGGCACGGCGGCCTCCTTGGTCCGCTGCACGACGCGCTCGATCAGCATGAAGTCCGGCGCGGGCGCGGCGAGGAGTCGCGGCAGCAGCCCGGGCTCGAGCACGGCGCCGAGAATGCTGTCGACGGTCGGCTCGTCGCCACCCGGTGCATCGACGAGTTCCAGCACCTCGACGAACTGACCCCGGTCGCGCATCAGGCGCGCCGCGACCAGCACCGATCGACTCGCACTCGCGAGCTCGAGCCCGAGTGACAGGGTGCGGGCGGGCTCAACCACGAGACGGGCGTCGTCGGCAGCACCAGGCTCCGGATCGTCGCCACCCTCCCACTGGTCCACGATGCCCAACACCTGCGCCGTGAAGGACGCCGTCGCGCTGATGCTGCCATCGGGACCGAGCGCCAGCTTGCCCAGCATCGACCGCAACTGCGACGAGATCGGTTCGCCGTCGGACTCGGCGACCGATTCGAGCAACTGGAGCAGCAGCGTCGGCGGCACCACGCGCAGCGTGTCGGCAAGAAAGCGGCGGCGAGCGGATGGTGAGGGCGCGGCCTGCACGAGGTGCAGCTGCGTCGGACGGGCCAGCGCGCTGAGCACCTCCGTGAAGCGCTTGCGCGCACCGCTCGGGCCGCGCTCCCCGCGCGCCGCGATCGCCGAGGAGAACGAGGCGAGTGCCTCGAAGACGCGGCGCGCCTCCTCGGGGCTCCGCTCGACGCGCTCGGTGATCGCGGACGCCACCTGCGCCGTCGTCGGCTCCCCTTCGACGTCGGTGAGCCGACGACCGAACGCCGCCTCGACCAGCTCGCCCCAGAACGCCTCGTCGAGCTCGTGATCGAACGGGGAGTCGGTGAAGCCGAGCACTTCGTACAGCAGCGGGTCGATGCGAATCGTCTCGGAGCGCCACCCCTCCCGCCCGACGTGCTCGGCGGCGTCGTGATCGGCGAGCGCCGCCAGCATCGCCGTCACCTCCGTCGCCGTGACGCCTTCGGCGACGCGGATGGTGCCGACGTTCTTCCGATGGAGACGGGCGGCGAATTCCTTCAGGATGGGGGGCAAGGGATCGACCGAGACGCCGTCCAGCAGGAAGCCCTTCGGGGTCACGCCGAGCGTGAGCGCCCCGCGCTCCTCGACGAGGGGCGTGAGGCGCTCCACCAGTTGCGCCGCCGACTCAACGACGAATCGGTGGCTCGGCGGATACATCGTCGCCTTGCCCACAGCGTTGATCAGATCGCGCAGCACGAGCGCGACCGGCTTCGGGAGGGGCGCACCCTTCCCGGGACCGCTCACGCGGCTCCGTCCTGGTGCGCCCTTCCCAGCGTCACGCGCCGACCACCATGTTGTCCACCATCGCCTGGCCAAAGGCCGAGGTCGACAGCTTGGTGGCGCCCTCCATCAATCGCTCGAAGTCGTAGGTGACGCGCTTCTGGCCGATGGTCGTCGCCAGCGAATTCAGCACCAGCTCGGCGGCCTCGTGCCAGCCGAGGTGGCGCAGCATCATCTCGCCGGAGAGGATGACGGAGCCCGGATTCACCATGTCCTTGCCGGCGTACTTCGGCGCAGTGCCATGGGTCGCCTCGAAGATCGCGTGGCCGGTGACGTAGTTGATGTTCGCCCCGGGCGCGATGCCGATGCCACCGACCTGCGCGGCCAGGGCATCGGAGATGTAGTCGCCGTTGAGATTGAGCGTCGCGAGAACGCCGTAATCGCGCGGCCGCGTGAGCACCTGCTGCAGCATCGCATCGGCGATCACGTCCTTGATGATGATGCCGTTCGGCAGCACCTGCCACGGCCCGCCCTCGTGGTCGACCGCGCCGAACTCCTCGCGCGCGAGCTGATAGCCCCAGTCGCGGAAGCCGCCCTCGGTGTACTTCATGATGTTGCCCTTGTGCACCAGCGTCACGCTCGGGCGGCCTTCCTTGATGGCATACTGGATCGCCGCGCGGACCAGTCGCTTCGAGCCCTCCTCGGACACCGGCTTGATGCCGATCGCCGATGAGTCGGGGAAGCGGATGTTCTTGACGCCCATCTCCTGCTGCAGGAAGGCGATCAACTTCTTCACCGCGGCGGAGTGCGCCTCGTACTCGATGCCGGCGTAGATGTCTTCGGTGTTTTCACGGAAGATCACCATGTCGACGGCGCCCGGATCCTTCACCGGCGAGGGCACCCCGGTGAACCAGCGCACCGGCCGGACGCAGGCGTAGAGGTCGAGCTGTTGCCGGAGGGCGACGTTGAGCGAGCGGATCCCGCCGCCGACCGGCGTCGTGAGCGGGCCCTTGATCGCGACCAGGTAGTGGTTGATCGCGGTGATCGTGTCTTCGGGCAGCCACGAGTCGTAGCGATCCTTCGCCTTCTCGCCGGCAAAGACCTCGAACCACGCCAACCGGCGCTTCCCGCCATAGGCGAGTCGCACCGCACCGTCGAGGACGTGCTGCGAGGCGCGCCAGATGTCGGGGCCGGTACCGTCGCCCTCGATGAAAGGGATGATCGGCGCGTCGGGGACCTGCAGGGCGCCGTCGACGAGGGTGATCCGTTCGCCGTCCGTAGGAGGCGCGAGGGTCGTGAAGACCGGGGCATGGGATGTAGTGGGCATTCGGCAAATATAGCGTCCCAGTATGTTCCGGGATGGCCGACGACCCGCCCCCGACACCCTCCCTCGCCCCGGGCCACCCGCTCCTGCGGGCCGATCGACGGATCATGACCACCCGCGCCGCCCTCCGCGCCCTGGGCCGGGTCGCCCCGGGGACCACGGCGCGGATCGCCGAGGCGCTCTTCGTGAGGACGGCGCGCCCTGCCCCGCGGCCCGACGAAACGGCCTGGCTCAACTCGGCCGAGCGGTTCACGGTCCGCGCCGCTGGCCAGACCATCGCCGGCTATGCCTGGGGCAGTTCGGGGCCGATCGTCGTGGTCGCCCATGGCTGGTGGAGCCATGCCGGCCGCTTCGCGCCGTTGGCGCAGGCGATCCTGGCGTCGGGGATGCGGGTGGTTGCGTATGACGCGCCGGGGCATGGCCGCTCGACCGGCTGGCGCGCAACGATGCCGGAGTTCGCCGCGACGATCCGCGCCGTCGGCGACCACCACGGTCCGCTCCACGCCGTCGTCGGCCACTCGCTTGGCGGCGCGGCCACGATCTTCGCGCTGGCGCGTGGGCTCGCGGCGTCGCGGGCCGTGATCATCTCTGCCCCGGCCGACATCACCTCATGGGCGGTCCGCTTCCGCGACACCTTCGACATCCCCGACGGGATCTATGCGCGGATGCAACGCAACATGGAGAAGCGCCTCCGCGTCAGCTGGCGCGACCTCGACATCCCCGTCGCGGCCCGGCTGCTGACCCAGCCCGCGCTGATCATCCACGACATGCAGGACCCCGATGTACCCTACGCCGAAGGGAAGCTCCTCGCCGAGGCGTGGCCCGGCAGCGTCCTGCACACGACAGAGCAGCTCGGCCACCGCGCGATCCTCAGGGACGGCGCAGTGATCCACACCGTCGTCGCCTTCCTGAGATCCTGATGCAACGGTGAGGGGTGAGGGGTCAGGGGGATGCACCCCTCACTCCTCACCCCTCACCTGACGACGACCTCCGGCGCACCACGCTCAGATGGGCTTGGTCACCGCGATCCAGGCAGCAGCCATGCCGAGGACCGGGAGGAGGATCAGCATCCAGCGCGCGACCTTCGGGGCGCGGTACATCGCCGTGCCCATTGCGCCCATGATCAGCCAGATGCCGAGCTTGAGGTAGATCCAGTTGGGCAGCGAGCCGCCCTGGACGAGCTTCAGTCGGGCCAGCATCCCGAAGCCGCCGAGCAGTACCACGAAGAGCGCGGCTCCGTGCACCGAGGCGAGCAGCTTCCGCGCGGTGTTCGACGCCTTGGTGCCGCCATTGGCGACGTGGAGCGCGATGCCGCCGAGGCCCATGAACATCGCGAACATGCCGCCCAGGTGGAGCAGGCGGTAAATGGCATAACGTTCCAAGCGATCACTCCGTCAGGCAGTCAGGGGAATTCCGTTCAGGACCCGAGCAGGTCCTCGAGCACCTTGTCCACGACCTCGACGACGCGTCCCGAGACGATCCGGGCCAGCACATCGACGGTCTCGAGCGGCAGCGAGTCCGGGTGCTTGCGGTCGCGCTGGAAGCGGACGATCTGTCCGAGGAGGATGGCGGCCATCGGACGACCGTCGGCGTGCGCCCCGTGCAGCGCGGCCAGCACGTCATCATCCTCGTCATCGTCCTCATCGTCGTCGTCAGTATCATCGTCGTCGTCGTCATCGTCGAGGTCGTCATCGTCGAGGTCGTCGTCGTCGTCGAGGTCGTCCTCGTCCTCGTCGGCCGCGCGGGCGATGGCGTCCTCGTAGGACGGCACCGATGAGCGCCACGGCTCCTCCGGTTCCTGCTCCGTCACCGGCATCTCGCGTTCCGGCATCGGCACCAGCGCGTACAGTTCACAGCGCAAGCCAGGCTCCTCCTCGCGGGCGGCGAGGACCAGCTGGCGCGGTTCGTCGAAAAGATGCTGTTCGGCGAAGAACTCGACGGCCTCGGGCGGCACCGCGCAGCGTGCGACCAGCGTCCCATCGAGGAAGGTGCCGAGGCAGGCCATCCCGTCGGGCACTCGATCGTCGGCCACCACGCGCACTTCGAGCGGCACCGGCTGGTCGGTTGCCGCCAGCACGGTGGTCGGGCGCCCGCCAGGGGCGTCTGCGGCTTCGGGATTGTCGTGGTCGTCGTGCATCGTCGCCTCCGGGCGAACCGGTCTCCTGCAATCTACCCCCACCCCGGAACGGCCGGTGGCGATATCTTACCCCCCGCCCCCATGACCGATCCCAAGCTGACCCCCGACCTCGACCGCGATGCCGTGGTCCGCTGGCAGGAACGCCTCGCCGCCCACCTGTTGGGTGGGGGACTCCTCCTCGCGGTGCTCGCGGCCTTGCCGACGGCGCCGACCGACCTCGATCGGCACCAGCTCCCGAAGGAAACCGTCGTCCATGTCGCCACCTGGCTCGCGGTGGCGCTACTCCGCCCCGGCGCCGCTGCGCTCTCCCGCGCCGCTCGGCTGGGACTCGCGCTGCTGCTGGGGGCGACGCTCGCCTCGGCGGCGCTGGCCCAGAATCCGTGGCTCGCCCTGCGCGCTGGCTCATTAACGCTGACCGGCGCGGCCGCATTGCTCGCCGCGCACCAGCTGGCGACGCGCGGCTTCAGCATGCTGTTGCTCCGGTGGCTCGGTGCGTCGGCATTCGTCGGCACGCTCACGGGCCTCGCCCAGGCCTACGGACTCCAGCTGCCGATCTTCGCAACCACGCGGCTGCCGGGGGGCAGCTACGGTAACCGCAATTTCCTGGCACACCTCGCGGCGATCGCGTTGCCGATCATCGCGTTGCTCGGTGTGACCGCCCGCCGCTGGATCGGAGCGCTGGTCGCCGCGATGGCGGGCGGCGCGCTGGTCGGCGCGATCGT